>CXWL01003498.1_pt1 | contig 78292 bp, 58 predicted proteins | sample 590931 | NCBI WGS metagenome assembly CXWL01 (sample SAMEA3498368, study PRJEB10139) | groundwater metagenome | biome: water well; material: biofilm material | place: Germany | collected 2015-04-27
CGATCAGCTTCATGGCGTAAGCCGGGGCGCCGTCGGCGGCGACCTCGAGCCCGTACACCGGCACGATGTGAGGGTGGTCGAGCTGGGCCGTGATCTGGACCTCGCGGATGAAGCGGGCGCGCTGCGCCACCTCGTCGCCAACCTCCGGGTGCAACGACTTGAGCGCCACCTTGCGCATCAGCTCGGTGTCGCGCGCGACGTGCACCGTCGCCATACCGCCCTGGCCGGCGTGACCGAGGATGACGTAGCGCGCCTCGCCCGCGGCGAGCGCGCCGGTCGGCGCCACGGCCGCGGTCGAGGCGCCCTCCACCACCGTGGTGTCGAAGTTCTCGTACAGCAGGCGCGCCATGGTCGCCGCGCCGACATGGGCCGTCGCCGACATGTCGGCAGCACCGCCGAGCGCGACCGTCGCCGGGTAGGCCGCCACCGACGCGTCGACGATCGTCGCCGCGCCAGCGCCACCCTGGAGCACGGCGAGACGCGCGGGCAGGTGTCGCGAGGTGGTGATCTCGTCGTCGGCGAGCAGCGCCGCGAGCTCGCCCGGCGCAATATGCCGTTCCGCCTCCAGCCAAAGCAGAAGGTCACGCGCCGTCTTGCCGCCCTCGCCGCGGTTGAACGCGGCAAGAAGCTCGTCGAGCGCGGCCGCCCATGGGCGCGTCAGCCAGCGGGGGTCGATCTGGTCGCGACGCAGCTGCGGGCTTGCCAAGGTCAGATGGGCCTTTGTCTTCCGCGCCAGCCTATCAGGCGCTACCCGAAGGCGCGACCGGCGAGACCCGAGAGGATTAGCGGTGACCAGCGAGCGCATCGCCCAACAGCCGGAACCCCTCCGCGGCGAGACGGCGCCCCGCGAGCCGACCCCAGGCGCGGCGGTCGAAGGCGACCTTGGGAGCGTCGAGCGTTCCCCGCACCGAGAGCGGCAGCTTGACCCGGCCGTCGACGTCGGTCAGCGCCTCGAGAACCTCGTTGGGGATCTCGGCGACGGCGACGTCGGCCCGCGGCAGGGAGAGCTCGAGGTGCAGGTCGAGCGGCCCGGCCGCGTCGACGCGCCCCTCGGCACCCAGGCGGAGGTTGCCCGCCACGAGCGCGAAGGGTCGCAGGGTCAGACGTTCGCCATCGACATCGAACGGGACCACGAACGGCTCATAGGGTCGCCCGACGATCTCCGTGCCCGCGAGCAACCCCTCGACCGCCGCTAGCAGCGGCAGCGAGCCCAGCTTGCCGGCGGCCACCGCCAGCGTGCCCTTGCCGCGAGGACCACCGCGCGGTGACCCGTCGCCGGCGACGGCAAACTGCAAGGTCCCGTCGCCGAAGCCCGCCGCGGCGCCGAGCAGCTCGCGCGTCGCCAATGGCGTGCCGCCGCCGTCCAGGGTGTACGCGTAGGGGTCACGGCCAAGGTCGAGATCGAGGGCCTCGATCCCGAGCGGCCCGTACGTCGTCGGCAGTGCGAGCTTGCTGACCAGCAGATGGCCGCCGGCGAACGCCAGGGTGCCGCGAACCTCCGTCGCCTCGACTCCCGCTGCCAGCAACCGCTCCGCGCGCACCTTGCCGTCGCCGGTCAGACCGGCCACCGCCGACTTCGCACCTGGCGCAATGGCGAGGCCCGTCAGCTCGAGGTCGAGCCCCTCGACACGCACCAACTCGTCCGCGGCACCATCGTCGCGCATCACGAACGTGCCGTTCTCGAGCACCACACGCTCGACGCCAACGGCCAGCGTCCAGCGGCCGGCCGTCGCCCCGGACCCGGCGGCCGCGGGTGCCTCCGCGGTACTCGCCGGAGCAGCGCGAGACAACGCCCGCGCCCTGGGCGCCGGCGCGGCATCCCAAGTCACCTCGACCTTCGGATCGAGCAGCCGGATGGCCGCTACGTTCAGCCGCCCGGTCAAGAGGCCCAGCAACCGCTGGTCGACCGCCGCGCTCTCGGCGCGCGCCGTCAGTCGACCGTCGGTCAACCGCAGGTCTACCGCCACCCGCTCGAGCACCAGGCCGCGCAGCAACCCCAGCCGCACGGCACCCGCCTCGACCCGCAGCTCCTTGCTCGACAGCGCCGCCAACAGTGCCTTGGTCAGCGCCGCCGGCGCCTCCCAGGTCACCAACGCCGCCATGGCGCAGGCCATGCCGAACGCAGCCAAGGCGATTCCCGCCAAAACCCAGCGCTTCCTCTCCATTCGAGCGTCTCCCCGGCGGGGAGTCTACCGAGGGGTCTGTGGCGAACTCGCGGCGCGAGGCGTCCGGGTCCAGGTCGCGGCGATCGGGGCGAACCGCGAGCCCAGCCGTCGACCCTGGCTCCGGCCCGGTCCAGGCCCTCAGGCGCTGAGGACGCCCCGGCCTCCACCGCGGCGCAAGCGGGAAGCTGCCTCAGGGCGCGGCGGCCGACCAAGCTGCGAGGCTTCCCGTTTCGAACGAGTCGGCACCCAGCGTGGCGATGCCGCCAATGCAGTAGAGGTGTCCGACGCTGTTACAGAGCTGCCGCCGTTGGCGGACCAGCCGAGCACGTCGTTCTTGGCGCCGTGGGCGCCGAGCACGGCGTTGCTCGACGACGTCCAGCCGCCGTTCGGGTGTGCGTTCGGTCGTTCGAGGCGGCAGAATGACTAGCGTCGGGATATGCTCGAAAGCTACCAGAGGAGCGTCATGTCAAAATCTGCATCATCGCGCCGGTACGGCAGCCAGCCGCCCCCCTCAATCCCGGATTAACATTGAGAATTCCAGCAGCCGCCGCTCCCCAGTGCGGAAATGGGCTGCCACCGTCCTGTCCCTGGCGCTCCTGGCTGTCATGGCCGTCACCGCAGTCGCTGACGAGCTCGGCGCCGAAGCGCCTGCGGAAGCCCCATGGCGTTCGCCACTCGCTGGCCTGATGCGGGTCCGGGTCAGCCGCCAGCCCGAGAGCTTCGTCGGCGCCGCCTGCCCAACCTGCAACGCAGTGGCGCAACCCGCGGCGGTGCTCCCGGCGTCTCTCCGCACGGCCCTCGGGCCGAACGCCGAAGAGTACGAGGCCTTCGTGGTGGCCTACCTGCCGGCCGGCGCGGCGAGCGGTGCGGTCAAGGCCGCCCGGGCGGCCCGCCTGCCGGCCCTTGCCGATGATCCGCCGACGGTGGCCCTGCCCTGGCACCGTTTCGCCCCTGGCCGGCCGACCGACCGTCACGCTGCCGGCTATCCGCCGGGCCTGCGAGCGCTCGCCATTCCCGGGCATTATGTCGTCAGGTTTGCCTATCCGATCCGGTCGAGGTGGTTGAGCGACCTCGAGGCCTGCGGCGCGAGCCAGGTGACCATGGTGGGCGATGCCACCTTCCTTCTGCGTGCCAGCGGACCCAGGCCCTTGGTCAGTTGCTCGGTGGCCAGGTACCTCGACGTCGTCGAGCCCTGGTATTCGACGGATCGCATCGCGCCCGAGTTGGCGCAGGTCGAAGGGCGCAACCGCTACTGGCTCCAGTTCGCCTCCGACGTCGATCCCGTGACCGCCGCGGCCTCCCTCCCGCCGGCAATCGAGGTGCTCCAGACCTGGCAGTCGCCGCAGGATCGCTTCACCCACTCCAAGTCCAGGCCGAGGCCGCCGACCTCCGCGGGCTCCTCGAGACGTCGCCCACGCTTCTCTCGGTGACCGGCGACGCCGAGGCCATCCTGAGTGACGAGCGCCAGGGGCTCATCATCGCCGGCAAGCACACCGGCACGGCGATGTGCGGGCCGGTGGGCGGCCCGAGCTGCCCGCACTACGCGGACTGGTTGGCCACGCGCATCAGTGCCAACCCCACCAACAGGCAGATCGTGGCCGTGATCGACACGGGCTACGACGACGGCACCTTCCCGGGCGACCACCACCCGGACCTCGAAAGCCCCGACCGCCTCCAGGGCTGGGGGGCCTACGATGCGCAGTTCAACGACAGGTACGGCCACGGCACGATGGTCGCGGGCATTATTGCGGGCCGCAAGGACACCCCTGCGCCAGTGCCGCCCAACGCGAACACCGCCCTGGACGCGGCCGGGTTCGAATACGGTACGGGGATCGCGCCGTTTGCGCAGGTCTACCCGTTCAAGGTGGGAAACCACCTGCTTCCGGACGGTACCGCGTACCTGGATAGGGATCAGCGAGCGCTGAATTCTAGCCGGATGCGAGTCGAGACGGACCGCAGCCATCGCGCTTTCGTCGCCAACGAGAGTTGGAACTTGGCCAGGCCCGCAGCTGGTGGCACGTTCGGCCCCGAGCCCAACTACACGTCGTTCGCGCAGTTCTTCGACGCCCGCGTGATCGACGCGAGCGCCCCCAGGGTTCCCAGCGACGGCAACGACGTGGCCGGCGCGCAGCCAATGACGATCGTCTTTTCGGCGGGCAACCACGCCAATGGGGTCGGCTGCCCATCGGGGGCCTCGGTTAGCAACTCGGTGAGCAGCCCGGCAGTGGCCAAGAACGTCATCGCGGTGGGTGCAACGGAGAACATCCGGCCAGCTACTTCCCCTCCCAACCAGCCCGCCGTGGAGCCTGCCAATGAGTGCAGGCAGTGTTCCGGGGGGCGCCCGCCCAACCATGACGCGGTCAACGCCAATGCCGTGGCCTCCTTCAGCGGTCGCGGCAAGGACTTCGGGGCCTATCCGGCAACCGATCGGGCGAACACCATCCGGATCAAGCCCGACCTGGTGGCCCCGGGCGTGCGAGTGTTCTCCACAGTGCCCTACGCCACCGAGAACGACCCTGGGAACACCTACAGCAACCAGCCCGCCACCGAGGTGAACGGCTGCGCGAAATACTGGCCTCTGGTGGCACCCCACGTGTACCATACCTTTGGCACGGGGACGAGCTTCGCCGCGCCGGTGGTGAGCGGAGCCGCGGCGGTGGTGCGCCAGTGGTTCACCGAGCACACCCTGGCGGACGCGCCGCCCAGCCTCGTCAAGGCCGCCTTGATCGCTACGGCGGACGACCTCGGCACCGCCGCAGGCACCGACCATCGGCCGAGCCCCATCTTCGGCTGGGGCCGAGTGAACTTGGATCGCGCTATCGATTCGACGGTGCCGCGTTGGTGGGCGGCGGCGAATGCTTCCAATTCGGTCACGACGGGTGGGATGAAGACGTTCAATCGAACCGTTTTCAGCGCGGTCCGGCCGGTGCTCATCGTTCTGGTCTGGGATGACCCGCCGTCCAAGGTGGTGACCACGTCGCAGGCACCGCTCCAGAGCCAGCTGTCACTGTCCGTCGGCGGCGGGCTGTACCGCGGCAACGCCTTCAACGAGAACATCACGGGGCTGGCCGCCGAAGACGGGTATTCGTACCGGTTCAGGTTCGGGCAGCTCTTCGATGACACGATTAACAACGTCGAGGCGGTCCTGATCCCGCCCGGGGGTCTTTTCCCCGGGCCAGACCATTGGCATCTCCGTGCTCGGTGACTCCGTGATCGAGGGGCAACAGACCTTCTCGGTGTATGCCTACAACGTGCAGTAGCTACGCATCAAGGCTGAGAAGAACCTCGCTGGCGCGGAGCGCTCGGCAAGCGAGCCGCACAACGGCCCAGCTCGCATTCGCCCTGTTGGCCCTGGGCGCCCTGACAGTGGGACCGCTCGGCGCCGTGTCCTTCCGGACCTACTCGACGTTGCCTGCAAATGGGGCAGGTGGCGCGATCACCAAGGGGCCGGATGGCGGCATCTGGATGGCGAACGGGCTCGGGCCGGGCGCGTACGTCCAGCGGTTCAGCCCGGCCGGCCGGATGGAGGCCCACGGGTTTCCGGAAGGCTATCCTGACGCATACCCCGAAGACATGGTCTGGGCCGCCGATGGTCGGCTCTGGGCGATCCAGGGCGGGACCCAGCCGGCGGTTATGTACCGTTACACCTTGGGGGGCCCGGCGGAAGCGCTTCTCGTGCCCTCGTCCGGTTACCTTTCGAGCATCGCTGCGGGGCCCGATGCGCTGTGGTACGCCGGGGTGACCTTGTGGCGAGTCTCTTTCGGCCTCGAGGTTTCTGAGTACCTGCCTCCGCTCGGGCCGGCCTACGCGGTCGAAGTGGCGCGCGACGGTGCGGTTTGGCTCGGCTATCGCGAGACCGGAAGAGTGGGCGTATTCCGTCCAGGGCTGGGATTCACCGACCTGCCCTTGGCGGACCCCGATTCGCGCCTCGATGACATGGAGCAGGACGGTGCGGGCCGAATGTGGTACACCGACTACGTCACCGACCGCGTAGGCTTTTTTGACACGGCGGGCGTGAGGACCGATTTCTTGGTTCCATGTACGGACTGCTACCCGACCAGGATCACGACTGGCCCGGACGGCGCGATGTGGTTCGTAGAGTCGTTCCCTCATACCCTCAATTTAGACGTGGGATCGATCGTCCGCCTTGCCGCTGATGGTTCGTGGACCAGGTACTTCGTCCCGGCCGACCTCAATCCGCCCCAGGATCTGGTGCTCGGCCCCGACGGCAACCTTTGGCTGTCGACCTTGGATCACCCGTTCATCGGCCGCTTCGTGCTCGGCGGGACGACGATTGGCACCGGACCATGTGCGCCGTCGGAGCACGTGCTGTGCCTGGACGATCAGCCGGGCGACCGCCGCTTTCGCGTCGAGGTGGAGTACCACACCGCGCGCAACGGCGGGCTCTCGGGGTCGGGCCACGCGCTGCCGCTCGACACGCTGGGCGTGCGTCGGGGCGGGCTCTTCTGGTTCTTCTCGCAGGACAACCCCGAGGTGGTGGTGAAGGTGCTCGACGGCTGCGCCGTCAACGATCGCCGCTGGATCTTCGCCTCCGGCGGTACCGACCTTGCGCTGACCATCATGGTCGAGGACGTGGTCACCAGCGAGGTGCACACGTACTACAACCTCGATCAGCAGCCCTTCGCGCCGGTCCAGGACGTCAACGCGATCGATTGCACGCCGTGACGTCGCGGGCAGCCCGCCACGAGCCGGAAGAAGGCGGGCGTGCGCAGCCAACTCCGGCGCCCACGCCTTTAGGCGCCCCCCCGCTCGCTCCCTTGTGGGTGCCGCGCCCTTGTAGGTGCCACGCGGAAATCCCCGTCGGCAGGTGGCGGCGGCGACGGCGACGGAGAGTGTGGAGACGGCGATCCGCGAGGACCAGGTGGGCCGCCGGGAGGCGGTCTCTCTGAAATGGGATGGGCTTGGGCCCTCGTCAGCACGTCGAGATCAGGGCACCGCGGCCGACCAAGTCCCGAGGCTCCCGGTTTCGAACGAGTCGGCGCCCAGTGTGGCGATGTCGCCAATGCAGTAGAGGTGTCCGACGTTGTTGCAGAACTGGCCGCCGTTGGTAGACCAGCCGAGGACGTCGTTCTTGGCGCCGTGGGCGCCGAGCACGGCGCTGCTCGACGACGTCCAGCCGCCACAGAATCGGCCGGCCGTGTCGGGTTGCCCGGCCGCGTCGGTGCCTGTCCAGGCCCACGGGAAGCCAGTCAGGTACCCGCCGCTGGCGGTGACGTTCAAGGGGACCAGAAGCGCTCCGTCCAAGAGGTCGGCTGAGGTGGCCGCGACGCGCATGCCGTCGACCCGCTTGAACGGCGCCGAGATGCCGAGCCGACTCGCCGCCGACACGCCGGTGGTCGACAGCCAGACCTTGAACGTCGACGGGTGCGGCAAGTGGGCGGCGCTCGCCTCAGCTCGGCAGATGGCGTCTCCGGCGCTGACGCCCTGGAGGCCACCACTTGCCGGCCAGCTGGCGAGATTGCCTGAGCCGCTGGCGGTGGTCGTGAAGAGCAGGCGGCCGGCGCGCTCCCAATCCAACAGCGGCGGTGCGCTCACGGAGGCGTCCAGACAGTACAGCCGGCGCGGCACGTCGCAGGTTGGGTTGAGGGAGTAGAACGTCCAGGTGCCGCGCGTTGCGGTGATCGAGCCGGCGGCGCCGGTGGCAGCGACGGATGAGCTCGTCCAGCCGCCGCAGGTCTGCGACAGGCGAGTGCCGTCGAGGAAGGTCCCCGTCCACACCTGCGGGTTCGTGCCGGCCACCAAAGCACCGGTTTCGGTCACGCGCATCGGACTCAACATCTCGCCGGCCAGCAGCGCGGGCAAATTCCTAGCGACGGGAAGCCCGTCAACTCGCTGCCACGGCCCGCGCGGGGCGAGGACCGCCCCGCCGCACGCGGGGACCGACCCGCCGGCGCCGAAGAGGTGGCAGAAGGCATCCACGTTGCCGTCCGAGAGCCAGGCGCGGAAGGCTTGCGCGTTCGGCAGGCCCGCGTCGGTGGCCAACTTGCGGCAGATGCGGTCGCCGGCGTCGAGGCCCGTGCCATTGTGGCCGGCCGCCTGCGGCCAGTCCAAAAGGCGCCCGGGCCCCGTCGCCGAGGTGACGAACGCAACCGGCACCGCGGCCGCGGTCGCAGCCGTGCATGCCACGAGGGCGAGCAACACGGACGTCCTTTGCACGAATGGCGTCAGCAGAGAGCGGATGGGGCGCATGGCGAGGCTCCTTGGCAGAGCCGGCGGAACGGTTTCCACGCGATGCCGTTGGCGTCGGCACCAGGACCTCGGTCGTTGCCGAGGCAAGGCCGGCTCGTCAGGGAGTACGCCGTCGCGCACCGACAAGGGACATCACCGGAGCTGACTGCAGGCGTTCACACGTCGGAGGCCCCGTCGACGGCCGCCAGATGCCCGTCACCGCGTTGGGCGCCACCCCGCGAGCCCGGGCTCGAGCGGCACGATCACCCCGCTCGACGCTGGCACGCGTCAGGCCCCGGCCTCACTCCCGCAGGATCTTCTCCATGGGCCGACCCTTGGCTAGCTCATCGACAAGCTTGTCCAGCTGGCGGATCGTCCGCATCAGCGGGTCCTCGACGTCCTCCACCCGGACGCCGCAAACCACGCCACGGATCAGTGATCTGTTCGGGTGCATCGCCGGGGCTTGGGCAAAGAAGGTCTCGATGTCCGTCCGTTGCTCGACCTGGCCCAGCAGGCCCGCCAGGTCGTGGCCAGTGAGCCAACAGATCACGCGATCGAGCTCCTCCTTCGTGCGGCCCTTGCTTTCGACCTTGCGGACGTAGGCTGGGTACACTGACGCGAATGGCATGCGGAAAATTCGATGTGCGGTCATGGTGCGCTCCTGTGACAGGTGTCCGCCCGCACGAGAAGGAAGGCCCTGTCCGGCGCATGCGGGTAAGCGCGGGAGAGGGCCAGGACCCCAACACCGGGAAACTGCTGCGGCCTCGACAACGACCTGCGTGCCTACTGACCCTCGGGCGGCTGCCAAAGCTCGATCTTGTTGCCCTCGGGGTCGATGACCCAGCCGAACTTTCCGTACTCGGAGTCGTCGGACTTCTCCAGAACGTCGCAACCCTCACTCCGCAGGGCCGCCAGCAGACTCTGTAGATCCTCGACCCGGTAGTTCACCATGAAGGAGGCCTTGCCGGGAGCGAACGTGTCGCCCCCGCCGCCGACCGACCAGACCGTGGTGCCGGCCTTCGGTTTGCCATCCTCATCGGTCCAGCGAAAGGCCGCGCCTCCCCAGGCCTGCACGTCGATGCCCAAGTGTTTCTTGTACCAGGCGCCGAGCGCGACCGGATCCTTGGCCTTGAAGAAGATTCCACCAATGCCGGTGACTCGCTTCATCTGAACCTCCGAAGCCGACGGTGAGTTGGGGCGGACAGCCCTACTTCTTGGACTTGGCGAAGAAATCGCCGAACGCGCCGAAGCCGGGCGTCGAGCCGGGACGATTGCTGGCGGCGGCTTCGGCCTCGTCGAGACTGCCGGCGAGGACCAGGGCGAGCGAGATGCGACGCCGGGCAGGGTCGATGCTGAGCACGGCTACCTCGAGCGACTGCCCCACCTGCAGGACGTCGCGCGGGTGGCGGACGTCGCGACCGCCGCCGAGGGCGGCGAGCTCGGAGAGATGCAGCAGGCCGTCGATGCCCGGGGCGAGCTCGACGAAGGCGCCGAAGGTCTCGAGCCGGGCGACGCGGGCGGTGCGGCGGGTGCCGGGCGCCAGGCGCGTGGCCTCGTCTTCCCACGGGTCCTTGACCAGGGCCCGGCGCGACAGCGAGATGCGCTCGTTACCCTTGGCGTCGAGCGCGATCTTCTGAATCTGGACCTCCACCTCCTGCCCCACCGCCACCACGTCTTGCGGGTGCTCGACGCGGCCGTGGCCGAGCTCGCTGACGTGCAGCAACCCCTCGATGCCACCGAGATCGACGAAGGCGCCGTAGGTAGCGAGTGAGGTGATGGTGCCGCGCACGATCTTGCCGACGGCCAGCGTCTCGCGGGTGACGGCGGCCTTGGCCTGCGCCTCTTCCTCGAGCAGCGCGCGGCGCGACAGCACGATGTTGGCGCCGCGTCCGCGGCCTTCCTCGTAGCGGGTGATGCGGAAGCTCAAGCGCTGGCCGATGAACACCGCCGGATCGGCGACGTAGCGCAGGTCGAGCTGCGAGATCGGGCAGAACGCCCGCACGCCCCCGACCGTGACCTCGACGCCACCCTTGACCACGGCCTGCACGGTGCCGTCGACCGGCAGGCGGTTGGCGTGGGCCTGAGCGAGCTCGGCAGGCGCCGTTGGCCCACGGCCCGCCCGCACCCGCAGCACGACCACATCCTGTTCGATCGCCGCCACCATCGCGTCGACACTGGAACCGAGCTCGACGGTGCGCTCGCCCGCGTCGTTGGTCAGCTGGTCGAGCGGAATAACCCCCTCCGCCTTGCCCCCGAGGTCGACGAATGCGGACTCTTCGCCGAAGCTGACGATGCGCGCCGTCACCTTGTCGCCGACCCTGGGGCCGTGCTTCGGGGCAGCGACCTGCTCGCGCTCGAAGGCGTCGAGCATGGCGCCGAAGTCACTGGGGGTTTCGTTCTCGTTCTCGTGCATCGCGACGGGCTCCATTCCGGGGCCAGCAGGGCCCGCGAACCCGCCGATCCTCTCACACCGGCTCACCGACTCGGACCCGTGAGGCGGTGTTGCCGGACCTCAGGGACAGGCGAACGCCGACGTGTCTTGCACTGCCTGGGCGGCCTGACCCTGCGGGTTCTCATAGGTCCGCGTGGCGCCGCTCGCGGTGTCGGTGACCTGCACCGTGTACTCGACGTTGGTGGTGGCGGCCAGGAAGACCCAGAAGTGGGAGTTGACGGTGCAGGCGTCGAGCACCTTGACCAGCATCTCGGCGTTGGTGGGGTCGAAGTAGTGGAAGGTCCCGGACTGCCGCGACAGGTCGCCGGGCACCGCCGTGCGATTCACCAGCTCGCCGGGCACCCTGAACTGCACGCTGGCCTCGAAACGGCCGTCGTGCAGACAGAGCGTGTCGACCGGGCAGGTCGAGGCCACCGCGTTGTCGACGTCGACGACGAAATCCTGCGGACCGCGGCAGTTGATCACCAGCTGCGTCGAAGCCGAGTCCGCACGTACGGTGTGCAGGTCGACGACGCTCGTGTAGCCGAGCGTCGTGGGCTGAACCAGGGTGCCGGCATCGCCGTCGAGCCCGCCACCGTTCGGATCGGTGCAGTCGGAGCCGCGCCAGTCCTGGAAACCGGCGCGGCAGTCCACGTTCGGGCCGCCAGAGACGAGCTTCGCGGCATAGCCGAGACGCAGGACGTCCCCCCCATCGGCCAGGATGCAGGGGCTATTGACGCCGAACAGGAAGCCGGAGGCCCCGAAGCTGGCGGCGTCACCGCGCAGGGCGCCGCCCGGGGCGCCGCCCGACTGGCCGGTGCCGCGCGAAAAGGCCTTGCTGCCGCCGTTGCCGAACCAGTCGACGACCTGGCCGGCACTTTCGAAGCCACATGGCGTCGCCCGGTTGCCCGAGACGAAGGAGCACTCCTGCGCCAAGGCGGGCGTGGCGAGCAGGACGAGGACGGTGCTGAGGCGAGCGGGAAGCATCGGGATCTCCTTGCGGTCTGGCGCGAGGCCTGGATCGAAATTGCCATTGCAGCATAACCGAGCGCGCCGCGGGATGTGACGACGGGAGGGACGAATGAAGTAGGGTCCGACTCCCAGCCTTTTGGAGATTCGCGATGCTCCCCACGCCCCTCGGGCTCTCCCCCCTCGTCGTCGGCAGTACCCTCGCAGTCCTCACCGCCATCCCCATCGGCGCCGCGACCGCACCGCCACCCGTGCGCATCGGCGCCATCTACAACCTCACAGGTGCCCAGGCCGCGCTCGACCAGCCGTCTGCCCGCGGCGCGCGACTCGCCGTCGACGAGGCCAACCGGCAGGGCGGCGTGCTCGGACGGACGATCGAGCTGACCATCGCCGACGGCGAGAGTGAGGCGGCCAAGGTCGCCCAGCGGGCGCATGAGCTGTTGGCCGGGTCGACACCCCCCAGCGCCGTCTTTGGCCTGTCGGACACCGACATGGTGCTCGCCGCGGCGCCCGTCGTCGTCGCCGGCGGCCGCCTGTTTCTGACCTCCGGCGCCACGTCGCCACAGCTCCCAGCTGCCGTCCCCGACGGCCTGTTCCTCGCCTGCTTCGGCGACAACGTCCAGGCGGCGGCAGCGGCCGAGTGGGCGTGGAAGGTGAAGGGCGCGCGAACGGCCGCGGTTCTCGTCGACCGCAGCCAGTCCTACACCAATCTTCTCGCCGGCTACTTCGTCCGCCGCTTCGAAGCCCTCGGCGGCAAGGTCAGCCAGGAGGTCGGCTACGCGGCGGCCGGTGCAGAGTCGCCGCCGGGCAGCGAGCAGGGCACGCCGGTCGACCTCGCCGCCGCCACCGCCCAGATCCACGCTGCCGACGTGGTGTTCGTCGCCGCCGGCCCCGCCGAGGCCCCAATGGCGGCGCGTCTACTCCGCCGCCAGGGGATCACCGCGCCGCTCCTCGGCGGCGACAGCTTCGACGCCCCCGACCTCTGGCGCGGAGAGAAGGACCTCGCCGACGTCACCTTCACCACCCACGCCGACCTGCGTGCCGAAAGCCTGGAGCCAGCGACCCAGGCATTCCGCCGCGCGTGGGCTGACGCCTACCCGGGGAGCGAGCCCGACGCCTTCTCGGCCCTCGGCTACGACACCGCCCGCCTCTTGCTGACGGCGATCACCCGCGCCGCCAGCGACGACCCAGCCAAGGTCCAGGCCGCCCTCGCCGCCATCCACGACTTCGTCGGTGTCACCGGCGAGGTTGACTATGCCGACGGCAGCCGGATCCCGAACAAGGCGGTGACCCTGCTCCGCGTCGACGGTGGCCTGCGCACCTTCGTCGCCCACCTGCGGCCGGCCGCGGTGCCAACGCCGTAGGCCTCATCGGATCGTGCGCTCCGCGCGGCCGGCGCTACGGAACCACATCTCCTGACGCGCAGCTTCCTGGGCGAGCGCGGCCCATCCATTCCGCCTTGACACGCCCGCCGGGGCTCCCGACAATGCCGGCCATGCCGGAGAGTCGCGAGCCCGGGGTGATCACCCGGCTGCTGGAGCGTTGGACCGCCGACCGTCGAACCGTCGGCGAGGCGCTCTATCCATTGGTCTACGACGAGCTCCGGCGCATCGCCGCGGCGCACCTCCACGGCGAGCGCCCGGGGCACACGCTGCAGCCCACCGCGCTGGTCAACGAAACCTATCTCGAGCTCGACCGTCAGCGTCGCGTGCACTGGAACGACCATCGCCACTTCTTCCGCCTCGCCTCGCAGCTGATGCGCCGCATCCTGTTGATGCACGCCCGCGGGCGTCATGCCGCCAAGCGCGGGGGTGGCATCGCGGCGGCCACCCTCGCGCACGACCCGATCGACCCGCGGGCGCCCGGCGAGACCGCCCTCCTGCTCGGCCGGCTGGTCGAGGAGCTCGCCGAGATCGACCCCTTCAAGGCGCGGCTGGTGCGCCTGCGGGCCGTCGAGGAGCTCACCGTGCCCGAATGCGCCGAGCTGCTCGGCGTCGCGCCGGCGACCATTGACCGCCATTGGCGTCTGGCTCGCGCGTGGCTGCGCGACGCGTCGACGGTTGGCGTCGCCGCCCGGCCAGCGAGCTGAGCCAGTGGCCGCCGACGCCGGCTCGACGTCTCGCCGCACCCTCGATCGCCAGCACTGGACGGCGATCTCGGCCGCCTTCGAGCGCCTGGTCGACGCCCCACCCACCTCATGGGATGCCGAGCTTGCGACGTCGTTCCCCGACCAGCCGGCCATTGCGCAGCGGGTCCGGCAGCTCCTAGCCGCCGAGGAGCTCGTCCCTCCCTTTCGCCGCCGGCCGACGCCGGCCGAGTCTGCGCCGGCGTCGTGGGCCACCACCGATGGCGCCGAGGAGGAGGCTCTGCCGCGCGTCCCGGGCTTTCGCTGCGAGCACGTGCTCGGCAGCGGCGGCATGGGCACGGTGTACCGGGCCGTCGCTACCACCGACGGCGAGCACACTTGCGCTGGCGCCGTGGTCGCCCTCAAAGTCCTGCGCACAGACGTCGACCGCGAGGGCCTGGCGCGCTTCGCCCGCGAGCGGCGCATCCTCGAGCGCCTCGCGCACCCGGGGATCGCCCGCCTGCTCGGCGGTGGCCTGAGCGAGGGCGGCCAGCCGTTCCTTGTCCTCGAGCTGATCGACGGCGTCCAGATCGACCTTCACTGCGCCGAGCGTGGCCTGTCGACCGGCGAGCGCGTCACCCTGTTCCGCCAGGCGGCGGGAGCCGTCGAGTACCTGCACCAGAACCTCCTCGTGCATCTCGACCTCAAGCCACAGAACCTGCTCGTCACCGACGCCGGCGTCCCCAAGCTTCTCGACTTCGGCCTGGCGCGCATTCTCGACCCCGCCCACGCCGACGGCGCCACCACCCTCGCCGGCCGGCGCTGGCTGACCCCGCGCTACGCCAGCCCCGAGCAGCTGTCGGGTGAGTCGCCGACCACGGCGAGCGACGTGTATTCCCTCGGTGTGCTGCTCTACGAGCTGTTGACTGGGCTCTCGCCCTACGGCCTGCCCAGGAACGCTTCCGGCGCCGCCTACGAGCGCGCGGCGCGCGAGCACGAGCCGCTGCGCGCCAGTGACGCCGTGAAGGGGTCGCCCCGGCTCGACCGGCGACGAGCACTGGCGCTGGGCAAGGAGCTCCGCGGCGACCTCGACGCGATCCTCGCCAAGGCCCTGCGCCGCGAGCCCGAGGCGCGCTACGCGAGCGTCGGTGAGCTCGCGGCCGACCTCGGCTGCTGGCTCGCCTCGCAACCGGTGGCCGCCCGCCGCACCGACCCCGGCTACGTCGCCCGGCGGTTCATTCGCCGCCATCGTTGGGTCACCGTCGCCGCGACCCTGACCCTCGGCGGCCTGATTGGTGCCCTGGCGATCACCGAACGCGAGCGCGGGCGACTGCTCCGGGAGCAGCAGCGCACGACGCAGGCCTTCGACCTGCTCACCGCCTCGCTGACCGTCAGCGAGCCGCGGGTCAACGCTCCGCCACCCACCAATGCCGACCGTCTGCGCGCTCTGGCGGCCACCCGCGCGGCCCTCGACCGCGAGCCTGATCCGCTCCTGCGAGCGCAAGTGCTGATCGCCATCGGCCGCCTGCAGAGCGGCCTCGGCGCGACCGGCGAGGCACGCAGCTCGATGCGCCGTGCCTATGACCTCTATCGCCGCGAGCTGGGCCTGCGGCACCCGACCACGCTGCGCACCCTCTACGAGGTCGCCCAGGCGAAGTCCGACCCGGAGCCGACCCGCCGCCTGCTCACCGCATGCCTGGCCTTTCAGCGCGAGGTACTGCCGCCGAGGTCGCTGCAGCTGGTGGATACCTTGCGCCTCCTGGCCAACCTCAACACGACGCTGGGTGCGCCGTCGGCGGCGTTGCCGTACGTCGAGGAGGCCCTGGCGATCCAACGCGCCAGCCTGTCGGCGAGCGACCCGTCGATCGACGATACGTTGGAAGAGCGCGGCTTCGCGCTGGCAAGTCTGGGCGACATCACGGGCGCCGAAGCCGTCTACCGAGACGTCCTCAACCGTCGGCGCGCGACCCCGGACGTTCGTCTGGCGTCGACCCTGACCCGTCTGGCGTCGCTCGAGCTCAACCGCGGCCCGTCGCCGGCGGCCGAGGCGATGCTCGAAGAGGCGCTCGCCATGAGCCGCACCGCCTGGGGCGACGACCACCCGTTCGTCACCGGCCTCTACAACCGCTTCCTGGTGCTCCGCATGCGGGACCACCGCTACGCCGAGGCGCGGCGCTGGGGCGAGCTCGCCTTGGCGGCGGCCCGCCATGCGGATCGTCCTGATGCCGCGGTGATCCTCCTTGCTCGGCTGAACCTAGCCGTCGTCGACCGCCAGGATCGTCCGGCGCTCGCCGAACCGGAGTTGCGGGCTCTGGTCGAGCTGGCCGAGCGCCGTCGCGACGGCGTTACCGCGGCCATCCGCCACGAGCTTGGCAACCTCCTGCTCGAAACCGGCCGCCCGCAAGAGGCGATCACCCATCTGCGGGTCGCCAGCCAACTCTCCCCCGGCGTGCTGTTCGACCCGGCGGTGATCTGGCGCGACCTGGTCCGGGCCTATCGCGCCCTTGGTCAGCCGGAGCTCGCGGCGCAGGCGCTCGCGGAGGGCCGCCGAGCCTTGGCGGCGTGGGAGCTCAGCACGCCGGCGAGCATGGCCATCCTGGAGGAAGAGAGCCTGCGCCCGGCGCAGGCGTCTCGCGACGACGTCGGCGGCCGTCTCTGAGCTCGGCGGTCTACCTCCCCGCAATCCCCCTCGCCGCTGGCGCCACGTCGGCAATCCAGCGCCAGCCGAAACGACCCTCCCGCACCAGCGCGACCACCTCGGCATCCGTGAGCTGCGCCAGGACCTGCGGCGTGGTGAGCAACTTGTGCGTTTGGCGGGCGTCAGCGAGGCGCAGCTCGAGCTCGTACTCGCGAAACAGGAAGGCGTGGGTGATCTCGGTCATCTGCACCACCTCGGCCGCAACGGGCCTGGGCAGCGAGCGGTCGAGCCAGGCGTTGGCGAAAAAGCAGGACGCCACCGCGATCACCGCCCCCAGCAGCATCCCGCCGACGGGGATCAGAACCGTCATCAGCCTGCCGACGAAGCCGCCGCCCATGAACGGCGTGCCGAGCTCGACCGCCCGTCCCTCGGCGAGGGCAGCCAGGGAGGCGCTCGCCAGCCGCGCCTGCTCGCGCCGGTGCTGTCCCCAGAGCCACGCCGTCAGGCCGCTGCCGACCACCAGGGCGCCGCCCGCCATCGGCACCGCCGCGCGCATGAAGTCGAAGTCGACGGGCTGGTAGCGCCCCACGGCGTAGATGCTGGCCACCAGAGCGAAGAGAAAGCACGCGCCGCCGAGGGCGACCAGCGCCGTCTGCCAGGTCGGGGTGGCGGGCGCCTCGTCGCTCCGCCTGAGGTTCGTCGTCGGGCTGACGTCGAGAAAGGCGTAGATCTGCAGGCTCGTCTCGAATTGCCCAGGAAGGTACAGTGCCGGCGCGTAGTCGCCGACCCTGAACGGCACCTCGCGATACGCCTTCTCGCCGGCGCTGAACTCGACCGACCGCAGGGCCAGGGTCGACAACGCGCCGCTCTCGGGATGGCGGGCCAAGACCGCGGCGCGGAACGCGTAGGTCGCCGGCGAGCCGTTGACGAGCGTCGCCGGCGCCTTGATCAGCTCGCAGATCCGCACCGTGGTCGGCACGCCGTCGCGCACGTAACGGTAGGGCCCTCGCACCATCTGGCGTTCGAGCCAGCCGGCGCCGCTCAACAGGATGGCGCCGAGGCCGATCCAGGTCAGATAGCCGAACGGCAGCACGTAGCGTGCGAGGTCGTCGATGCCCGGCAGTCTCGCGAGCCCCAGGCACAGCACGCCAAACGTCGCCGCGATGACGGCCACCGTCCGCTTGCGGCGGGCGTGCGGGCCCCTCTCGAGATCGCTCGCCAGCCGACGCGGTGGCGGCCCGGTGAGCTCCGGAGGCAGCGACGGTGCGGTCGGTGGCGTAAAGTCCCAGGTCGTGGGCACGGTTTGTTGCATGCGTTGGCTCACCCCTTTCGCGAACGAGATACGCGAACCCTAGCCGAAGGGGCCGCCGCCGCATGGTCGTGCGGGACCGAATTTCCGCTTCTCCCCTCATGAAGGCACGTCTGCTACTTGCCCTGCTGTCCCTTGCCGGCGCTGGGGGGCTTCACGCCCAGGGCGGCAACGTCCTCCATGCCGACGACTTCGAAGTCGGCTCGCCGTACCGCTGGTCGCGGCCGGTGAGCCTGGCACCCCCGGTCGAGGTCTGCGCTCGCCCGATCACCGCGGTCGACACCACGGGCGCCTCGGTCGTTGGCAACGGCAGTCCCGGCAGTTGCACCGAAGCGGCCCTCAACACCGCGCTGGCGAGCAACAACGGCATGCTCCGCTTCTCCTGCGGTGACGCCGGGCACACCATCGTCGTCACCAGCGAGAAGACGGTCACCGCCAGCCTGGTGATCGACGGCGGTGGTCGGGTGACCCTGAGCGGCGGCGGCACCACCCGCATCCTCGCCCTCCGACCGCCCTTCGGCACCGTCCCTCCGCCCACCCTGACCGTGCAGAACCTGGGCTTCGGCAACGGCTCCACCGCCAGCCTGCCGGGCGGCAGCGTGAGCAGTGGCGGCGCTGCCATCTATCGCGACCAGGGCGGCAACCTACGGGTGATCGACTGCTCCTTCACCGACAACATCGGGCCAACGAGCGGCCAGGACGTCGCTGGCGGCGCCATCTACTCCTTCGGCAACGGCACCACGACGGTGGTGGGATCGACGTTCGCAAACAACCGCGCGAGCAGCGGCGGCGCCCTCGGCAACCTGGGCAACGACCTCACCGTCGTCAACAGCACCCTGATCGCCAACGCGGCGACCGGCAGCGGCGGCAATCCTGGCAACGGCGGCAACGGCGGCGGGATCTACATGGACGGCAACGGCCAGACGGTGTCGCTGTGCGGCGTGAGCGTCGTCGGCAACGACGCCAACGCCCGCGGTGCCGGCATCTTCCGAGTGTCGAACAACGGCGTCGGACCGCTGAACATCGACCGCAGCACGATCGCCGGCAACGAGATCCCGGCCAACGCTGACAGCCAGGCCGGCGGCCTCTACCTCCAGGGTCTGCAGACGACGATCACCGCCTCGACGGTCGCCAACAACGTCGCCAGCTCGACCGGCGGCATGTTCGTGTGGACCAATCCTGGCAGCCAGACCCTCGGCATGACCAACGTCACCGTTGCCGGGAACCACGCCCGCACCGGCCTCGGGGCCGGCATGACGGTGGCGAGCGGCGTCAGCGGGACGCTCCACCAAGTGACCCTCGCCCGCAACTCGAACGAGGGTGCTACCTCGTTCGCGAGCGCGCTAGCGGGCGGCCAGGGTCTGACGGTGACCAACAGCCTGATCGCCGACAACAGCAAGGTCTTCATCTGGGAGAACACCAGCTGCAACGCCACGCACAGCGGTAGCGGGAGCCTCCAGTGGCCGACGCAGAATGCCGGCGGCCAAACCGAGCTCGCCTGCGCTGGAGTCACCTTCCTCGACCCCGGCCTCGGCGCGCTCGCAAGCAACGGTGGACCGACCCAGACCATCCTGCCAGCCAACCCCGCCGTTCACGGCGCAGGAACCGCCAGCTGCCCGGCCACCGATCAACGCGGTCTCCCCCGCCCCCAACCGTGCACGCCGGGTGCGGTCGAGGTGCCATAGAGCGACCCGCGCGAACCCGATGCGCGGGTCGACTGCTGACCCCCGGCACGTCGACTGACCCGGGTCAGTGGTCAGCAATCGACCCCTCTCGCTTCGGCCTGCCGACCAAACAAAACCGCCGACCTCGGGGAACGAGGTCGGCGGCGGGGAGGAAGCGGAGCAGCCGGAAAGCTAGTTCTGAGCTGGGGTGTTCTCGGCGAAGTACTCGTGACTGTCGGCGTTGTCGACGGCCTTCGAGGGGCTCGAGATCGCCAGGCTCTTGGCCGCGCTCTGGCCGTAAGCCCAGTCGTCGGTCGCGGCAACGACGTTGAAGTGCGACATCTCGTGAACCAGCGTGCCGGCCTTCGAGTCGGTGCCGGTCGTCGGGGCCGACCAGAAGGCGCCGCAGACGTAGATCTTGTAGGGCTGGGTCGGGTAGACGTAGGCGTAGGTGCCGCTGTCGGTGCAGCTGCAGTCGACGACGACCGCCTGGTTCAAGAAGGCGCTCTCGATCTTCACGTAGTGGCTCTTGACCGTGTTGAAGCGGCTGCTGTTCTTGGCACCGAACCAAGTCGTGTAGCGGGCGCCGACCGTCGAGTAGGTGCGGGCTTGCAGGTAGGACTTGGCGTTGGTCGAGTAGGTCTTGGCACTCGCAACGGCCGTGGTGATCGAGCTCTTGCGGCTGGTGCTGCAATTGGTGAAGGACAGCGAGCCGGCCATTGGGGTTGCCGCGTCGGCCTCGAAGTCGAAGCTCTCGCGCACCGGCGCGTCGCGGTAGATGGCGACGGCGTTCGACTGCACGCGATCGGCTGGCGACTTGAGCTCCTCGATGCCCAAAGCATCGCGCATGTCGAGGCGGTAGCTGATAACGTACTCGCCGCCCGAAGCCATGTCATAGGCGGCGGAGAGCTCGGTGCTGGCGCGGAACGACTGGCCCGGCTGCAGGGTGACGAAGTCGGCGGGCCCAGGCGCGGCGCGCTTGACGAGGCGGCCGAGGTAGGTGACTTCGGCGCCGTCGCGGGTGACCTTGAAGAGGTTGCCGTCGAGAACGGCACTCGGCAGCTGCCAGCGGGGAATCTGCACCGACTTGTCACCGGCGTTGGTGATCACGACGCGAGCGACGACGTCGTCGTTCTCGCCCAGCCAGGCCTGATCGAAGCTCAGGCGCGAGCGAACGTCGGCCTGGGCAACACTGGCAACGGCGAACAGTCCCAACACGGTGGCGGCGAGACGAGTCTGGCGCATGCTGACAACCCCCCGAATGGTCTTGGTCCCCACCACCGGCCCCCAGATTGGGAGGAACCGCGGCGCCGAGTCCCGACGAAAGTTGTCTCGGCCGACTGCAAGGTCCGGGCCAACGGGCAACAACCGTCCCTACTTCACCAGGCCCGCCCAGGGGATCAGTGCGTTGATCACCACGAAGCCGGCCACGAAGACCCACAGCGACACGCGGTCGAACAGCTTGGAGAGCGCGGTGCGTTCCCTGACGTCGTAGAGATGCAGCGAAATGGTCGACTGCACCAGCGTCAGGAAGATGGTGACCATGCCGACGCCGTTGACCAGATCCATGAGCGTCAGGGTCCCGCTGTCGGGAACCAGGGAGGCGGCGATCAGAGTGTTGGCGACGGCGCCGAAGAAACCGCCCACCCCGAGGCCAAACCGCGGGTCGACGTCGGTCGGCTTGATGAAGAACGCGAGCAGCGCGATCGACACCGCCGCGAAGAGTCCGACGAAGATCTTGAAGTAGGGCCCGAAGCCCGGCCGGGCGTTCCACACGCCGTACATCAGTTGCGAAAAAGTCTTGCGACTGCCGGTCTCGCGGCGCGGGTCGCCAAAGCTGGTCTTGTAGGCGTGCGGCTTGACCACCAGGCCCGACTTGTAGACGCGGTAGCCCGGCATCTTGACCCGTGAGCTCAGGTTCGAGTTGGCGGTGTCGGCGACGTACTCGAGCGCCTCCCAGGTCATCCGCCCGTCTTCGATCGCGATCGTCAACAGGTGGTCGTCCACCGGGAAGCGGTCGGCGGTAAAGAACTTGGTGACCTTGGCGCGCACCAGGTACACCGCGTAGTGCTCGCCATTGACCACTTCGGAGCTCAGCTTCTCGCGCGACAGGATCTCGCCGTCGACGACGTTGAACGTCTCTCCGGGGTCGAGGTCGTCACCGGCCCAGCGGAACCAGATGTAGAAGACGGGCTCCCAGCCCGAGTCGAGGATCGAGATCGACGCGATCCCGTCGAGGTACATGCCGACCGTCACCTGGCGCGGATGGGCGTCGGGCGGCAGCGTGTCCTCGACGGCGGTGCGCCCGGGCTCGACCGCCTTGGCGTCGATGCGCGCCTGGTGGCGGGCGATCGCCGCCGACCGGTAACCGCTGACGGTGGTCACCGTGTAGACGCCGAGGGCAGCGTAAACGAGCACCAGCGCCAGCGCCCACAGCAGGACGAAGCGGCGCTCCCCGGACGTGATCGACGAATCGACGGCATCGGACTTCATGACTCCCCCTTCGAACGAGCAGTGGAGTCAGGATCTTAGTCTCACTCTCGCGCTTACCCTCCGGAGGGACTCGACTCCGCTTCCGGCAGGACCTCGAGCTCTCGGCTCTGAGCCTCATGGGTGTGAGCGGGCCGTTCTGGGTGATCTGCCGCCGCCTCGACGCCGGACAGCACATCCGCCTCGTAGACCTGGCCGGTGACCACCAACTCCTCGACGCTCTCCTCCGTCACGTCGGAGCTCGTCGACAGCCCCTGGGTGTCACCCGACTGTCCGGCGCTGTCCGGCCCAACCTGGCCCGGGTCGTCCCCGAGCTCGTCCTTTGCCGCTTCGCGATAGCGCAGTGTCATAGGTTCTCCCTTTCTGTGTTCCCTCGCCAGGCTGGGCCTCCTGGCCAATGGCCACCATACCCTGTCGGGTGGTGACCGCGGGGCCCGCCACCCAACGGCTCGCAGCGCTGGAGGGCGGAGGGGTACGTTGCCGTTGCGCGCGCCTGCGGGTCCACCAGCGACCGCCTGCGCGCTTGCTACCCGCCGGCGGCTGCTGAATAATCCCGGCCCCGTCTCTCGAGCTCAGAAGGCCCGCGCTGTGAGCGAGACTTCACACCGCGCCGACGATCTCTCAACCGCTGCACCTTTGGAGGAGTTCTCGAACATGCTCAATCGACGTTCCATCTCGACCTGGGCGGGCATGCTGGTGATGGCGGCCATGACCCCGACCCTGGCCAGCGCCCAGATCTGCACGCTGACCGCGTCCGCGGCCTCGTACGTGATCCCGGCAGCGTCCCACTACGACGCCACGCAGACCTCGAACCTCACCGGTGTCGGCACGGGGGACTACGTGTTCGAGGACGGCTGGTGGTTCCGGGTATCGGGCGACACCCAGGAGTCGTTCTTTCCTGCGCCGACCATCACGACCTGCGCCGCCGCCGCCGGCACCATCACGTGGGCGGACGTCAGTGCTCGTGGCCTGTTCAGCGCGACGAACACCTTGGCCCTGACCAGCGCGGCCGCCGGTAGCGGCGAGCTGATCCTGACGATGTCGATCACCAACCTGAGCGCCGTCAACCCGCTCGTGATCAGCCTGTTCCATGGCGCCGACTTCGACGTGAACGGCACCGCCGGAACCGACAACGCGACCCTGTTGAACCCGAACAACTACATCGGTATCACCGACACCACGGCGGGCGCGGCCCAGTACCGGGCGTTCAACCCGCCCGCCAACGCCTTCCTGGTGCGGCCGTTCGCCGCGACCACCGATGTGTTCGGCCTGCTCGGGGACACTGCCGTCAACAACTTCGACAATTCCGGGTTGCCGGCCGCCAGCTTCGACTTTACCGGTGCGTTCCAGTGGGACCTCACCATTCCGGCCAGCGGCTCCGCCGCGGTCAGCGTCGCCCTGACCGGCAACGCCGCCGCAACCCCGGTCGAGCTGATGAACGTCTCGGTCGACTAACCGGTCCCAGCGGCTCGAAACGTGGGCCGCCTCGAGCACACGAAAATCGACGGCGTGACCGAGGGCACCTCCGCTGGAGGTCTGCTTGGCGCGCCGGCGATGACCGGGGTTCAGGTGAGCGGTGCCGGGTTGAACAACGCCAGGGCGTTGTGGATCCGGTGCGTCTCGGCCCAGGTCTTCCGTCCGCTGGCGACGGCAAGATAGTGATGGAAGAGCTCCCAGCCGAGCTCCTCCACTCCACTGTGGCCGGTGGCGATCGTGCCGGCGTCGACATCGATCAGGTCGGGCCACCGCCGGGAGAGCTCGGTTCGCGTGCTGACCTTGATCACCGGCGCCATCGCCAGGCCGTAGGGGGTACCGCGGCCGGTGGTGAAGACGTGGAGGGTCATGCCGGCGGCGAGTTGAAGGGTGCCGCAGACGAAGTCGCTCGCCGGGGTGGCGCAGAACAGGAGCCCACGCCGCGAGGCTCGCTCGCCCGGACCGACGACGCCCTGGATCGCCGAGGTGCCCGACTTGGCGATGGCGCCGAGCGCCTTCTCGACGATGTTGGAGAGTCCACCGGCCTTATTGCCCGGTGAGGTGTTGGCGCTGCGGTCGCTCTGCCCGCGCGCGAGGTAGCGGTCGTACCAGTCCATCTCGCGGATCAACGCATCCGCGACCGCCTCGGTTGCGGCGCGGGCCGTCAGCAGCTGAATGCCGTCACGGACCTCGGTGACCTCGGAGAACATCGCCGTCGCGCCAGCGCGTACCAGGAGGTCGGAGGCGAAGCCGAGGGCGGGGTTGGCGGTGATGCCGGAAAAGGCATCGCTGCCGCCGCACTGCATGCCGACTACCAGCTCCGACGCCGGGCAGGTTTCGCGTCGCCGCCGGTCGAGCTTCTCGAGTCGCCGCTCCGCGAGCAACAGGATCTGCTCGATCATCTCGGCGAAGCCGTGGCTCGATTCCTGGAGCCTGTAGAGCCACCGCCCCTCGAGATCGAGGTCGCGGTCGTCCTTGGCGACCACCTGCTCGGGCTGGAGCATCTCGCAACCCAACCCGACGACCAGCGCCTGGCCGCCGAGGTTCGGGTGGCGAGCCAAGTTGCGCACGGTGCGGATCGGAATCTCCACTCCAATTGCGTCGAAGGCGACGCCGCAACCGAAGTCGTGGCTCAGGGCAACCACGTCGTCGACGTTGGGGTAACGCGGCAGAAGCTCGGCGCGGATTCGCCCGACGGCGTGCTCGAGGACGCCGGCCACGCACTGCACCGTGGTCGTGATCCCGAGCAGGTTGCGGGTGCCCACACTGCCGTCTGGGTTGCGGTAGCCCTCGAAGGTGTACCCCGCGAGCGGTGGCGCGGCGGCCGGCGCCGCGGTAGCGCGTGGCAGGGCGTCGAGGGCAGGCGCGGCGGGCATCACGAGGTCGGCCTCTTTGACCCAGCTGCCGGCCGCGATCGTCCGACGTGCCGTGCCGATGACGTGCCCATAGCGAACCACCGCGTCACCTTCCGGCACCGACCGTAAGGCCACCTTGTGACCCTGGGGAACCGACTCCAGCGTGACGAGCCCGTCGGTGAACGTCGCGCCGGCCGCCACACCACCGTCGTTGACGACGACGGCGACATTGTCGGCGTGGTGGAGGCGTACGTGGCGCGGGGCTTCGCGGTAGGGATCGAGCGGCATGCGAGTTTCTCCGGTTCAGGTGGCGGGGGTCGAACGTTCCGAGGGGCTGCCACCGAGCCCCGCCGCGCGGTAGACGGCGAGGACCAGCGCCAGGGAGCGGCGGCCTTCGACGCCGTCGATCGCCGGCTCGCGACCGTCGTGGATCGCGGCGACGAAGTCTGCGAGCACCCGGATGTGCCCACGGGTGTCGATGCCGGTGGGGCTAGATCCCGCGCCCGCAACGACTGTCGCGGGTCGATCCAGGAGCCCTCTGGCTTCGCCGAGAGGCGGCCGCGGGCGGTCGCCTTCCCAACGAACGACCGTGTCGCCTTCGACCTGGGCGCCGCCTCGGGTGCCATAGATCTCGACGCGATGCGGGAAGCCCGGCGCTGCGGCCGTGGTGGCGAGGAGTGTGCCCGGCGCCCCTGACGAGAAACGGAGCGCGGCCACCACGGCGTCCTCGACCTCGATCGCGTGGCGCGTCGGGCCGGCCACGGCACCCACCACCTCGGCCTCGCCGCCCATCAGCCAGAGCAGCAGGTCGACCAGATGGATGCCCTGGTTCATCAGCGCGCCCCCGCCGTCGAGCGCCCAGGTGCCGCGCCAGGCCGCACTGTCGTAGTAGCTCTGCGCTCGGAAGTAGGGAACGCTGGCGTTCGCGAGCACCAGGTCACCGAGCTCGCCGACGCGGATGGCGTCATGAAGGGCGCGGAACCCGGGTTCGGTCCGCCGCTGCAGGACGACGCCCAGGCGCACTCCGGCGTCGCGGCAGGCGGCGATCATCCGGTCGGCGTCAACGAGGTCGAGCGCCATCGGCTTCTCCACCAGGACGTGTTTGCCGGCGCGCGACGCCGCCATCGTCTGCCCCGCGTGTTGGCCGCTTGGTGTACAGAGACAAACCGCGTCGACGTCGGGCCGAGCGAGGAGCGCCTCGAGGGTCGCCTCGGCGGGTACGCCGAAGTCCGCGGCCGCCTCAGCGCTGCGCGCGACGTCGGCACGACAGATCGCCACCAGCCGCGCGGTGGCGGTCGCGGCGATAGCGCGGGCGTGGTAGCGGGCGACCATCCCCGCTCCGACGATGCCGAACCCCAGTGTCGGGCGCATCGGGGCTGTCATTGCGGGGGCGCCGGCGACGCCAGAGCGTCGAGCTTCAGATAGCGCGCGAGCGGTAGCCGGGCGCGCACGATCTCCCGGCTGGCGAGCTCGGCGACGCGGCGCGCGCCTTCCACGGAGAGGTGGGTGTCGTCGGCCAGACCGCCGGGGAGGAGCGGATGTTCGCCGGGCGCGAAGTGCAGGTAGAGCGAGCGCGACCCTGCCGGTCCCAGCTCCTCGACGAGCTGCCGCGTCGCCGCCTCGAGGTCGAGCAGCGGCACGCCTTCTGCCGCGGCGACAGCCCGCACGACGGCCAGGTACTCGCCGTGGCTGTCCTCCAAGGCTCCAGCGCCGTCGAAGCGACGACGGACGATCGAGGTGGCGAGGATCGGCAGGCCGCCGCGGGCGCGGGCCTCGCGTACGAAGCGCTCGAGGTTGGCGCGGTACTCGCCCGTGGGAGCGGTGTAGCGACTCGGGTCACCCGACTTCTGGTCGTTGTGGCCGAACTGGACGAGGACCCAGTCACCCGGTGAGAGCGACTGGAGCAGGTCGTCCCAGCGCCCCTCGTCGCGGAACGACTTGGTGCTCCGTCCGTTCACCGCACGGTTGTCGAGGACGAGCGGCGGGCGGACCAGCTCGCGGAGTTGCTGTCCCCAGCCGCGCTCGGGGTACGCGGGGTCGGGCTTGTCCGCCATCGTCGAGTCGCCGGCGAGGAAGAGCCTCGGCCCGCGCGGCGCGGACGGGTGGACGTCGTCGGGTCGATCGATCGTCGGCGGGTCGAACGGAATCGCCGCGGCGAGGGTCGGATCCCAGTCGCCGAAGACGTCGACCGGCGTGATCCGCTCCACGTCGGCGGCGGCGAGCTCGCGCGACCAGGGCACGCGGCCGGTACGGTCCGCCCCCGGCCCGCGGTTGCCGTGTTCCTGGAAACGGCTCGTGCTCTCGGCCCAGGGCTTGTCCCAGTGGTGCCAGCCTTCGGATCGGATCCCGAAACCGAGCTCGCTTCGCAGGAACAGGACCGCCGCGTGGTCGCGCCAGGGACGGCCGAGGTAGGTCAGAACGCCCGGCGCGACGCTCAGGCGGCAACGGTCGAAGACGAAACCGAATGCCGCTTCGCGGGGTGTCGCGGCGGCGGTCACGTGGCTCGCAGCGAGCGCATGGAGGTCGCAGTCGTCGAACCAGGCGGTGGCACCGCCGAACACGAAGTCGCTGGTGCCCTCGATCGTCGAGCGCACGAAGTAGTGCCTGCCGCGGTTCAGAAACAGCGTGTCCTGGTGGCCGAGCAGTCGCGTGTTGCGCACGATCACACGATCACCGTGGATCGCCAGCGCGATCGCCTGGCCGACCGGGCCGGCGTCGTTGCGAATGGTGAGGTTCTCGATCGTGAAGTCGTCCGCGTCGAGGTGGAAGGTGGGGGTGCGAAACGTGCCGATCGGCCGGCCATCCGGGCCCTCCAGACCGGCATGGAGCCCGTAGACCAGGATCGTCGTCGCCGGGTCCTCGCCGACCAGCCGGACGTAGCGCTTCTCGCGTTGGGCGTAGACCCGCTCGCGGTACACCCCGCGACGCACGTAGATCGTCGCCGGCCGCGCCGGCGTCCCGGCCCCGATCCTGGCGAGGGCCTCCTGGATCGTGGTCGTGTGGCCGCTGCCGTCCTGGGCGACGACCACGGTGAGGAGCTGGTGGTCGGTCTGGGCTGGCGCCGCGACGGCCATCGCCAGGGGGAGGGCGACCGCCAGCGCGACCCGCGACCTCCATGCGTCGCGCCTCGCCGGTGTACGCAACCGCGGTTGGACGCGCATCGAGCTCCGCAGGCCCGCCGGCGAGCGCTCAGCGGAGCGCGGCGTGCAGCGCTGGCGGCGACAACGGCGCCCGATCTTCCCGACGCCTCGGCAGCGCGAAGCCAAAGAAGCGCTCGGCGTTCCCGAAACAGACGTCCGTGACCAGGGCGCCGACCAGGTCGAAGTCTCGCGGCACGAGACCCGCAGCCATGTCGTCGCCCAACACGTTGCAGAGGATGCGGCGGAAGTACTCGTGCCGGCTGAACGACAAGAAGGAGCGACTGTCGGCGACCATGCCCACGAATCGGCGGAGCGAGCCGAGCTGCGAGACCGCCTCGAGCTGCCGTTCGATGCCATGTTTCTGGTCGAGGAACCACCAGGCGGCGCCGAGCTGCATCTTGCCGGGGACCGATGCGTCGGCGAAACAGCCGAGCAGGGACGCCAACATCTCGGTATCGCGGGGGTTGACGTTGTAGAGGATGGTGCGCGGCAGATGGCCTGCGGCGTTTGCCGCGTCGAGCAGCTGCGCCAGCGGCTCGGCGTAGGCGCGGTCGCCCATCGCGTCGTACCCGCTGTCGGGCCCCAGGCTGGCGAACATCGCGCGGTTGGTGTCCCGCATGGCGCCGACGCGCAGCTGCATCGTCCAGCCGCGCTGATGGTACAGGCGGGCCATCTCGAGCAGCAGCGCAGCCGCCAGCGTGTCTCGCTCGGCAGCCGGCAGAACCGCGCCGGAGCGCAGGCGGTCGAAGCTCGACTCCACCTCCCGGCTCGACGTCGGTGGGTAGAGACCATGAGCGAGCGCGTGATCGGAGAGCCGACAGCCGGCGTCGTGGAAGACGTCGCAACGCGCGGCCAGCGCCGTCACCAGGTCGTCGAGGCGCCTGATCTCGACGTTGGCGACGGCCCCCAACGCGTCCGCATAGCGGTTCCAGGCTGCTGGATCGCCGAGGGCAAGAACCTTCCCTGGACGCCAGGTCGGAAGCACGCGGGCGCCGAAGGTCGGGTCGGCGGCGAGGACGCGGTGGTGCGCGAGCGAATCGATCGGGTCGTCGGAGGTGCAGACCACCAGCACGTTGCTGCGCTCGATGACGGAACGCGCCGAGAGACCATCGCGGCAGGCCGCCAGGCTGCGTTCCCAGACCGCGCCGGCGGTCTTGGCATCGAGCAGGAGGTCGTCGATCCCAAAGTAGCGGGCGAGCTCGAGGTGGCACCAGTGATACAGCGGGTTGCGCAGCAGGTACGGCATGATGCTGGCAAACGCATCGAATTTCTCGCGATCGGTCGCGTCACCGGTGCAGGCGCGCTCGGCAATTCCATTCAACCGCATCTGTCGCCATTTGTAGTGATCACCGCCGAGCCAGAGCTGGCCAAGGTTCTCGAAGTGGCGGTCGGCGGCGATCTCGTCCGGCGGCAAATGCGTGTGGTAGTCGATGATCGGCAGCTCAGCCGCATAGTCGTGGTAAAGGCGGACCGCCTCGTCGCTCTGCAGCAGGAAGCGCTCGTGGATGAAGTGGCTCATCGCGACACTTCCCGTGCCAGCGCCAGGGCGTCCCGGGTCTGTTGGGCAATGGCGGACCACTGCTTGCCGGCGATCTGGCGCTGACTCGCCAACCAGGAGCCGCCGATGGCGAACACCTCGGCGAGCGAGAGGTAGTCCTTCATGTTGTCCACCGACACGCCTCCCGTCGGGCAAAAGCGGATGCCGAGCGACGCGTAGGGTCCGGCGAGGGCGCGCAACATCGGCACGCCGCCGGCCGCCTCGGCTGGAAAGAACTTGAGGTGCGCGCAACCATGAGCGAAGGCCGCCTCGACCTCGGACGGCGTCTGCACGCCGGGGATGAACGGCACGCGCTGGGCCTGGAACAAGCGCACGATTTCGCCGTTGAAGCCGGGGGCCACGGCGAAGGAGACGCCGAGGTCGAGACACCGCCGTGCCTGCTCGGGGGTGACCACGGTGCCGGCCCCGGCGAGCATCTCCGGGAAGGCGCGCCGGATGCGCTCGAGCGCCAGGGGTGCCGCCGCGGTGCGCAGGGTCACCTCGATGCGATCGAGGCCCCCCTCGAGCAGCGCCGCGGCGAGCGGCTCGGCGTCGTCGGCGTCGTCGATGACGATCACCGGGATCACCGGACCGCAGGACAAACGCTCGATGACCCGGTCGGGCGCGACCCGGTCGGGCGCGACCCGGTCGGGCGCCGTCATCGCTCCACCCGTGCACCGCCGCCGCGCACCAGCTTCTCGACCTCGGCGAGCGACGCCATGGTGGTGTCCCCCGGCGTGGTCATGGCGAGCGCGCCGTGGGCGGCACCGTATTCGACGGCCAAGGCCGGATCGCCCTTCTCCATCAGTCCATAGATGAAGCCGGACGCAAAGCTGTCGCCGCCCCCAACGCGGTCGAGGATCTCGAGGTTTGGTCGTTCGGTGGCGCGGTGGAAGGCACCGTCACACCAGCAGATCGCGCCCCAGTCATTGACCGTGGCGCTCTTGGCGGCGCGCAGGGTCGCCGCCACCGCTCTGAGATTTGGGTAGGTCGCCACGGCGGTCTCGATCATGCGTTCGAAGCCGCGCACGTCGAGCTCGAGCAGGTGCTCGTCGACCCCTTCCACCTCGAGGCCCAGACAGGCGGTGAAGTCCTCCTCGTTGCCGAGGATCACGTCGAGCGACGGGACGATCGCACGGTTGACCTCGCGGCACCGCTCGAGACCACCGCTCGCCTTCCACAGCGACGGCCGGTAGTTGAGGTCGTACGAGACCACCGTGCCGTGCTTCTTGGCGATCCCCGCTGCCTCGATGACCACCTCGCCGGTGGTGGGGGAAAGCGCCGCGAAGATGCCGCCGGTGTGGAACCAGCGGACACCGAGGTTGCCAAAGACGTGCTCCCAGTCGATGTCGCCGACCTGGAGCTGGGACGCCGCGCTATGCCCGCGATCCGAGCAACCGACGGCACCGCGCAAGCCGAATCCGCGCTCGGTGAAGTTCAGCCCGTTGCGCGCCGCGCGGCCGATGCCGTCGAAGGGCAGCCAACGCACCAGCGAAATGTCCACCCCCCCTTGGAGCATCAGGTCCTCGAGCAGGAGGCCCACCTCGTTACGCACCACTGCGGTGACCACCGCTGCCCGCAGGCCGAAGCAGCGGCGCAGACCGCGCGCCACGTTGTATTCGCCGCCCCCTTCCCAGACCCGAAACTGCCGGGTGGTGCGGATACGGCCGACGCCAGGGTCGAGCCGCAACATGACCTCGCCGAGCGAAAGAACGTCGAAAGCACAGGCCTCTCTGGGCCTGAGCTCGAAGCTGTTCACGGGCACCTCCATCTAGGCGGACCTCGGGGCGGGCGCCTGGGTCGACTCGCGGATGATGAGCTCCGGGTCGAGAAACACGCCGGCACGCGCGTCGTTCAGGCGACCTTCGATAGCGGCCACGAGCTTGCTGGCGGCGAGCCGTGCCATCGCACGCACGGGGCGGCGGATGGTGGTCAGCGCCGGTCGAATCCTGGTCGCCAGGGCGCTGTCGTCGAAGCCCGCCACCGACAGATCCCGCGGCACGTTGAGACCCATCGCCGTGGCGGCGTAGATCACCCCGGCGGCCATGTCGTCGTTGCTGGCAAAGATCGCGCTGGGCGGCTCGGGCTTGGTGAGCAGCACGCGGGCGGCCTCGATGCCCGACCCGAAGCTGTAGGCGCCAGCGGCGATCAAGTCGTCCTCGACCGGGCAGCCGAAACGCTCCAACGCGTCACGAAACCCCTCCAACCGTTCGCGGGTCGACCTCCTGCCGGGAGGCCCGGTGATGTAGCCGATCCTCTGGTGCCCGAGCGCAACCAGGTGCTCGGCCATCGCCGCCATCGCGGACCGCTCGTTGGAAACCACGACGCGATCGGAAGTATCGAGGGCGACCGAGGCCATCCGCACGTACGGGATCTCCTCCTGAGCCAGCGCACGGGCCAGGTCGTGGTCTTCCGAGAGCGGCGGCAACACGATCACCCCGTCGAGCTGCGAGCGCTTGACCGAGCCCACCACCTCGGTGCACAACCCGTCGGCGGCGCCACAGGGGTGGATGACCAGCTCGTACCCCAACTCGCGACAGATGTTCAAAACTCCGCGCTGCGCCTCGTCGATGAACAGGGCGTCGGGATTGTCGTAGATCAGACCCAACAGATACGAGCGGCGAGCGGCCAAGCCCCGTGCCTGTGCATTCGGCCGGTACGCCAGCTCGTCGATCACCGCTTGGACCCTCTGTCGCGTCGCCTCGCCGACCTTCGACGATCGGTTGAGCACCCGCGAGACCGTCCGGTTGGAAACACCGGACAGCCGGGCGATGTCACTGATCGTCGAAGGCCACTGCTTGGCGTCGTTCATCGCGTCCATTCTCCCTCGCGTGGCGAGAAAAACCACGACGTCAGGTCGGGTGTCGGCTGCGGACCGGAGCGACCGAGCCCAGCCCAGGGACCTAGAGACTCCAACGGATCCCAAGGAACATCTGACGGCCCGAGTAGTTGATCTCACGCGTCAGGTTCATGGTTCCGTCGCCAGTCGTGTACAGACGTTCCACCTCGTTGGTGAGGTTGGTGCCTTCGAGATGGAGGGAGAAGCGGGCGCTCAGGTTGTAAGCGGCGCTCAGGTCCCAGCGCACGGGGCCCGTGGTGGCCTCGGAGACGTTGCCGTTCGAGCCGATGTTGGCGGTCACATAGTCGTCGCGGTTGTTGACCGAGACGCGCGCGCCCCAGCGCGCAACTTCGTAGTACAAGGTTGCGTTCCAGGAGCTCTCGGACAGGCCCTGGAGCGGCACCTGGACGATCTGGCCGCTGCGGGTGACCGTGGTCTCGCCGTCAACGTAGGAGTAGTTGCCAGTGAAACCGAAGTTCGCCCAGAACCCGGGCAGGCCGGTGAAGGTCTGCTGGTACGCGAGCTCGACACCCTTCAGCTTGGTGCCCTCGGTGTTGGCGGACGTGCTGTAGGTCCAGAGCAGGGTCGGATCGAGCAGGTTCGGCTGCGTCGGGTACACCGCAGCCACGGCGGCGCGGTCCTCCGGACGGAGGGGTTCCAGGCTCGTCGGCGAGGAGATGAAGCTGTCGATGTCCTTGTAGAAGACGGCAAGCCCGAGGACCGCCTTTTCGGTGAAGTACCACTCGACGCCGAAGTCGGCGTTGTCGGACACCAAGGGCTCGAGCTGTGAGTTCCCGCCGGTGACCGTGAAGTTGACGTTCGAGTAGGCCTTGATCGGAGCCAGTGAGGCCAGGGAGGGACGGGTCATGCTGCGGCTCAACCCGCCTCGCAGCACCAGCTCCGGGGTGATGTCGAAGGTCGCATTGAGCGACGGCAGGACATTGGTGTACGAGTTGGTCTCGGTGTTGCTGAGGGTGCTCGACAGCCAACCGATGCCAGCGGTCTTGGTCTCGACGAACCGGGTGCCGAGGTTCAGACGCAGCGTCCGTTCGCCGAGGACGGTCACCCAGTTGTACTCCCCGTAGCCGCCCATGGTCTCCTCGGTGACCGTCCAGGTGGCGCGACCGGGCCCGCGGAAGGGTTGGAAGTCCTGCCCGAAACGGAAGGCCTCCTTGGCGCGCTCGAAGTCGAGCACCAGGAAGTCGAGCTCCGTCCCGCTGCCGTAGCCGCCGACGTCCTCGTAGTTGAAGACGCGACTGATGCTCGCCAGCGTCACGCCGGTGGGCGGCGTCGCGGTCTGCTGGAACTGCAGGCTGTCGACCTCACGATCGTTGTAAATCGCGCCGACTCGCACGCTGTGCCCGGTGCCGAAGAACCAGTCGAAATCCAGCCGCGCCGTGTCGTTGGTGCGATCCACCAGGTTCTTCTGCAAGAGCCCGTCCCCCAACAGCACGAAGTTGGCTGGGCTGGTGGGGTCGATGCTGTAGTCGATCGCCGCCACGTCGGGATTCTGGGTGAAGTCGTACGAGAAGAGGATGTTGGGATCGGTGGTCTCGATGTTGACGCGGAACAGCTGGTCCTCGAACTCCGACTTGGCGCGGCCCACCATCCCGCTCAGGGTCATGTTCGCGTTGATCGCAAAGTCGAAGTCGGCGGTCAGCTGATTGAAGTCGGTGCTGTCCTCGTTCTCGCGGCTCTCGGTGCGGAGCGCCACGCCGCGGAAGGTGCCGGCGGTGGCCACCTGACCGTTGCCGTTCTGCCCGAGGACCAGCGAAAGCGGGGTGATGCTGTTGTAGCCCCAGGGGCCATTGCGACGGAACTGACCGAACGAGTTGTAGCTCTCGGTCGTGTTCTCGAACTTGGAGTGCACCACGTTGAGGCGCAGGTCGAAGCGCTCGTTCGGCTTGAGCTCGAGCGAGCTCGCCAGTCCTTGGCGCTCCTGGTCGTGGCGGAAGCTGTCCTGGCGCGGCAGGCGCGGAAACCACGTCGAGCGCAGCTCCGTCATGGTCAGGCTGGTCTCGTTACCTCGGAAGTTCGCGTCTGGACGCGCCCAGCGGACCGTACCGAAGCCGTCCTGCCAGGAGTTGCGACCCATCTGTGCCGCCGAGACCGCGAAACCCACGGTCTGCGACTTGTTGGTCGTGCTGTAGGTCGCGGTGAACCGCGGGTCCGCTTCCTCGGACAGGTCGTTGTAGCCGCCCTGGAGCTGGACCGAGGCGCGCGTCCCGCTCCGGCTCAACGGGCTCGCCGTGTACATCTCGACCGCGCCGGCCACGCCGCCCTCCTCGATCGAGGCCAACATCGACTTGTTCACGTCGATGCGCGAGAAGAGCTCGGCAGGGAAGACGTTGAAGTCGAAACCGCGGCCGCGGTTGATGCCGCCGCCGCTGTCGAGACCGCCCGCGGAGGACGGCACCTCCATGCCGTTGAGGGTGACCTGGGTGAAGTCACCGCCCAGGCCGCGCAGCGACAACTGACGCCCTTCACCACCCTCGCGGACGATCGCCACACCGGGCAACCGCTGCACCGCTTCCGCCAGGTTGAGGTCGGGCATCTTGCCGATGTCCTCGGTCACGATGCTCTCGCGAGCGTTGACGGCGTCGCGCTTGAGGGTGACCGACTCTTCGAGCGCGTGGCGAAAGCCAACCACCTCGATGGCCTCCGAAACCGATCCCTCGGCGACCGCTTCCTCGCTGGTGCTCGCCGCTTTCTCGGCCGTCTCTTCGGCCGTCGCGGCTGGTGGCGTCGGCGCGGGATCGGTGGGGCCGGCGGCTTGACCGGCGGCGGGCCGTGGGCCCGCCAAGGCCATGAGGAGGGCGACCAGGAACGCGCCCCTCGTCCAGCGTGAGAGCTCGGCTGACGGACTAACCATACGGCTCCTCCTTCGTTGCTGACGGCTCCGCCGTCGTGGGTCGTTTTGCGGCCGATCGCCCGCACACCTCGATAGTCCGGAGTACCTGTTCGGACACTGCCCTCGACGGCACCCCTGGACTTCTGCTCGGCAGGCTGTTTCGGGAGCATTGTGCCATCGCTGGCAACAATGTCAAGACCTTGCAGCAAGCCTGTTTGCTCCTCGCCCTCGAGACTGTCCTGGCTGCCGCCTTGGCGCGCGCTGGCCCTCCGGACTCGCGCCAGATCGGCGTGACAAGGAGGATCGCGGTCGTCGAGGGCCGGCCTGCCAGGCCCTACCGGCCCAAGTCGCTTCGGCACCGGGACGGCGCACCGCTTTGTTTCCAGCATTTGCAGCGACAGCCCGCGTCCGCGACCAACCCCGCTGCGGCGACGCCAGCCGGACGACGGGGCCTCGAAAGTAGTGCCAGCGGTGGCGCTCAGCCTCGAACTTGGCTACAGTACGACGATCATGCGGACGGGTCACACCCTGAGGCGCCTCGGCGCCAGCTCGACACTGCCCTCGCTGCTCGGACTCTGCGTCGCATGCTGGCCGGCCTCGGCCGAGGAACCGAGGCCTGGGCGCGTCGACTGGTCCCTGGTCGACACCATCGTCGCGACCATCGAGGCGCCCCGCATTCCGGCACGGACGTACCGGGTGGCGGACTTCGGAGCGGCCGGCGACGGCACCGTCGACAGCCGTCCCGCCATCCTCGCGGCCATCGACAAGGCCTCGTCGGAGGGTGGCGGGCGGGTCGTCTTGTCGCCCGGCGTGTGGCGGAGCCACGGCCCGATCGTGCTGCGGAGCCGGATCGAGCTCCACCTCGAGCCCGGGGCGCACCTCCTGTTCGCGCCGGAGCCAGCGCTTTACCTGCCGGTGGTCGAGACGCGGTGGGAGGGCACGCGGGTGATGAGCTACTCGCCGCTGGTCTACGCCCATGACGTCGAGGACGTGGCCATCACCGGCTCCGGCACGATCGACGGCAACGTCAACAGCGGCTTTCACCCCTGGCATCCGCTCGCGAACCCGGACATGCAGCGCCTGCGCCGCATGGGGTTCACCGGCGTGCCCCTCGCCGAACGCGTGTTCGGCGAGGGGACCTTCCTACGCCCCCCCCTGGTGCAACTGGTCCGCGCACGTCGCGTGCTGCTGACCGACTTCACCGCCGTCAACTCCCCGTTCTGGGTCCTCCACCTGGTCTATAGCGAGCACGTCGCCCTGCGCGGGGTCGAGGTGGAGAGCCACTTTCCGAACAACGACGGGGTCGACGTCGACTCGAGCCGCTACGTGCTGATCGAGGACTCGGTCTTCCGCACCGGCGACGACGCCGTCGTCATCAAGTCCGGCCGCGACCTCGACGGCCGCACCGTCGCCCTGCCCAGCGAGTACGTGGTGGTGCGCAGGAACGACATGGGCGGCGAGGACGGAATCGCCTTGGGCAGCGAGATGTCGGGCGACATCCGCTACGTGTTCTTCACCGACAACGTGCTGCGTTCGGGGTCCTCGGCCATCCGCTTCAAAGCCAACCTCGACCGCGGCGGGACGGTCGAGCACATTGGCGTCCGGCGCTTCACGGTAGGCTCGTTCGAACGCCTGTTCTGGTTCCAGCTCGACTACCCCGGCGAGCTCGGTGGCAGCTTTCCCTCGACCTACCGCGACATCGTCTTCGAGGACTTCACGGTCGACGACGTCGGCACGCTGTTCGAGGCCCACGCCCCGGCGCTGGCGCCACTCGCCGCGGTGACGCTGCGCAACGTGGCCGTCGCGTCGGCCCGACAGACGCTCATTCTCGAGCATGTGCGGGACCTCCACTTCGAGGGGGTGACCGTCGCCGGCCGCCCGGTCGCCCGCCCGGTCGAAGCGCCCGCGCCGGCCGCGCCACCAGGAGCGAGTGCCGCTCCGCCGGCCAGAACGGGAGGCCGGCGATGAGCGCGGGTGCGATGGGTCTCCGCCACGTCGCGGACCCGGTTCGGTTCGCGCGCATGACCACCGCCGAGCTGCGCGAGAGCTTTCTGGTGGAGACGCTGTTCGTCCCGGACCACGTCGCGCTGGTCTGTACCGACGTCGACCGCGCGATCATCGGCTCCGCCGTACCAGCCACCAAGCCGCTGACCCTCACCGCGCCGCCCGAGCTCCGCGCCACGTCCTTCTGCGAGCGTCGCGAGCTCGGCGTGCTCAACGTCGGCGGACCCGGCACGGTCACCGTCGACGGCGTCGGGCACGACCTCGCGAACCGCGACGGGCTCTACGTCTGCAGGGGCAGCCGACAGATCACCTTCGCGAGCACCGCGACAGAAACGCCGGCCAGGTTCTACCTGCTGAGCTTTCCAGCCCACGCCGCACATCCAACCCGCCGGGTCACGCCGGCGGAGGCCGAAGCGGTCCGCTTGGGGAGCAAGGAGGCGGCCAACGAACGGACCCTGTACAAGCTCATCCACCCGGGCGGGGTCCAGAGCTGCCAGCTGGTCATGGGCTTCACGGTGCTCGAGCCGGGCTCCGTCTGGAACAGCGTGCCACCACACACCCACGAGCGGCGGATGGAGGTCTACCTCTACTTCGACCTCCCCGAGGACGCGCGCGTCTTCCATTTCATGGGTCCAGCCGACGCCACCCGTCACCTCGTGGTCGCCGACGGGCAGGCGGTCGTCTCGCCCGGCTGGTCGATCCACTGCGGCGCGGGCACCGCCGCGTACGCCTTCTGCTGGGGCATGGGCGGCGAGAACCAGGACTTCGCCGACATGGACCACCTGACCCTCGGGCAGTTGCGGTGAGCCGCCCGTGATCCTCGACCAGTTCAGGTTGGACGGCCGGGTCGCCGCGGTCACCGGCGCCTCGCGCGGCCTCGGCCAGTCCCTCGCGATGGCACTTGCCGAAGCCGGCGCCGACCTGGCCCTGGTCGAACGTTCCGGAGGAACCGCGAACGCGGCGCGGATCGCGGCGCTCGGCCGGCGCGCCGTGGTCATCCGGGCCGACCTCGCCGAGCCCGATGCCGTCGCGCGGATCGTCGAGCAGACGGTCGCGGAGCTCGGCGGCATCGACATCCTGGTCAACAACGCCGGCATCATCCGCCGCGCGCCGCTGCTCGAGCTCAGCACCGCGGACTGGGACGAAGTAATGGACGTCAACCTCCGCGCACTGTTTTTTCTCAGCCAGGCGGCGGCCAGGGTCATGGTGGCACAGGGCCGCGGCGGCAAGATCATCAACCTGGCATCGCTGCTGAGCTTTCAGGGCGGGATCCGGGTGCCGTCGTACACCGCCTCGAAGAGCGCCGTCCTCGGGCTCACCCGAGCGCTCGCCAACGAGCTCGCGCCGCACCGCATCAACGTCAACGCCATCGCGCCCGGCTACATGGCGACCGACAACACCCGCGCCCTCCGCGAGGACCCGGTCCGCAACCAGGCGATCCTCGACCGAATCCCCACCGGCCGCTGGGGAACGCCAGAGGATCTCCAGGGCGCCGCCGTCTTTCTCGCCTCGGCGGCCTCGAACTACATGCATGGCCACACCCTCGCCGTCGACGGCGGCTGGCTGGCCCGCTGATCCGTGACCCGAGCACGACCTCGCTCGACCACCCGAGGAGCTTGCCGATGAGACCGCCGAGCCGCGTTGCCGCTCCCCTGCTTCTCTTCGCCTTCGCCGCGGGCGCCGCCGCGGGCGCCGCCGCGGGTGCCGAGTCGCCAGCCGAGGTCCAGTCCGCCGGCAGGGTCGACGATTCCGCGCTCGTCGCGGAGCTCGAGGTCGCCAATCCCTCTTCGTTCCCGCGACCCGACACCGTGGTGGGCCTTGCGCTGGCAGAGCTCGGGGTGACCAGCGGTCCGTTGCAGGTGTGGGAGGGCGGCACGGCGCGCCCGACCCAGCTCGCGGACGACGACGGCGACGGGAATCCCGACCGGCTCCTCTTCCTGGCCGACCTCGAGGCCGCTCGCTCCCATGTCTACCGCGTCGACCGGCGGGCCCAGCCGCCCGGCGCGGGCCGCGCCTACGCCGAGGTATCGGTGAAGGAAGGCGGCGCCTGGCAGGAGACGACCTACGTCGGCGGCAGCTTCCGCAACGTGCAGCAGGTCACCATGCCAGCCCAGGCCAGCGATCACAACAACTACCTGCGCTACGAGGGGCCCGGCATCGAGAGCGACCGGGTCGGCTACCGGGTCTACCTCGACTGGCGCAACGGCTTCGACATCTTCGGCAAGAAGACGCCCGCCCTCGCCCTGCAGGGAGTCGGGCTCGACGGCTACGAGAGCTACCACCAGATGGCCGCCTGGGGCGCCGACATCCTGAAGGTCGGTCAGAGCCTCGGCATGGGCGGCTTCGGCTACTGGGACGGAGCCAAGGCGGTGCTGGTCTCCGAGGTCGCGGAGCGCTCCGTCGCCATCCGGGCGGCGGGGCCGATTCACGCCTCGTTCGAGCTCGGATTCAAGGGCTGGAAGACGGGCCGCACGACCGTCGACCTCGCGGCGACCCTGGCGATGCACGCTGGGAGCCCCTGGGTGGACGTCGACCTGGTGACCTCCGAGCCGCTCGACAACCTCGCCGTGGGCCTCGTGGCACACCCGGGAACCGAGTTGCTGGCCGGAAGCCTCGACGTCACCGGGGAGGCCTGGAGCTACGTCGCGACCTTCGGCGAGCAGACCCTGTTCGCGGGGGACCGACTCGGCATGGTGCTCCTCTTCCGCAAGATGGATCTCGTCCTCCAGACCCGCGACGAGGCGAGCCTCGTGCTGGTGCTCCGACCGCGTGGCAAGGCCGTGTCCTATGCCTTCGGTGCCCTCTGGTCCGGGCAGCCGGGCGGGATCCAGACCCGCGAGCAGCTCCTTGCCCTCCTCGACGCCGAGGTCGAGAAACGCACGCTCGCGCCGCGGATGCGCACCAAGTCGCTCGCCTCGCGCCAGGCGCTCGGCCGGAGCCCGCTCGAGATCGCGACCCGCCTCGCCGAGGCCGAGATGGCGCGGCGCGGCGACAGCCTCTCCTGCGGCGGTTGGGACGCGCTGACCGCCAGGGCGAGCAGCTGGAACTACACCACCGGCTTGCTGATGCAGGCGATGGACGACCTGTCGGCCGCGACCGGCGAGGCGCGATTCGCCGCCTACGCGCGGCGCACGATCGACAGCTTCGTGGCGGCGGACGGCACCATCCGCGGCTACGCGCCCAGCGACTTCAACCTCGACGACATCAACGCCGGCAAGATGTTGCTCCGCCTGGCCGAGCGCGACCCGAGCCCCCGCTATCGCGCCGCCATCGACGCCCTCGCGGGCCAGCTCCGTGAGCATCCGCGGACCTCGGAGGGGGCGTTCTGGCACAAGCAGCGCTACCCGCATCAGCTTTGGCTCGACGGCGTCTACATGGCGATGCCGTTTCTCGCCGCGGTCGGTGTCCGCGAGGGCAAGGACCGCCCGATCGAAGAGGCGGTGCACGAGCTGACGATCGCGCGATCCCATCTGCGCGACCCGAAGTCTGGCCTCTACGACCACGCTTGGGACGAAGCCAGGAAGCAGGTTTGGGCCGATCCCGAGACCGGCCGTTCGCGCTTCTTCTGGGGCCGCGGCCTCGGCTGGTACGCGATGGCCCTGGTCGACCTCCTCGACGTGATCCCGCCCGAGAAGAAGGCGCTCCGCGAATCCGTCCGCGGGCTGATCCCGGAGCTTGCCGAGAGCCTGGTCCGCCACCAGGACGCCACCGGGACCTGGTACCAGATCCTCGACCAACCCACGGCGCCGGGCAACTACCGCGAGGCCTCGGCCTCGGCCATGTTCACGTATTTCCTGGCCAAAGCGATCAACCAGGGCCACCTCCCGGCGTCGTTCGCACCGGCCGCGGAGCGCGCCTGGGCCGGTCTGGTCAGCGAGTTCGTCGCGGTCCACGCCGACGGGTCGTACCACCTGACCAACGTCGTCGAGGTCGGCGGCCTCGGCTATGGGCGAGACGGCAGCTATCGCTACTACATGAGCGAGCGGGTCGTCGACAACGATCCCAAGGGGCTCGGCCCGGCGATCATGGCCGGCGCCGAGATCGCCGCGCTCACCCACCGCCGAGCTGGCGTCTAGCCCAGCTCGACTTTCGAGGAGACGGCCATGGGCTTTGCGGGTTTCGACCTCACGGGACACACCGCAATCGTGCTCGGCGGCACCTCCGGCATCGGCAGGGCCCTGGTCGACGGGCTGCTCGAGGCGGGGGCCGAGGTCGTCGCCAGCGCGCGTCGGCAGGCCGAGGTCGACGCTACGGCGACGGCGATCGAACGCCACGGTCGAGGCACCCTGCGCCTGGCGAGCGACGTCACCGACCGCGCCTCGCTCACCGCGCTGCGCGACGCGGCCATCGACAGGTTCGGCAAGGTCGACATCCTGATCAACTGCGCCGGTCGCACCCAACGTCGGCCGACGCTCGAGGTCGACGACAGCGAGTGGCAGTCGATCCTCGACACCAACTTGACGGGCACCCTGCGGGCCTGCCAGATCTTCGGCGCGCACATGCTCGAACGCGGCTACGGCCGCATCGTCAACGTCGCCTCGCTGGCCTCGTTCGTCGGCCTCTACGAGGTCGCCGCCTACACCGCCAGCAAGGCCGGCGTGGCGGCCCTGACCAAGGCGCTCGCCGTCGAGTGGGGTGCCAGGGGCGTGTTGGTCAACGCCATCGCGCCCGGCGTCTTTCGCACCGCGCTCAACCAGGAGCTCCTCGACGGCACCGAACGCGGCCAGGAGTTCAAGTTACGTACACCGCTCGCCCGCTTCGGCCGGGTCGAGGAGCTCGCCGGCGCCGCAGTGTTTCTCGCCTCGCCGGCGGCGAGCTTCGTCAACGGCGAGGTGCTCGTCGTCGACGGCGGCTTCCTCGCCAGTGGCGTGAACCAGTAGGAGGTCGAGCCGTCATGACCCGCTCCGTCTCCTCGACCATCCAGGCTCCCGCCAAGATCCGCGGCCTGCGCTGGTACATGTGCGCGCTGCTCTTCTTCGTCACCTTCATCAACTACGTCGATCGGGTGTCGCTCGGCGCCATGGCGCCGGTGCTCAAACAGGCCATCGGCTGGGACGACGCCGAGTTCGGCTGGATCAATTTCGCCTTCCAACTCGCCTACGCCGGCATGTTTCCGTTCGCCGGACGCCTTCTCGACAGAATCGGTGTGCGCAACGGACTCGCGCTCGGCGTGCTGGTGTGGAGCGCGGCGGCGATGGCACATTCGCTGGCGACCACCGTCCTCGGCTTCGCGCTGGCGCGCTTCCTCCTCGGCTTGGGCGAGGCCACCAACTTCCCGGCGTGTATCAAGGCCGTCGCCGAGTGGTTCCCCAAGCGCCAGCGCGCCTTCGCCACCGGCATCTTCAACACCGGGACGAACTTCGGTGCCATGTTGCAGGGCGTGATCCTGTGGCTCGCGGCGACCTGGAGCTGGAAGGCCGCCTTCATCGCCATCGGCCTCATGGGCTTCGCGTGGCTCGCGGCCTGGCTGAGCAGCTACCGCTCCCCCGCCGAGCACCCCCGGCTGTCGGCAGAGGAGGCGGCGTTCATCCACAGCGACCAGGAGCCGGCCGCGAAGGCGATCGAGATTCCGTGGCAGTCGCTGCTGCGCTACCGTGAGGCCTGGGCGTTCTTCGTCGGCAAGTTGTTCACCGATCCCGTGTGGTGGTTCTACCTCACCTGGCTCCCGTCGTACCTCCAGCGCGAGCGCAGCGTGACGCTCGCCTCCACGGCCGGCGCGCTGGTCGTCATCTACCTGGCGGCCGACCTCGGCAGCATCTTCGGCGGCTGGCTGCCGGGGTTCCTGATGCGCCGCGGCTGGTCCGCCACACGCGCGCGCCTGACCACCATGGCGCTCTTCGCCGCCGGGCTCCCCATCTCGGCCCTCGGCGTCCTGGCGCAGGACCTGTGGACCGCCGTGGCCTTCATCAGCATTGCGACCTCCTGCCACCAGGCGTGGTCTGCCAACATGTTCACGGTGGCGTCCGACGCCTTCCCGAGCCGGGCGGTGGGCTCGGTGGTCGGCTTCGGCGGCATGTGCGGCGGTATCGGCGGCATGCTCATGCTGCTCGTCGCCGGCGGCATGCTGCAGTGGCTCGGGAGCTTCACCGCCCTGTTCGTCTTCGCCGGCGTGATGCACCCCTTGGCCTGGATCGCGATCCGCGCCCTGGTCGGTCGCCACATCACCGAAATCGACCTCGACTCCGGGCTGCGTACCGCGCGGAGCCCGTGGCTCTTCGCCCTCGGCCTGGGTCTCGCCGCCGTCGGCTCGGCTTTGGCCGTTCTGGTCTGCCTGAACTGGAGCTACATCCTGTCGATCACCCGGCAGTCCGTCGCCGCTGCCGCCGGCGGCGCCGCCGCCGCCAGCCTGCTCGCCCTGATGGGTCTGGCCCTGGTCTACGCCAGCCGCGAAGTCCGGCTCGTGCCGGCCGGGTCGGATTCCTGAGCACAGGGAGCTCGCCCGCTCAGCCCGGTCCGTCCGCCCCCGCCGACGGGAGTCGGCGGCTTGGCCGGCTGCTCGTAGCTTTGCCGTGACCTCGCGAGCGGTCCGTTCGCCAAATCAGCGCGGCCAAGCCCGGGCGACACAGGGGACATGCCGCCAGGCCCAGCGCGGGGACGCCGACTGGCGCAAGTCATGAAATCTTGACTGACGCGGCCCGCTAGTAAAAGATCTGGAACTAGCGCTCGGCGCAGATCACATCGGATTGCCCAACCGGCACGCCGACCACACCGTCGGCGGAGCCCTCGATGCCCAGGCGAGCGACAGGCAGGTACGAACTGACGACCGAAGGTGGCGAGACGGTCGCCAGCTTCGTTCCCTTCCCACTGCCACCAACGGATCCGCCGGTCGTCGTCGACGCGGCGCTCGGTGACCGGCTCCGCGCCGCCGAGCAGGCCCTGGCCCGCCTGGAGCTGGCAGGCGAGATGGTCCCGTCGCTCGACTGGTTCATCTATGCCTTCGTGCGCAAGGAGGCGGTACTGTCGTCGCAGATCGAAGGTACTGCGGCCACGCTCGTCGACCTCCTAACCTTTGAAGCCCAGGAAGGGTCCCTTCCGAGCACACCCCCGAACGCCGATATCGAGGAGGTCTGCAACTACCTCGATGCACTCGCATTCACCCGCGCCGAGCTGGCCGACCCCACCGGTCTGCCGCTATCGGCGCGGCTACTGAACGAGACCCATCGGCGGCTCATGCGAGGTGTGCGCGGCGCAGACCGGCTCCCTGGAGAGGTACGGCGCAGCCAGAACTGGATCGGCGGCAGCCGCCCCAGCAACGCGGCGTACGTTCCTCCCCCACCGCACGCGCTCCCTGAGGTCCTCTCTGCCTTCGAGGCGTACCTGCATCGCGACGATGCCCTACCACCGCTCGTGCGCGCGGGCCTCCTCCACGTGCAGTTCGAGACCATTCACCCGTACCTCGACGGCAACGGTCGCATCGGACGCCTACTCGTCACGCTGCTGCTCGAGCACTGGAAGGTCCTGACCAAGCCACTCCTCTACCTCAGCCTCTTCCTCAAGCGGCATCGCGAGGACTACTACCGGCGCCTGAACGCCGTGCGCATCGACGGCGACTGGGAGGGTTGGCTCGATTTCTTCCTGGATGGCGTCGCCACGATCGCCGACGAGGCGGCGGCGTCCGCCCGTGAGCTCTTCGCCTTGGTCGCTGCCGACCGGACGCGCGTGCTCGCGCACGACGGGGTGTCGATCGGCGCCCTGCGGCTCTTCGAGCACCTGCCGCGCCACCCGCTGGTGAGCGTGGCGTCGGTGATGAAGCTCCTGGCCACGACCAAGCCGACGGCCGGCCGCGCCATCGACCTGTTGGTAGCCGCTGGCGTGCTCGCCGAGACAACGGGCCGGAAGCGTGACCGCTCCTATGCCTATCGGGCCTACCTCGAGCATCTACGAGTGGGCACAGAGCTCGAGGGGCGCCCTGGAGGAAGACGTCCAGCCGAGCCTGGCGCTGCGCACCGGGTCTGAAACTCCAGGCGCGGAGAGCGCGCCCCCATCACGACCAAGCGGTGTCTCACGGCGTGCATTTCGGCGCTAAGTTGTTTACTGCGAGTGGTTTGAGATGGTGGCCAGGGGCGGAGTTGAACCGCCGACACCACGATTTTCAGTCGTGTGCTCTACCAGCTGAGCTACCTAGCCATGTTCTTCGAAAGAGCCGCCGAGTCGGGGACTCGGGTGCGTGGGGCGGGCCGGGGAGGCCGTGCTCGACGCTGCGGGGCGTGGGTGCGCTCCGGAACCGCAGTTTTTAGCAGCGGACGCCAGACGCCGTCAAGGCCGGGCCGGCGCGCGCTGTCGTGGCGTGGTTGCGGCGATGCGGATTCGGCCGCGGATCGTGTCACCGTCGCAGCGGCCGACGGCGAGCAGCTGGTGACCGGTGCTCTGGCACCAGCTGGCGAGGTCGGCGGGGATGGCGGGGTCGGTGCCGAGGAGCTCGATCACGTCGCCGGCCGCTGCTTTGGCGGCGGCGCGGGCGAGGAGCAGGATCGGCAGGGGGCAGAGCTGACCGCGCGCGTCGACGCGCCGGGGCTCACCGGGCGCGGTGCTGGTCGCTGCCGGGGCATCTGACATCGGCGCTACAATAGCCGCATGCTCCTCGACCTTGGCTCCGCCCCCGGGCGGCCCCGCGGTGTCCGGCGTCAGCTCCGGAGGTGGACGCTGGTGGGCACGGCGAGCGCGGTGGTGCTCAGTGGATTGACGGCGCCGGCGGTCGGCTGGACGCTCCGCACCGAGCTCGACATCGCCGAAATGGGTCGGCGCTGCGCGCCACCGGACCTGGCGCGCCAGATCGCCAAGCACGAGCCGTCGTTCCGCCAAGGAGTGGCGACCGCCGCCGCCGACCCGGACCGCCGCCGCCATGTGCAGAACCCGGACGGTTCGGGGCAGCTGCAGGCGGTGATCCGCGTCGAGGTGGGGGCGGCGGCCGACGCCATCCGCCGCTACCAGAGGTTCGATGACGTGGTGTTCCGCCTCGGCGTCATCGCCCACTACGTCGCGGCGGCCAACGACCCGCTCGCCGTCTCGGACGCCGATGCGCGGGAAACCCGGTTCGCGGGCGACTATGGCCGCTATGTCGACAGCGCGGCGTCGCGGTTCGCAGTCGTCTTTTACGGCCGCGAACCGCTGCTCGAGCGGCCGAGCGGCCTCGACCTCTTCGTGCGCGCAACGATCCTGCGCAGTCGCCAGCTCTACCCCGCCGTCAGCCGCGAATACGGCCGCATCGGCTACGGCAGCGGTGTCGGACGGTTCGACGATCGCTCGACCGCGTTCGGAGTGGCCGCCCTGGCCTACAGCCACGCGGTGACCGACATCGGCCTGGTGTTGCGTCATCTGTGGTTGCAGAGCGGGGGCGGCGACGACCGGCCGCAGCTCGTGGCCGCCGGGCAACTGTTCCGCGTGCCGCGCGGCCGCTAGTGTGACCCCCGGGCGGCCCAGCCGCCTTTGGTAGTGTGGGCCGACCATGCTGCCCATCCAACGTGCTCTGATCTCGCTCTCCGACAAGACCGGCAGTCTCGAGCTCGCCCGCGGCCTCGCCGCCCGCGGCGTCGAGCTGCTGTCGACCGGCGGCACGCTCCGCCACCTCCGTGAGGCCGGTGTGCCGGTGCAGGCGGTGGCCGACGTCACCGGCTTTCCGGAGATCCTCGACGGCCGGGTGAAGACGCTTCATCCGCGGATCCATGCCGGTATCCTGGCCGACCGCGGCAACCCCGAACACCTGACGACGCTTGCCGAGCACGCCATCGGCCGCATCGACCTGGTGGTGGTCAACCTCTACCCGTTCCGCGAGACGGTGGCACGCCCGACGGCGAGCGCCGAAGAGATCGTCGAGAACATCGACATCGGCGGGCCGTCGATGTTGCGCGCGGCAGCGAAGAACTTCGGCAGCGTCGCCGTCGTCGTCGACCCCGACGACTACGCGCGGGTGCTCGCGGCGATCGCCGAGGGCGACGGCGTAGTCCCGCTCGCCCTCCGTCGCGAGCTGGCCGGCAAGGCCTTCCGCCACACCGCCGACTACGACCAGGCGGTGGCCGGATGGTTCGTGGCCACCGCTCCCCCGACCGCCGTGCACGGCGACGAGCCGGCAGCGAGCCTCGCCACGGAGGGGCCCGAGGAGGTCAACACCCGCCTCTACCCTGGGCGCTTGACCTTGGAGCTCGAGGGCGTGCTGCTGCCCCGCTACGGCGAGAACCCGCATCAGAGCGCCGCCGTGTACGCCAGCCGCGGTGGCCCCGGCGTGTTGGGCGGTTTCCGCCAGCTGCAGGGCAAGGAGCTGTCGTGGAACAACGTCCTCGACGCCGACGCCGCCCGCAAGCTGGTCGCCCTGTTCGACGAGCCGGCGGTGGTCATCGTCAAGCACAACAACCCCTGTGGCGTCGGTCGCGGGGTCGACCTGGTGAGCGCCTACGAGCGGGCGCTCGCCTGCGACCCGGTGTCGGCCTTCGGCTCGATCGTCGCCGTCAACCGGCCGGTCGACGCCGCCTTCGTCGCCAAGAGCGCTGACCTGTTCATCGAGGTGCTGGTCGCCCCCGGCTACGACGTCGCAGCGCGCGAGCGGCTGGCGGCAAAGAAGAACCTGCGGGCGCTGATCTGCCCGCTCTATCGGCCGGCCGGCGACGACATCGAGCTGCGCGCCATCGACGGCGGCTTCCTCGCCCAACAGCCCGACGCGAGCGACGACGATGCCAGCGCCTGGACCTGCCCGACGGTGCGCCAGCCGACCGCCGAGGAGCGCGCGGCCCTGGTCTTTGCCTGGCGGGTGTCGCGCTACGTGAAGTCGAATGCGATCGTCGTCGCCAACCGCTGGCAGACGGTGGGCGTCGGCGCCGGCCAGATGAGCCGGGTCGACTCCTGTCGCCTGGCCACCGGCAAGGCGCAGCTGCCGCTGGCCGGCACGGTGGCCGCCTCCGACGCCTTCTTCCCCTTTCGGGACGGCGTCGACCTGCTGCTCGAATCAGGCATCACGGCCATCGTCCAGCCGGGTGGCAGCAAGCGCGACGACGAGGCGATCGCCGCCGTTGACGCACGTGGAGCGACCATGCTGTTCACCGGCATTCGGCACTTCCGCCATTGAACGCCCTACTGTCGCTGCTCTGCTCGCTGACCCTCGGCGCGGCACCAGCCGCCGCGCCGCCCGCCGCCGACGATCAAGCCTGGGCGCTGCTCGACGAGGTGCGTCAGCATCTGGTGACCGACGGCGCTACCGTCGCCGACTTCACCCAGGACTTCGTGCCGACCGGCTTCAACAGCGGCGACCGCGAGAGCGGGAGGCTGTCGCTCGCCCTGCCGTCGTGCCTGCGCTGGGACTACGAGATCCCCTACGCCAAGAGCTTCCTGCTCTGCGGGCAGGTCCTCTACTTCTGGAACCAGGGCGAGGGCAGCGGGCGACGCGCCAAGGTCGACCCGCAGAACGAGCCTGGGCTCGACCTGCTGCTCCTGTCCGTGGGCGAGCTGCGCCAGCGCTACCGCGCCACTGCCAAGAGCCTGGCTGACGGCGCCGCCGAGATCGTCCTCGAACCGGCCGCCGGCGGTGGACGGACCGGCGCCACGGGGGCCATCGCCAACGCCACCCTACGCCTCGACGCCGGTCGGCGGCGGGTGGTCGGACTCACCTGGGACGACGTCGAGGGCAACCGCACTCGCTTCGAGTTCTCGGGGTTCCGGGCGCCGGGGCCGAGCAGCGTCTTCACGCCACCGAGCGACGTCACGTGGGAAGACGACACCGGCGACTGAACCGGCGGCGCCTGCCCCAGGCAAACCGGCTCGAGGCAAGCCGTGGGGTCGGACTCCCATATAATCGCCCACGGTCGCTCGCCGCCAAGCTCTGGCGACGGCCCACCTCGTGGCCGCCGACACCTCCTTCCCCCCGCTCGCTGAACGCCCGGGCCGCCGTATCGGCCTGGCCGGACTGGCTTTGGCCGTGCTGCTCGCGGCGGCTTGGCCCGAGCCCGCCCTGGCGAGCGGCCACGACGAAGGAGAGCGCGTCGAGGTCACCGGCCTGGTCACCGACGCCGCCGGCCGCCCGCTCTCCGGCCTCCAGGTCACCCTGATCGCGACCCGCCAGACCTTCAGCATCCGCAGCTTCCATCGCGAGATCCGCGACACGGCGCGGGTGACCACCCGCAGCAACGAGCGCGGCGAGTATTCGCTGTCGTGGCTGTGGGCCGGCTACTACAACCACTTCGTGCTCGAGGCAGCGGTGGCCGTCCGCACCGGCCAGGGCGAGCGTCTGTCGCTCCTGACCAGCCAGGACGTCACCGGCCGCATCCGTCGCAGCCCGGTGGTGGCGGCTCTGGTGGTCGCCGACACTAGCTTCCTCGATGCCTACCGCGCCTTCGTCGCCGCGCTCGACACCGAGAGTGAGCGTCGCGTCTTCCAGACCATGGGCAAGCCGGACCGCATCGAGTCGAAGACCGCCGCCGACCATGACGAGACGACCTGGTGGTACTTCGACGCTGGCAAGTCCTTTGTTTTCGACCATGGCAACCTGGTGCGCGAGGTCCCGTTCGAGCCGGTGAAGCCCTTCGCCGATCCGAGCAGTGGCTCGTGAGCGCCGACGCCCACTTCCGAACCGCCCGCCGACCGCACCGCCCGAGAGCCGCTTGAGCCCCCACCGACCCGCCCTTGCCCAGTCGCTGTCACCCGCCGAGACGCCGGTGGCGTCGACCTACGCCCGCTTCCTGGAGCCGATCGCCGAGAAGCTGATGGCAACAGAGGCGGTCTTCCGGGCGCAACTGGCCTCCGATGTGCCGTTCATCGAGAACGCTGGCGCCTACATCGCAGCCGGCGGCGGCAAGCGGATGCGCCCGGCGCTCTTGCTCCTCACTTCGCGCATGCTGGGCCACGACGGTGACGAGGAAGTCACCTATGCGGCGGTCATCGAGCTGATCCACACCGCGACGCTTATCCACGACGACATCATCGACCACGCGGCCATCCGACGCGGGCAGACCACGCTCAACAACCTGTGGGGCAACTCGCTGACCGTCCTGCTCGGCGACTGGCTCTACACCAAGGCGATGCAGATGGCGCTCGCCCATGGCAACCTCGAGGTCGTCCAGCAGCTCTGCGACGCCACGCTGCGGATGACCGAGGGCGAGCTGTTGACCCTGCAGCGCCTGGGCTCGCCCGACGTCGACCGCGACGAGTACTTCGGCATCATCGACCGCAAGACCGCCTACCTCTTCGCTGCCGCCGCCTCGCTGCCGAGCCTGATCCGGCCCGCTCGACCCGACGCTGGCGCGGCGCTGTTTCGCTATGGCCGGCTACTCGGCACCTGCTTTCAGCTGGTCGACGATCTGCTCGACTTCACCGCCAGCGAGCGCGAGCTCGGCAAGCCGGTGCTGTCGGACCTCAAGGAAGGCAAGCTGACCCTGCCGCTGATCCTGCTCCTGCCGCGGCTGTCGGCCGGCAATCGCCGCAAGGTCGAGACCGTCCTCCAGGATCGCGCGTTTCGCCGCGTCCAACCGGAAGAGATCCTCGAGCTGGTGCACGGCGAGGGCACCCTCACCGAGGTCGAGGCCCTGGCTCAGCGCTACGCGGCCGACGCCTGCGAGGCACTCGAGGTGTTTCCGTCGGGGCCTGCCCGCGAGGCGCTAGAAGCCGCCCCCTGGTTCGTCCTCCACCGGCGATCGTGAGCTCGGTGCCAGCCAGCCGCCGCGCGGCCTGGTGGGCCTGATCCCGAGCAGACCGATCACCGGCAGCGGCTCGACCGCGCGATCCTCGGCCCGCATCAAGACCTGCGCCGAGGCCACCTGCTGATGGGTGGCGATGCCCACGTAGCGGAACCGCCGCGGCACGCTGTCTTGCCAGAAGCCGCGGCCCGGAATCGTGATCACGGAGGTCGTCGGCGCGTGCTCGAAGAGGGTCAGCGGCGCGCTGTCGAGCCACAGTCTGGCTGGTTGCGATGCGCCACGCACCTCGAAACGAAGGGTGCCTACGACCTCGCGGCCGAAGTCGAAAACCAGGGCCGGCATGCCGTCGGGCTCGGCCGGGCGATGGCTGACCCGACGTGGCATCAGCACCCGGGTGGTCGGCGGCCGCAGCGCCGTCACCACGCGCACCGGCTGCGGCTGTGGGATGCGCCAGCGCGCCGTAGGCGGCAAGGTCCACACCTGCGGCGCCTCGCCACTGTCGAGCGGCAGCCAGCCGCGGACGATACCCAGCCGATGCACGCGGAAGACTCGCCACTGGTCGTCCGTGGCCACCACAGGCTGATCGCCGTCCGCCTGGAGGCTGGCGAGCAGGCCGCCTGCGCCCCAGCTGCTGCGCGCCTCGACGACCAGTCGATTGCCGCCCGGCCGCACCAACTGGCGGACGTCCCAGCGGTCGAGCGGCGGATGCGCACCGCCCCAGCCGGCACCCACCGGGAACCCGTTCAGCCACGCCAGGTACTCCTCGCTGGCGGCGATGCGCAGCTCGGCCTGGGCCGGCAGCGTCGGCAGGTCGAAGTCGCGGACGGCGTAGAACGCCATCGGCTGCCCCGCTTCGGTGGCGCCGCGAGCCCAAATCCACTCGGCGCGGCCGGTCGGCAGAAAGGTCACCGCCAGCCAGGTACGACAACCCCGGCCGGCGACGGCAACGAGCAAGGTGAGCAACACGACCGTCCAGGCCGCGCCGACGATCGACGCCCGGTCGGCCGTCGCAGAGCGGGAGACAGCCACCCGGCAAGTCTATCTCGCCGCGGCCTGGCTGCCGTGTGGCGCGCCGACCGCGAGGGCGGCCACTCCGCCCGCCAGGTGGACGCTCCGCCGTCCTTCTTGGTAAATTGAATCGTGCACCCCAGCGACAACTTTGCCCACGATACCGAGAGCGGCCGGGCCGCGGCCGGCGCGACCGATCAGGGCGCGCACCAGCCGGTCGTCGTCGGCGCCATCCCGGCGCGCTATGGGTCGACACGACTGGCTGCCAAGGCCCTGCTGCCGATCTGCGGTCGGCCGATGATCGAGCACGTCTTCTGGCGGGCCGCCGCCGCGCCCGGCCTCGCCCGGGTAGTGGTGCTGACCGACGACGAGCGGATCGCCGACGCCGTCGTGCGCTTCGGCGGCGCCGTCGAGATGACGCCGACGGCCTGCGCCAGCGGCACCGACCGTATCGCCTGGGCCGCCCGCGACTGGGAAGACGCCGACGCGATCGTCAACATCCAGGGCGACGAGCCGCTGATCGACCCCGCCGCGGTGGGCCAGGTTGCCACCCATCTCGTCGCCCACCCGGACGAGGAGATGGTGACCCTTGCCGGCGCCGCCGACGATGAAGACCTCGCCAACCCGAATGTGGTCAAGGTGGTGCGCGACTCCGGCGGCTATGCGCTCTACTTCTCGCGCTCGCCACTGCCCTACCCGCGGCATCCGGGGCTCGCCCCCACCTGGCGGCACCTCGGAATTTACGGCTACCGCCGGGCAACGCTCCTACGACTCGCCGCCCTGCCGCCGTGCGACCTCGAACGCGCCGAGTCGCTCGAACAGCTGCGCGCGCTGTACTACGGGATTCGGCTGCGCGTGCTGCCAACGACCGCCGTCTCGCGTGGGGTCGACACTGCCGAGGACCTCGCAGCGGTCGAGACCACGCTCTGCGCCGAGCCCTTTGCCTTCCCCTTCCCCGCCGTCTCGCTGCCCACTCCTCGCAAATAGGATCCTTCCCAATGCCCACCAAGTACATCTTCGTTACCGGCGGCGTGGTGAGCTCGCTCGGCAAGGGCGTGGCCGCGGCCTCGGTCGGCGCCCTGCTCGAGGCTCGCGGCTTCCGCGTCACCCTGATGAAGTTCGACCCTTACGTCAACGTCGACCCCGGGACGATGTCGCCGTACCAGCATGGCGAGGTGTTCGTCACCGACGACGGCGCCGAGACCGACCTCGACCTCGGCCACTACGAGCGCTTCACCCACACCGTCACCAGCAGGAAGCACAACTACACCACCGGCCGCATCTACGAGCAGGTGATCACCAAGGAGCGCCGCGGCGACTACCTGGGCAAGACCGTCCAGGTCATCCCCCACGTCACCGACGAAATCAAGGAGGCGATGCGTCGAGTGGCCGTCGGCCAGGACATCGTCATCGTCGAGATCGGCGGCACCGTCGGCGACATCGAGTCGCTGCCCTTCCTCGAGGCGATCCGACAGTTCAGGCTCGAGCTCGGGCGGGGCAACGCGGCCAACATCCACCTCACCTTGGTGCCGTACATCGCCGCCGCCGACGAGCTCAAGACCAAGCCCACCCAGCACTCGGTGAAGGAATTGCGAGCGATCGGCATCTCGCCCGATATCCTGCTCTGCCGCGTCGACCGCGAGATCCCCGACGACCAGCGGCGCAAGATCGCCCTCTTCTGCAATGTCGCGCCCGAGCAGGTGATCGCCGCCGTCGACGTGCCGACGATCTACGAGGTGCCGCTGGTCTTCTGCCGCGAGGGCCTCGACGAAATCCTGCTCAACCAGCTGTCGCTCCCCCACTACGACCGCGACCTGTCGCGCTGGGAGCATCTCGTCGCCCGCATCAAGAACCCCAAGCACCGCCTGCGCATCGGCATCGTCGGCAAGTACGTCGAGCTGCCCGACGCCTACAAGAGCCTGAACGAGGCGCTGCTCCACGGTGGCGTCGCCAATGACGCCAGTGTGCAGCTGGTCTACATCAACGCCGAAGACCTCGAAACCGGCAACTGGCCGCGCGAGATCTTCGAGGTCGACGGGCTGCTGGTGCCAATCGGCTTCGGCCCGCGGGGCACCGAGGGCAAGATCCGGGCGATCCGCTACGCCCGCGAGCATCGGGTGCCGTTCTTCGGCATCTGCCTGGGCATGCAGTGCATGGTGATCGAGTACGCGCGCAACGTCTGCGGCATCAAGGACGCCACCTCGACCGAGTTCGACGCCGACGCCAAGAACCCGGTGATCTACAAGCTGCGCGAGCTGCTCGGGGTCGAGGAGCTGGGCGGCACCATGCGTCTCGGCGCCTACCCCTGCCACCTCGAGGACGGCTCGCTGGCGCGCAAGATCTACGGCGCCGCCGAGATCCGCGAGCGCCATCGGCATCGCTACGAGGTCAACCAGAAGTACCTGCCCGAGCTGGTCGCCCACGGCCTGAAGATCTCCGGCATCTCACCCGACGGCAAATTCATCGAGATGGTGGAGCTCGTCGACCACCCCTGGTATGTCGGCTGCCAGTTCCACCCCGAGTACAAGTCGAAGCCCACCGAGCCGCACCCCCTTTTCGTCTCCTACATCCGCGCGGCGCTCGACGAGAGCATCCGGCGTCAGACGCCGGAGCGCATCCGCGAGCGCGAGGCGATCCAGCAGACGGTCGGGGCCGCCAACTGATGCCGGCGCCGGTCGTCCTCGCTCCCGGCATCGTCGTCGGGGGCGGCGAGCTGCCCTTCCTCGCCGGGCCCTGCGTCATCGAGAGCGAGGAGCGGACGCTCGAAGCGGCAACGCTCCTCGCCGACATTGCCCGCCGCCAGCAACTGCGCCTGATCTTCAAGGCCAGCTTCGACAAGGCCAACCGCACCTCGATCGACAGCTTCCGCGGCCCGGGCCTGGTCGAAGGGCTGCGCATCCTCGCCGCGGTGAAAGCCGCCACCGGCCTGCCGCTCCTCACCGACGTCCACGAGCCCGCCCAGTGCGGGCCGGCGGCCGAGGTCTGCGACGTCCTGCAGATCCCCGCCTTCCTCTGCCGCCAGACCGACTTGGTGGTCGCCGCGGCGGTCACCGGGCGCGCCGTCAACGTCAAGAAGGGACAGTTCGTGGCGCCCGACGACATGCGGCACGTCGTCGACAAGGCCCGCAAGAGCGGCAACGACCGCGTCACCGTCACCGAGCGCGGGGCGAGCTTCGGCTACAAGAACTTGGTCGTCGACATGCGGGCCTTCGCCATGCTTCACGCCGAGGGCATCCCGGTGATCTTCGACGTCACGCATTCGCTGCAGTTGCCTGGCACCGCGGGAGCAGAGACCGGTGGCGATCGACGCTTCGCCGAGCCGCTGGCCCGCGCCGCCGTCGCGGCCGGCGCCGACGGGATCTTCATGGAGGTCCATCCCGACCCCGACCGCGCCCTGTCCGACCGTGCCACGCAACTGCCGCCCGACCGCGCCGAAGCCCTGATGAGCGAGCTGGTGGCGGTGCATCGGCTGATCCGCGGCTTCGGCGAGAGCCAGCGATGAGCGGGCGTAAGCGGACTCCGCCGGCGCCCGCCAACGGACCGACAACCACCTCCCGGACGTCGCGCGCCGTCGCCCTCGAGGTGCTCGAGGTCGAGGCCGAGGCTGTCCGCGGCCTGGTCGCCCAACTCGACGAGGGCTTCGACCGGGCGGTCGAGCTTCTACGGGGCTGTGCCGGGCGCGTGGTCTGCACCGGCATGGGCAAGAGCGGCATCATCATGCGCAAGATCGCGGCGACGCTGTCGTCGACCGGCACGCCGTCCCTCTTCCTGCACCCGGCGGAAGCGATCCACGGCGACCTCGGCATGATCGGTGACGGCGACGTCGTCCTCGCCGCGTCCTACTCGGGCACCACCGAGGAGCTGGTCCGCCTGGTGCAAATCCTGAAGCGCCTCGAGGTGCCGCTGGTGGCGATGACCGCCAACCCGCGGAGCCCGCTCGCCCGCCACGCCGACGTCCACCTGCGGGCGGCGATCGACAAGGAAGCCTGCCCCCTCAACCTGGCGCCGACCGCCTCGACCACCGCCACCCTGGCGCTCGGCGACGCCCTGGCGATGGCGGTGCTCGAAGCTCGCGGCTTCACCCGCGAGGACTTCGCGCGGTTGCACCCTGGCGGCAACCTGGGCAAGCGTCTGCTGCGAGTGCGCGAGCTGATGCACACCGGCGACGAGGTGCCCCAGGTGCCAGCGACGGCGTCGATGCGCGAGGCGATCTACGAGATGTCGCGCAAGAAGCTCGGCATCACCGCCGTGGTCGCCGACGGCGCGCTGGCCGGCGTCATCTCGGACGGCGACCTGCGGCGCCTGCTCGAACGTGACGTCGACCTGCGGCCGCTGGCCGCCGCCGACTGCATGGGCACCAGCCCGAAGACCATCGCCGGCGACGAGCTCTCCTCGGCCGCGCTAGCCCGCATGGAGAGCCACCGCATCACCTCGCTGTTCGTCACCGACGCCAAGGGCACACTCGAGGGCATCGTCCACCTGCACGACCTGTGGCGGCTCGAGCTGTTCTAGCGGCTTCCTCGCTGCGCTCGGAGCCGCAGCGGTCACTTGTCTGTGCCCGGCTCGGCCGCGAGCGGCCGAGCCGGGCACACCCAAGAGGACTGAGCGGGTCCGCGGCCGGACGAGGTCTGAGACCCGCCCCTACGAAATCGGCCGGTGAGTGCACCTCGGGCTCCGACCCGACCGCCGTCCATGAGATGCTCGCTGCATGTCCATCCGGGCCTCGGATCACTTCTCTCCCCTGCTCGCTCCAGGCGCCCGTAGCACGCTGTCGGTGGGCGAGCTGATCCGTCGCGCCGAGCACGCCAGCTGGCTGCTCTGCGACGTCGACGGCGTGCTCACCGACGGCCGGCTCTACTTCGACGACAACAACGTCCCGCTCGTCAGCTTCGACATCAAGGACGGCCTGGGTCTCAAGCTGGCGCAGGCCGCCGGCCTCAAGGTCGGGCTGCTCTCGGGGCGTCGTTCGCCGGCCGCGGAACGCCGGGCGGCTGACCTCGGCCTCGATCTCGCCTGGTTCGGCCGACCCGAGAAGGGTCCGGCCTTCGCCGAGATGCTCGCCGAACAGAGGGTCAAGGCGGAGCAGGTGATCTATGTCGGCGACGACCTTCCCGACCTTGCCCTCTTCGGCCTGGTCGGCGTCGCGGCAGCACCGGCCGACGCCGTCGCCGAGGTCCAGGCCAAGGCCCACCTCGTTCTCGCCCACGCCGGCGGCCGTGGCGCCGTCCGCGAGCTGGTCGAGCTGCTGCTGCGCGCCCGCGGCAGCTGGGACAGCGTCGTCGCCCGTTTCGCCGGCCACTGAGCTCGACCCCCTCCGACACCCTCGCCAGGCCGGCATGTCGCGCCGCTCCGCCGCCAGCCGTCGCCGCCGCGACGCCGTCTTCCACCTCCTGTTCAAGGCCGTCGCCCCGGCCTTCGCGCTGCTCTCCTGGGCGACCTGCCAGCGCCTCGGACCGCGTCTCGGCGACCTCGGCTGGCGCGTCAGTCGACGCGACCGGGAGCGCACCCTGGCGCACCTCGAGCTAGCCCTGCCCGAGCTCGCGCCCGACGAGCGGCTGGCGCTCGCCCGCGCCTCGTTTCGTCACCACGGCACCACCCTCGCCGAGTGCCTTCACCTGCTGCGTCGCGATCCCGCCACCGTGCGCCGCGTCACCACGGTGCTCGGCTGGGAGCACGTCGAGGCGGCGCGCAAGACCGGCCGCCCACTGGTCATCCTCACCGGCCACTGCGGCAACTGGGAGCTGCTGGCGGCGCTGATCAACGCCCGCGGCCTCGGCATGGCGGTGGTCGCCCGCCAGCTCGACGACGCGGTGATGGACCGTCTGCTGGTGGGTTTCCGCGCCCGCTTCGGCACTGAGACGATCGCCCGCGGCAGCATGCACGCCGCTCGGCGCCTGCTGACCGTCCTGCGCAGCGGCGGCGCCCTCGGCATGCTGATCGACCAGGACACCAAGGTCGAGGGCGTGTGGGTGCCGTTCTTCGGACGGCCCGCCTACACGCCGGTCGGTGCCGCCCAGATCGCGCTCCGTCAGAAGGCGCTGGTGCTGCCCGTCTTCATCGAACGCCTGACTCCCGGCGAGCCGTGCCCGGTTGCCGTCCGCGAGCTACCCGCCGGAGCGCCGGCGCCCCCAGGGCAACACCTCGTGCGCTTCCTGCCGCCACTCGACCTGCCGCCGACCCCCACCGGCGCCACCGCCACGATGACCGCGGCGATCGAGGAGCAGGTCCGACGGCGGCCCAGCCAATGGGTCTGGATGCACCGCCGCTGGCGTCGTCAGCCGCCGGTCGAGAACGCCGTAGGTCCTGCCGACCCAACGAACGAGGCCCCGACCGAGTCCGGGACCGCGACCGACCCCGCCAGCTGACGACGGGCGGGCCGAGCTGGAGGCCCTGCTAGACTTCTCCCTTGCACCCTCGCCTGCCGCCCTTCCTCGTCGTCGCCGCCCTCGGGCTCGGGACTCTCTTCGGCCTGGCCGCCTGCCACCCGTCGGCGTCCGAGCTCCTGGTGTGGCGCCGTGCCGACCTCTGGAGCCTGCCCACCGAACGCAAGAAGCCCCTGCGCCGCGTCACCGCCTACCTCGGCGCCGCCAGCGCCCGTGATCTCGAGGCACCGACGCCCGAGCAACGGGCGCGCGCGCCGCAGGTCTCCGCCGGCGAGATCCGTGCCCTCGAGCAGGTGGCAGGCCAGACCCTGCGCTGGCAGCTCGAGCTCGGGCGTGAGCCCTATTTCACCTTCATTCCCCTGCGCAACGAGCAGTGGCCCTGTCGCTGCACCTACCGCGTGTCGGTGCTCCCCGCCGATGGCGACCGTCAGGAGGTCCTCAGCCATCTCGCTGACGAGACCTCGCCGCCGGCGCCGGCGACGGTAACCGTCGACCTGACGGCCTGGGCCGGCCAGCCCATCGATCTCATCCTCGACCTCGACGCACCGGCCGACGCCACGACCACGCCGGCGCCGCGCGGGCTATGGGCCAGCCCGGCGATCTGGGGTCGCTACCCGGCCGCGTTCCCTGGCGCCGACGCGACGCATCCCAACGTCCTGTTCCTTGGCGTCGACACGTTGCGCACCGACGCCCTCGGCGCCTGGGGACGCCAGCCCAGCCTGTCGCCGGCGATGGATCGCCTGGCCGCCGAGAGCGACGTCTGGTCTGACGCCTTCACCTGCTTCAACGTCACTAACCCGAGCTTCGTGTCGATGATGACCGGGCTCTACGGCAAGCACCATGGCGTGTGGGCGCTCAAGACGCCGGTCGGCGCGGCGGCCGAGACCCTCGCCGAGAGCTTCAGCGCCGGCGGCTGGGACACCTACGCGGTGATCTCAGCCCATCACTTGGGCAACCACAACTCGGGCCTCGACCAGGGGTTCGCCAAGGTGGTGCTGGCCGACGGTCAGCTCGCCGGCGAGATGGCCGTCGACACCTTCACCGACTGGCTGGCCGGCCGCGACGCGACGGGCAGTGACAAACCGGTCGCCGCCAAACCATTCTTCGCCTGGCTGCACCTGTTCGACGCGCACACCCCCTACACGCCGCCGCGCCCGTATGCCCTGGGCTACGCCGCCCGACGCTCGGTCGGGCTGTCGCCGCTCCTCGACTGGACTCATTTCCGGGAACCCGGGCTCCTCGCCTTCACCGACCCCGTCCTCGGCGGTCACCGCGACCTCTACGCGGGCGAGGTGGCCTACATCGACCGCCAGGTGGATCGCCTGCTCGGCTTCCTCGACAGCCGACGGCTGCTCGAGTCGACCATCGTCGTGCTGGTCGCCGACCACGGCGAGAGCCTCGACGAGCACGGCATCCACTTCCGCCACGCCGGCCTCTACGACACCACCACCCACGTGCCGCTGATGATCCGCTGGCCGGGGCCGCCCGGTCGCGGCCGACGTCTCGCCGGGCTGGTGCAGACCCTCGACCTCTACCCCACGTTGCTCGCTGCCGCCGGGCTGCCGGTGCCCACCAACGACGGCGTCGATCTGCGCGAGCTCACCGCCCCGGGCAAGAACGGCCGGCGGCTGGTCTTCGCCGACCACAGCGAGCGCCAGGGCGTAATGGTGCGTTCGCGCACCCACAAGTACATCACCAGCCACGGCAACGCCTTCATCCCCGACGGGGCCTATCTCTACGACCTGACCAAGGATCCCGGCGAGGTCGTGAACCTGGCCGGCCAGGGCCTGCCGGTCGAGGCCGAGATGGCACGCCTGCTCGCCGCCTGGCAAGCGGACGTCCGCCGCGGCATCGCCGCCGAGCCGGACCGCCTGCTCAGTGCGGAAGAGCAGGCCCGGCTGAAGGCGCTCGGGTACCTGTAAGAGCACAGGCCGCGCAGCGCCGAGGACGTCTCCCGGCCCGGCGCCACCCTGCCCACCAGCCTCAGTACAGCAGAAGAACCTGCTCGCAGGCCTCGGCAATGGCTGCTGCGTCGGCATCACCCACCGGCCGCCTGGCAGCCAGGGTGTCCAAGGCGCGTACCGCGGCCGGCTCGCTGGCGAGGCCGGGCGCGGCGCGTAGCGCGTCGAGGCGGGACCAGAAGCCCGGCTGAACCAGCAGCGGTGACGGCGCTGGACCCGCCACAGCCGCCAGACGGGCGGTCTCGACCCACGCTCCGAGGTCGAAGGCGGCCGGCGCAGGCTGCCGGGCGAGCGTCGCCAGTGCAGCCAGCGCGGCGCGCCGCGGCGGCGGCGGCGCGGCGGCCGTGCGTGCGGACTGAGTAGCCAGCTCGCCGGCGGACGGCACCAACCGCTCGACCTCGGCCAAGGCACCCTGCCATCGCGCCTCGTTGCCAGCCGCGAGAGCCACCGCAGCGTCGGTCAGGTGAACACCGAAGCGAAACGCTCGTTGGGTTGGCGTCGAGCTACCCGCGAAGCCGAGCGTCGACGACGGCACCCACGCCTGCGCGGCAGCCGCCGCTTGGAAAGCGGGTCCGCCAAGCTCTACCGACCAGGCGAGCGCGGCCGCAGCGGCGGGATCAGCCTCCGGCGCTCGGCCGCTCGCGGCGAACCACAACCCGACCGCCACCGGCACCGCGGCGGCGAGAGCGATCAGCCATCGCGGCGCCTTGGCCGGCGCGCGAAGCAGGGATGGCGCCACGTGCACGGCGGGCCCGGCGCCGACCAGCTCACCGCCGGCCCGCTCAGCCAGGAAGGCCAGGGTCGCCGCCACCTCCTCGTAGCAATCCTCGCAAGTGGCCAAGTGCTTCTCCACCACGGCGCGCTCCGCGGGCGGCAGGACACCGTCGACATAGGCCGCCAGCTGCTCAGCGGGCGGACAGGTATCGCGGATGGGCTGCGTGCTCATGGTCCTATTCCTCTAGCGGTGTCCTCGCTTTGCTCGGCCTCGCGACGGTCACTCGGCCGGCCGGGATCTCGACCTCGCCGGTCAAGATCCGCCCCTCCAAGAGGACTAGACGGCTGTGCGTCGGCGGCTTTCCAGCCAGCGCGCTGCGGGCCGGTCCGCGCTCGCGGCTCGTCGAGGGCGGTACCCCAGCCAAAGTCGGTGGCGCCGAAGCCCTGCGCGGCGAGGGCACGCTTGAGCTGGGTCGCCAACGCCTCGATCCGCCGGTAGAGGGGACGCGCCTCGATCGCGAGGGCGGCGGCGATCTCCACCACCTGGCGCCCCTCGCAGAAACGCAGGCGAAGGATCAGTTGATCCTGCGGCGGCAGCACGGCCATCGCGGCGTGGAGAGCGCCGTCGGCCTGCCGTTTGCGCGCGGCCGCCTCGCGTTCGAGCAGGGCCGCCTCCGGGGCCGGCTCCGGGCTCGCGACGTCCGCCAACGCGTCTTCACCCTCGAAACGTCGGCCGGTGCGCGGCGGGAGACGTGCCGCCAGCTCCACCACCGTGTCACGCGCAAGGTCAGGAGAGACGGCGCGCAGGATCTGGTAGGCGTCCTCGAGTGCATGGCCATCGCGGACGACCAACGACTCGATGCGTACCGCCAGGGGCCCCAGTCGCTTGGCCTCGGCCGACGGCCGGAACCGTCCCCAACGCCGCACCCGCTCCTCGAGCAGGAGGCGCTGCACCACCACGGTGAGGTAGGTCGAGAGCTTGCTCCGTCCCTCGAACGCCGCCAGGATCGCGTAGTCGTCCTCGACCAGGGCCAAACGCACCGCCCCGGCAAGCTCATCCGCTTCGTCCGGCGAGCAGCGATTGCGTCGGCAAGTGAAGCGAATCGCCTGCTCAATCAGGTCGAGATGCTCGAGGTAGAGCGCTTCGCGGGACATGGGAACGGCCAGATTCTACGGGTAAACCTGCCGGGCACCCAGCCCGACCCCGCGACGTTCGATGTCTTCGCGCCACCCGGCAACGACCCTACCGTGGCTCGAAGTAAACGCGGGTGACCGCTCGCTCCCCCACCAGGTCGTACGCAACGTCGGCGAGGACCACCGAGCGGCGGCCGGCGCCAGTGTCGACCACCGCCCTGGGGCGACTCAGATCGCCAAGTGCTACGGCAGAAAGTGGTGGCTCGAGGGTCTCCTCGACCACCTCCAGAACGCCGCCGATCTCGAGCCCCGCCACACCCTCGCCGGTCACGAAGACGACGCGCGCGTCGCCCAGGGAGTACGGCTCGCGTTGCGCGCTTGCCAGTCGACGGGCAACAGCGGCGGGCAGGCGCTCGGCCAGGGGTGTTCGACGCGGTGGCGTGCTCGCCGCCGCGGGAGCGGCTGGCTCGTCGCCCATGCTGCGCAACGCGCGTCGCGCTTCGTCGGCCCACGGGCTGACCGGCTCGACGACCAGGAACGCCTCCCACGCCTGCCGCGCGGCCGCCGCCCGTCCGTGCTCGTCGAGGAGGCGGGCCCGGTTGAAGGCCACCGCCGCCCGCAGCTCGCGGTCTGGTGCTGCCAGACGGGCCTCGAGCTCGGTCAACAGAGTCACCGCCTCGCCAGTGGTGTCGAACGGCATCGCTCGCTGGGCCAGGTGCAGAGCCACGGCCGCCACGTTCGCCAGGCGCGGGTCCAGGGCTGCACGGTCGACGTTCACGGTCGAGGTCGGCCCCGCTGGCGGCAGGTCGACACCCGTGGCGACGCCGTAGGCATCGTAACCACGGCTGAGCGCCATCAGGACCACCGCCAAGTTGAGGCGTGAGGCCAGGTGGCCGGGGTCCTGAGCATGTGCCTCGGCCAGCGCCTGCCGAGCGGTCTCGAAGTCGGCGCCCGCCTGTGCCGCGCAGCGCTCGTCGACCTCGCCCCGCAGACGCAGCTTCGAGACCAGCGACTCGGGGTCGATCAACGTCGACAGCCGATAGCGCAGCCCGCTGTCGGCACCGCAGTCCGCCAACCTCACCTGGGCACGCTGGTAGTAGGCGAGGCCGAGGTTCGACCCAACTTCCCGACTGGGGAAGCGGCTGCGAAACCGAGCGAGCAGACGGATCGCGTCGTCGTGGCGACCGAGCGTCAACAGGCGCACGCCGAAGCGGTAGAACGGGAGACTGGCGACCACGTCCTCGAGTTGGGCGCGCAGCGCCCCGGCGCGATCGGCAAGGGACGGATGCGCGGCATCGGCAGTCGGCCCGCCGCTGCTCTCGGCACGGGCCGCCCAGTCCGCGAGGAAGCTACTCCCCGGCCGCAGCACTCCCTGGGGGGGATATCCCGCCATCAGCAGGAACAGGAAGCCGGCACGGTCGGCGCGCGCCTCCTTGGCTTGCCGCTCGCCGTCGCTCTCGCGGAGCCAGTCGCTGGCCGCCGCTAGCTCCGGCGCTCCGAAGCGACGCAGGGCGGCAAAGGCCTGCGCATGCCAGCCGTCGTCATAGGCCAGGTGCGCCATCTCGTGACCGAGGACAAAGGCCAGCCGTGCATCACCCTCGGCGATCGGGGTCGTCGGCGGCCCAAAACAGAAGCGCAGAAGCGGCGGGTTGACGACCACCGTGCCATCCGGCAGCGCCTGTGCCTCGAGCCCCTCGCGCTCGTCGACGACCAACAGCTTCGGCTGCCTGCCCAGCTTGCGATCGGCGACGGTGAGCAGATTGCCAAAGACCCCTTCCGCACGGCTCACCAGCGCGGCGTCTGGAGTGCCCGGCAGGCCGGCAGGCCCGTAGGTGCGCAGGAACCAGCCGCCGAAGTCGCTGGGCCGGTCCTGGGCGACGGCGGTGGCAAGCGCCAACGCCACCAGCACTCCTGGCTTCCAGGCGGCGGTGGCGCGGCGCTTCGGGCAGCCGGTCACGGAAGACCACATCCTGTCGATCATAGGTTCGCCCACTGGATTCCAAGAACGGAGGCCACAGACACCCTCTATGGCTTTGACGGACTCGCGAGCCGACAATCCGGACCACCGATCGTACTGGGGATGCCTCCCGAGCGTGGTCCGAGCAATCCCAAGTGCGCTTCGGCCCACGCGCATCCGTGAGATTGTCCTCTTTCAAAGGGTCCACCTGGAAACTGGCTCTGCAGGACCATCCCACCAATGGTCCCAGACGAAGGAGGCGCGATGAGTGAAGGCATCGAGGTCGAGACACCGCCCGAGGAGTGCGACTGGCTCGTGCTGATTTACATGGACATCGGCGGTCCAGAGCTCATCGAGCCCGCCAAGGCGGAGCTGTTCGAGCTGGTAGCCGCCCTCGTGAAACAGCCGGGCGCTGCGCCCTCCGAGTGTGTCCAGGTGGTCGTCCAGACTACCGGCCTGTTGCTCGACGGCAGAAACACTCGCGGAACCCGTCGCTATCGGATCGCAGGCGGCCAACTGAAGGACCTCAGTCCCAGAGTGAAGGGGAGGAAGTACGGCGAACGCGAAGAAGCCGCGGCGAACCCGCCGCCGCCAGACCCATTCGCTGGTGACTACGACTACCCGCTATCGACCGCCCAGAGCCTGAAGTCACTCATCCTGGATGGATGGCGACAGACGCAGGTCCGAGCCCGCCGGAAGATGCTGATCATCTGGGGCCACGGCGCTGGCGTCGGTAGCGGGCTCGACCTGACGACCGTTCCCACGAGGACGCCAGCCGACCAGGTCCCATCGAAAACGCTGCAGCCATGGTCGATCCACAACTTCGGGCTCACCGGCATGACCTCTCGTCGCCTCACGGCCTCGGTAGAAGGGATCCTCTCGCGCGACAAGCAGCGACCTGGCGACGGACCCCAGCCGGCGATGAACGCAACGACGAGCACGGTCGTCGAGGAGGCGCTGCTCAAGGCCGGCGCCGAGATCAAGAAAGGCGAGATCTTCGACCTGATCATCTTCGATTCCTGCTTTCTTTCGAGCGCCGAGATGGCATTCGAAGTGCGCCGGCTCACGCGCTATTTCATCGCCTCCCAGGGGACCGTCGGATTCCCGACCCTTGATCTCACTCGTATCCTGCACGCCATGCAGGGCAGAGGAACGACGGACGAGGACCTGCTCGAGCTCGGACGGATCATCGTCGACCAGGCCCTCGACGTCGACAGCGGCGCGGTAGGCCTGTCGCTCTTTCGATGCAGCGTCGAAAACTGGGGCGACCCGCCTTGGGACTTTCTCCAGTGCTTCCGTTCGTTGGTCGCCGCGCTGCGACTCGCCATCTGGATCCCTGAGCTTCGGTCTGACATCCGGCAGGCCTTCGAGGCAGCGGCGTGGGTCGAGGTTCGCCAGTTCGTTGACGTGGTCGATCTCGCCGTTCGCCTGCAGCGCTGTCGCCAACCGGGTCCGGCACCGTCGGCCGAGGAATATCCGTTGGACTCCGACCTCTACAAGAAGCTCACCCGCTTCGAGCACGAACTTCATCAGTCGCTTCGGCGGGAGCTGACGGAGGCCGCCGAGAATCTCGTGAACTTGCTCGCGACGCCCAACGGATTTCTCGCCTATCACCAGAGCCGTCGAGTACCAGCCGGCCAGGAACAAGGCATCAGCATCTACCTGCCCTGGTTCCGCAGCAGCGCGGGCGGCGCCAATGTGAAGGTCGACCCCAGCACCTACTCCTCGCTCGACCTCAACGTCTACAGCCGGTGGTCGGACTTCATCTATGCCATCAGCCCAGAGGATACCCAGGCGGACGTCAGCGCCGAGGAGGAGTTGCACCGCTTGCGCGCCGCTCTGGCGTCGCTCGGCTCGGGTGAGCTCGACCTGAAACGCGACCGTCTGGATACCAAGCGCGACCGGCTCGACACCAAGAGGGACCGGCTCGACACCAAGCGAGACCGCTTGGCCGTCGACGATAGCCCGCGGTAAGCGCACCGATCGAATGCCTGTTCGTCAGAGAGATCGAGCAGCCGCCTTCGCCGGGCTGCTGGGCATGGCCTTCGCAGGCGGCCGCGCTTCGGCATGCGAGGTGGCAACGGCAGAGGCCGACCTCCGCATGGGCAACTATCGTGCCGCGGAGACCTGCGCGCGCCGGGCGATGGCATCCCTACCCCAGCCACTGAGTACCTCCGCGCTCGACGTCCTCGACGTACTGGTTCGATCCCTCCTCGCCAACGGCGAAGGGTGGACTACCCAGGCCCTCGATCTGGCCCAACAGGCCGCAGCCCTGGCGGCGCTGGCGGGTGAACCGCTGCGACTGGTGCATCAGCGCAACCTGGCGCTGGTGCTCCTCGAGCAGTCCCAGCGCGACCATGCGCTGATCACGACTATGCTCGAGGAAGTCGTGGCCGCACGGGAGAATGCCGGCGAGCCCAACGCACTGGTCGAGAGCCTCGCCGACGCCGCCGAGGCACGACAACGCCTGGGTGATAGCCCTGCGGCAGTCCGTCTCGTCGAGCGGGCGGAACAGATGGCGAGTGGTTTGGACCTGGCCCTGACACAGGCTCGGCTCGACGAGGTACGCGCCCTCGCACTCGAAGACATGGGCAGCTTCGAGGCGGCCCTCGCTCCTCTGACGCAAGCGCTCGCGAGACGCGAGCTGTTGGCCCCCAACCACCCCGACACTGCGCTGAGCTACGGCCTCACCGGCGACGCATTGACCTTGAATGGTCAGCTCTTCGAGGCCCGCGAGGCATATCGAACGGCCGTAGCTCGGCTCGAAGCTCGGCTCGGCTCTGGCCATCCACTCCTGGTGAGGTGGCTGGGCCGGCTGGCCGGTGCGGAGGAGGATCTCGGCGACCTCGCGGCCGCCCTCGATCTGCATCAGCGAGCCGCCGATCTCGCTCTCGAGATTCTCGGCCCCGACCATCAGGAGACCGCGTCGCGCCTCAACGACTACGCCAATGCCCGCTTGGCCGAAGGTGATTTCGCCGCGGCACGTCGCCTGTACGACCGCGCGCTCTCCAACGCTAGCCGCTTGGCCGAGCCAGATCGTTCGATGACCTCGGGCACGGTTCAATTCAACCTGGCCGAGGTCGCACTCGGCGAGGCGGATCTCGATCGCGCGCTCGAAGCCGCCGACCGCGCCCTGGCGCTGTGGACTGCGAGCTACGGTTCGGACCATCCCTTCGTCGCCCTCGCGCTGTCCGAGGTCGCAGAAGTCAGACGCCGTCGCGGCGAGCTCGATGCCGCGAGCAGGCTCCTGTCACACGCTTTCCAGTTGCGTCGAGCGACGCTCGGTGATGAGCATCCTGCGACAGCCAGGACCGCGCGTCAGATCGCGGAGCTCGCTTTCGTCCGAGGGGAGCTCAGTGCCGCAGAGAGCGCCATCGCGATCGCTGTCCGAACGCTGCGCAGGACCACCAGCGTCCAACCCGATGAGGCGGCGCGCATCCTGACGATCCAGGCACGGGTCCAGACCGCCAAAGGGCGCGACACGCTGGGCGCCATCGGCACGGCGCTGGCCGCCGAGGCGACCAGCAGGGACTACCTCCGCCAGGCGGTCCGCTACCTCGCCGAACGCGATGCCCTGCGCCTCTCCCGTGAGCGTCCGAGGGCCCTCGACCTGGCGCTGTCGATCGCGGCCACGCACTCGCTTCCGGCGGCGAGCCGCCGACAGGTCTTCGACGCGGCGGTTCGCTCACGAGCGTTGGTCCTCGACACCATCGCGGCGCGCGCCCACGCGGGGGCAGCAGAGGCCGGCCAAGAGGACCTGCAGGCGGCCCTCGACAGCCGTAGCCGTCGCCTCACCAACCTCCTCTACCGGGGGCCGAGCGGCCCGCTCGAGGCCTTTACGGCACAGGTAGACCAGGCCCGAATCGAGCGTGATCGTGCCGAGCGGGACCTGGCGCTCGCCAACGCCGACTTCCGCCGCGAGGTGGCCGGCGAGCATGCGGGCTTCGCGGAGATCCTGGCGGCGTTGCCCCCAGACGCAACTCTCGTCTCGCTCACCCGCTACGAGCAGCCAGCCGCCCTCGGACAACCCCCGAGCTCCGCCGCCACCGCCTACCTGGCGTTCGTGAGCCGACCGGGCGACGACGCGCCGACCATCGTACCGCTGGGCTCGGGCGCGGCCATGGACGAGGCGATCCTGGCCTGGCAAGCCGCCGCGCGGGACATCCGCGCGGCGGTCGCCGACGGTCGGCGAGCCGAACGCTCCTATCGTCTCGCCGCCAGCCGCCTGCGCGATCGACTCTGGCGACCGATCGCCAGCCAGGTCAAAGGCCATCGCGTCTTCGTCGTCGGCGACAGTCTGACGCAAGTGGTCAGCCTCGGTGTGCTCCCTGCGCCGCGCGACCGATATCTGCTCGAGACCGGCCTGACGTTTCAGTACCTGTCGGCGGAGCGCGATCTGTTGCGCACCCGCGTGGAGCCGACGAACGGGTCGGGCCTGCTGGCGGTCGGCGCCCCTGCGTACTCCGCCGCCCTTGCCGAAGTCGCAGCCGCCGCCGCGGACTACCTGCAGCCGAAACTGGCGCCGCCAGCAGCGGCCGCGGCCGCCACTTCGGGGACGGAGAACACTACAGCGGTCCGCCTCCGCGGGCGGCGCTCGGCCTGCGGCGCCCTCGACACCCTGGCGTTCGCAGATCTGCCGGAGTCGGGCGCCGAAGCGCGGGCCATCACCGAGCTGTGGCGTCGCGGCGGAAGCAGCCCAGCCCGGCTCCTCGCGGGAGCGACTGCCAGTGCCGCACTGTTCACTGCTCTGGCACCCGGCCAACGGGTTCTCCACATTGCTACCCATGGCTTCTTTCAGGGAGGTGATTGCGGCGTCGCCTCGGCAGCGCCAGGCGGAGGACCTCCATCCGAGAATCCAATGCTGCTGGCCGGCCTCGCCTTTGCCGGCGCCAACCGTCGGCGCTTCGCCGAGCCCCGTGCCGACGACGGCATCCTCACCGCCGAGGAGATCTCCCGGCTGTCCCTCGACGGCGTCGAATGGGTGGTGCTCTCTGCCTGCGACACCGGCCGCGGGCGCATCGAGGACCGCGAGGGTGTGCTCGGCCTGCGCCGGGCCTTCGAGGTCGCCGGCGCCCGCAGCATCCTCACCAGCCTGTGGCCGGTCGACGACGCCCACACTCGCGACTGGATGGCCGAGCTCTACCGGGCGCGTCTCGAGCGCCATCTCGACACCGCCGACGCGGCGAGCGCGGCCAGCCTGGCGCTGATTCGCCGCCTCCGGTCGACCAACGGGAGCGCCCACCCAGCGCTCTGGGGCGCGTTCATCACCACCGGCGACTGGCGGTAGCGGGCTCCGTCACGGCCCGGTCGGGCCGGATCAGACTTCGGCGGCTTCGGCCGCCGGCCTGCGCCGGACCAACCAGGCCCCCAGGATGCCCAACAGGTACAAACCGATCGTCGGCAGGGCGAACAGGCAGAGGTTGAAGATGTCGGGCGTCGGCGTGAGCACCGCCGAGATGAAGAAGATGATCACCACTGCGTAACGGAAGTTGCGCAGCAGAAAGCCGGGGGTGACGACGCCGATCGCCGCCAGAAGGACGATCAGAATCGGCAGCTCGAACATCACGCCCAGCCCGAGGATCACCGTCAGCAGAAAGCCCAGATAGCGGTCGGCGGTGATGACCGGCTGAAACTCCTTGCCGACGTCGAGCAGAAACTGGACGGCGAAGGGAAAGGCCACGTAGTAGGCGAACATCCCGCCGCCGACGAAGAACGTCCAGCCGCAGAGGATGAACGGCACGGCGTAGCGTTTCTCGCGCTGGTAGAGGCCGGGCGAGACGAACTGCCACAGTTGCCACAGCAGGTAGGGAAACGTCGCGAAGAGGCCGGCCAACGCGGCGATCTTCATGTAGATGACGAAGGCGTCGGTGACCCCGAGCATGGCCAGCTTGGTGCCCGGCGGCAGGAAGCGGTAGATCGGTGCCGCCAGGAAGTGAAAGATCGGCTCAGCGAAGTACCAGCTGGCGAGGAATCCGACGAGCACGGCGATGACGCTGCGCAGCAGGCGCTTGCGGAGCTCCTCGAGGTGATCGAGGAGCCCCATGCGGGGGAGCTCCTCGTCGTCCTCCTCGGGTGCCACCGACGGNNGGCGCCGCAAGCAGGGCGGGTGCCTGCGGCGCCAGCAGCCCGGGCGCCTGCGGCGGGCCTGCGGGAGCTGGCGACTGACCCGATGCGTCGTCTGGGGTCACGCCGGGCGGCCCACTTCGGCGGCTGGAGACGCGCGCTCCGCTGAAGGCATGTCGGCGACCTCGGCAGAGACGACGTCCGCCTCGCTCGCCGGCGGCTGGCACGCGGCGGCCTCGGCGGCGGCCTCGGCGCTCGCGGGCGCCACGGGCGGCGGCAGCGGACGGGGGCGGGGGGGCGGCGGGCTGTAGACGGGCGGGTCGTCGAGCGCGAGCTCGGTGTTCAGTTGGCGCTTGAGCTCGTTGCTCGCGCGCCGGAACTCGCCGAGCCCGCGGCCAATCTGCTTGCCGATCTCGGGCAGCTTGCGCGGCCCGAAGATGAGCAGGGCGAGGCCCAGAATGAAGATGATCTCGCCGACTCCCAGTGACCCGAACATCGGAGCGTTCCTGGCCTTCCCCGGCAGGCGGAGCGCCCATCGCCCCGCCGCCGTCGCATCTTACATCCCGCCACCGCATCCCCGACCGTGGCGTCCCAGTGACCGCGACCGCACCCGCAGGCGGCTGCTATGCTTCGCCGTCATGCGCAAATCCTGGCGCCTTGCGGCGATCACCCTGGCTGGCCTCACCTTCGTCATCGGCGGTCTGTTCGGCGACCGCTTGCTGGCGGTCACCGGCGACACCCGCGATCGTCTCAAGCTCTACACCGAGATGGTCAACGTCGCGCACGCGCGCTACGGCGGCGACGTGCACTACCGCGACCTCGTCTTCGCGTCGATCCAGGGCATGCTGCGGACCCTCGACCCGCACACCAACTTCCTGCCGCCGCGGGCTTACGAGACGATGCAGGAGAAGCAGCAGGCGAGCTTCTACGGTCTCGGCATCCTGGTCGGCATGCGCAACGGCCTGTTGACCGTGATCACGCCGATCGAGGGCACGCCAGCGTCCCGGCTCGGCATTCGCGCCGGCGACGTCATCAGCGCCATCGAGGACATCCCCACCAAGACGCTGGGCCTCGACGAGGCGGTCGGCAGGCTCAAGGGCCCCAAGGACACCCAGGTCAGGATCACCATCCAGCGCCGTGGCCTCGACCATCCGCTCGACCTGACGGTGACCCGCGCCGAGATCCCGCAGACCACCGTCCGCTACGCCTACATGCTGGACGCCACCACCGGCTACATCCTGATCAGCGACTTCGCTCGTGGCACCGGCAAGGAAGTGGCTCAGGCCCTCGCCAACCTCCGCGCGCAGGGCATGACGCGGCTGCTGCTCGACCTGCGCAACAACGGTGGCGGGCTGCTCGACCAGGCGATCGACACCGCCGACCAGTTCCTGCCCAAGGGCTCGAAGATCGTCGAGACCCGCGGTCGCACCCCCGACTCGCACCAGGAGTATGACGCCGCCGGCGAGCACCCCGAGCTCGGGCTTCCCGTCGTCGTGCTGGTCAACAGCGGCACCGCCTCGGCATCCGAGATCCTCTCCGGCGCCATCCAGGACCACGACATGGGCCTGGTGGCCGGGACGCCGACGTGGGGCAAGGGGCTGGTGCAGACGGTCTACAACCTGTCCTATGGCGGCGGCCTGGCGCTCACCACGGCGAAGTACTACACGCCGTCGGGCCGCCTGATCCAGCGCGACTACAGCTCCTTCTACGACTACTACGCGCACGACGATGGCGACCTCACGGCCGAGGGGCAGGCGCCGCCGCCGTCCGGGCCGCAGTACGACACCGACCTCGGGCGCAAGGTCTACGGCGGCGGCGGCATCACGCCGGACGTCATCGTCGAGAGCGAGGAGCTCCCCCAGTTCGTCCAGTTCCTGCTGGCCCGCAACGCCTTCTTCGACTTCGCCGTCGACCACCACCGCGCCCTCGGCAAGGTCGAGCGCGAGTGGCGCGCCGACGACAGCACGGTCAGCGCCTTCGAGGCCTGGCTCGCCGCGGAGAAGCTCGCGACCTCCGAGGAGCTGACCAAGGAGTTTGCCGAGCCGGCGGTTCGCGCCTACAGCCAGCGCCGGATCGAGGCCGAGGTGATGAACGCGGCCTTCGGCCAACAGGCCTGGCACCGCTCCATGGCGCGTGGCGATCAGCAGATCCAGCGCGCCTTCGGCCTCTTCGACCAGGCGGCCGAGCTCCTCGCCCACCGCTTGAACGGTGGCGACGCCCTGGCCAAGAAGCAGCCAGACGTCGACGTGCCGCCGGTACCGCCGACCAAGGGGTAGGCGCGAGACCGCAGGCCGCCTGCGGTACGGGGCGGCCTGAAGGCAGGCTCGCCCTGACAGGGCATGCCTGCCAGCCACCTTCCGGACACCTACGGGACGACCTGCGGTCGATCCCCAGGGGTGTCGGCGTGATCTCAGATCGACCATGACTCGCCCCAAGCGAGAGCACCGTAGGTCCGAGAGGAGAACCGCCAGACACCCCGGAACACACAGTTCCCCCCAAATACACGACGACCCGGGCGTTGCCACCCGGGTCTCGGTCGCCGCACCCGCGGCCAACTGCTGTCGTGAGGCCCGGCGCGCCCGCAGGCGCGCCCGCCCANNCCGCCCAGTCCCAGTCCCTAGTCGGTCAGGTCGTTGCTGACCCGGAAGGTGCGCTCACCGATGAGGGTAGTGACGCCCTCGAAGTCAGTGGTCTTGATCTGCAGGTGATGACTTCCGTCGGAGAGCTCAGTGGTGTCGAGCTGGTAGCTCCAACCCGGCGCCAGGCTCTCGGGGAAGCCGGGGTAGTACAGGCTCACCTCGGGGCGGCTCTCGCGGGTGTGCGCGAAGGCCCACGCCTGGCCGTCGATGTAGACGGTGACACTCGCCACGCCCTCGAAGTCGAGAGCCCAGCCGACGACGTCGATGGTGCCGGCGTACATGTTGCCGTTGCGCGGCGTGTTGATGCGGCCGAACGCGCCCTCGTTGCCGGTGAAGTCGTCGCAGCTGAAGGAGACCGGGATCTCGTCGATGTTGCGGACCTGGGTGAAGATGTCGCCGACGCGAATGGTCAGGATGTGGTGGCCAGGGGTCCAGCCGGAATTGAGCAGGGCGCCGATGTCGAGGACGAAGCGGAAACCCGCCTGCGGCGAGTTCTTGAGCGTCGGGTAGGCCTCCTCGATCGCCAGGGACCGCAGCCCATAGCAGTTGGTCAGGCCGCCGGTCTCGACGGCGTAGAAGCAACTGATCTGGTCGTTGTAGAGGATCGCGCCGTCGAGCAGAAGCTCGACGTAGCCGACGCCCATGTCGCCCTCGGACTTGCCAGCGTCGAGCGCCCAGCCGTAGACGACGTTGTAACGCCGGGGGCCGGAGAGGTCGCAGTTGCCGAACATCTCGACGTTGCGATTCGGGAAGCTGATCTTCCCGAAGGGCAGCATGGTGTGGTCCGTGTTGGTGAACAGGATCTCGTAGGACTCGGCCAGGAAACGCCGCTCGCCGGTGGCGCTCAGCACCCGCGCGGTGACCGTATGGACGCCATTCAGGTAGTGCGTGGTTTCGAGAGGAAAGGCGAAGCCCGCCGCCTCGGCATCCGGATAGCCTGGGAAATCCTCGGCCACACCGGTGCGCGGCTTGCCATAGTCGGCGCGGCCAGCGATCAGCCCGTCGACGTAGATGTCGACCGCGGCCACGCCGTCGTCGTCGAGCGCCCAGCCCTGCAGGCCGATCAGCCCGGTGCCGCCGTTATCGCCGGTCGCGGTGCCGCCGAATCGCCCGAACGGCTGCTCTGCCAAGAGCGCACCGGCCGAGAGAACCGCCAAGCCACACGCCAAGCCACCTGCCAAGATGCTCCGCTTCATCCGACTTCCTCCCTCAGGGGCCTACGTCGTTAGCACAAGTTTAGGGGCAGCGTGGCCCGGAAGTCAAACCGCGAAGTGGCAGAGCCGCAAGCGACTTGCGGCCAACCATGCCGTTGCGGCATGGGCCGAATTCAGCCGTCGGCCGCGCCGTCCATCCCGGCGAGCCCAGCGGCCAGACCGGCGAGGTGCTCGGCGACCAGCTCGGGCAGGGCCTCGAGGTCGTACCCACCCTCGAGCAGGGCGACGACCCGCCCGCCAGACACCTCGCGGGCCAGGCTCCCGATCCACCGTCCCCAGCTCGCAAACCCCTCACGGCTCACCCGCATGCCGCCCAGCGGATCGCCCTGCCAAGCGTCGAAACCCGCCGACACCACCAGGGCCGACGGCGCCCAGCTGCGCAGCGCCGGCAGGACCTGGTCCGCGAAGGCAGCGGCGTAGACCGCGTCGTCGCTGCCCGCCGGCAAGGGCACGTTGAGCGTGGCACCATGGCCCTCACCGCGCCCGCGTTCGGTCGCCGCGCCGCTGCCGGGGTAGAACGGGTACTGATGCAAGCTGATGTAGACGATGTCGCCGCGCTCCTCGACCAGATGCTGGCTGCCGTTGCCATGGTGGACGTCGAAGTCGAGGATCGCGACCCGCGGGCAACCGTGGGCGCGGCGCAGTTGCTCGGCGGCGATCACGGCGTTGCCGAAAAAGCAGAAGCCCATCGCGAAGACGTACTCGGCATGGTGCCCGGGCGGACGCACGGCGGCGAAGGCGCCGCCCCCCGCCATCGCCGCGTCGGCGGCGTGCAAGGTGGCGTCGACCGCACCCCAGGCGGCGGCCCAGGTGCCCGCCGACAAGGGGTTGTCGGCCGAGTCGAGAAGGCCGTCACCGCGGCGGACGGCGCGCTCGAAGCGCGCCACGTAGTCGGCGTCGTGGACCGCGAGGACGCGCTCACGAGCCGCGCCGTGGGGGCCGCGGCGCGCGATCGGGTGACCGCGGCGAGCGAGCTCGGTCAGCACACCCGCCAGGCGACCACGGACTTCGGGGTAGCCCGGTCCGCCGTCGTGCAGCAGGCAGCGGTCGTCGGTGAAGACGGGGATCGCCATGACCGTCAATCCTAGCCGCTCTGCCCCCGCGCGCCGCCGCGACGCCTGCCTCGGGGACGTAGCGGCAGCTCGATACCGGCTGCCGCCAGGCGTTGGCGCAACCGCATCATGACGGCATCCACCCCGGTCGTCGCCAGGCCGAAGCGGGCGGCGATTTCCTGGCTCGACACGTCCTCGATCACCGCCAGGCGAAAGATACGCAGGTCCCGCCGCGAGACCCGGCGCGACAGCACCTGCTGACAGCGCGACATGCGCAGACGGCGCTGCTCCCTGGCAAGCAGGCGAGTCTCGGGGTCCGCCTCGACGGCCACCGGCTCGAGCAGGCCGAAGCAGGCGTCGAGGGTCACCTGCTGGCCGCCGCCGCGCTTGGCGGCGAACGTCGTGCGCAGGACGTCGAGCGCGGCGTTGGTCGCCAGCCGCGCGACGAAGCAGGCCGCCTCGCCGGCGTGCGCGCCACGGAAACCCCGCAGACGGCAGCGGTCGGCCTCGAGCAGGCGGCAGTACACCTCTTGCGTCAGGTCATCGATGCGCTCACGGGTCAGCGCCAGGCCAGATCGGCGCAGCGCGGCGCAGACCCCGCCGCGCAGGTCGGCGGCAAAGCAGCTCACGAAGTCACTCCACAGATTGTCGTCGGCTCCCGCCGCACAGCGGCGCAGGAGCTCACAGGACTCCATCATCGTCGTCGTTCCTCTCGGTTGGCGAGAGGAGGCAACGGCGACCCGACGGGCCGCAGACTGTCTTCAGAGGCGGCGTGAAGGTAGCACGAAACGGTGCTTCTGTGCCATCCGTCGCGGCGAGTAGACTCCGCGCCTCATGGTCAGCACCCCCCGCTCCTGGCGCCGCGTTCTCGTCGCCTGTCTCGCCACCGCCGCCGCAGCCTGTCGCCCGTCCGCGGCGCCGACGCCGGACACTCCGTCGAGCCTCGCCGGCGCCGCCCGCGGCTGGAACGTCGTCTTGGTCACCGTCGACACCCTGCGCGCCGACCGCCTCGGCGCCTTCGGCTACCGCGTGGAGGCGGCTGCCGGCGGGCCACTGGCCGCCGGCGCGGCCTCCCCGAGCCCCCACCTCGACACCCTGTTCGGCCAGGGCCTGCGGTTCGCCGAGGCCAGCGCCCAGCGCGCGCTCACCTGGCCGTCCCTGTCATCGCTGCTCAGCGGCGCCTACCCGAGCGTCCACGGCGTGCTCGAGAACGGCTACGGCCTGCCCGACGGCCTGCCGACCCTGCCGCTGCTGCTCCAGGGCGCCGGGTACCGCACCGGCCGCTTCCTGTCGAACATGTGCAAGGCGAACCACCAGGGCTGGGAGGACGACGCCGCCGTGTGCACCGGCGGCGTCGACGGCAAGGCGACGCGCCAGGCGCTCGAGTGGACGGCCAAGCTCGACGGCCAGAAGCCGTATCTCCTCTGGGTGCACTACTTCGGGCCGCATCCGCCGTACTACAACGGAGGCGACCTCGCCGACACCTCGCTCGACCCCGGCTACGACGGCCCGCTGGGCACCAAGATGTGGATGCTCGACCAAACCATGAGCAAGCGCGAGCCACTCGCGGATCGCGATCGCCGCCACCTCGACGCGCTCTACGACGCGGCGGTGATCGGCAGCGACCGTCACGTCGGCGACCTGCTGGCCGGCCTCGCCAGCCAGGGTCGCCTGGCGAAGACGCTGGTGGTCTTTGCCGCCGACCACGGCGAGGAGCTCGCCGAACACCACGGTTACTTCTACCACGCCTGTTCGGTCTACCAGTCGACGCTGCACGTGCCGCTCGGTTTTGTCGCCCCGGGGCTGATCCAGCCGGGCGGCGTGGTCGGCCATCCGGTCGAGCTGGTCGACGTCCTGCCCACCGTCCTCGACCTCGTCGGCGTCGCGGCGCCCGCCGGCTTGAATGGCAGCTCACTCCTGCCCTATCTCGAGCGTCCCGATCGCGGCGGGGCCGGCAAGCCGGCGTACTCCGAGTACGACACCTCGCGCATCAAGACCGTGCGCGCGGGCAACTGGAAGCTGGTGGTCAACCCCGACGGCATCACGCCATTCTGCTTCGCGGCGGTACCCGACCTCTACCCCATCGGCAAGCAGGAGCTCTACGACCTCGCCAGCGATCCCGGTGAGACCACCAATGTGGCGGCCAGCAACCCAGCCAAGGTCGCCGAGCTCGCCGAGCTGCTCGACGGCCGGTTCAAGGGCCTCACCAGCCGCAACCAGGAGCAGACCATCTCTCCGGAGCTCGAGCAGGAGCTCCAGGCGCTCGGCTACGTCGGCAAGAACTGAACGGCACGCGAGGACGGCCATGGCCGTCGAGGGTGATCCCGAGCGCCCTCGCCTGCTGTCGCTGACCAAGGGCGAGGGCCTGGGCGACGGCCTCTTGCTCCTCCCGTACCTGCGCGCTCTGCGCCGCGCCTTCCCCGGTCACCACATTCTCCACGCGACGTCGGGCGAGAGCGTCCTCGCGGGAGCCCTGGCGCGCTTCGTCGACGGGCTCGTCGACGAGCTGCGGACTGGGATTGGCACGTTCCGCGGCCCCTGGCCGCAGACGCGGGCGCTGCGCGCACTGCCGGCCGCTGACCTTCAGATCGTCCTCGACACTCGCTGGAGCGACGTCTTGGCCATGCGCCTCGCGAGCCGAGCCCGCGTCTTCGTCTGCGGCCTGCCCGGCTACGTCCTGTCCGACCGCCGGCCCGCGGACCGTCGGCGCCCAGGCCCGCAACTCGCCCGCACTCTCGCCCTGGTCGCGGCAGCCGCCGGCCGCCAGCCCGCCGCCACGACGCCCGATGGGGCGGGTCCGCCGCTCGCCGCACTGCCGGCCGAGCGGGAACGCGCGGCGGGCCTGTTGCCAGCTGGCCACTGCTACGTCGGACTCGCGCTGGGTGTGCCACCGGACCGACGGGCCTGGCCGCTGCAGTCGGCCGCCGACCTGGCGCGCTGGCTGGACAGCCAGGGCGTGCGTCCAGTGTTCGTGCTCGGCCCGCTCGAAGTCGCCCATCTGCCCACGCTGCGCGCGATGGCACCGACCGCCCTGTTCCCGGGCTGCGACGACGGCTCCTACCCCAGCTTCGAGCTGGCGCTGGCGATCGCCGAAAGGCTCGCCGGCGCCGTCGTCAAGGACGGCGGCCTCGCCCACCTGCTGGCCGCCGCCGGCGTGCCGTTGGTGGACCTGATCTCGAACGGCCGCCCGTGGCACAACTTCGACCAGTTCCGCGCCGAGAAGTGGCGCCCTTGGGGCGCGCCGGTCGAGATCCTCACCAGTCCCGGCCCCGGCGGACGTGACCCGTCGCGCATCAGCGTCGAGGTCGTCCGCGTCGCGACGGCGCGCATGCTCGCCTCCGCCGAGAGCCCACCGCCGAGAGCCCACCAGGGCGGGTCTGAGATGTTCAGGCTCAGGTCAAGGGTTACAGTTTGGCCTCAGGAGATGGGTTA
>CXWL01007876.1_pt1 | contig 78108 bp, 63 predicted proteins | sample 590931 | NCBI WGS metagenome assembly CXWL01 (sample SAMEA3498368, study PRJEB10139) | groundwater metagenome | biome: water well; material: biofilm material | place: Germany | collected 2015-04-27
GGGCTTTCTGGCAGTAGTATTTCTCCACGACGTCAGGAACCCAGCCGCCCGCCCGGTCGGTTCGCTCTTCGGCGAACAACGTGATCAATCCGCCATTCAAATGGAGGATCATGAAGAACGCACCACCCGCCAGATAAACCGGCAGCAACGCAGCCAGTCCCGGCCTTTCATCCGGCGTCGCCCGCACCACCAGCGACAGGAAATAAAATCCAATGGGCAGCATCGCCACCAGGAACGCAAATGTGACCGGTTTGATGGTCTCTTTGATTTTCGCCACACCTTCGTGCTCAAACCCCCCAATGTTGAAACCTTCGGCGAGGAAATAGCCTCCGATTCCGAACACCGCCGCGGGGACCAGAATAGTCAATACAATTCTGCTCAGGCTCACGTCACGAGGGTCAACTTCAGGTCTGCGATCAGCCGACCCGAGTCGCCGCCAGTTCAGGAGTAAATTCCCTACGCCGATCAGCAATCCCACGCCCGCGCCGGTGAACGCCGCGTTATAGCTCCATTCATTGCGCAGCGGCGCCGAAAGGAGCGCAGAGAGGCACGCACCGATGTTGATCCCCATGTAAAAAATATTGAAGCCAGCGTCGCGCTTGGGATCGCCCGGGGTGTACAGATTCCCTACCATGGCCGTAATGTTCGGTTTGAACAGGCCGTTGCCCAGGCAAACGAGTACCAATCCCCCGTACAGCGTGGTCTCGCCGCGCACCCCGATCAAAAAATAGCCGGCAGCCAGCAGCAATCCCCCAAGGAGCACCGACAATCGGTATCCGAGGTAACGATCTGCAATGAGGCCTCCAAGGAATGGGGTGAAGTACACGAACGCCATGTACGTTCCATAAATCTCCGCCGCCACTTTCAGAGACAGTCCTAAACCGCCTCGTTCGGAGTCCGTCAAATACAAAACCAGGATTCCGACAATGATGTAGAAGCCCAGCCGCTCCCACATCTCGGTGAAGAAAAGCGGAGCGAGTCCTTTGGGGTGTTTGACGCTGGTTCTGCTGTCAACGATGGTTGCTGAAACGGCGGCTGGACTGCTCACTCGAATCCTCCGTATGGTGAACCGGATGGCCCTGCGTTATGACGACCTTGAGAATTGAGCGAAAGCCTACCGGATTTCCATCGGCTGGCAAAGGCAGCGGCCGGTCGATGTTGACCGTGGCGATAAGACGCGAAAGATAGGCGGTATGCCCGAACTCCCCGAAGCGGAAACCATCGCCCGTCAACTCCAGCGCCAACTCGCCGGATACTCCCTGGGCGACGTTTATCTGGCACGGGCCGACATCGTGAAAACCCCAACCCCCGGGCTCCCGCAGCTTTTTTCCAACCGGCGTGTCGTCCGGGTGTACCGTCGCGCAAAGCGAGTGGTGATCGAGTTGGAATCACATCAGAGCCCCGGCATTCATGCCGGGACAACCATCCCGCATGAATGCGGGGGCTCGCGTAGATTGTCGCTCGTCTTCGGCTTGGGGATGACAGGCCGTCTGGTGGTTGTCCCAGCCTGTGCCGAGGTGGAAAAGCACACCCATTTGCGCATCGCAATCCCGCACATCGAGGCCGAGCTTCGCTTTCGGGACCCTCGACGATTCGGCGGGGTTTGGATCCACGAACGGGGCGGACTTTCGGCAGATTGCGAACAGGAAAGCGAACTGTTCAAAGCGTTTGGAGTAGAGCCGCTGACATGCACCGCAAAACGATTCCGCGAAGTTGTGGCCCGCAAGAGACAGATCAAGGCGTTGCTCATGGACCAGAGCGCGATTGCCGGGCTGGGTAACATTTACTGCGACGAATCGCTGCACGCTGCCGGGATACACCCGCTCACCCGCGCGGACCGTTTGAATGCCGATGAGGTTGCTCGCCTCTTGAAAGCCATTAAGTCCGTGCTTCGCCGCGCCATCCGCTCCAAAGGCTCAACGCTCATGGACTACCGCGATGCCGACGGCGCCGAAGGCAATTTTCAGCGGCTCCATCGTGTGTACGCGCGCGAGGGTCAGCCGTGCAAAAGTTGCGGAACAACAATCAAGCGAATCCTCGCCGCCGGACGCTCCACCCACTTCTGTCCCCAGTGCCAGCCAAGAAAAAACCAGCAGAGACAAAAGTCGTGAACGGCTCGCGCTATCAGTACCGCGACGTTAACTGCGCATTGCATGATGACCGCATCGCGAAGATCGACGTTATTGTCGTTGTTCGCGTCAAGATTTCCGAACGCGGCTGGTTCGCAACCCACGGGCAGCGGTCCGCCCGGACCATTCAAACAATTCGCCAATTGGGCGGCATCAACCGGGTCAATGACACCGTCGCAATTGCCGTCTCCGTTCGCGGCGTTATTACGACGATTTCAGGTCAGTGATGAACATGTGTCCCGGTTCGTGGACGATCGCCAGCGCCGGCCTCGCGCGAAGAATCGCCTCGAGCGGCGTCACGCCGCATGCCCAGAATACGGGAACCTCGCCGGAGTGAATGTCCACGGGGTCGCCATAGTCGGGGAGACCGATATTTTGAATTCCGATGACCGCCGGATCCCCGAAATGGACCGGCGCACCGTGTGAGCCGGGCATCGACGCCGTTATCTCTCGGGCGCGATGGGCCTGTGTGAGCGTCATGGGCCGCATCGAAACCACCATCGGCCCGGAAAATACCCCTGCCGGTTTGCACTGGATATTCGATCGATACATGGGCACGTTACATTTCTGCTCGAGGTGACGAACCGGAATCCCCGCACGCAACAATGCCGATTCGAACGTAAAGGAACAGCCAAGAAGAAAAGCAATCCATGTGGTGATGTGGTGACTTGGTGATGCGGCGATATGTTGCCCGGCAGCGTTTTCCGTTTCCCAATGCCTCAAAATGTCCAGCGGTTGTTCGGAAAGCTCGCCCCGAAGATAAACGCGGTAACGAGGCAGGTCCGTGCGTAGGTCCGCGCCGCGGGCGCAACGCGGCTCGAATGACCCCGGCTCGGTGACCTCCAAAAGAGGGCAGGGTCCGGTATTCAACTCACAGAACCGTTTGAAATCGCCCGCCGAATCCTCGGTAAGCACGACCAGGTTGGCCTGCACGTATCCCGGTGCCAGCCCGGCCGTGGGACCGCGGAACGCTCCGGAACGGCACAATTCCCGCAAATCGCGCGGATGCAAGGCAGACAGGTCCGACGATTCAGCGATTCGTTTCACGATAGGATTCTATCCGGTGGGTGTACTCCATGACAAAATCACGCAAAAAAGCTACAATCGGAACTCAGGTAACTTCGCCCCATGTTGCCGGCGGAAATAAATTTTCTTTTCGCCCGAATAGCATTTGGAACGGACCCGCAATGGCGGGACTTCGCTATGAAAGGCAAGTGCTTGGGCGTACTGTTTGGTTGGGTCCGAGGTGAATCATGATTCAGTTCTGCATTATGAGTGGCCAGGAAGCGGTGATCCAGCCGGAGCCGAAACTCTACATTACGTTCATGGGGGGCTGCGAGCTTCGACGCGAAACTCTGGCCCGCCGACTTCTCTCGCAGCGTCAGCGACAACGCGATGGCCGACCCATTCCGCGACAGTTCTTCATCACCATCATGGGTGGCGTCGATATACGCTGCCCGACGCTGGCCGAGGAATTCATCGACCTCCAGCAGCTTATTCGCGGCGGGGAACTCACCCTGGTGGACTGGGACCGGGCCATGGTCGAGTTAGGACGCCTCGACGTCAGCATCGGCTCGTTCACCTTCATGGGCGGGTTTTCAGAGTGCGAACTTCCATCCGACGCCCAGGAGATCGACAGTCTCGCGCTTCAACGACACATGGGTAACATCACCCGCGATGCCAGCGACGTCTTGCAGCACGGCTTCGGCAAGCGAGAAGGCGAACGTCATGCGACGCTCCGCCGTGCTCTTCTCGTCGAAACATAAGCCGCTAGAATCTGCCAGTCATGGCTGAGCTCACTTTCCACGGCGCGGCGCAACAGGTCACCGGCTCGCTCCATCTTCTTGAAGTCAACGGGAAACGGATCATTCTTGATTGCGGTCTGTTTCAGGGGCGTCGGTCGGAAACCCGCGAACGAAATACGGGCTTTCCCTGCGACCCGCGAAGCGTTCACGCTGTCGTCGTCTCCCATGCCCACATCGACCACATCGGTCGCCTGCCGATGCTCGTCCAAAAGGGTTTTCGCGGAGTCATCCACTGCACCGCCGCCACCCGCGACCTGGCCGCGATCATGCTGGCCGACGCCGCCCGAATTCAGGAGGAAGACGCCCGGTTCCTGAACAAACACCGCAAGCCGGGCGATCCCCAGATCTTCCCGCTCTACGGAACGAGTGACGTTCCACCCACGCTGCGCCTGATCCAGACTTCGCCCTACGAGCGGTGGTTCAAGGTGACTACCGGCGTACACGCTCGTTTCTTCGACGCCGGACACATGCTCGGCTCGGCGGGCATCGAAATCGAAATCACCGAGGGCAACTCGAAAATCGTCCTGGCCTTTAGCGGTGACGTGGGCCGCGCCGGCCTGCCAATTCTCCGCAACCCGGCCCCGTTGCCCGCGTGCGATTATCTCATCTGCGAATCCACCTACGGCGGACGGCGAACCGACGCGGTTCACGACATGCGACTCAAGCTGGCCGAGATCGTGCGACGCACGATTCAGCGCGAGGGCCGCGTGCTCATCCCCGCCTTCAGCGTGGGCCGCACGCAAACGATTCTGTATGACCTGCGTCGCTTGTTCGACGGCGGCGACTTAAAGAGCGTGCCCGTCTACGTGGACAGCCCTCTGGCCATCGACGCAACGGAAATCTTTCGGCTCCATCCCGAGTGCTTCGACGATCAGGCGGCGACGATGGCCGACGATCCCTTCTCGTTTCTGCACGGTCCCGAGTTTCACTTCGTGCAGACGCGCGAGGTATCCAAGGCCGTCATGCGCAGCGGGCGACCGTGCATCGTGATCGCGGCCAGCGGGATGTGCGAAGCGGGCCGAATTCTGCATCATCTGCGAAGCGGAGCCGACAACGCGCGCAACACGATCCTGATCGCCGGATACCAGGCCGCCCATACGCTCGGACGCCGCATCGTAGAGCGGCAGAGCGAAGTCCCCATTCTCGGTGACCGGATTGAGCTTCGCGCCGAAGTGGCCGTGCTCAACGGGTACAGCTCGCACGCCGACTCGGAGGAGCTTCGTCGGTACGCGGAGCCGGCGCTGGGCCGCTGCCGCAAGGTTTTTCTCGTCCACGGCGAACCTGAACAATCAACGGCCCTGGCCGCCACTCTCCAATCCGCCGGTCACAAAGAAGTCGCCATCCCCGCCACCGGCGACAGTTTTGTTTTGGCGTGAGCCGGAAAGCCCCCAAATCAACAATGGGTTCGTTTGGAAAAGTACTGTTTTTTGCTTGTATGTTTTCTCCTGTACACCCTATATCTAGGGGGTGGTAGAGAAGGTCGATGCCGCCAAACGGCAGTCGGCACTTCTCCGACGAATCTACCATCATAACATCATGGCGCGCGCATTTTGTTGGAAAAATCAAAAAATGGCGCAAAGTCGCGGTTAAAGCGAGGACGTGGTGCTACAGGACTTGGAACAAAAAAAGCTCAGCCATTTTGGCTTTCGGTATGTCGTTTCGCGGGCGTCCCGCACTCCGGACAAACGCCGGATTCGTTGCCGGTCAAGTTGTAACTGCATTTGACGCAGTGCTCGACTTGGCGGCGACATCGACTTCGGTACGATTGGATCGGCAAGACAATTATCGCAATCAGCGGATAAATAATTATTACTAATGTTGGGACCCAAAGAGGAAAATCAAATTCCCAAAGACGGTACTCGTCGCGTTCCTCTGGAAGCCCGTTGCTGGCCGGCGAAAAGCCCATCAACCAATGGTGTTGCCGGAACCCAAACCCATACTTGCGGAACCGATACTCGGCGACCTTTTCGTCCGTTCCAAGCCCAAGGACATATTGAAATGTGCAATTTCCTCGAAAGGTTCGCAACCCAATCATTTCGCGCATTCCGATCATTCGCCGAAAAGTAAGCCCGATACAGGCTTTTGGATCGGGCGGTCTGGGATGCAAACGCCCAGGAAACGCAAGAGTCCCTTTCAAAATAGGGCGCATTCGATAGCTATCTACCCAAAACAGTCCCGGTATGCAGGCAAATCCGAGGAGTACCAAAGAACGAACGACTCGCTTGCGTGACGCCCACGCAAAAGCAGCGACAACACAGGCGGTAAGAATAAGAAAAAAATAGCCTATGACTGGTTCAGCGGACGGATTCGTCCACTGACTATGGGGAGCTTGTGCGAGTAGACTGTCCAAGTTAGCTCTCTGAAAACCGAAAGAGAATGAGGCCTTACAACAAGAGCAAACCGCAAGCTCTCGGTATCTCGTTATTTTGCCTTTCCGATCAGCTTGAGGAATTCCTTTTCGTCCAAGGTCTGTATGCCGAGTTCCCTGGCTTTGTCCAACTTCGACCCCGGCGAGTCGCCGTAGACGACCAAGTCAGTTTTTTTGCTCACACTTCCGGCGATCTTGCCGCCGAGTTGCTTGATTAGATTCTGCACTTCCGTGCGGCCCATGCTTTCCAAAGTCCCTGTGACCACGACGGTTTTACCGGCAAATAGGCCACCAGAAGCCTTCTCGCTTTGTGGCTGCGACATATTGACGCCCGCACGTTTGAGCCGTTCGATGGTTTTACGGCCTACGTCGCTGTGGAAAAAGCGATGAATGCTATGCGCGAGTTCCGGCCCGACGCCGTCGATTTCCTGCAGCGATTCCCCGCTCGCTTCCATGAGCGCGGTCAATTCGCCAAATTGATCGGCCAGCAACTCCGAGGTGGCCGCACCGACGTGGCGGATGTTGAGCGCCGCCAGCAGGCGGGCCAGTGGCCGCTTCTTGCTGCGCTCGATTCCTTCTATGAGTTTCGACGCTCGCTTTTGCCCGAATTGCACGACCGTGGTCTTGATGCCGTCGTCAGTCTTTCGCTCCTGCTCGATTTCAACTTGCGCCAGTTCGTCTGCGCGCTCCGGCAGTACGTAAATGTCTGCAAACGACTTCAACCAGCCGTTATCCACCATCTTGGAAACCATGACTTCGCCGAGAACTTCGATGTCCATCTGGTGCCGTCCGGCGAAGTGGGTGAGGCGTTCCTTGAGCTGCGCGGGACAAGCCGGGTTGATGCAGCGGAGATAGACGCCGCCTTCATCCTGCTCGACCTCGCCTCCGCATTCAGGACATTGGGTGGGTCGCGTAACGGACTTGGGACTGCCGGGCCGCTTTTCCGTTAATACGCGGACGACCTGCGGGATGATCTCGCCGGCCTTTTCAACGATGACCGTGTCGCCGACGCGCACATCGAGGCGATCGACTTGATCGAAGTTATGCAGCGTCGCGTGGCGGACGGTGGTGCCGGACAGCAGTACCGGGGTCAGCACCGCACGGGGCGTGATCGTTCCCAGCTTGCCGACCTGATAGTCGATGTCGCGGACGACGCTTTCGGCCTGCTCCGGGGCGAACTTGTAGGCGATGCACCAGCGCGGATGGCGGCTGGTGCTGCCCAGCACGTCGCGCTGATCGAGTCGGTCGAGCTTGATGACCAGCCCATCGGTTTCGTAAGGGAGGGTGTGTCGCCGCTCGTCCCACTCGGCGAGCCGCTCGATGATCTGCTCGATCGAATCAACCGCTTCCGATTTCGCGGTGGGAATGCCCCAATCGCGGAGCATGGCGAACAGTTCGCTGGCCGTCTCAACCGCGAGCGGCTCGACCCGGCCGACGCCATGCGCAATGAACTGGAGGCCCCGACCAACAAGGTCGCCAGGTTTTTTTTGTTTAAGGGTACCGGCGGCGGCGTTACGCGGATTTGCGAAGAGTTCTTGGCCTTTTTTCTGACGCTCCTCATTGAACTTCTGGAAATCCTCGGAGGGCCAGACGATTTCGCCACGCACTTCTAGAACGCTGGGTACGTCGTCGCCGAGAAGCTTGAGCGGGACCGAGCGAATCGTCCGGACGTTCTGGGTGATGTCATCTCCGGTGCGTCCGTCGCCGCGCGTGACAGCGGTGGCAAGGAGTCCGCGTTCGTACATGAGCGAGATGGCCACTCCGTCGATTTTCGGATCGACCAGATAGCGATAGGGCTCTCCGCCGAGTCCTTTGTGGACGCGCTCATCGAATTCGCGGAGCTGGTCCGGGTTGTAGGTGTTGTCCACCGACATCATGGGGATGGCATGTGCGACCTGTCGAAACCCCTCGGTGGTCGCGCCGCCGACCCGCTGCGTGGGTGAGTCCGGCGTGATCAATTCCGGATGCTTGTCCTCCAGCTCCTTCAGCTCGACAAAAAGCTTGTCGTACTCCCGGTCACTGATGACCGGCCTGGCCTGCACGTAATAGGCATGATCGTGCCGGCGAATTTCTTCGCGGAGCTTCTCAATTCGTTGTAACGCTGATGGCGGCATCGGCATCGGTCGCTGAACTGGCCCGTAGGGTCTGACGAAAATAGCCCATCGTTTCGGGGCCTGTCGATTTCATTGGAACGGTTTTTGCCATAGATTTCCAGTCGGATCAGTTACGCGGGGCGGCGTTGGACGGGACGCGGGTGACGGCAAACAGCATCCGAGCCCTCCCCCAATGGCTGCCGTCTTATCGGGGGAAGGCTTCGATGATGCCGCCGTCCACGGGGAGGGTTGCTCCGGTGGTGGGCGTCTGCCCGGAAGCGAAGAATACGACGGCGTTGCCCACGTGCCGCGCGTGAATTCGTGCCTTAAGCAGATTTCGCTGCCGGTAGAAATCGGGAAGTTCCTCGATGGTGATGTTTCGACTTCTGGCGCGGTTTGCGGCAATGGTATCCCACAGACCTGAGGCAATCGCCGTGTCTCCAAAGACGGCGTCGGGGTTGATCATGTTCACGCGAATGCCAAACGGTGCCAGTTCGATCGCCGCGACTTTGCCGAGTTGGTGAGCGGCGGACTTGGAGGCGCTGTAGGCGGCGAAGTCCTTCCCGGGTGCAAACACGTTTTTGCTGGCGATGACCACGATGTGTCCGCCCGTGCCCTGCCGCTTCATCATCCGGATTCCTTCGCGCATAAACAGAAAATATCCGAAGGCGTTCACCTCCATGACCCGGCGAAAATCGGCGAGTTCGAGCTCGTCGATGGGGGCCACGTGGGCGATTCCGGCGTTGGGTACCAGGGTATCAACTCCGCCGTAAAGACGCGCGATTTTCTCAAATCCTTCGCGGACGGAAGCCTCATCGGTGACATCCATTGGCACTCCAGCCGATCTTCCCTCTCCGAAGCGTTCGTTCACAAATTCCACGACGCGGTGCAGTCGCTGCTCATCAATATCCGTCAAGACGACATGCGCTCCCGCATCGGCGCAGCGTTCCGCTGTCGCCGCGCCGATCGCGCCCGCGGCTCCGCTGATAACCACCACTTGTCTGGCGAGGGAGGTCTCCTGAGGCGAAGCCAGCTTGGCCCGCTGAATGGCCCGAAATTCCATGTCGAAAAGGTGATCGTCGGTAAGCGATTCGTATGAGCCGATAAGGTGCGCGAGCGTTTTGGTCTTCAATGTGTGCTCGGCGATGTCTGCAGTCACGATGGCCTCTGACTTCGTGAGTCCGGTGGCAAAAAACCCTGCTCCGGGCAGGCAGACGACTCGTGGTGAAAGGGTTGCATCCTGTGTGCCTGCACCGTGCGCGTCCAGGTATTCTCGATATTGGGCCCGAAAACCCAGAACCGACTTTCGAAGCTGGACCCGCAAACGCTCCTCGTCGTTCCATGCCGGCTCCGGCACCAGCAACGAACGCGGCCTGGTATGCATCACATGATCGCCGGTGAGCGCACCTTTCGCGCAAAGACCAGCGGCCTCCTCGCTGTTCACGAATTCCAGGACGTGATCTCCCGCGCGCCATTCGAGAATGGAAGGCTCGAAGGGGTGGTCATCATCCGCCGTACGCTCGGCCAGCACGCCGCGCAGCAGAGGAGCAACCCTCGATGCCAGGTTTGCCGGAGAGTCCTCGCCCAAAAATACGATGGTCAGCGTTCTGCCCGAGGCCTTCTCGCGGATGAATTCTTCGCAGGCGTTGCAAAGGGAAACATGATGGTCATAAGCAACGCGAGCGTCATTTGCGAATGTAATCAGTCCGTGGAACATCAGCACCACCCCCTGGATGTGGGGGGCGGCCTCGGCGCTGTCGGCGACGGCCTTGGCCAGAGCGAATCCCGGGCGAATATACGGGATGTATGCCACGCGATCGCCGAGAACTTCGCGGATCATCGATTCGCCGCCGGCCTGGTTGGTCAGAGCGAGCACGGCGTCCGCGTGGGAGTGATCGATGTACTTGTGCGGTAGAAAAGCATGAAGCAGTGTTTCGATGGATGGAGTGGGCGCGGAGGCATCGAAAAGTTGAGTGCGGACCTGGTTGACCATTTCGTTGTCGTCGAGTTCGGCAAGGCTTCGAAGCCGACGCAGAGGCTTGAGCCGCAAAGCGGGCATGTCCCGCGGCGTAAGACGGCTCATGTCGCCGCCGGACGCCTTGACGTGAACCGCCTCGACTTCGTCCTGGAAGATGTTTCGAATTGTGCGCTTGACGGAAACGTTGCCGCCGCCATGCAGGACGAGGTCGCTTTCCGCTCCGATCAGGCGGGCGGCATAGAGGCGGGCGGCGAGTTCTTCGCCGTAGTCAGCCCCCCACTGATCCAGCGCTTTCCGAAAGTCCTGTTCGATCCAGCGGTTTCGCATGGCGGAAAGCTGCGGGTTTTTTCGGCTGGAGTCAAGCAAAGGTGCAGGATATCCTCTGACACAAAGGAAAATTTGGCTTCGTTCGGCTCGATTTTGGAACCAAAAAGCCTGAAAATCGTCTGAAGTACAGACGATGATGGAATCGGTCGAATCTGGCTGGAGGGGAATCGCTTGACCACCCCGCTGGGTCGAGGCATATTATCAGTAGTAAACGGAAGGAGACCTCTGGTGGACAAAAAACAAAAAATGTTGATCGCGATCCTCGCGGTTGCCGGCTTGGGCGCTGGTTCTTATTACTTCCTTCTTCGCGAATCCAGCTCCAATCAGGCGGTTGTGGTCGATACTTCGTCCGCTCGCAAGGAGCGGAAGAAGACCGATGAGACGGCAAAAAAGGACACCCGCAAGGTGCGAACGGAAAAGGCTGCTGCTCCCGAGCCGACCGCCCGAAAGGAACGCACCGAGAAGCCGGAGGAGGCAACCGGCCGAAAGGCCCGCGGAAAAGCAAACACAGAAATCAAGAAGAAGTCGAAAGTCGTTCCCGCCGCCTGACAATGGTCGAATGGCACGGAGTTTTGGCCCTCTCCACCCCTTGAGGAGAGGGCTTTTTTACGGACCTACGTCGCCGATTTGTGAATTTCGTGGTCATCACACCCACCAGGCTGAAGATTGATCGCTTGCCGATTGGCGGACCCTCGCCTAGATTCGGGCAACCGCTATGTGCGGTCCGCGATGAGCCTGACCACCCCGTCGGCTGACGCGCGTTGAAATTTTCGGGGGACCAACATCGAGTGCTTTATGGCCGCCAAGTCGGTGTCGAAGGATCGGATTCGGGTCATCATTGTCGGGGCTGCGGGCCGCGATTTTCACGATTTCAACGTTTTCTGGCGCAACGATGCCCGCTATCAGGTCGTGGCGTTCACGGCCGCACAAATACCCGACATCGACGGACGGGTGTACCCGGCGCAGCTATGCGGCAAGCGCTACCCCAAGGGAATTCCCATTGAGCCGGAAGCGAAGCTGGCAGCACTGATCGAGAAGCACGGCGTCCAACAGGTGACCATGGCCTATTCCGATTTGGCGCATGTTGATGTGATGCACAAGGCGGCGCTGGTGAATGCAGCGGGGGCGGACTTTCGCATCATGGGTCCACACAACACGATGCTCAAGTCGAAGAAGCCGGTGATCGCGGTGTGTGCGGTCCGAACGGGATGCGGAAAAAGCCAGACCTCGCGGGCGGTGACCTCAATTTTGAAGGGAATGGGCAAGCGGGTTGCGGCTGTGCGGCACCCCATGCCCTACGGCGATCTCACCAAGCAAATCTGCATGAGATTTGCGAAACTCGAAGACCTGGACTTGCACAAGTGCACCATCGAGGAGCGCGAAGAGTTTGAACCCCACATCCGCGCGGGCTATGTGGTCTTCGCGGGCGTGGATTACGAGAAAATCTTGCGCGAAGCCGAGCGCGAGGCCGACGTCGTCCTTTGGGATGGCGGCAACAACGACCTTCCATTTTACAAGCCGGACCTGCACATCGTGGTGGCCGATCCTCTGCGGCCAGGCCACGAGCTGACCTACTACCCCGGCGAAACCAACGCGCGAATGGCCGATGTTGTGGTGATCAACAAGGTCGATTCCGCGCGTCCCGAGGACGTGGACTCCGTCGAGCGAAACATCAAATCGGTGAATCCCAAGGCGAAGATCATTCGTGCGCATTCGCCGGTGACGGTGGATCGGCCCGATGAAGTGCGCGGCAAGCGCGTGCTCGTGGTCGAGGACGGCCCGACGGTCACCCACGGCGATATGAAGTTCGGCGCGGGACACGTGGCCGCGCTGGCCAACGGAGCGTCGGTGATCGTCGATCCCCGGCTCACTGCGGTGGGGACGATCAAGAAAACCTTCGAGAAATATCCGCACGTCAGGGAAGTCCTTCCCGCGATGGGCTATGGCAGGAAGCAAATGCGCGAACTGGAACAGACGATCAACGCAGCCGACTGCGATCTGGTCCTGGTCGGCACGCCGATCGACCTCGGCTCGCTGCTCAAGCTCAACAAACCCCACATGCGCGTCACCTACGAACTCGCCCCCGAGGCCGCCGCCGCCCTGAAACGCGAAGTTAAACGCGCCCTTTGAATCAGGCCCGGTCTGAAAGCCCCTCTCCTTCTCGGGGAGACGGTGCGGTGAGGGTAAAAGCGCTCGGACCCGTAAGTCAGTACCGCGACCGGGAGGAAGCGGTGTTGGCCGTCGAAACCCTCCGAGCGCCGAGCGCCGGCGCGGGGCGGTCTTCATTTCGCTCACCGCCGGTCGCTTGCGCTCTCGGTTCGGAAACGGCCGACAAGCCCGGCGTTTCACTCGATGAAAATGATGACCAGATTCGGAATCACCCCCGAAGCCATCGCGCCGGAGCGGAGAACTTCGCGCCACACGTTATTTGCGCCAACTTTGGACGCAATCCGCTTGTATGGGACGCGGTTTTCTGGTAGAAACCGTACTGTTTCTTTACGTTTCTTATTCTAGGAGCGTTGCGCCGGGGAGGGAATCTGATGCAGTTTTCACTTCGTAACCTCTACGATCAGACTTTGAACATGTTGCATCGTAACCCTTCAAAATATGGAACGAGCGGGTCCGCTTCCGGAGGTGTAGCCGGAAGTTTTCTTATTTTGAGTATGCTGCTCACATCCTCCACCACGGGAGAACCGATCCGATTATCCCCTTCTGACTTGCCCATGCACGCCCAGTTTGGCTATGCCGTTGCCATGAGCGGCAATGTGTTGGTCAGCGCCACGTATGAAGGAGCGGTCTACATTTTTCGACATGACGGATCGACCTGGAATCAAGAGCAGAAACTGAATGGCCCGTACTTTCACACGCTGGCAATTGACGGAGATGTCCTCGTCGTAGGTGGCCCGGACTTTTTGGAGTTTTTCCGCTTTGGCGGCTCTGTTTGGTCGCTGGAACAGTTCACCAATGTGTACGCAGAAAAGGTTGATATTAACGGCGACACTGCGGTAGTGGGATCATACGGCGACGCCTATGTTTATCACCATACGGGTGGATCATGGACTCTTCAACAGACCATCAGCGGCGGCGGTGTCAATTTTGCGACAACAGTCGCAATTAGCGGCAATTCTCTCGCTGTCAGCGGCTATCAAACGGTAACATTGTACCGCTACGACGGTAGCTCCTGGCAAGTTGCGACAGTGCTAAACCCAGGGGAAATCTCCACACCCGAAAGTGGTTACCCACTGGCCATGGACAACGGCTATTTTGCCGTGAGTTCGGTACGTCCGTCCGGAGGAGGGGTGATTCGGGTGTATAAGGACGAGCCATCCGGGTGGATGTTGCAGCAGGAACTGAACCCTCCGGGAGAGGCGAGCGATCTAGACGACGTACGGTCACTGGCATTGGATGGAGAGTTACTGGCCGTGGGCAATCCATTGGATCGAGGGGGCCAGGGCGGTGCCTGGGTTTATCGCAACTGCGCCGGGATCTGGTCGATCGAGCGTTCCATCCAGGGTCCGGTCGAGCTTCCGACTCTTTTCGGGTCCAGTGTTGCGCTTTCCGGGGGATTTGCGGGAATCAGCGCTCCGAGTGAGTATTCCCTGGAATTCCCTTCCGTCGGCGCAGTGTATGGGTACGCGGCAGGCGTTGACTGCAATCAGAATGGGGTGCATGACGGCTGCGAACGAATGAATCAGCCAGCAATGGATTGCGACCACAATGTGATCCTCGACGATTGCGAATCGAATGCCGATTGCAATCAGAACGGGCTTCGGGACCGCTGTGATCTTGCCTCTTCAGTAAGTGAAGACTGTAATGAGAATCACGTGCCCGATGAGTGTGACCTCACCTCCGGCAATTCCACGGATCAGGACGCGGATGGAATTCCCGACGAATGCCTTACCCTCTACTGTGAAGATGCCCTTGGCGGGCCGGTTTTTTCCTTGAAAGCAGCGAAGGTGAACGGGGAGCGCGTGGTCCGGCGCAACGAGATCGGCATACGCCCCGGAGACGTGCTCTCCACGGAAATCTTCATTTCGTGCTGGGGCTCCGCCATCGACGTTGTCCGGATCTTTCAGTCATCGATTTTGGTGCGCGACGGCGCCCTTTCCGGTACTGCGGGCACGTTGCTGCCAGTTGGATGGGATGCTCCACTGAACATCGACCCTTGCCCGTGTGATACGCCTCCGTATTTGACGTGTAATGCGTTCGGGTCGTGTTCCGGCTCGGACCACGATGCTGACCGGGGAGCGTTTGTTTCCGTTGATCGTCCGGACTTTGTCCATCAGGGATTTTCCGGTTTGGTCGCGGTGGACAATTCGTATCTATATCATTTTCGATTTGGCGGAACCACCTCGGAAGGGGGGCCGACGGACCTTGGGCTTGCGCGTTACGCGGGATCGTTGGAACTCCTGGCAAGCGACGGCTCTTGCGGAACATTTATTTTTTCGTTCGAACCCGAAGATACCTATATTTGCAATGACGTTCCATTCGTTTATTATTGCGTGAATCCTCAGCAGCTTGAGCCGCTCGTGATCCACGTTTGCGAAGATGATGGGATATTCTGCAATGGGCTGGAAACATGCGATCCAAACGCCGGCTGTCAGATCATCCCGCCGCCGAGTTGCGACGACGGCGTGGTCTGCACCGTTGACTCCTGCGACGAAGGCGCAAATGGTTGTGCACACGCGCTCAGTCACACGGCGTGCGATGACGGCAATATCTGCACCCGCGATGAGTGTACGTCCGCCGGGTGCGTGAACATCGACGATCAATGCGGCGACATTCCGGCCGCTTCGCATTGGGGCCTTGCCGCGCTCGCCCTCTGCCTCCTGATCGCCGCCAAGCTCCGCTTCCCCGCGCCCCGAAGAGTATAAAACAGAGCCTCGCCCGTTAGGAAGCGGACGGCAAATCCGGCTCCTTCTTGCGACCCTCCGAAGGTCAATCTAAGATCGCAGGTCGATGAATTGCGCGGAAATGCGATGGTAGTGAAAATCGAAAATGCCGGCGGTCAACTAGCGCTCACCGAAGAGCAGCGAATGCTCGTCCAGATCCGCGACATGCTCTACGAAGGTAGTTGGGATGATTTCCTCAGCGATCTATCCGCCCGCGCCGAAGGCCGGCCGCATGTGTTCGCCATAGGCGGCGCGTCGCCGGAGCTGAAGACCACGATTCAGCACCACGTCGAATTGATCGAACAACTTCGCGGGTGGGAACGCGAGCACCGCCAGACGCTTTGCTCCTAAAAGCATACTCGCGAGTTAAGAACGGTTCAGGTAATTGTCATCCTGAGCGAAGCGAAGGATCTCGTTCGGTGCGGGATTATTATTTTTGATTCTTCGCTCCGCTCAGAATGACATTGCACCGCGATTCGACTTGCGGTTGTTTTCCAAGGAAACGCTTCGTGCTCTTCGTGTCCTTCGTGGTAAAACACTATCTTCCCAGGATCGACGCCGATTGCGGGGTAAGGTACTGAGCTTCGTCCAGCTTCTGCAATAGATAGGACTTTGTCAGGTTCGTATTAAGCACCATCGGGCGGTCGGGCCGGCCTGCAGGATAAATCAAGTTGAGCGGAAGCAAATTCGATCCTTTGATCTTCATCAGCGCGTCTGCGATCTCCTGATTGAAGTCCGTGAAATTGGCCTGAAACGCCACGGCGCCGAGGTTCGCGAGTTTTTCAATGAACTCCGGCGTGTTGATGGCGATCTTCTTATTCACTTTGCAAATCGTGCAGTAATCCGACGTAAAATCCACGAAGGCGATCTTGCCGGCATTGACTGTTTCCTGAACGGCCTGCGGGGACCAGGGTTGCCATTCCACGTGCTTGCCGTCATGAGTTGCTCCGCAGGTGAGTGCCGCCTCCCGCTCCGCGGCCGTCAACGTAGCGGCTTCGTCGAGCGGGTACACCCAGCCATAAACGAGTGCGGAGCTTCCCAGAACGAGCGAAGCCGCAGACAATCGGAACTTCCACCGCTCAAGCGCCGGCATGGTGATTTGAATCTTGCCCAGCAACCAGCAGGCCATCGCTATGGTGACGTAGAAAACCAGGGTCCATTCCAGCCCGGTCACGCCGATCTGGTGCGCGAGCGGATGCACCAGCCACACTACCATCGCCAGCAGCATGAACCCCATGATGCGCTCGAACGTGATCATCCACATGCCCGGTCGCGGCAGGAAGCTCAGCCATCCGGGGTTCGCCCCCAGTAGAATGTACGGGCTGGCCATGCCCAGACCCGCAAACGCGAATGCCAGGATGGCGACCTGCGGCGGCTGCTGCGTCGCCCAACCAAAAATACCCGCGAGCAGCGGCCCCGTGCAGGCAAACCCCAGCACCGGGGCAAGAGCGCCCTTGGCAAAAGAGGCCGCCGGACCCTCCTGCTGAATGCGCGCTTCCAGTGAGGTCGCGCTGGTGGGAACGTGCAGCGTGTAGACCCCCAACATGCTCAGCGAAAGCCCTAGAACGACCGCGCCCAGAACGATGACCGCGATGGGAAACTGCAAGATATTGCGGCCAGTCGAAGCCAACAATCCCAGGAGAATGAAGAAAACAACCACGCCTGCGCCGAACGCGAGACCCAAAACCAGCGTTTTCTTCCGCGATTCGTGGGCTTGTTGAACGAAGCCAAGCACCTTGATCGAAAGCAGCGGCAGCACGCACGGCGTCGCGTTGATAAACAGGCCGTAGAGAAAGCAGCCCAGCAACAAACCGGCCAGCCCGTACCGCTTGAGCACACCATCGATTCCCGACGCGTCAGGCACGCCGGCTGTATCCACTCCCGCCGCAGCGGTCGCCTGCGACGTTACTGTAGTCCCGCTTTGCGACGCATCCGCGGAAATGCCCGACGCCACTGGTGTTTCGGCCTTGGCCGCCCCCGCGACTACGTCAACCGGCAACGAAAAGCCCAGGGACTCCGGCGGGAGGCAGTTCCCATTGTCTTCGCAAGCCTGGTATGAAAAAACTCCGCCGACTCGCATCGGTCCCGGTTGTCGAGAGGCCTCTACCTCGCCGGGCACGCGAACAGCAATCATCCCAGCGAATTCGCTGAGCTTGCCGCCGAGGTTTTTGTCCTCGCGCAATTTCGCCGCGGGAAACTCAGCCCGGCCAAATCGAACGCCCGGCACGCGCTGCAAGAAAAGGTTGGCTGGAATGAGGCTCGGCATGGTGGGCTTGTCCGATTGAATGTGATGCCCACGTGCGATTTCCACCTTCAGATCGACGTCGAACTTTGATCCGGGCACCACCGGTCCACCCGCCACCGACGGTGCAATCGTCACGGTTTTGCTGGCGGTTTTGGGTAGGCTCCGCAGTGCCCTCGAGCGGACTTCTTCATTCGCCGGCTTGACTTCCGCCGCCGCCGCCGCAACCGAAAGCTTCAACTCGACATTGGCTACCTCTTCAATGCACTGGCTCTCGCAAACAAAGCTAACCACTTTCGCCGCAATAGGGACCTCACCCGCAGGCAGGTCCTTTGGCGGATTGATGGTCGCCAGCAATACCGGTTCGCCCTTGAGGATATTCGTAATGATGTCTCCTGGGCTCACGTGCTTTTTCGGCGCAGGGTATTGCACCTCGCCGACGGTGAAGCCTTCCGGAAGTTTCCAAGTAATCGAGGGAGGCGATCCCGCGTCCCCGCTGTTCTGCCAGTAGATATGCCAGCCGGGCTCGAGCTCGTAACGGACTCCCACTTCAATGGGCTGACCGGCCGCCACCCCCGATGTGAACGGCACCAGGCTCACCCTCGCCTTTGGTGCTGCGGGCGGGGCCGTAGCCTGCGCCAACCCCCCAAAATAAATAACGCCAAGGGCGATTAGTTTACGAAAACGCATAATTGGTCCTTTTTCTTCAACCTGCCGCAGCCATCCCTGCCTGCATCTTGATAATCCCCGCCTGAATGTAACGCATGATCGGAACCCGTGGAATTTCCCGCAATACAGATGATTGTACCTTTGGACGCCCCATACTTGAAGCGATTCCCGTTGGGGGCTTTTGGGAATAGGCACCTCTTCATCATGTTCTTTGTATACGCTTCCAGTTTGAACAAAGTGCGATTTGGCCGTCGTTTCGTGTCATTGTACCGACCAAACCAGAACGAAAGAGGCCGTGCAGGTCGCACTTGACATGATGCGTCCTAATTATAAACTGCTGTTTGCGCTCTGATTGCGCCAATGGATAGTATATCTCGTAAAGATATGCTTTATGCCGGTGGCGGACTTGGAGGTTGATTTCAGTACCCGCCGGACGCATTCGGCGAAGAAAATCTGGATGCGGTGGGGAGGCTCACGCGATTTGTCGTCCGCGTGTCCCTGGCCAAGCCGCTAAATGTTGACGCTTCGATGGTGAATACCGCGATCCTCTTGTCGGGGCACTAGAGCATGGATCAATGCTCCAAATTCATGATGATTGTCGGTGTAGAATGAACGTGGCGCACATGAAGGAAAATACCTAGGCCAGGCTGCCCGAAGCGCATTCAGATTTCTGACACCGTCCGGACTTCTCAGAAGCGGCCTCGGCGCGAAAAGCGCCCTAGCCTGGGTATCGGGTTTGTCGGATCGCCGCAAACCGCTGATGCCACACTGAAATCTTCCATCTCTTCCGTCCGAACTTTTCTTTCGAACACTCCGCTCGCGCCAGGATCGGCCGCCGATAGGCGGCATGGATGCGCGGGCTTGAACGGTGGAATGCGCTATGGAACACCTCTTGTTGGCCCAGACCGATGATATCGCCCAGTCCGGCGGCGTCGTTCTGAAGATGATCATCGGATGCGGGTTAAGCGCCGTCGTGGCCCTCCTCGGCGGCTACCTGGTCATGCGCTGGTTCGGGCGCGCCCGCCTCGACGCTGCCAGGCTCGAAGCAGAGCGCCTGATCAACGATGGAAAGAATGAAGCAAGCGTGGCCTTAAAAAAGGCCGAGGTTGACGCGAAGGCGGAATTCCTCCGCGGGCAGGAGCAAATCAAGCGCGAGGCCGACGCGCAGCGCGCCGAGCTGAAAGAAGTCGAAAAACGAATCGCCAAGCGCGAGGATAATCTCGAGGGCAAACTCGACACACTGAGCACCAAGGAAAAGGTGCTGGATCAAACTGCAAAGAAACTCCAAACCCAGTCCGAAGACATCGCCAAAAAAGAGGAAGAGGCGGTCAAGTTACTCGCCCACCGCCGGGAACAATTGCACAAGCTTTCGGGTATGGGCGTCGAGGAAGCCAAGCGTTTGGTGCTGGAAGAGGTTCGCCAGGAATCCGAACGCGACGCCGCCGTATTGATCGAACGCACTGTTACGCTCGCCCGCGATGAGGCCATGCAGCGCTCGCGCGAAATCACGCTTACGGCAATCCAGCGCTACGCCGGCGAACACACCGCCGAGACCAGCGTCTCCACCGTGGACATCCCCAACGACGAAATGAAGGGTCGCGTTATTGGCCGCGAAGGCCGCAATATCCGCGCCTTTGAAAAAGCCACAGGAGTGGACGTCATCGTGGACGATACCCCCGGCGTCGTGGTGGTCAGTGCATTTGATCCGGTACGTCGCGAAGTCGCCCGCCGCACGCTCGAACGGCTGATTCAGGATGGCCGCATCCATCCCGGCCGTATCGAAGAGCTCGTCGCCCAGGTCCAGGGCGAAATGGACGAAGAATTGCTCGAATGGGGCAAGAAAGCCTCGGTCGAAACCAGCATCGGCGGGCTGCACCGCAAACAGTTGGAACTTCTGGGCCGGCTGCGTTTCCGCACCAGTTACGGTCAAAACGTCCTGCGGCACAGTGTCGAAGTTGCGTTCCTCTGTCAGGCGATCGCCGACGAACTCGGCCTCGATGGACGCCTCGCCCGCCGGTGCGGGCTGCTCCACGACATCGGCAAGGCCATCGACCACGAAGTCGAGGGCAGCCACCAGAAGATCGGCGCCGACTTCTGCCGCAAGTTCACCGAACGCCCCGAAGTCCTCAACGCCATCGAGGGTCACCACGGCGACATTCCCGCGACCAGCCCCTACACGCCCATCGTCATGGCCGCCGACGCCATCAGCGCATCGCGCCCCGGCGGTCGCCGCGAATCGCTCGAACGCTACGTCCAGCGGCTCCAGCAGCTTGAGGAAATCGCCAAGACGCACAACGGCGTCCGCGAGGCCTTCGCCATCCAGGCTGGCCGCGAAATCCGCGTCATCGTGGACGCGAAACGCGTGGACGACACCATGGCCGTGATGATCGCCCGCGACGTGGCCAAGCAAATCGAAGAGCAGATGACCTACCCCGGCGAGATCAAGGTCACCGTCCTCCGCGAAGTCCGCGCCACCGCAACGGCGAAATAATTGGTAGGGCGGGCTCTGCCCGCCTTCGCAGAAAACCGACTACCAGTCGCGGCGGGCAAAGCCCGTTCTTCTAAATGCAGTTCGCAGTATTATTACGGCTGAGGCGCGTGGACGAATGGAACTGAACATTCTTTGTATCGGCGATATCGTGGGAGCGCCGGGGCGGAAGGTGCTGCAGGAGGCACTGCCCATTTTGGTGCCAAAGCATGGCATCGAGTGCGTCATCGTCAACGCCGAGAACGCCGCGGCCGGCTCGGGCCTTACGGATCAGCTCCACCAGAAAATCATCAAGTGCGGTGTTCACCTGATAACGATGGGTGACCATATTTATCGCCGCAAGGAAATCTATCCCGTGCTGACGAAAGAGACGAACATCGTGAAGCCTGCGAATCTCCCCGCCGCGGCGCCGGGACGCGAATTCGCCATTTACCAGACGCCTTCGGGGCACCAGGTGGCCGTGATTTCCGTGCTCGGACGTTTGTTCATGAAAATGATGGTCGATGATCCTTTTGCGGCGGTAAATCGCGTACTGGCGTCTTTACCCAAGAGCGTCAAAATTGTGGTGGTGGACGTGCACGCGGAGGCGACCAGCGAAAAGGTGGCCCTCGGCTGGCATCTCGACGGGCGGGTGAGCGTGGTCTTCGGGACGCACACGCACGTGCCGACCGCCGATGAGCGGATTTTGCCACAGGGCACGGCCTACATTACCGATCTGGGAATGTCCGGGCCGTACGATTCCGTGTTGGGCCGCGAAAAGGACCGCGTGATCGGCTCGATGATGACCGCGGTGCCCAGCGCGTTCGACGTAGCCAACGGCGACCCGCGATTGTGTGGTATCATCGTTTCGGTGGAAACGACAACGGGTTTGGCGCGGCACATCGAGCGCGTCCGGTTTGATGGGAGTGAACAATGAACTGGTTACTGGGTCTGGCAGCCGCATGGATTGGCGTCACTCTACTGGTTATTCTTTACTTGGGCATACCGGTGAATTACCTTCCCGGTAACCCTTACTGATCAATGTTGAACGTCGATCAACAACTTGAGCTGCTCCTACGCGGCATCGATCAATGCTACACTGCGAACGAGCTGCGCGATCGCATCGCCAGCGGCAAGCAACTTCGTGCCAAACTCGGCATGGACCCCACGGCCCCCGACCTGACGCTTGGGCACACGGTTGTGCTGCGAAAGCTGCGGCAATTTCAGGATTTGGGCCACAAGGCCGTACTCATCATCGGTGATTACACGGCGCGGATCGGCGACCCTTCGGGCAAGAGCAAGACGCGGCCCATACTGACCGAGGCCGAAGTCGAGACGAACTCGCAGACGTACCTGCAGCAGGCCGGAAAGGTGCTTGATCTTTCGCCGGACAAGCTGGAGATTCGGCGCAACGGCGAATGGCTTTCGACGATGAACTTTGCCGACGTGCTGCGGCTGATGAGCCAGATGACCGTGGCGAGGATGCTGGAGCGCGACACCTTCGCCAAGCGCCAGGCCGAGGGCAAGGAGATTTTTCTGCACGAGCTGCTGTATCCGCTCATGCAGGCCAAAGACAGCGTGGCCATCGAGTCGGACGTGGAGTTGGGCGGCACCGATCAGACGTTTAACAATCTCTGCGGGCGCGACCTTCAGCGCGCCGCCGGTCAGCCGCCGCAGATCGTCATCACCATGCCGCTGCTCATCGGCACCGACGGCACGCAAAAAATGGGCAAATCGCTGGGGAATTACGTGGCCGTTACCGATCCGCCGTCGGAGATGTTCGGCAAGATCATGCGCATTCCCGACGAACTGATGCGAAACTATTTTGAATTGCTGACCGACGTTCCGTCCGAGCAGGTTGCGGACTTGGTGGGTTCTGGCAAGCACAACCCGCGCGACGCCAAGGAAGAATTGGCTAAAACAATCATTACGCAATATCACTCGGCCAGGGATGCAGAAGCGGCAGCGGCGGAATTTCGCCGCGTGCATGGCGGTGGGGCAGGGGGTTTGCCCGACGAAATTCCTGACGCATTGGTATCCGGTGATCGGGTCAAAGGCGGGTTCATTTCACCGATAGATTTGATTGTTGAATGCCTTGGCGAAAAATCGAGAAGCGAAGCCCGGCGCGTTATCGCGGAACGCGGCGTCAAAATCAACGGCGTAGTGATCGAGGACCCCAACGCGGCCATTCCGATCAAGACCGGCGATATTCTTCAGCGCGGCAAGCGCAAATTCGTGCGGCTGCGCGTGCCATAGCATGGCACGGCTCCACGACGGATCGGCGCCCGCACTAGATTCCTCTTCGCACTCAAAGTGCGGAAGGGTCACGAACCGGCTAATAGCAAAAAAATGGGCCACAGATAGGTTCGAAGAAGAACGGATCTTCGTAGTAGTACCCATCGCCGTAGTAGCCCGCGTCATCATCCCGGAAAAAATCCAGAGTGCCGTAATACGGATCGCAGGTGGCAGTGGTGACCAGCGGAATGCCGCCACAGGCCGCGACGATCAACAACGCTTTCAAACCGCTACATTTTTTCGTCATGAAGTTACCCTTCTCGATTCAACATAATGAACAAACGCCCGGCGCTGGGGGCCGGCCAATCCATAGACAACCCAAGAGGCTTTCGGTTAGCCGGGCTTCAGGAGACCAGCACTTTTAAGCAATTTGGTTTCATGGTGAATCGAATCCGTTCTTGATGTACGATCACAGTATGGCTGAATTCGAGGAGCTCATTCTACGATTGCCTGACGGCTATAAGGCCTATGCCCGCTATTGGACGTCGGCAGCCGAGCGAAAAGGGGCGGTCTTATACCACCACGGGATTCAGTCTCACTGTGGATGGTACGAGGATTCGGCCCGCGAACTGGCTGCGACGGGTTACGCCGTGCTTCAAGTCGATCGGCGGGGTAGTGGCCGAAACGATCTTGATCGCGGCCATTCGGAATCGTCTGAACAATTGATTGCGGACTCAGCGGCGGCTCGCAATGAACTATTGCATCGAACGGGATCGGATCGCTACCACATGGTCGGTGTGAGTTGGGGCGGCAAGCTTGCGGTGGCGGTGTATGTGGCTGAGCCGGCCGGGGTGGAGAGCCTGACGTTGGTGACGCCGGGGCTTTTTCCCAAGATTGGTGTTTCAAAGCCGGAGATGGCCCGTATCGGATTTGCCATGCTCTACGAGCCGCGATCACTCTTCGATATTCCGCTGAACGACCCGGAGTTGTTCACGACGAATCCGCGCTGGCAGGATTTTTTCCGCAGAGATGAGCTGACGTTGCGACAGTGCAGCGCAGGCTTCTACCTGGCCTCGCGGCGGATGGACAAGATTACTGCGCGTTTGAAGGAAAGCCCGCCGGTGCCCATTCATCTGTTCCTGGCCGGGGATGAACGGATTGTGGATAACGACCGTACGGAGAGCTTTTTCGCGGGTTTGCGCTGGCCGGAGACGAAAACCACGACGTATCCACTCGCCCGACATTCGGTGGAGTTTGAAGGCGATCCGACGATTTATTTCCGCGACATGGTCGGTTTTTTGGATGGCATTGAAACGTCATCTCCCAGACATCGTGTTACCAAGTGAGTTTGAGCGTGGTCCACAGCGACCGACAAGCATCTACGAAAACTCAGTTTCGCAACGGATCCCGATTGGTTCACGCCGGGTTGACGGGCGTCCTTTTGCTATATTGCGTGATGTCGTGTGTTGGCATCACGTGGGGATTGCCGAGCCGAAAAATTGATCCTCTACTATTTGGCGACGGTGAGGCGTGGTCCGGAGAGAAGATCTACCGGCTCGCCCGCGCCGGAGAAAAATTTTCTGCTGATCGGATTTCATGCACCGGTGCGGACGTCGATGTCGATCCGATAGGCGCAAACCGGAGCATTTCACCCTCCCCCCGGCCCTTAGAGGGAGAGGGGGTCGTAGTCCCGCTTACTGAGACCGAAGGGGATGTTGCGAAGATTTATCTTCGGTATCGACTCTACACTTATCAACCCGACGAGATGATTACGATGATGGCCTTGGCGGGCATGAGGCCAGGTGAGCTTCAACTCGATCCGCGGCTCTACCAATATGGAGGGCTGTTCATTTACCCGGTCGGCGCGTTGATCAAGCTGTGCGGAATGCTGGGTTTGATTGATGTACGCAGCGACATCGTGTTCTACCTCGACCACCCCGACGAATTCGGGAAGTTTTACGTCGTGGCCCGGGCGTATTCGGCGGCGTGGGGATTGATCGGTGTTATCGTTGTCTTCGCGTTGACAAGGCGAATCGCTGAGGCCATCCGAACCCCGAGCGCTAGCGAGGGGCGGGGCGAATGGCGAATGGCGAATGGCGAAGATCGAATGAAGTGCGGCGATATCGCAGGGTTGGTCGCGGCGCTCCTGTTCGCGCTGATGCCAGTGGTCGTGTGCATGGCGCACGAGGGCAAGCCGCATCTGCCCGGCGCGGTGCTTATGTTACTGAGCGTCTACCTCGCGATCCGGGCCGTTGCTGACAATCGACAATCGACAATCGGCAATCGCAAATCCTTTTGGATCATGTGCGTCTGCTGCGGCGCGGCGGTGGGGATGGTGCTTTCTTCGTGGCCGATCTGTGTACTGATTCTGCTTGTCGCAATCATCCGAAGCCGGGGCGCAGAGCAAGGACTCTACAGGATTATCGGCGCAACGCTGGCGGGTGCTGGTCTGGCAATCGCCGTCTATTTTGCAACAAACCCATACGTCGTCATCAACTTCTTTACCAATCGCGACATTCTTCGTAGCAACTTCGGCAACTCGCTGGCCATGTACGAAGTCGCTCGCATCGGGGAGGGTTTACTGCGGGTACTCGAGTTGACCGAGGAAGGCGCGACGCTGCCGGTGATGTTTGTCGGAATGATCGCGATCATCATCGGATTTGCGACGTGCGTCCGCCGAACCAATTCCTTTTGGTTGCTTGTCGTCCCTGCATCGCTTTTCTTTGCCCAGTTCGTGCTCATCGGGGCGGACAAGCCCGCCGAATACGGTCGATTTGGCATATTTTCAAACACGACTCTTGCCGTCGCAACGGCCGTCCTATTGGCTTCTGTGCGTTGGAATTGGTTCGTCAAAAGTTTTGCCATGACCGTTTTGGCGTTCGTCGCCTATGGCGGCCTTGGATATGACCACGGTTTTTATGTGGATGCGACGGAATCTACATCTCGAATCCGTGCCACGCGGCATATCGCCGAACGATTGAATCCCATCTTGCCTTCTGTCCCAGAGCCCCTCATTCTTGTCCCCGTCGAGCCGGCGCCCTATTGCTGCCCGCCTCTTGATTTCGCCGCCCATCATGTCACCTTGGCCGGAGAGGAAACTCTTGCATCAATGAAAGAGCCGTTTTTGATGGTACAAACCGATGATCGGAGCCATTCGACGCCCATTAGTTGGGCGAACAAGAGGTTTTGGGTGCGAACCAGCGATGATCGCCGAACCTGGAAGTTGCCGTATAGGCCAGAGTAGTGAGCAATCCATGACCAAATGGCTTTGGATCGAGCGGGCGTTTCGGTTTGACTTCCCGGTGACGAAGTGGCCGGACTTGTTGGAGCGCGTTCGCGGCACGCCGGCACGATTGGAAGAACGAGTCAATGGCTGCTCGCGCGAGGTTTTGATCTGCAAGCCAGAAGGCGGCGGGTGGTCGATTCAGGAAAATGTCGGGCATTTGCTCGATCTTGGCTACCTTGCGTCGCGGCGCATCGAGCAGATCCTGGCCGGCGAAAAAGAGCTTATCGCGGCGGACATGAGCAACGAGAAAACCCAGGTGGCGCGGCATAACCAGCGAGAGATTGTTGAATTGCTGGCCGAGTTTCGCTCGGAGCGGGCAGGTCTGGTTCGGAAATTTGAATCACTGAGCGAAGTGGATTGGGGCAAGTCGGGGTTGCATCCAAGGCTCAAACAACCCATGCGCATCGTGGACATTGCTTACTTCGACTCCGAGCACGACGATTACCACCTGGGACGCATAGGCGAACTCCTAAGGCAGTCTCGATGATGAACGACGAAAACCGGAAACTCCATGCCCAAATGCTCTCGCTTGCGGAGCGGCTTGCTCGCGAGGCCGCGGACATCTCCCTGAGTCGAATCGAGAGCGCTGCTTCCTCGCAAAAATTTGACAAGAGCGTCGTCACTACGACCGACCATGAGATTCAATCGCTGATTGTGCGTGCGATTGGCGAAGCGTTTCCGGATCATGCAATCTGCGGCGAAGAGACCGCGCCGACACCCGGAGCGCGGGTCGCTCCCGAGGGAGCACGCTTTTGCTGGGTGATCGATCCGCTCGACGGCACGCGCAACTACGTGGCCAGGGTGCCCTGCTTTGCGACATCGATCGCCGTACTGGACCACGGGGTTCCGGTTGTCGGAGTGGTGTACGAGCACAATACGCGGCAACTATTTTCGGCCACTTTGGGCGGCGGGGCCACGCTCAATGGCTCCGAAATCCGCGCGAGCGACCTAGGATCGGAAAGCGAGCACATGCTGGGTGTGCCTACCAGCAAGGACGAAATGGCCATTCGCGTTGCCGGGGCGTGGCACGCCATACGGGGCTATGTCTGCCGTAATCTGGGATCGACCGCGTTCGAAATGGGTCTGATCGCGTGTGGCGGGATGTCGGGCATGCTCGGACGCCGGGTGAAGATATGGGATATCGCCGCAGGCGCACTGCTCATTCGTGAAGCCGGTGGTGTCTTTACGGATCCGGCTGGGGCGCCGCTCCTTCCGTTTCGCACGGACGCCGATCCGCAACAAGACATCCCGTTCCTGGCCGCCGGCGCGAGAATGCACGAGAATCTGCTGAGGTCGATCCGAGTCGCCATGGCGTGATAACGAAAAATCCGACTTTGCCACTCACACACTTGAGTCGATGCGAAATCCCGTGGATGTGTAATCGCCCGTAAGATTGGCACGGCCTGACTCGGTGAAACCCAACTCGAAGAGAACGACCACAAGGTCATCGAAGTTGCCCGTGAACTCGTGTTCCCTGTACGAGCCGCGCTTGGGGTGGACAATCCAAATCGAAGAATGTTGCACGAGGCGAGCACGAAGCTTGCGGGCGAAGTAGAGGGCTTCGTCGGCGGAGAGCGGGGCGATGAAGGCGCGGTCGAGGTCGCCGGTGGGGGGGCGTTGAGCCTCTGCGACGAGGAGTTCGATTTCCCCTCGAGCGTCGGTATTGTTGCCCCCGATCCAAACGCGGCTGGTTGCATTGACGCCCCAGGTTTCAATTGTCGTTGTGGGTGTAGGATCGCGCTGGGGCATGGAGGGAATTGTAAAGTTCAAAGTTCAAAGTTCAAAGAGAAGGCAAAGTGGCAAGAGGGCAGCAAGACAAGTATCCATCAATCTTCAAACTGTGAATTTCGAACTTCGATCGTTGAATTTTGATCTTCAATGTTTAACCCGCCACGCTGCGCAGGTGGGGGACGTCGAAGAGTTGGAAGCGGGTTCGCAAGCCGGCAATGGTTTCGCCGCGCTGCGCGATGTTTTGCTCGTGAATGGGTCCGAGCCGTCCGGATGCTTCAGTAAGATATTTGACGCCGAAAGGCTGCAAGCCCATGAGCCGTACGCACGTGGCATCGACGGCGGGGAGGTTGCGGCCCATCACGATACAGCCAAGCTGCTTGGGAGTGCCCATGATCGGCCCGTCGCCTTCCATCCCCATAATGCCGTCTACGATGGCCAGGTGCGGTTTGACCGTGGCGTTGATGTCGAGGATGGAGTTTTCGATTCCCGCATAGTGCAGCACGTTCTTGGGCCAGCCGTAGACGACTCCGGGCATGACGCCGAAAAAGTTCTTCATTGCGCAGGTGACACCGGCCCAGTGGTGCGTTTTGAGTTTGGGCACTGAAACGATCAGGTCGGCCCCCAGCAATGTCTTCGGCAGAAACAGGTTTTCGAGGTGGGACCAACCTCCCACGTTGGGTACGCGGGCCACGTCGTCGTGGTTGAGATCGACGAATTCGAGTCCAGCCTCTTCGAGAGCCGTACCCATTCCCGATTCGTCGAGAACGAGCCAACTATCGCGGCGGTGGCCCTGGCCTTCGGCGACGATGATGCTCGCGGCGTCGAAACGTCGAAAGGCTTCCGCGGCGGCGAGGATGACCGAAGGATGCGTATTGATGTGAGATTGGCCCAGCGCGGTCTCCACCAGATTGGGTTTGAGCAACACGCGTTTTCCACGCACCTGATCGCGCGAAAGGCCGATGGTGCCAAGGCCATTGGCAATCAAGGCTGCAAGGTCGGCCTGGTAATGTTCCGCGCGCCCGACGAAGACCTCCGCGCGAAGCCCGCCTTCGTGACGACTGAGTCGCGGCAATACCGTTGCGATTCCGGTCCCGAGGACGGCGGCGGCCCCCAGGCCTAGAACCTCGCGCCGCGAGATGCCGGAGTGGGATTCCGGTGTGACGATTTGGCGCGATTCATGTTTCACGGGCTGATTCCTTTCGCGCACGCAGGAGCGGACATGGCTGAGCGTCGGCCAGCAGAAGCATCGCGTCGAACAAAGGCTGGTGCGGTTTGCGACTCAGGCGTTCGGCGCATTCGGCGAGCCATGATTCGGCCGAGTCGGGTCGGGCTTGCCACGCAGCGGCACCAATCAGCCCCCATCCCAGCGAAACCGGAGTGCGAACTCGAGGAAGTTCACTGTGCAAGAACTGAATTGCCTTGTCGATGCAGTCATGCCGCGGCTCGCCGGCCAGTGCCGCCAGGACCATGCCCGTCTGGGCGGGGAAAGGCCGCAAGTCGCTGCCGAACATCCTGTTGTTGCCGTAATTCCAACCTCCCTGACTCATGGTACGGTCCAGCAATAACGAAACGGCTTCGCGCGTTCGTGGATGATCGCCATGGCCGGCCTCACGAAGTGCAAGGATGGCATACGCGGTGGGCTCGACCCAGGAGTGAGTGCCTTCCACCCACGACCAACCCTTCAACCGCGTGTCGTGCCCGTAAAGCGCTGGGTACGATTTGAATGGTTTCCCCTCGCTTTGCAGGAGCCACTTTGCCGCGTGATTCCGCTCCTCGCTGAATACCACTTCATCGGAGTCCCACGTTCTGTTCCAGGCCAGGTAGGCCAGTGCCGTTGACCAGCACGGTTGGTTTTCAATGGCGTTGACCGCCACACCGCCGTCGTGTTGCTGTCGATCTGCCAGCCATTGAAGGCCCTTTTGGACGGCCTCTTGTCCGTCGTCATGTCCGGCAAGAGCCAAACATGTCAGCGCTGTTGGCTCGGCGCTGGGTGCGCATAGAGGTTGATACGGCCAGCCGCCGTCAGAGTGCGCGGAGTGACGCAGCCGTTGAATAAATTGTTGCTGCCAGTTCATCGTTCCGTTGACTCATCGTCTGGGAATGGCAAACGCTAAAGAGTTCATGGGCTCGCTTGCAGAATGGTGCGTTTCTCGGAGTAGGCGGTTGCCGCCGCTTTTTCCGGACGAACGCGGAACGCTCCAGCCCATAACTTGAGATCGGAGACAAGAAATTTTCCTCTGCGCGAAATTCGCTTGCTTGCAGGGCGGTCATATTCGACTCTGAAGGAGATGCGTGACGCTGAAAAGGCGGAGCAGCAGGAAGGTGTGAGGTAAGGAGCGAGGGTAATGAACGCAATCAAACAGGTCATACGCCGGCTTCTTCGATCCGAAGACGGTCCGACGGCAACGGAATACGCGGTATTGATCGCGGTGATTTGCGTGGCGGCCATCGGGGCGCTGTCCAGCTTCGGCGTACATATGGACAACCTGTACACGAGCCTTGCGTCAACGATACCCACCGGAAGCGGTGCGGGAAGTTAATACGCCGCAGGGTTTAAGATGTTCTTGAGACTCGGGCCCGGTGGAGGCGCGGGTTATTTGGGAGGGGCGGGCTTGGATACCGGGCTCGTGCGACCTTCGATTTCACCGGGCTGCTTTTGGCAGTCCTCGTTGGAGAGGAGTTTCATCGATGAAGGGTTTCGTAAACTGCGTGAAGACGTTCCTGAAGTCTGAAGATGGCCCGACGGCAACCGAATACGCCGTCATGCTCGCCCTGATTATTATCGTAGCTCTGGGCGCGATTACGGGGCTCGGCACCACGGTCGATGCCATTTTCACGAACGTAGACACCGCCTTGCCGACGGGTGCGGCATCCTAAGGCGGATAGGGTTCGGCGCGCCGCCGCTCGCGGCGACGGGCTGATCCAACGTGCACATCGAGGCGGTGGGCGTCGCCGCGCGGCGACGCCCACCGACCTACACTCTAGACTGGGGAGCCCCTGCCCATGGATAGTTACTGGCAAATGACGTGCGCCATCCTCGTACCCGGCATCTTACTGGCATCCTGGATTGATTACGCGCAGCGGCGTGTGCCCAACTGGCTCAACGCGGCGTTGATTGTTATTGGCTTTGTCGTTCAAGCCTGGTTCTTCGGCATGGACGGATTGCGCACAGGGTTTCTCGGAATGCTCACCGGCTTTGGCCTGCTTATTGTACCTTGGTTGATGCACGGCATGGGCGCCGGCGACGTGAAGCTGATGGCCGCCATCGGAGTTTGGATCGGCCCCTGGCTCACGCTTTGCTCCTTCGCCCTGGGAGCGATCCTGGGCGGCGTCGCGGCCGCCGCGATGATCCTTTCGACCGGGCGTCTGCGTATGGCCTGCGCGAACTTCGGCATGATCATGGCCAAGTGCTCGAACATGCAGTCCATGTTCAGCGAGTTCGGGTCGGCCAAGAGCTTCGGCACGACCTCGCAATTGCTTCCGTATGGCGTTCCGCTGACCGGCGGCACGTTGATGATTCTGGCGGGCAAAGTTTTTGGATGGTGGGGGATGTAAGCGATGACACTACAAAGCTTCCTGAAAAATGTGGCGGTAGGTCGCGGGGGTAAGCGTGCGCGGGGCGCTGCCGTCGTCGAATTCGCGGTGGTCCTGCCGCTTCTCCTGACAATTCTGTTTGGCATCATCGAGTACGGATGGGTGTTCATGGTGCGGCAGACACTACAGACCGCGGCTCGAGAAGGGTGCCGCATTGCCGTCCTCCAGACAACCACGACTCCGTACACCAGTGTTTTGGACCGCGTGTCCCAGGTGATGGGTCCGACCGGACTAACTACGTATACGGTAACCATGACCCATGCCACGACGACCGATCCGATTGAGACGGTTGAAGTCGAGGTTCCTTATGACGATGTTTCGCTGATGGGGGGCTTCTTCGGCACCCATAGTTACGATCTGGGTGGAACGTGCAGCATGCGCAAGGAAGGCGGAGGAGCCTAGAAGGCCGACTGCAACAATGCTTCTGAATGATCCGGGGCCGCGTCACGATCGACGCGGCCTTGGCCTTTTCAGGGCTTCCAACGCGGTTGCGGATAGGAAAAACGCGGGTGTTCAATAATTTCGGTCCGTTTGTCCAAGACCGGCTTAAACAATCCGATAAGCACAGAGCCCAAGTGGGGGCGGTAACTCAGCAGGCTATTGGGACCGACGACCTTCGGAGTCGCAGGCCCGTCGAGATGTAAGCCTGAAAATCGGGCAATGGTGAAAAGAGGGCATAGACATGAATCGAAGAGCAGCTATTCCGTTGGTTGCGGGTTTGGTGATCGGACTCGTGGCAGTCAAGCTGGTCATGGACTTCGTCAAGAAGGCCCAGGGATCCCAGCAATCCCAGCAGAAATTCACCCTGGTCCAGGCCAAGCAGGACATCAAGGCCTACGAAAAGATCGAGCTGGAAATGGTCCAGGCGGTAGAGACAACGGACTCCGTATTGGCCCCGCAAGCCGAGCGAATGGGCTCGATTGAAACAGTCGTGGGACGCGTCGCGATGAAAGGCATTCCGCAAAACGCGCCGATCCTCAAGTCGATGCTCGCGCCGGAAGGGACTCCGGAAGGAATTGAAGGACGCATTCCGAAAGGCTACCGGGCGGTCGCCGTGAAAATCGATGAAGCCACCAGCGCCGGCTACAACTTGCAGCCGGGCGACTGGGTTGACGTCATCGTCGTCATGGACGTCGAAACCGGCGTGCGCGGCAAAAAGGACACGCTGGCGGAAGTGATTCTTCAGCGCGTTCAAATCGCCGCCATCGGCCAGGGAACCAATGAACAGGCAGACGCAGCCGGCGGGAAGATGAAACCGGCCAAGTCCGCCACGATACTCGTCAAGCACGAAGATGCACCGAAACTTCACCTGGCCGGCACGCGAGGCAAGATTACCCTGGTGCTCCGCGGCAGCGAGGACAAAAACAACAACGAGCCTGCGACTGCGTATGGCAACGATATCATGGCCCGGCTGACAGGCGAGCGGGTCGCGGAAGCGACTCCCAATCATGATCCTGTGCCGCCGGTCGAACCCGAAAAGCCAAAGTCCCCGCCGCATACGGTTCTCGTGTTCCGGAGCACGGCCCAAGGCAATATGCCGGCCGCCGCGGAGCGAGTCACCTTTGAAAACGCTCAATCCTGGAAGTTGCTCGAAGTGGGAATGGGCACGCCCACAGGCATGGGTGCCATCTTGAAGGGCGCTCGATCAGGCCATGACTCCGGCGGAAATCCGAATGGAGTTTCCGCAAATCAGGCCGAGCCGCAGCAAGACCCGGATCGCGCCGAGAAGGCAAACGAAACGAACGAAAAATACGACGCCGACGAGGAATAACGTCAGGCCGGTTCTGAGGAGGACCATACGATGTTGTTGATGAGTGTCATGGATGACCCCGGCGCTGCGGGGTCGAAGAAGCGTCGCACAACAAACGCGGCGGCTGCGAAGTGTATTCATGTGTTCGTGCTGGGCACCATGCTGATGGCGGGGGCTGCCGCGCAGGCACAGCAACCGGCATCGGGGAGTGCGGAATTCCGCGCCTCGGTGGTGGACCTCTCCAAGAGCTATCAGCGCATCACCGTACCGATCCACCGCAGTGTGACCATCGAGTCCACGGTGGAGGCCACTCGCGCGGATGTGATCAATCGAGGAATCGCGGACGTGCAGGTGGTCAGTCCGAGGCGGATGCTGGTGACGGGGAATGCCTTCGGCACCACCACGGTCGTACTCACCGGCGGGGACAAGCAATACGTCTTCGAAGTCACCGTCGAACTCGATCTGACCGCCTTCCAGGACTCCATCAAGAGCATCGATCCGCAGTCCGATGCCAAGGCCGTCTCCATTCGCGGAAACGTCCTCCTGGTGGGAACGGTGAGCAGCGCCACCCGCGCCCAACGCATCGTGGAGCTCGCCGAGCTGTTCGTCCCCCGCAACGCGGAAGGGGCGCCCATGACCCGCATTCAGAACCACCTCGAAGTGGCCGGCGAACAGCAGGTGCTGCTGCGCTGCGTGGTGGCGGAAGTGAGCCGGGCGGCGACCCGGGAGCTGGGCATCAACGGATTCCTGGCCGGGGAAAACTTCAAGGACGCCTTCGTGGTCAACCAGTTGGGCGGAATCAACCCGGTCAACATCGGGGCCGCGGCCAGCTCCCTGGTCACCGAGAATCTCCCGTTTTTCACGGACGAAAACGGGCTGGTGCTGACCCGCACCCCGACCCTGTCGCTGGGCTTCCCCCGCGTGCAGACGCAACTGTTCCTCAAGGCCATGGCCGATAACCAGCTCCTGTCGGTGCTGGCCGAGCCCAACCTGGTGGCCATCAGCGGAGAAACGGCGACCTTTCTGGCGGGCGGTGAATTCCCCATTCCGGTACCTCAGGGCAACCAACAGGTCACCATCGAGTTCCGTGAATTCGGCGTGCGCTTAAACTTTACGCCCGTCGTTCGCGGCAACCAGTTGATCCGCCTGCGAGTTGCGCCTGAAGTGTCGGAATTGGATTTCACCACGGCCGTTCAGATCGAGGGCTTTGTTGTTCCCGGTCTCACCTCGCGAGCCACGGAGACGACCGTCGAGTTGGGAAGCGGTCAGACCATCGCCATCGCGGGCTTGCTCAATGAACAGTCGCGTGGATTGGCCAGCCGCATCCCTGGCGCGGGTGATATCCCCGTGCTTGGCGCGCTGTTCCGCTCGGTCAATTATCGAAGTGCACTGACGGAGTTGATCGTTCTCGTAACTCCTGAAATCGTCGCTCCGCTGGATGCGCACCAGAAGGTCCGATTGCCGGGCGAGGACATTGAACGCCCTAACGATTGGGAACTCTACGTCAAGGGTGAAGTCGAGCCGGCCAAGGGGAAATGTTGCGATCAGACTCCCTGTCCGCACGGTCGCCGCAGCGCCTCCATTCAGAACTCCGACCCGAACGAGGCCTCGTTGCGTGGTCCGTGGGGGCACGTCAGCGATGACGGCGCGCACTAATCCCCAAGAAACTCATCCATAGAAAGACTCAACAACGCCCGGAAACGGGCGTTGTTGTGTGCCGAGCATGTTTGGCATTTTGGGGGTGGAAGTCCCCCGTCCAACCTGATGGAGGTGAAGGACAAGCGACTGGCAAGGGCGTCACCGCGAGGTGGGGTCTGAAGGAAGCCATAGCGAAGATGCGGCCCGATGTACAAGAACCGGATCGGAGGCAGTCACGGCGGGACGAGCGGGCAACAGACCGCAAAGTCCATATCCATCAAGCGACGTGGCTGTAAATTCGGCGGGCGTGCATGGAAGGATGCCGAGCTTACCTCGGGAGGTCTGCGTCGCGTTGCGGAATCGCAACTGAGGGGATCGCAAGGTTCTCTGACCACGGCGTAGAAGTCAGCAGCGGGCATAGTAGTCCCGGCGTGGGATGAAGGCCCAAACGATGGGGAGTGGCAAGTAAGCCTGCGACTCATGGGCGGCAAGCGGCAGAAGAACCAGTTGCTACTGGCCTTCGCGCAGGAGGGTAGGAGTGAAGCTCCGAGGGCCTGCGGCGGAGGGATCGAACCGCCGGTGGCGAAGCGGGAAACTGAAAGCCCGGCAGAAGACGAACAGTTGATGGAGGCGATATGTGACCGAGGGAATCTGTGGAAGGCATTGACGCAAGTCCAAAGCAACAAGGGAAGCGCCGGCGCGGACGGGATGGCCGTCCACGAGTTGCCGGGCTACCTGAAAGAGCACTGGCCAATCATTCGGGAAGAACTGCGGCAAGGGACCTATAAGCCCCAGCCGGTGAAGCGGGTGGAGATACCCAAGCCGGACGGCGGGATGCGTAAGCTTGGCATCCCGACGGTGCTGGACCGCTTCATTCAGCAGGCGGTGTTGCAGGTTCTACAAGCGCAGTGGGACCCGACCTTCAGTGAGCACAGCTACGGCTTTCGTCCGGGGCGCAGCGCGCATCAGGCGGTGGCAGCGGCCCAACGATACATCGCAGAAGGCCTTCGCTTCGTGGTGGATTTGGACCTGGAGAAGTTCTTCGACCGGGTCAACCACGACCGGCTGATGGCGGCGATCGCCCATCGGGTGAAAGACAAGCGTGTGCTCAAGCTCATCCGGGCGTTCTTAATCGCCGGGGTAATGGAGAACGGACTGGTGGGTCCGACGGATGAAGGCACACCGCAGGGCGGTCCTTTGTCGCCGTTGCTCTCGAATCTGGTGCTGGACGAACTGGACCGGGAACTGGAGAAGAGAAACCACCGGTTCGCGCGCTACGCGGACGATTGCAACATCTACGTTCGCAGCGAGCGGGCCGGGCAGCGGGTGATGACCGGCATCACGCAGTTCATCACTCGACGGCTGAAGCTCAAGGTCAATGAGACCAAGAGCGCAGTAGCTCGTCCCCAGGATCGCAAGTTCCTGGGCTTCAGCTTCACCTACGGCGCGAATCCCAAACGGCGGATCGCGCCCAAGGCTCGCCAGCGGTTCAAGGACCGGGTTCGAGAACTGACACGTCGGACGCGAGGGGTTAGTCTGCCGGTGATGGTCAATCAGTTGGCTGTCTACCTGCGGGGCTGGCGAGGCTACTTTGGCTTCTGCCAGACCCCCTCGGTGCTCAACGAATTGGACTCGTGGACTCGACGGCGACTCCGCTGCGTTCAATGGAAGCAGTGGAAGCGCGGCAAGTGTCGGTTCGCGGAGCTGCGCCGCATGGGCGTGGGTAAGGACCTGGCGGCGCAAACCGCCGGAAGTCCCCACGGCCCGTGGCGGATCAGCCGCAGCCCGGCCTTGTCGTTCGCCATGCCGGACGCCTTCCTCAAGGAACTCGGTTTGCCCTCACTCTTGGTTCGTTGATCGCTCAACCCCATCGAACCGCCGTGTACGGACCCGTACGCACGGTGGTGTGACAGGGACAGCCTGTGAGGGCTTACCTATGTCGATTTTTTGGGACTCTCTCCGACTTCATCGCGAATCGCTTCGACACCTTTTTTTTCGCCCATAATACTGCGTGCGCGAACCCTGCCTTCGAGACCGAATGTGATTATGACTGCCCCTCACGGGAATCTCCGATATATGACAATAGAAGCTGGAGGGCGCGCAGCAGGACCCAAGTGATGACGCCGCGCGCAGTGTCCCTGAACCGATCACCGCCTCGCCACGTGACGAGGAGGGATTGCTTCTCGGTACGGTCGCCGGCGCGACCTTTCCTCGCCCGGCTTGCGGTTTGCTCCAGGCGGGGTGGAGCAGGGTCATCGGAACCACACGACAAAACATGGCCCACGATCTCAAGTTCATACTCTTCAATCGGGACGAGGAATACGCTCTCGAACTGCGCGCCCAACTTCAAAAACAGGGCACCGTGAAGATCGTGGCCGAAGTGGACGAGCCCGCGCTGCTCGGTCAGGCGGTCGCGCAATTCAATCCCGATGTTCTGGTGGCGAATCTGGATCCCGACCCCGCGTTCATCTTGCCGCTGGTGGGGGAGACCGCCGCGGCGCATCCACACGTCGCGGTCTTCGCCGTCTCGCAGTCCACAGAGGGTTCCCTGATCCTGAAGGCGATGCGACTGGGCATTAAGGAGTTCTTTCCCAGACCCATTGATCCGGCCATGCTCGAGGAGGCCGTTGGAAAAATCGCCACCCAACGCAAAGACTCCGCCAACCATGGCAAGTTGATCACCGTGACGGGAACTTCGGGAGGCGTCGGCGCCACGACGATTGCGACGAATCTTGCCGTTGAGCTTGGTCAACTGGCCGCCGGCAAAGTCACCGCGGTCGATCTGGACTTTCGCTTCGGCCAGGTAGCGACATTTCTGGACGTGGATCCAAAGTACACGCTGGCAGACCTTTGCCAGTCCACCGAACAATTGGAAGCCGCCACGCTGACCCGGGCCCTCACTCATCACCATTCCGGGATCAACGTGCTCAGTCGTCCGCTGCATTTCGCCGAGGCCGATGCGATCACGGCTGCGGCATGCGTCGGGGTTCTGTCATCCTTATTGCAGATGAATGAGTACGTCGTGACGGATGGACCTACGCGCTTCGACCAGAGTGCACATTCCGTCTTCGCGTTATCGGATGTCAACATCATCGTCGTGCAGCTCGTGGTGCCCAGCGTGCGCAACGCGCTGCGCATCGTCGAAGCCATGCGACAAAGCGGATACAACCTGGACCGCACTCGATTGATGTGCAATCGGGCGGGTCGCGAGGCGGGCCACCTATCCGTGCAGAATGTCAGCGAGACGCTTGGTTTGGACGTGTTCGCTTCGATACCGGACGATTGGGAGACGGTGAGCGGGGCCATCAACCTGGGCGAACCGCTGCTGACGCATAGTCCGAAAAACAAAGTTCGACAAAGCATTCAGGAAATCGCCGCCCGGTTCCACAGGCCGCTCGCAGACGCCGATGATAAAGAGCCGAAGAAGAAGAATCTGATCGGACGCATTTTCGCCAATAGTTAATCCGTCGGGGTTTGACCGCCTGCCAACCACGTGGGCGGCCAGGGGGACAAGAGGGAGTCGTTCAGGGGGACACACTATGTTCGGGAAGCGGCCCGCCAATACGATTGCACCACCTACTGCGGCGCCTTCCGCGCCTGCAGCACCCAAACCGCCGTTAGCGGTGCGGCCCACTCCGCAGGCGGCCAAGGCGCGCCCGTCCAAGGAAAAAATCGAACAATTTAACGCGCTCAAAATGCGCCTCCATCGCAAGCTGATCGACAAGCTCGATCTCACCCGGATGGTGGGAGACGACGAGACGCTTCGCGAACAGGTCAAAGAGGTCGTGTCGCAACTGGCGGATCAGGAAAACACGCTTCTCAATTTCAACGAACGCCTGCGACTCATCAACGAAGTGCTGGACGAGACGTTCGGACTGGGACCACTCGAAGTCTTACTCGCCGATCCGACCATCAGCGACATCCTGGTCAATGGTCCCAAGCAGGTGTACGTCGAGCGCCGCGGAAAGCTCGAAACCACGGAGATCGAATTCCGTGACAATCCTCACCTGATGCACGTGATCGACAAGATCGTCAGCGCCGTCGGGCGACGTTGCGATGAAACCTGCCCGCTGGTGGACGCGAGACTCGCCGACGGAAGCCGCGTCAACGCGGTCATTCCACCGCTGGCCATCGACGGGGCGAGCATGTCGATTCGTCGTTTCGGCGCCGACCCGCTGACCTGGGACGATTACATCGCTTTCCGCTCCATTACCCAGGAAATGCGCGACTTTCTGGAGGCGTGCGTGAAGGCGCACCTGAACATTGTGGTGGTGGGGGGAACGGGATCGGGGAAGACGACGCTGCTCAACAACCTGTCGAGCTTCATTCCCGACACGGATCGGATTGTGACCATCGAGGACGCGGCGGAACTTCAGCTCCGCCAGCCGCACGTGGTTCGACTGGAGACGCGCCCGGCCAACATCGAAGGAAAGGGCCGCATCACCATCCGCGACCTGCTGGTCAACAGCTTGCGCATGCGACCCGACCGGATCGTCGTCGGCGAGTGCCGCGGACCCGAAACCCTGGACATGCTCCAGGCCATGAACACCGGACACGACGGCTCGCTCACCACCGTCCACGCCAACAGCGCCCGCGACGCCGTGGCTCGTGTGGAGACCATGGTCATGATGGCCGGATTTGAACTTCCCGTACGCGCCATCCGCCAGCAGTTTGCCTCGGCCATCCACCTCCTGGTGCAGGCCCAGCGGCTCGCCGGCGGAGCGCGAAAGATCATCGGAATCACCGAAGTGACCGGCATGGAAGGGGACGTCATTACCATGCAGGACATTTTCTCGTTCGAACAAACCGGAATTTCCGCCTGCGGAAAAGCACGCGGACAGTTCGTCGCCACCGGCATCCGACCCTCCTTCCTCGACCGGCTCAAGACCTCGGGCTGTGATGTCGACCCGTCCCTGTTCCAACGCAAGGTCCTGGTGACCGAGGAAGGAGAATGACGCCCATGATCAATGCCGTTGGGTCCATCCTGGCCGCTTCTGATCTTGCCATGTACATTCTCCCCACCGCGGGGTGCATGTTGCTTTTTTACGGCATCTATCAGGTGGTCACGGAGTCCAAAACCTCCAGCCAGAAGAAAGTTCAGGATCGTCTTCGCGGGGAGCGAACCCAGCGCGAAAAAGTGTCCGCGAGCATCTTGCGGAGAGACGCGGTGGCCGAGGCCGGCGCCTCCATCGCCGACGCCCTGATGGGCAAGCTCAGCATCATGCCCAAGTTCCAGACTCTGCTGAACCAGGCGGATCTGGGATGGTCGGCTCCGCGAACGCTCTTTAACCTGGGGTCCATCGCCGTCGTGAGTGGCCTGGGATTGTTCGTGCTCCGTGTAAGTCCGATCGCCGCACTGGGCTGCGGTGGTGCGGTCATGATCCTACCCCTGCTCTGGATGAGCATGCGCCGCAAACGCCGCATGAACAAGCTGAATGGTCAGCTTCCCGACGTATTCGAAATGATGAGTCAGGCCCTTCGCGCCGGACATTCGCTCGCGGGCGCCACGCAACTGATTTACGAGCAGATGCCGCCTCCGGTGGCCACAGAGTTCGGGCAGGTGTATCACGAACAGAATCTCGGCGTAAAAATCGAAGAAGCGCTCCAGGCCATGGCCGACCGAGTGGACTCGCTGGACGTGCGCTTTTTTGTTACGGCCGTGATGATCCAGCGGCAAACGGGCGGTGACCTTGCGGAAGTCCTGGACAACATCAGCGGTGTGATACGCGAGAGAATCGAACTCGCCGGTCTGGTGCGGGGGCTGACCGCCGAAGGCCGTCTCTCGGGGTGGGTGCTGTTTGCCCTTCCCGCAGTGGTCTTCTTCGCATCGATGTACTTGAACCCCACGTACGCTCGCGTTCTGCTGGAAGAGCCCAGCGGCCAGATGATGCTCATGCTCGCCGGCGGAATGCAGCTCATGGGAATCGCGATGATTCGCTGGATCGTCAACATCAAAGTGTGAGGTCCGTTATTCGCGCGCCGCGGCGCGCCAACCTGAAAAGGTGATCGTAGTGGAGACATATTACATCATTGGCGGTCTGTTTCTGGTCAGCATCATGCTGATCGTATTTGCCTTCCTGCCCAAGAGTCCCAAGGAAGATGACGCGATTCGTCGCCGCATGACCGGACGCGGTGCGCAGAACAATCTCGCCGAGCTTCGCAAGCAGGCCAAGGAATCGGTGGCCAAAAAACTTCTCAAGACCGTCGCCCCCATCGCCATTCCTTCGTCCATGAAGAACGCCGAGCAAATGTCTCGGTTGCGCATGAAGCTGGCCTGCGCCGGCTTGCGCAGCGAAAGTGCGCCGACCACGTTTCTGGCCAGCAAGACGGTCGTGGCGGTGTTGTTTGGAATCGGCGCGGTGGGATACGTTTGGGCCAAGGGCGTAGGCATCAGCAACGCCGTGGGCATCGTGACCACGGCGATCGGGCTGGGTTTCCTGGCCCCGAACTTGTGGCTGAGTTCCGCTGTCTCCAAGCGCAAAGGCATCATCAAGGACGGCCTGCCGGATACGTTGGACATGATGGTCATCTCGGTGGAGGCCGGGTTGGGGCTCGACGCCGCGTTTCAACGTGTGGGCGATGAGATGAAAAAGGTCCACCCCACACTCTCCGAGGAACTTCAGCTCGTCACCATCGAATCGCAAATGGGTATCCCGCGTAATGAGGCCCTCGCCAACATGAGCGTCCGCACCGGGCTCGATGAGGTGCGCTCGCTGGTGGCGATCATCAACCAGGCGGAGCGCTTCGGAACCAGCATCGCCAAGGCGCTGCGCAACCAGTCCGACGCGCTTCGCGTCAAACGCCGCCAGGCCGCCGAGGAGCGGGCACAAAAGACCACCGTCAAGCTCATGGCCCCGCTGATTCTGTTCATCTTTCCGGCCATTCTCGTCGTGCTTGCCGGTCCCGCCGCGTTGAAGATGATCGAGGCCCTCGGCAACACCCCCGGTCTGAGATAGCAATTCGCAATCCGAACCCGGAGCGCCAGCGGCGGGTGGGGTTTCCGGAACATTGGGTTCACCGTCCCGCGCTTGCGCTTGGGGTTCGGTTCCGTATAATGCCGACATGCGTTTCACCAAGATGCATGGTCTGGGCAACGACTATGTGTACGTCGACGTCCGCTCGGAACACATCGAGAATCCTCCCGACATTGCCCGCAAGATTTCCGATCGCCATACCGGCGTCGGCTCTGACGGTTTGATCCTCATGCATCCATCGACCGTCGCGGACGTTCGCATGGAAATGTACAACGCCGACGGTTCGCGGGGGCGAATGTGCGGCAACGGCATTCGTTGTGTTGCGAAGTACGCCGTCGAGCATGATATTGCCAGCGGGCCGCTTGTACGCGTCGAAACCGACTCCGGCATCAAAGACTGCCATTGCATCAGCGAGCCGCGAACATCAGTTCGCGCGGACTCCGGTGACAAACAGAGCCGCGACCGTAAGGGAGCGGACGGCACGATGGGTCCAGGCCTTATCACGCGCGTTCGCGTGGACATGGGAGTCCCCTCACTGCGGCCTGGAGATTTGCCGAGCACCATCAACGCCGATCGCATCGTGAACTTTCCGATGCGGTTGGGCGGGCAGACGTACGAAGTGACCTGCGTGTCGATGGGCAATCCGCACGCGGTGGTGTTTGTCGATAAGCTACATTTGGTGGACTTGGTCACGGTGGGGCCGTTGTTCGAGCACGCACCTGAATTCCCGGAACGGATCAACGTACACTTTGTGCGGGTGGACTCGCCGACGCGCGTGACGATGCGAACGTGGGAGCGCGGCAGCGGGGCGACGAGAGCGTGCGGCACCGGGGCGTGCGCGGTCTGCGTGGCCGGGGTGGTGACGGGACGTACGCAGCGCGCGATTACTGCGGTCCTGCCGGGCGGGGAACTGGAGATCGAATGGAGCAAAGACGAGCATGTGTATATGACCGGCGAGGCCGTCGAAGTCTTCAACGGAACATGGTGACTTGACGATATTTTCATATTTCTAACGAGACACGCACACCAATACAAATTGAACATCCCTATCAGTCATTCGTCCTTGGATTTTCCGCGATAGAACTGAGTTCGTTTTACATCGACAAGAGTGGCCCATTTGGGCCCCTGTCCTTCATCTGCAATCTTGAGTGGCTTGATTATGCTATGTTCACGAATGTCCTGATGCGTCAGGACTCCAAATTCAAGACCAACCTGGCCCACGGTGGATTTCTCTTTCATTCGCAAGTTGCCGTCCTCAGCTTTCGCCACTTGGTCGAGAACTGCCTGTCGCAGCAGGGCAACATCCACACCGTTGCGCACGCCCTGTCGCAAAAGCCAGGAGCTTTCTACATAGCTTGCCCCGGATTGCAAAAGTTCTAGTAAGAGGGCGCTGTCGTGTTGCGCACGAATGCGGGTGGCTTGTTCAAGAATCCAGACATACCTAAGATCGTCCTTATCCATGGATTCAGCAACTTCTTCAAGCCATGAAAGGCAGCCCAGATCGCCAAGTTCGATCAGAGCCCACAATTGGCCCCCCATATCGGTTTTCTCCCATCCTACCTTGACCTGTTGAAGCAACAGCCTTCGCCCTTCAGCATCAACGACATAGATGAGAAGTCGGCACGCTGAAAAACGGGTCGCCTCGTTCGTGCGAGGATCATCGACGACTTGGAACAAGCGGCTTTGAATCTCGCGAGGTGATTGGGCGACATGAAACAGGGCACGGAGTAATCTTGAGGAATTCATTTCGTTGGATTCTGAAACTGCTAGACAGACGAGCCCCGACAGTACTTCGTTTCGATCTACATCAGTCAACTCCAATTGCTTCGCTCTCATCAATATTGGCCTTGCTTCAGGGCACGTTGCAATGCCCTGGGCGTTGCAGGCCTCCGGCAGCGCAATACTGAATACAGCAAGAAAGACGACTGGAATTAATGAAAGTCGCATCGATCGAATTCCTATCCCGATGTAAGATGACGAGTTCAAGTACTGCATCATTACATCGTCATATTCTAGTGCTTGAAGTGTCTCGTCCCCGTAAAAATCATGGCTACCCCGCGCTCGTCGCAGGCGGCGATTGCCTTCTCGTCGTTTTTGGAGCCGCCGGGTTGGATGATGGCGGTGACGCCGGCGTCCATGAGGATATTGGGCCCGTCGGGGAAGGGAAAGAATGCGTCGGAGGCCGCGACGGAACCTTTGAGCTTATCTTCGTGCTTGTTTTCCTTGGCCAGCCACGCCGCAATCCGGCAACTCATCACCCGCGACATCTGCCCGGCCCCATTGCCGATGAGCATTCCGTCTTTGCAAATCGAAATCGCATTGCTCTTGGTGTGCTTGGCAATGAGCCAGGCCAATCTCAAATCTGAAATCTCAGATTCCGTCGGCTTCCGCTTTGTCACTACTTTCCATTGATCTTCATTGAGCCCAACAAGATCCGGTGTTTGCACAAGCATCCCACCTGCAACGGACCGGTATTCCAATACCTTATTGTCTGGAAGTTGATTCATAATGCTGATGGGAAGCAGTCGGACCTTTTCACCCCATTTCTTGGTCGTCCGTATTATCTCGATAGCATCATCCATGAAACTCAGTGCAATCCACACCTCTACAAAAAAACCACCGGCACCAGCGGGCCTGCCCCACCGATCGTAGGTATCCATCACACCACGAGCAAACTCTGAATCGACCTCGAAGTTGCAAGCGAGGACTCCACCCATAGCGGCGTTCGGATCGGCAAGGTAGGCGTGGCGATAGGCTTCGAGTCGATCCAAGGCCACGCTCACTCCGCAAGCGTTGGTGTGTTTGATAAATGCACAGGCCGCTGCTTTCCTAGCCCGCGTCAACTCCTTGCAGAGTTCAAGCGCCGCATGGGCGTCGGCAAAGTTATTGTATGAAAGTTCAGGATTGCCAGAGACTTGCGCCGGAGCTATCGTCAAGTCTTGGTCGAAATTCCCTAGAAAGGACCAGGTCTCGCCAGTTTGATGCGGATTCTCACCATATCGAAGAGGTCCCCAACTCCATAACCGCAAGAGCCGTGACATAGCTACGGCGGGATCGTAATGATCCACCAGCCAACGAAAGACTGTGGCATCATATCTCTCGGTGCAACCGAACGCTTCGAATCCTCCTGCGTTGAGATATGAAGTTCGAACGGTGCTATCACTCCAATTACGGAGCGCTTTCATATAAAACTTGTATTGTGCGGGATCGAGGCACACCCACACATGTTTATGATTCTTGGCCGCTGCGCGGAGGAGGCAGGGGCCGCCGATGTCGATCATTTCAATGGCCTGCTCAAAGGTGCAGTTGGGGTCGGCTATCGTTGTTTCGAACGGGTAGAGGTTTACCACCACCATGTCGATCGGCTCGATTCCTTGTTCTTTGAGCTGGCGCATGTGGTCGGGGTTGTCGCGGTCGGCGAGGATGGCCGCGTGGATTTTGGGGTGGAGCGTCTTGACCCGGCCATCGAGCATTTCCGGAAAGCCGGTGATGTCCTCGACCAGCGTTACGGGGATGCCGCCTTCTTTGAGGTGTTTGGCCGTCCCCCCGGTGGAGATGATCTCGATCCCGAATTCGTCCACCAGGGCACGGGCGAATTCGAGCAGGCCGGTCTTGTCGTAGACGCTGATTAAGGCGCGTTTGATTTTTCGTTGTTGTTTCATGCGGGCATCATAAAGGACGAGGCAACAAGGCTACAAGGCAACGCGGAAAGGCAACAAGGCAACGAGGCAACGAGGCAACAAGGCAAAACGAAGGGGCAGGGTACAGAACTTGCCTGTCTTATCTTTGGGTTCGTTTGGCAAAGTACTGTTTTTTCGGTGTGGCAGGAGTCGTGTTCGATACAACCTATTGGGTCATGACCCCACGCAAGTGGAAGTGAGCGCAGCGGCTGTCCGGTCTTTTTCATCACTCTTCATAACATCAAGGACGCGCGCAGATTGTTGTTTTTTTCGATCAATCAGGTTCGGATCATTTGGCGTTGATGGAAAAGGTCTTGCGAAAGTGTACGGGGTGCTGGAAATCCCAGTCTTCGTAGGCTGACTCGAGCAGGTCCTTGATTGAGGGTTCCAGCACACCCTCGAAGCGTTTCCGGCCATTGACTTGAATTGTCACAGGCCGTGAGAAATCAACCTGCTCGGGGGAAAGGCGGAGTTCGATGGCGGCGACTCGCTTGGTATCGACAGTGATGTTTTGGCCGTCGATGCGGCCGCTGATGTAGAAGAGTTTTTGTTTCAGAGTCTCGGTGATGAACTCATCGCGATCGGCGGAGGCGGTGACGGCGATGGAAATCTGCTCGTCGTCCCACACGTCGCCGTCCAGGTCCGTCGCTCGCAGCCAATTACCATTCCCCTGCGGCAAATAGCGGAACCATATTTCAACTCGCGATTGAGGTTGGAGCGCCTTTGAAGTGGCCGTGGCGATCACTCGTTGAGGAATGGGTGTCACGCCGGATGGGTTTTGTGCGAGCGTGGCGGTCTCGAAGGCCAGACCAGCCACTTGAGCGAAGTCAGCGATTGCCTTGTTGACGGCGGGCACGGGCGACGTGGGTTGGCCCGCCGGGTCGTCGGTCCAGATGGAAAGAAAGGACGTTCCGCGAAGGTTCGGAAGTAGCAAGGCGTAGGATTGCTCCGGGTATGGAATTCGCGGAAAACCGGAAATGGCGATGACGCTCGCGAACTGATTGGGGTACATCATGGTCGCGATCCATCCTGCATCCGCGCCGGCGTTTTCGCCAAGCAGATACACTCGATCCACATCAACGTGAATGTGCCGTCGAATCTCCCGAAGAACTGCCGGTAAATCACCTGTTTCCGAAACGGTTTGATGAAAAGAACCTCCAACGGCCTTGTCGAGTCTGACCCATGCGTGAGGAAATCCGACTAGCAACGGTTCCGGTGCTCGGTCAGTTACCATTGGTTGAGTCGGGAACACTACGATGAGAGGAATCGGTTGGGACGGATCATATTCCTGAGGAAGGGCAAACGATACTTTGACCGGTTGACCGGATGGTAGTGCGATTTTCCATTCGCCGCCGTTTGGCTGACCAAGAGGGTTTTGCTGCGATGGCCAGAGTTCGAGGCGAGGAAGTTCGGCTGCGATATCCCGAAAGTGATGGCTTTGGGCGATGTCGGTGGCGGCTTTGACGCGATCGCCAGTTTTGGGAATACGAAAATAGGATTCCAACAGTGTTTTTAATGATGGAGTAGTCGAGGCGGAAGGAGAAGCAGGCTCGACAGGTTGGATCAAAGGCGACAGAAGTAGGATGCAGCACAAAATTGACATTAAAGTAATACTGATTCCGCCTATTCACGAACTCCGTAACGGTCCTTTCACTGCATAGCCGATACGTTTCGTTGACAGCGTAATCATTGTACCTATAATCGCTCCCAACGGCACCTTCCGGCTGGAGTTAGCGGGTATAAGGCGTCGTTGTGTGGTGGTTTTTTTTTCGAGAGTGACCATGGCGGAATTCGCCAAAAGCTCACGTGGTGGTCATACCCGTGCGAAGTGACCGGGTGACCTTGCGGCTGCCCCTCGCAGGGCGGTCAGGCTGCGCGAAACGGAGCATTGGAATGCTCTAATTGCAGTCCGTAAAAGCTGGCGAGGCCGGTTTTCCGCGTGGGATCGCAGTTTGCGCCCACGTTTTTTTTTGGATGTGGGATATGTAAGAGCAGAGATTTTACCCTCACCCCTGCCCCTCTCACCGGGAGGGAGAGGGGTTGCTGGACAGGAATTTTAAGGGTGATCTGGAAGCTATGAATACCGACCTGATCCGATTTATCGACTCGATCAGTCGAGACAAGAACATTGAGAAGGAAAGCGTCTTTCTGGACCTGGAAGCCGCGATGATTTCGGCTGCGCGCAAGGCGTACGACGAAGTCGAAGACGTGCAGGTGGCGATCGACCGGCTGACCGGCGACGTGACGGCGCTCGTTCAAGGCAGTCCGATCGACATGAAGTCGCTGGGGCGGATCGCGGCGCAGACGGCCAAGCAGGTCATGATTCAGAAAATCCGAGAGGATGAGCGGAACGCCATCTTTGAGGAGTTTTCGGAGCGAGTCGGTCAGGTGCTGACGGGGACGGTCACGCGGTTTGAAGGCGGCGGTATGGTGGTCAACCTTGGCCGCACCGAAGCTTTTTTGCCGCGCAGCGAGCAAATTCCAGGCCAGGCGCACCAGGCGGGCGAACGGGTGCGCGGGATGATTCTGGACGTTCGCGAGGAGCAAAGCCAGGTCCGCATCGTGCTGACGCAGACGCATCCGGATTACATCCGACGGCTGTTCGAGTTGGAGGTGCCGGAGGTTTCGGAGCGGATCATCGAGGTTCGTGCTTTGGCGCGCGAAGCGGGCTATCGCACCAAGATTGCGGTTTCGTCGATCGACTCGAAGGTGGATGCGGTGGGTGCCTGCGTGGGTGTTCGTGGCAGCCGCATTCGCAACATCGTCGATGAGCTTGGCGGGGAAAAAATCGACATCGTTCGGTGGAACGAGTCGTCGCAGGTCTTGATTTCCAACGCGCTCAAACCGGCGGAAGTCAAAGAGACGTTTTTGTGCTTCGAGCTTGGGCGTGCGACGGTGATCGTGGCGGAGGATCAGCTTTCGCTGGCGATTGGGAAGCGCGGACAGAACGTTCGCTTGGCCGCCCGTCTGACCGGGTGGGACATCGATATCCTCACGCCGGCGGAGTACGACAAGAACATCGACGACATGGAGAAGATTCTCAAGCAGATCGAAGGCGTTGAGGACGTGCTTCTCGACAAGCTGCTCGCGATTGGGATCGTCTCGCTGGGTGATTTGCCAGACGTGGGCACCGAAACGCTGGTCACCGAGTTGGGTCTGACCGAAGTGCTTGCGGCCAGGATTGTCGAAGTGGCGACGGAAGCGGCGCCGCGTCTGGCCGCGGAAGCCGATGCTGCCAAAGCAGCGTCCAAGGCCGCGGCGGCTGAGCTGGCGGCACGGATGGCCGCAGGGGGCAGTGAAGTCCAGGTCTTGGATGCGGATGGTCAGCCGGTGGTCATGACCGAAGCCGATCGAATAAAACGAGAAGAGAAGATGATTGCGGGTCTCGCGGCCGAGTGGCGTGCGGCGCGCAAGTCGGAAGCCGTCGAACCAGTCGAGTTGGCGAAAGCCAGTTTGGTTGAGGAGCCTTTGCCGTAATTGCGTAGGGCAGAGTACTTGCCCTCCCCCAACCCTCTCCCTTGTAGGGCGAGGGAAAGTTTTGCGGCGAGATGCCGCGAGAATGAGGGCTTTGACCCTCACCCCAACCCTCTCCCTTAAAGGGAGAGGGGGTACGTCGCAGGAGTTTGCTGTTGGCAGAGAAAATGCGAGTTCACATTCTCGCGAAGGAACTCAACGTCTCGAGCAAGGCGATCATCGATAAATGCAAGGCGGAAGGCATTGACACTGTGAAGAACCACATGTCGACGCTCAGTGCCGGTCTGCACGCAACGATTCGAGAATGGTTTAGCGAAGGACAGCATTCGACGACACTGGAAACAGCGGATCTGATCGACCTCACCAAGGTACGGATCAGCAAGAAGCATCTTAGCCAAGGGGCTGCAGCCGAGTCCGTGAACTCTGATTCCGGCCACGATGAAGGCGCGGTCGCGACGGAAGTTCTGGAAGACACGGAATTCGCGGACGACGAAATAACCGATCACAACGAAGCGACTGATATTGCAACTCTGGTTGCAGAGGCAGCCCAGGAAAGTGTTGCCCCTGCTACTGTTCCCGCGCCGGTCCTGGAGACTCGCGTTCCCGAAAGCGCTCCGACACGTACGGTCTTGAAAGAAACCGCGGCAGTTGCGCCTTCGGCTGCACCATTGCCTCAGCAGGAGGCTCCGGTTGCCCCGGTTCCATCCGGCGAAGTCGAGACGAAGGAAGGCCAGGCTACCCGGAAACCGTTCGCTCCTGTGGGACCACAAAATGTTCCAGCGGCGGCCAAGCTGACGGGTCCGCGCGTGGTGCGCTATTCGGCGCCCGATTACGACGTTGCGCCGCGAAGGCGGACTGCACCGACCGTGGGTCGAGTCGGCGATTTGTCGCCTTCCGGTCCCCCGCCCTTGCCGGGAAAACCAGGCGACAAGGATGCTCCAAAACGGAAGGGCCGGTTCGATACGCGGCGTTCCGTGGGTCGGGCCGCAGATAGCGGCGAAAAACTTTCCGAGTGGCGGGACCGCGATCTGATCGAGCGACGCGAGCGAGTGGAAGGTGCGACCGGTCGTCGCATTCATCGCCGCAAAGCATCGGGACCAGGTTCGACACAGGCTGCGCTGCACGCCCCCGCCAAAACCAAGGCCATTGTTCACGAGCCGATCCGGATCAAGGAGCTATGTGCCGCGACGGGCCTGAACTTCATCCAACTGTTCAAGGTATTACGCGACGAGCACGGGACGATGGCCAATGTGAACATGGTGCTGCCTCCGGAGTTGGCGCAGCTGCTCACCTTGCATTTCGGGATCGAGCTGGAGGTCGTGGCCGCCCGGACTTCGCTCGACGAGCTGAAAGAAGAGTTCGCCAGGAGAGAGCGGACGCAGTTGGTTTTGCGGCCTCCCGTGGTGGCGATGCTCGGGCACGTCGATCACGGCAAGACGAGTCTTTTGGACGCGATTCGCAAGACCAGCGTGGCCGACGCCGAGGACGGCGGGATCACGCAGCATATCGGCTCGTATCACATTGAGACGCCCCGCGGACCGGTGACGTTTCTGGATACTCCGGGGCACGAGGCGTTTGCGGCCATGCGTGCTCGCGGAGCGCAGATGACCGACGTGGTGGTCCTGGTGGTGGCGGCTGACGACGGGGTTATGCCCCAGACGGTCGAGGCGATCCGCCATGCGCAGGCGGCCAAGGTGCCCATCGTGGTGGCGATGAACAAGATCGATCTGGGCGATCAAAATAAGCTCCGAATCTTTGGGCAATTAGCCGAGCATGGGCTGAATCCAAGCGAGTGGGGCGGGGAAGTGGACGTCATTCCCACTTCGACGACGACCGGGCAGGGAATTCAGGAGTTGGTCGAGCATCTGGCCGATCTCAACAGCCTTTTGGAGTTCAAGGCCGACCCGACGCTTCCGGGCATGGGGACTGTGGTGGAGGCGGCGATGAGGCCCGGAGTGGGACCGATCGTGCGTCTTCTCGTACAGGAAGGCACGCTGCGCGTCGGCGACTTTGTGGTCTGCGGTAACGGGTTTGGAAAGATCCGCGCATTGGTGGACGACCGCGGACATCGCGTGGATGCGGCGCCTCCGGGAATTCCCGTGGAAGTGTGGGGATTGGACGACGTTCCCGTCGCCGGCGACACGCTCTACTGCGTGGAGAACATGCAGCGGGCCAAGACCATTGCCTCCGATACCAAGCGGCTGCGCACCGTGACGGGTCGGCTTTCGACCCGCAAGCTCAAGACGCTCGAAGAAATGTTCAAACGCAAGGGCACCGAGGATCTGCCCGAGCTCAACGTGATTCTCAAGGCCGACGTGGATGGCAGCCTGGCAGCCCTGCGACAGACTTTGGGCGAAATGCCGTCCGACGAAGTCGTTCTTACCATTCGCCATGCGGCGGTGGGGGCGGTCAACGACAGCGACATTTTGCTGGCGGCGGCTTGCGATGGCATCATCGTCGCGTTTCGGGTCGATGTTTCGGCGGGCGCGCGGCGGATGGCCGAAAAACACGGCGTGGATGTCCGCCCGTACCGCGTGATTTACGATGTGGTGGACGAGATTCGCAAGGCCCTTTCGGGCTTGCTTACTCCCGAAGAGCGGATCGAATCGCGGGCCGTCGCCCAGGTGCGCCAGGTGTTCCGCATCAGCAAGCTGGGCGCGGTCGCGGGCTGCCTGATTACCCAGGGGCCGCTGGAGCGAGGCCACCTGGTCAAGATCATTCGCGATGGCAGGGTGGTGCGCGAGGGCGCCAGGATCGCATCGCTGCGTCACATCAAGGATGATGTGCGCGAGGTTCGGTCGGGGATGGAATGCGGTATTCGGCTCGACGGATTCGACGACGTACACACAGGAGACGTGATCGAAAGCTACGAAGTCATTAAGATCGCTCGATCGTTATAAGGAAGGGATTAGGATCCAGGGATTAGGGTATAGGGTATACATGCCGAACGCGATACACGAACGCAGGTTCACCGCGATCCCCATACCTAACCCCTATAACCTAAACTCTAAACCCTGTCCCCTAACCCCAGATGTTCAATGATTGAATTCAAAGCGAATTGTGGTCACACAGTTCGTGCCCGCGACGAGGACGCGGGCGGAGCGGTGCGGTGTTCGTACTGCGGGAAGACCGTCGCCGTCCCCGATCCGGCGGCCGGCAATCTCGATTATCTCTTCAACGAACTGCCGGCGCAAGGCCCGGAAGAAACTTCCCGGTCACGAAAATGGCGGAAGAAACTCAAAGCGATCAAGCGACAATCCAAGCCAGGCGAAACAGGGAACCCCTTTGGGATCGTGTTTCGGCTTTGCTACTTTGCGCTGCTTTTTATCATCATCTTTGTGGTTTTCCGCATGTTTGTCCTCCCCATGTTTACTTCGGATGAGGAGCGGGCGCGTCGTCTGGCGGGCGGCGGACTGGCGGACACTCCGCCCGCCGAGCCAAAGTCTGAGCCTAACAAGCCTCCGCGCGAGTCGGATCGGGGACTCCTTCACAATCGAAGCCTGGTCGGCCTTTTCGTGGGTTCGGTTCCGAGCGGCGCCTACGCGTTTGCCCTCGAAGAATCCAAGGCCCCGAAAATCGGTCGCATCTTCCAGATCGCCGGTGCCGTTCCGATTCGTACCGACGGGACGTTTCCTCGCATGCCCGACGGATATTACGTCGTGGAGGTCGCACTTCCCTGGAGTGACCCGGGGCTGAACGATCAGGCGTTGCCGGGGTACAACGATTATTTGACGTTTCGGCGCAATCTCGCACGCGCCTCCGACGCGCAACGGAAACAAATGCAGGAGGATTATTTTCTCCCTGACGAGGCGAACAATACGTTTGTGGCCGACGATGGCGAACAGACGTACTTCGTACGGCAGTATCGAGGCGTTCAGGTGCAGCAAGGCCGGTCCAAGGGCGTGCGAGCGATCTTCTTGCCCCGACTGGGCAAAGGCTCGGACAAGGCGTTTTCGATCGATCCGCTGCTCTTTGGTTACGTTCCCGCCACGAAGCGTTACGGCTTTGACGAAAAGCAAGTGCGGAACGAACTGCACTTCTACGAAGTGCCCACGGCTGACCAGCAAACGATCATGGATGCGTTGTCCCGGATCGGAACGATCCCGTATGCGGCAAAAGACGGAAAAATCCGCGTATTCAAGATTGATATTTGCGACGGCTCATTTACGACGCGGGTGATCCGCGAGGGTGGATCGTGATTGTGGGTGTCATGACGGCTGACCTGGCGATTTATGATGCCCGCACGCTGAAGGACAAGCGGCAGGTGATCCTCAGCGCGAAGGAGCGGATCAAGAACAAGTTCAATGTGTCGGCAAACGAAGTGGGATACGGCGATTCGCCCAAGCGCTGCAAGATGGGATTTGCGGTGGTGGGCAACAGCGCCCGGGGAATTCAGTCAGAGCTGGATCAAATTGTCGACGCCCTGAGGAAGTCGGCGGGGCTTTCGCTTCTCGATTATGAGTGCGAAACATTTTGAAAGCGGCTTTGCCGAAGGACGGGGATTGGTCAATGCGGTTTCGTAAAGAGCGGGTGGCCGGTGCGATCCAGGAGATCGTGAGCGAGGCGATCACCCGGAAAATCAACGATCCTCGTCTGGCACCGTTCACCACGGTGAGCCGCGTGACGGTCAGCGGTGATCTCACGGTGGCCACCGTCTATTTCACGGTGGTGGGCGACGAGGCGGTGGAGCGGCGATCCCTGGCGGCCCTCCAGAATGCGCGCGGGTTTGTTCAGCATCTGGTGGCCCGGCAGATTGATATGCGGCAATGCCCCGAGTTGCGCTTCGAAGTGGACGAGGTGGCCAAAAAAGTGCGGGAGACGATGCAGCTTTTGGACGAAAACCGCCAGCGCGAACCGCATTTGTATGAAGCCGAAAAGGCGATCGCGGGGAAGGCGATTTCGGATGACGTGGATGAGCAGGAGGCAGGCGAAGCGGCCGGCGAGGAACGCGAGGAAGAGGAGGAGGCATGAAGGACGGCACGCACTACGCCGATCGCCTGAAGAAAGCGTACTCCAAGGTCAAGCACGGAATCAGCGAAGCTGACATCCCCGAGCCTGGCGATCCGATTCGCTGTCTGGCAGTGGGCATTCTGGGCAGCGATAACGGACCCAGTCGCGCGGAGCGACAGCTCAACAAGGCGCTGGGCGTGGTCGTGGATTGGAATGAGATACGCGTTTCCAATGTTCACGAGGTGGCGGTGCTGCTCGGTGACACGGGAACGGAATCGCTGCGCCGCTGCCAGAATTTGCTCGACGCCTTGCACACCATCTATGACCGGGAAAACAGGGTGTCGCTCGATCGGCTCAAGTCGCTGGGTCGGCGGGAGGCCCGGCAATATCTGGAGACGATCAAGGGCGTGGACGAATACGCCGTAGCCTACGTTGTGCTGTGGAGCTTTGGAGGTCACGCGATCCCGGTGTGGAATCAGGTGCTCGGCATTCTTCGCGAGGCGGACCTGGTGCATCCCACGGCCACGCGGGCGGAAATCCAGGCGTTCCTGGAACGAAATGTCCCCGCGGCGGACGCCAAAGCGTTCAGCCTCGCAGTAGGCTCGCTGGGTTCGGGGAAGGCAGCGGCTGGTAAGCGGTCGGGTTCCACGAAAGCCGGGAAGCGCGAAGCAGCCAAATGAAGCCGGGGTTTTTCATGCATGGAAGTGTACTCGTTCGTCGTGCGTCCTGGATTGTTATGTCTTGCTTTTTCATGCTGATTTGTTTCTCGACGGCGACCCCTGGGTGTGCGGTGCCGCCTGGGAAAGCCGACGCCCCCCGGCACGCAGACTCCAATGGAAGTAAGGTCCCTCCGGAACTCGATCGTACGCGGGCTTTTCAGACCCTCGCGGAGATCGAGCCAAAAATCGAGAAGAACAAAAGGGCGGCCGAACTGGCCCCCGTGCCCGATCGGGCGGTAGAACCGATTACTGCTTCGCGCAAGCTGATTGCCGAACAACGATTCACTGAGGCGGCGCTGGAACTGGAACGCGCACTTCGCTACGCGCCGGGTCATCCGGAAATTCACGCCCACCTGGCGATGCTGCACTGGCAGGCCGGCAACCTGGAGCGAGCCAAATCGAGTGCGGTCCTCGCCATCGATGGCAACCCGCAGCCCGTGATCGGGCACTACATTCTCGGTCGCTGTCTTGCTTCGTCGGGTGATCGTGCGGGAGCGATGAAGGAGCTGCGCACCGCGACGACCTGTGCGGAGTTCGGGGCGGACGCTGAGGTCGAGGCGCTGGTTCATTTTCATCTTGCGGAAATGCTTTCGACGGAGGGGTATCTCACTGCCGCGATTGAACAATACGAAGCGTTCGGACGTGTTGCTGCAAGAATCACGCCGACCGCCAAGGGTGAATTGGCTTCGTTGCTGGCGACTCGGCGCGGGTCGATGGAACAGGCGAAAGCCGAAATGCTCGAAAAGCTGGGGCGCTACGAGGACGCTGCGGCCGTCCTGCGTCCGATCGTGGAGAAAGCACCGTCCGATGTGACGCTCCAGGTTCGTTATGCGAAGCTGTTGCTGGCGGCGAATCGGCCCGATCAAGCGGCGGCGGCCCTGGCCAACCTTCAAACCGACGATGAGCAGGTCCTCGATCTCCTGATGGACATTCGTCAAAAAGCGGGACAATCAGAACGGATCGTGGAGGATTTGCGAGCCAGAGCCAGGGCCTACCCACAATCCGCGAATATCACGAATCGACTCGCCAAAGCGTTGGTGGATCGTGAGCGGGGCGAAGAAGCGTACGCGATCCTGGCCGATTTCCTGGCGCGGAATCCGGATCACGCGGCGGTCCGGCAAACGCAACTCGACCTTCTGGTGAAGACGAAACGGTGGAACGAGGCGCTTCAACTCTCGGCGGAAAAGCTGCGGAGCGAGCCGGCCCGCGAGCAGGAGGTCGAATCCATTATCGAGGCGGTGCGGGCGACGCCCGATGCCGTCGAAGGCATCATCGCTTCGGCCGGCGCCGCCTCGTCGGACACGTTTTATCTCTACCTGATCGGCAGAGTGGCGGCCGACGCGCAACAATTCGACGACGCCGAGCGGATCCTCCGACAGTCCCTGACCATCGACTCGAAGTTCATTCCTGCCCGCGCCGCCCTCGGAGAGATCCTCGTACGCAAGTGTGATTTGGAAGGCGCGAAACAAATCGCTTCCCGCACCGATCCCGATACGCCGGAAGACGCCCGGCTCGAGCGCGTTCTGGGATTGATCCACGACCGGCTTGACGACACGGACAAGGCCGAGCTTCACTACCGGGCGGCTTCCCAGCTCGATCGCGGGGATACGCGCTCCATGTACGCGCTCGCAGGTGTTTATCTTCGTGCGAAGAAGGCCCTCCAGGCGCAGCGTCAACTTCGCAGCCTGCTGGAGATTCGTCAAACCCACGAACCCGCCAGAGAGCTCCTGGCCCTGGCCCTGCTGGACGAAGGCAAGAGTGACGCGGCCCGCCAGGAATATCAACAACTGGAAAGGCTGACTCAAAAAGCCACCACCAAAGCTCGATGCAGGATTTTGCTGGATCCCGCGTTGCGCGGTGACCCTGCGAAGCGGCGACGGATTTTGCTCGAAGCGATTGAGGCCGATGGTCCGGACGCGGAGGCATGGACGGCGGTGGCGGAAACCTATGAAGACACCGATCCGCAAAAAGCCCGCGAATTTTTTGCCAGGGCGGTGGCGATCGATCCCGATGATGAGGAGGCTTTGCTGGGGATTGTTCGCGCCGATCAACATGAACTTCGGTTCGAGCAAGTGGCCGCCGGGTTGGAGCAATTGCTTCGTTGCCGCCCAAACCGGCACGTCTGGCGGCGCATGCTGATAGGCATGAACGGCCTGCTCGAACATTTTGATACTGCGGTGAGCCTGGCGGCGGAGCAGGAAGCCCGGCCCGATCTGGATCCGGCGCGTCGCACCGAGTACCGGGAGACTCTGATCGAAACCCTGCGCGAGTCGGGCCGTCGCGACGAGGCCATTGCCCGGCTGCAAGAATGGGCCAGGGAAGACGCCCAGGGCGGAGAATGGGCGCAAAGGCTCGCCCTCGAATTCGTCCGCCAGCGCAAGTACGACGACGCGGTACGGACGTACGAGTCCATTTACCTGCTTGCTCCCGACAATAAGGCCGTTCGCGATCGTTTGCTCGATTCGATGCTGGAAAACAGGCAATTCGTCCGCGCCGAGCAATACATCGTGCAATGGTTTGCGGAAGACCCGCAAAACGATCGACTGGTCCTGGTGCTGGCCCAGGTTCTTTCGCAGGCGGGGCGGATCGAAGAAGCCCTTGATTTGATCAACACCTGGCTCACGCGCACCACTCGGCGCGAACCGTACCAGAATTTGTTGGTTTCTGCGCTCGCTGCGGCAGGCCGTCACGACCAGTGCGCTCAACTGCTCGAGGAACTCGCGGACGAAGCCATGACCGTCATTCGTTCCGGCGGCGACCTCACACGGCTTCCCCCCCAGGACCAGCTAACCGACGAGCGTCGGGCGCGACTTCCGAACGAACGATATTCGGTGGACCGGCTGCACGATCGGCTGGAGCTGTTGCGCATGGCTCGCATCAGTGCGCTGGGTAACGCCAAAAGATTCAAAGACGCTCAACAATTGCTCGATGAGTTTTTGCAATCCAATCCTGAACCCATGCTTCGATTGGAACTTCTCTCCCGCCAGGCAACGCTCCATCGACTGCAAGGCCGGGAAGATGAGGCCGTTGCGGTCTTGCAATCGGCCATGCCGCTTCGTTCCAACACCGAATCGCTAAGCAACGACATCGCCTATTCCTGGATCGACCGCGGCATCAAGCTCGACGAGGCCGACAAGCTGATCAAGTTCTCGCTGGGCCGCATCCCGCGGCAGGCGGCTTATCTCGACACCTATGGCTGGCTGCTGTACAAGAAAGGTGATTTTGAGGGTGCCAGGGCTTGGCTCACGCGGGCCAACCGCGTGCGCGGTGGCGACGACCCGGTCATCCACGATCACCTGGGCGATACGCACTGGCGGATGGGAAAGCGCGATGCGGCGGTGGCGCAATGGCAGACGGCGCTGGAGCTTGTCAAGGACAAAACCGAGAATGAGCTGACCAACGACGACGAGCGTCGGGTCAGCAGAACGACAAAACAGAAAATCGACGACGCCGGGACCAGCGACGGCCCCAAGGTCGCACCGCTGGCCGGCGAGCAAAAAACAGAGCCGCGCCCGTAAGGAAGCGGACCGTTCAGGCAGGAGTATCATCGCGTGTCGGGTCATTCCAAATGGTCAACCATCAAGCATAAGAAGGCGGCTCTGGACGCCAAGCGCGGCAAGTCATGGAGCAAGCTGGGTCGTGCGATCACCATGGCCGCCAAGAGCGGGGGGGGGAATCCCGCCGACAACCCCAAGCTGCGCCTGGCCGTCGAGAAGGCCAAGGCCGACAACATGCCCAAGGACACCATCGAAAAGGCCATCAAGAAGGGTACCGGCGAACTGGAGGGGACTTCGTACGAGGAGATGATGTACGAAGGATACGGATCGGGCGGTATTGCTTTTTTGTGCAAGGTGGTCACCGACAACCGCAACCGCACCGCAGGCGAAATCAAGAAAGTATTCGAGCGGGCGGGGGGAAACCTCGGTTCGCCCAACTGCGTTGCGTTTCAGTTTACGCAAAAGGGCGTGATTGTGGTTCCCAGCAATGCGGCAAGCGAAGACAAAATGATGGAAATCGCGCTGGAGGCCGGCGCCGACGACGTGCAATCTTCCGCTGAATTTCACGAGGTCACCTGTCCGCCGGAGCGCTTCCTCGAAGTGAAGGCCAATCTGGAAAAAGCCGGGTTGCCGTTGCAATCCGCCGATTTGATCATGGCCGCGGACAACACGATTTCGCTCGAACTCGACCACGCCCGCAAGATCAAGCGGCTGATGGATGCGCTGGATGAGCAGGACGACGTGGAGGCCGTCTACACCAACTCCGACATCTCCGACGAAGTCATGGCCGCCCTCGCCAAAGAGTAGTGCGCCGCGGGCTTCAGTCCGTTCGGACGTTGGTGGCGTTTGTTCCTTCCGATTTCCCAGGTCGAACGGCATCCCACGTAAACGGCGTGCCGCACTCCGGACATCGCTCAGAAACCGCGCCCGTCAAATCGTACGCACACTCCGGGCAATAAGGCCGATTGCTGGGAATAACCTTTTCGAGAATCCATCTCCCTCCGAAAAAAAGATACGCGCCTGCGCCAACCAGTAGAATATCGCCGCTTACATTGCCCAAATAACCCCAAATCGGATTCCACGATGATGGACCACCAACAGATAGATTGTGAATATACCACCCGGTTTGGGACAGCGCGGTCGAAACTCCCATGACGAGAAAGTAGACCCCCAATGAACGAAGAGCGAGACGGAATGCGGTTTTGTATTTCATGATTCGTCTTCGCAAAAGTGACAGGCGTCGTCACTCACGGGAGTCTTTGCAGAACATTCCACGCGAGCGACAATGCCTGTCGATCCGCCCCGCGTTCCAGCTGGAGAATCCGAACGCGGAGCGCCAGCGACGGGCGGCCTTCGGTTCCGTTTAAGACCGCCCCGCGCTTGCGCTTGGGGTTCTGTTCCACTCTTACTTTTGGCGTTTGCTGGTGCCGTGCATGGTGAAGCGACCCATGGGGCTCTTCTCGGTGAAGTTCCATTCCAGCGTGTCGTTGTCCTTGACGCACATACAGCCATCAAACTTCTTCTTGTTGCACATGGCGTCGTAGCTCGAGCCCTCGACGCAAAAGCACTTGCCGTCGGCGGAGGGAATGGCCCAGCCGGCGCCGGCCTCGGACCAGTCGCTGGCGAACCAGGTGCGGAATTTCCCTTCGCGCGCATCCCATGTCCAATATTCGAGGTAGTTACCCTTCTGGCCGTCGGGCATTTCGTACCAGCCGGTCATTTGCAGTGCCGTCCCTCCCAGCGCCCACTCGCCTTTGCTTCCGCCCGCGAAGGTGGATTTGAATTCCGCACGTTCGCTTTCAGGCATCATGGCCTTGATCGTTTCCGGATCGGGATCGACGATGTCGCCGGTACCGGCCCAATTCCCAAGCATGGGTTCGAGGAACTTCATCTGGGCCGCCGGAGCGGGCTTGGAGGGCGTCGGGGGCATGGCGTTCGGGCCGTGAAGGCGGTGACAGCCGGTGAGGAGCGCGAGCGGTAAAACCAGACAAGCTACGCGGCGAAACATGATTCTCTCCTTGAATTGAAACTTTGACCGGGACGCCCAGCGGCGTCTCCCACTCGGCGGGCAGCATAAACTCGGAACCTCAAAGGTCAAAACCGGGAATTTGAAAAACTGAGCCACGATCGCCAGGGAGCGCTGTTGGCCGCGTTGCTCGCCGCGTTTCGGTGTACAATGTCTTTGTGCCCTCGACCGCCCCCAATCCTACAATCGTTGACGACACAATTCCCAACCCGCCGCGATATTGGTGGTTGAAACGAATCATGATCGCATCAGTCGGACTCATCATCGCCCTGATCGCACTTCGGCTGTGGTGGGGGTGGTACGCCGACCGGCAACTCCAGGCCGAAATCGACCGCATCGTCGCCGCCGGCGAGCCCATCTACCCCGAAGACTTCGACCCGAAGGGCGAAATTCCCGACGACCAAAACGCCGCGAAGCTGCTTCAAGAAGCAGTCAATTCGATCGACCTCTTCAATGAACGCTCCGTGACGTTTCAAGCGATTTCCGGGAACGACGAACCGGTTTCCCGTCACCTCGATGGAGTGCGGAAGCTATTGGAGGCGAATGCGAAGTCGCTACAGTTGACTCGAAAAGCCCGCGGTTTGACGCGAATCGATTGGGGATTGCGGATTCGTACTCCGGCTTTTGGAAACTTCTTTTCTTTTCCGTTCGAAGATTATCGGCAGCTCGCCAGAGTCCTTGACGTAGCCGCGGAATACTACGCGACGACAGAAAATTATGACGAGGTCGCAAGTGTCTGTGCGGACACTCTCTTTCTAGGCGACGCTATGTTGTGCCAGCCCTCGATTATTTCTCAACTTGTAGGATGGCCAATTCAAGGGTTGGCGTTGGATAGAATTGAACGATTCATCCTTGTACCCGTTGGTCGGGAAGAGTCCGCTACCTTGACGCAATTCGAAAAAGAATTGGTACGCCATCTTATTCAATCACTCACGGACGATAGTCCGCTTTCGGACGGGGTCTATCGAGCATTCCTCGGCGAACGAATGATGCAGGTTGACCTCCTGACAGAGTTCAACAATGGTTCTAAAACGATGAGCCAAGCCATTGGCTGGCCGGTAGGATCTCAGCCTGACATTCCCGATGTGGTATGGAAGTTGGCACTCGCGCCGGCCGTGACGCTCGACGTGGTGCGCCTTTTGCAAGACAGCCGTGAGCGGATTCGGGCTGCCCAGGAATCCAGGTGGCATGATGTTATTTTGGCGCCTGACGACATACAAGTATCCTTGGGAACGGTGATTCAAAAGCCCTTCAGCATTGGATTTTCCCAAGAATTGAATGGTCCCGTCGAGTTTTGCCTGCGGTACCTCGCGTGGCGTCGTCTAACGGCTACGGGCCTTGCGATTCGCCTTTTTCGGGCTGATCGCGGACGGCTGCCGGAGTCGTTGGAGGAATTGGTGCCGGAGTATTTGTCCCAGGTGCCGCTCGATCCGCAGTCGACCAAGCCAAAGTCGTTTGGATACCTGCCCCATGCTGACCCGCCTATCGTATATGGGGTCGGCGAAAACGGCGTCGACGAGAATGGGAAATATATGGCTACCGATGGGTACGCGAGATTTCGTGATGGGGACATGCCATTCTTTATCAATGGCGATCGGCCACGGCCTGTCCCGGAAGAAGTGGAATCAAACGATGCTGCGGATGACGATGGTGACATTAAAAATGATGAGGGGAGCAACGACAACCAGCAAAGCGAAGAGCAAGAGCCATAGAAAGGGAAGCGCCAAAGCGATCATGATTGTGCTTTGGCGGCGTTCCGGCATGAGGCGAGCCGACAGATGATCCAAGTCTACCCACCAGATTCCAAATAACGCAATCGGCAGGATGAAGGTGAACAGCATGGCAAGCATTCCCGCCTTGTGATCCAGCCCGATGTTCAACCATAACACAGCCGCAATCGCGGGAAGCACAAGTAGAGACAAGGGCCCGCATGCATAATAGCTCAGTGCGATCGCCCGGTTGCGAAGAGGCACATCGACGTAATGGGATTCGAAGAAGTAGCTGGGAATGCCGGTTGCACCGGCAAAAAATAGCAACCCTCCGGCATGGGCCGTGAGCCCTAAGAAAAAATTGGTCCAAAAGGCGAGAAACAGCTCATTTGCCGTTGGACTCTTCGTATGAGCGATACAGTCCAGAATCGCTGCGATCAAGAGTGGCAAATAAGCGAATGCAACGGTCAACCAGCGGAATTTTTGCGAGTCGTTGAAGCAGACCGGCCGGGCCATTTCGTCGCAGAACTCCTTTTGGCGGAACATGACGAACCAAACGGTTTTCCAATAGGCGCGGAAGCGGCCGATTTCCTTGCGGTGGACCCAGGGGATTTTGGAGACGCTGCTGCGCAGACCTGCCAGCGACCGGCCGCACTCCGGACAACGTTCGCCGGTGAGGCCGCGAAGGTTGTAGCCGCAGTCCTGGCAGAAGATGTCTTGCGATATGCCCGGCTCGGTTGCTTGCGGCGCACTCATCTATTGACACCCCGGCTGTGATGGAAACATCACCATATCGCCACATCGCCAAATCACCACCTCAACCCACCAATCCGCTTCACCGCTTCGGCAGTCCGCGACTCCGGGACGGTCAATGCGAAACGAGCGTAGCCTTCGCCGCACGATCCAAATCCGATTCCGGGAATCGCTACGACATTGGCTTCGTCGAGGATGCGCGAGGCGGCGGCCATAGAATTCATGTGTGAGTCTTTACCCCCCTGTGATCCCCCCTGGGAGGGGGGACGGTTCAAAAAGGGAGGCGTAGCCCAAACGTAGAACGTGGCTTGCGGAGTGGCGACGGACCAGCCGGATTCGCGGAGGCCGAAAACGAGAATATCACGGCGGCGGCGGTAGGTGGCGATCTGGGCCGCAATTTCGGGGCGGTCGATGCCGTTGAGGGCGGCGATCGCAGCCTCCTGAACCGCTCCGAAAATACCGGAGTCTACGTTGTTCTTAACCTTGGCGAGTGTGGCGATCGCCTTTGCATTGCCAACGGCGAACGCGGCGCGCCAGCCGGTCATGTTGAATGTCTTGGAGAGCGAGTGCAACTCGATGGAAACGTCCTTCGCGCCTGGGACTTGCAGGATGCTGGGAGGCGGTTGGTCAAATCCCATTTCGCTGTAGGCCGCATCCTGCACGATGAGTAAGCCGTGCTTATGGGCGAAGGAAACGGCCTCTTCGAAGAAGGAGAGCGGAGCGCACGCAGCCGTGGGGTTGTTGGGATAGTTGAGAAAGAGCAGCCGGGCATTGTCGAGGGCCGAGGCCGGAATCGCATCGAGGTCGGGCAGCCATCCGTTCTCCTCGCGGAGTGCCATCATGTGGCACTTCCCGCCGGCAAAGAGCGTGCCGGCGATGTAGACGGGATAGCCGGGGTCGGGGATCAGCGCTGCCTGGCCGGGGTTGAGCACGCCGGTGGGGAGGTGGGCTAAACCTTCTTTCGAGCCAAGCAGGGCTAGCACTTCCGTATTCGGATCGAGCGTCACGCCGAATCGCCGGGAGAAAAACTCGGCGATCGTGTTGCGGTATTCTGGCGACCCCGCGCCGGATGCGTAGCGGTGATGGACCGGTTTGTGTATGGCCTCGACCATCGCATCGACGATGAATTTGTGCGTTGGTAAATCCGGATCGCCCACGCCAAAGTCGATCACGTCGCGCCCGGCGGCGATGGCCTCGCGCTTTTTGCGGTCGATCTCGACAAACAAGTAAGGAGGCAATTGATCCAGGCGATCAGCCCAAAAACTGTTCACGATAATCTCCGTTTGATACATCCTCGTGGCCGGATCGGTTTGGCTGATCTTGCTGTCCGCTCCCTCACGGTCGCGGCTCTGTTTTTTGCGGCATCCAAGAACGGACCGTCGCTCCGGCTTTTTCGAAGGCAGTGTCGATGTCGGCGGCGTGCAAATTGCGGAATGCCTTGCCTCCGGATCGATGCTCGGCGATCCATTCTCTGGCGAATGCGCCGCTGCGTACATCGGCGAGCGCGCGGCGCATTTCGGTGCGGACGTGCTCGTCGATGATTCTTGGACCGCGAGTGAGATCGCCAAATTCGGCGGTGTTGGAAATGGCGTCGCGCATGCCGCATAGTCCGCGGGTGTAGAGAAGATCGGCGACTTGTTTGAGTTCGTGTACGCACTCCAGGTAGGCAAACTCCGGCGTGTACCCGGCTTCGACGAGAATCTCGAAGGCGGCCTTGCAGAGCGCGGTCAAGCCGCCGCAAAGAACAACCTGCTCTCCGAAGAGGTCGGTCTCCGTTTCCTCGGCGAAAGTGGTCTCGATGATGGCCGCACGGGCGCATCCGATTCCCGCCGCCCAAGCCAGGGCGGTCTGCGTGGCATTTCCGGTTGCATCCTGATGAATGGCCATCAGTGCGGGAATTCCCCGGCCTTGCTCGAAGCTGGAGCGGAGGAGCGTGCCCGGGCCTTTGGGGGCGATCATGATGACATCGACATCGGCCGGTGGGGCGATGAAACCGAAGCGGATGTTGAAGCCGTGGACGAAGCCGAGTGTCTGGCCCGCTCGAAGCGATGGAGTAATCTCTTGTGTGTACACATCGGCGGCGGATTCGTCGGGTAATGTGACGATCACGAGTGCGGCATCCTTGCAGGCCGACGCAACGACCTGTGGACTGAAGGCATCGGTGCCCGCCCGGTCCCAACTCTTGCCCGGCCGCTGCCCAACCAAAACGTCAACCCCGGAATCGCGAAGATTCAAGGCATGGGATCGCCCCTGATTGCCGTAACCGATGACGGCGACGGTCTTGTTGCGCAGGACGTTGATGTCGGCGTCCGATTCGCGATAGATTTTCAACGGCATGTAGGACTCTCCATCGGCCCGTTCCCAGCCAAAACAGCCCTCCAGAGTAGGGGGGAGTTGCCCCATAGGGAAGCTAATGACGGGGTGCTTGCCAAATCGATGCGATACGGGTAGATTGCCAACGGAAAGATTGGAGTGACGACGCCACATGAAGCGCAAACCATGAAGGCGCATGGAATTAGGTTGAGTAGAGTGTTTGCGGTTTGTTCCCCGGAGTACGGTTTCCAATGTCGATTACCGCCGAACTAAAAGCTGAAGTGATTCAGCAGTACCGCGTTCACCAGAAAGACACCGGCTCACCCGAGGTCCAGATCGCACTGCTTACGTCCCGCATCACGGAACTGACGGAGCACCTGAAGGACAACGTCAAGGATCATGCCGCTCGTCGCGGCTTGCTCAAGATGGTTGGCCGTCGGGCGAGCCTCCTGAAGTATCTGACGCAAACGGATCGCAACCGCTACCGCACCGTCATCACCAATCTCGGGCTTCGCAAGTAGCCAAGCTCATGCTCTGTTCGCGTGCTCGTTGGCGAGCTTTCATGCGACGAGTTCGGCGAATGTGTCCTACGTGGCGTTCGTCATGCGAGCATTTCGAAGGCGATTGTATTTGATTTCAATTCCTGCAAATGACGCAGTGAATCATAAGCGAATGTGGTTGGAAGAGTGTCCGGGCATCGGGTCCGGGTTGATTGGAACATTTCATTGATGGTTGGAATTCAAGAATGAGTGAAGCAGTTGTTGTCGAAAGAGTGATCGGTGGACGGACGCTTCGGATTGAGACGGGGAAGCTGGCCAAGCAGGCCGCCGGTGCCGTGTTGGTTCGATATGGGGATACGATTGTCCTTGCGGGTGTGGTCACGGGGCCGCCGCGCGAGGGTACGGATTTCTTTCCCCTCACGGTCGATTACCGCGAGAAGACCTATGCAGCCGGTAAATTCCCGGGCGGGTTTTTCAAACGCGAGGCCCGGCCCACGATCAAGGAAATCCTCACCATGCGGCTCATCGATCGGCCCATCCGCCCGATGTTCCCCAAGGATTTTCTCGACGAGGTATTGATTCAGGTGATGGTCCTCTCCGTCGATCAGGAAAACGAGCCCGACGTCCTGGCGATGATCGGTTCGTCCGCGGCCCTTTCCGTTTCCAAGCTTCCCTTTGAAGGCCCCAGCGCGGCCGTCCGCATTGGGTACATTGATGGGCAGTACGTCCTGAACCCCACCCTCAAGCAGATGGAATACGCCACGATGGAGATGGTCCTGGCCGGACACAAAGACGCGATCAACATGATCGAGGTTGGGGCGCAGGAGGTGCCCGAGTCGGTGGTCACCGACGCCATTGCGTTCGGACACAAAGCCATCGTCGAAATTTGTGACATGATCGCGGAACTTCAACGAAAAGCAGGTAAGCCCAAGGACTGGGTGCCGCCTCCGTCCAAGGATCAGCTCAAGGCCGAGCTTCGCAAGCTCTACGCCGACAACCTTCGAAAAGCCCGTTCCACTTCCGGCAAGCAGGATCGTTATGCTGCCGTCAATGATGTTTATAAGGCGGCCAAGGCGAAGTACATGCCGCCGGGCAGCACGCTGTCTTCCGAATGGAATTCGATCAAGGCCATGCTCGACGAGATCGAAGGCGAGATCGTGGCGGACATGGTGGTTCGAACCGGCAAGCGATCCGACGGACGAGGACCGAAGGACATTCGCCCGATCTCCTGCGAAGTGGGCGTACTCCCGCGGGTTCACGGTTCGGCGCTCTTTCAGCGCGGCGAAACGCAGTCCTTGTGCGTCATCACGTTAGGAACCGGCCGCGACGAGCAGATCGTTGATGGTCTGAGCGAGGAATACAGCAAAAAGTTTATGCTTCATTACAACTTTCCGCCGTTGAGCACCGGCGAAGTCAAGAGAGTTGGCTTTACCAGTCGCCGCGAAATCGGTCACGGCAACCTGGCCGAAAAGGCCCTGGAGGCCGTGCTCCCGACGCCGGAAAAATTCCCGTACACGATTCGGCTCGTTTCCGAAATTCTGGAATCGAATGGTTCGAGTTCGATGGCGTCGGTTTGCGGTGGATGCCTGGCGCTCATGGATGCAGGCGTTCCGATCAAGCAGCCGGTGGCCGGCATCTCCATCGGTATGTTCGAAGTGAACGGCAAGCGGCAGCTTGTTGTAGACATCCTCGGCGAAGAGGACCACTTCGGCGAGATGGACTTTAAGGTCGCGGGGACTCAGCGCGGCGTCACCGGCGTTCAAGTGGATCTCAAGGGCCGGGGACTGCCTCAGGACGTGGTTTTGGAATCTTTTGCGATGGCCAAAGAGGCCCGCCTGGAAATCCTGCGTCAGATGCTCAGCGCCCTGGCCGCACCGCGATCGACCACGAGTGAGTATGCTCCGCGCATCCTTATGACCAAGGTCAACCCGGAGAAGATCGGGAAAATCATCGGGCCGGGCGGCAAGTACATCAAACTCATCGAATCCGAAACAGGCGCGAAGGTGGAGATCGACGACGACGGTACGATCCTGATCTCCTGCCTCGACATGAAGGGGGCCGAAGCGGCTCTGGGCATGGTCGAAGCGGTCAGCGCCGAGGTGAAAATCGGGAAGATCTATAACGGCCGGGTGAGCAGCATCAAGGATTTCGGGGCGTTTATCGAAGTCGCTCCGGGTCAGGATGGTTTGTGCCACATCAGCGAGCTGGCCGCCGAATACGTCAAGTCGGCGGAAGACGTCGTCAAAATCGGAGACAAGGTTCGAGTCAAGGTGCTTTCCATCGACGACCAGGGGCGAATCAAGCTCTCGCGGAAGGCCGCGATGCAAGAGGATACTGCGACGGCAGCGAAGTAAACTGGCCAAAACGAGGCATGTCGGCGTGACCGCGTGCCACTGCTCTAGAGCAGTGGCACCGGCGTACGCCCGATGCTCTTGGGTCACTGCTCGAAGTGCAGTGGCACACACGACCAGAAGCCTCCGGTGTTTTGGAGGTCCGATCATGCCAATCGGCAGAGTGAAGTGGTTCGACGTGAAGAAGGGTTTTGGATTCATCCAGGGCCCCGACGGCGGCAAGGACATCTTCGTTCACTACAGCGTCATTGCGGGCGAAGGGTTCAAGAGTCTGCGCGACGACGACCAGGTCGAGTATGAGGTGATGGAGTCGGAGCGCGGTCCGCAGGCTCAAAACGTACGCCGCATCGAGGTACAACCACCTGCTTCGTAGTGTTGTATTTCTTCATTCACCGCCATGACAAGCAACGAGGATCGCAATGCAGCCTGGGGTTCGACTCCGATGACCGTTGTCGAGATGGCGGAGTTGGCCGGGGGGTTGGCGCACGAACTCCGCAACCCGCTTTCCACGATGATGGTCAATCTCAAGCTGCTGGCCGAAAATCTTCAGGACACCTCCGCCAACTTCGACGATGTCCGCCGGCGCGCACTTCTGAAAGTGGACGTGCTGCGACGCGAGGCCGAGCGCCTGCAATCGCTCTTCGACGACTTTCTGAATCTCGTCACGCCCTGTAACCTTCAGCGATCGCAGTGCGACCTCAACAAGGTCGTCGCGCGACTGGTCGAATTTTTTGAGCCCATGCTCAAAAGCAGCGGGATTGTGCTCGACGTGTCCATCGACAACGAGCCTGTTTGGGTCAGCGCCGACGAAAAGCTGCTCAGCCAGGCACTGCTCAATCTGGTGGTCAACGCTCAGGAGGCGATGCCACAAGGTGGCACTCTTACCCTTTGGACTTTCCGGGAAGGGGGCTACGGCCTGATCCGCGTAGCGGACACCGGCGTGGGCATTTCGGAAAAAAATCGCGAGCGAATCCTGCGTCCGTTCTATTCCACGAAAGCAAAAGGCACCGGGTTGGGCCTGTCCATCACGCGCCGCATCATCCAGGAACACTCCGGCGAGTTGACTTTTGCGAACAACCAGCCCTCGGGAACCGTGTTCGTGATCCGCTTGCCGCTTAGCGTTTCATCGTCTCAGGATCCCGAAGCGGCAACGTGAGGAGCTTGCCGAATGACTCGAACTTCAGGTCGGCGGCCTTGTCATACCCGCCGGCAGAGATGGCATTGGCATCGCCCACCGCCAGCAGCACGAGCTGGTCGGGCTGAAGATATTTCTGGGCGACGCGCTGCACGTCATCGGGCGTTACCTTCTTTAGGTTGTCGATGTAGGACTGCCAGTAGATCGGGTCACGGCCGGTGTACTCATCATCGGCGTAGGCGCCGAGGATCGTCATTTTCGACTGGAAACGCTGCGGGAAGCTCTCGACGTAGAAGTTCACCGTGTCGTCCACGTCTTTCTGCGTCACCTTTTCGTTGCGGAGTCGATTGACTTCTTCGAGCACGATTTTGGTTGCGTAGGCGCATGAGTTGCTCTTGCTCTGGAACCAGGCGCGGAAGTCGCCGGGGTACCATGTACCCTGGCCGAAGCGACTGCCGGAGTTGTAGGCGAGTCCTTCATCGGAACGCACGCGGGCCACGATGCGCGAGCGGAAGCCCGACGCACCGAGGATTCCGTTCATCACTTGAATGGCGAATTCGTCCGGCGAACCGCGCATCACGCCGATATGTCCGATGGACACTCGGCCTTGGTTGACTTCGGGCTTGTTGACCAGGTACACGCCGGGCTTGGGCTTGTACGCGGCGGCCTCAAATTTCTTTGGGGCCGGCTCGCCGGTGGGCCAGCCGGCGAATAGCTTTTCCAGTTTTTCCAGCATGGCCTTGCGGTCGAAGTCGCCGGCCACCGCGATAATCATGTTCGTGGGATGAACGTACTTGCGATGGAAGTTCATCAGGTTGTCGCGAGTGACGGCATTGAGCGAGGCCGTCGTTTCGTAGCGGTTGGCGAAGTGGTCCTCCCCATACATGAGGAAGCCCCACTCGGATCGCTCGATCGTTTCGGTGGCATCGTTGCGACGTTTGATGTTTTGCTGCCGGCGCTCTATGGCGAGGCGGAGTCGCGTCTCATCGAAGCGCGGATAGCGAAGCATGCCTCCCAGCAGTTCGAGACCCGCGTCGATGTCTTTCGACAGGCAGGAAACGCCCGCAGTGCCGCTGGTATCGCCGAAATTGGAGAACAGTCGTGCGGCCAGAAACTCGACCTTCTCGTCGAGCTCTTCGGGAGTCATGTCCTGCGTGCCGCCGTCGCGCATTTGCTCGCCGGTGAGTCCGGCGATGCCGATCTTGTCGGGAGCATCAAACGCCGCGCCGGCGCGCAGCGTGATGGTCAGGTCAAAGACCGGCAACATTCGATCCTCGGCGATGTAGACCACCATTCCATTCGACAGGGTTGCCCGAACCTGGGAAGGCTGCGGAAGCTTGAAGTCCAGCTTGGGATAGACCAGCTTTTCCGGGTGCGGAGGTATCCCCGCTGGCCCTTCCGCCCTCGCGACGCCGCATGTGAGTGTCAACGCGACGAGCGCTGCAATATTCATTCTTCGAACTTTGAACTTTGAACTTTGCATTTTACTTCGACTCCTTGGTGGGGGCCTCAAGTTCGGCGATCCGCGCTTTCATGGCCTTCAGCATAAAGTTCAGCATCCCACTCTGCTCGGCGGGTACCTGACCGGAAGACAACATCTGTTCCATTTTTTCCGATTGCGATTTGAGTTTTTCCAGGTCCTTGGATTCCTTGATCCGTTTGAGGCTGCCCTTGATCTGCTCGTGCGCTTCAGGCGGCGCCGACGCGAGCAGCTTGGTGAGTTCCGGGTCTTCAACGGTTTCCGGTTCGCCGCCCTGCTTGGCTTTGGTTCGATAAATGGCGACCGTACGCAGCTTGGGATTCATGTATTCTTTGACTACGCGGTGTACGTCGGCCGCAGTCACCTTCATCATGCGGTCCGGCCCCTCGTTGAGGTGTTTCCAATTGTACCAGGTGTCCGTCACCGCAAGCTGGAACATCAAGCCCGTGTTGTTGCGCAGCCGGTTCACCGAGGAGGCCAGCACCTGATTCTTCACTTTCTGCAATTCGTGATCGGTGATTTCGCCTTCGCGTAGCTTCTCCACTTCTTCGAGAATCGCCTGCTCCACCTGTTCGGGGGTTTTGCCTTCCTTCACCGTTGCGTCGATTTCCAGAAATCCCGCGTACTTGCGCGAGGAATTCGAGCCGCTTGGCTGACCCATGGCCGACTCATCTTTGGCTACGAGTCGCTTGTAGAGTCGCCCGGTTTTCCCGGATAGAAGCTCGCCCACCACGTCCAGCGCGGCCTCATCGGGATGACCCAGTGCCACTCCGTGATAACGCACCGTCACGCTGGGGTTGGTTTCGGCCTCGCCGTCGAAGCGGCGCTCTGCCAGCGGGCGCGGCTCTTCCGTAATGACCGGATCGGGAGGCTGCGTTCCACGCGGAATCCCGCCGAAGTACCTTTTCACCTGCTCCAAAACCTTGTTCGAATCGAAGTCGCCCACCAGCACCATGCGGGCATTGTTCGGAGCATAATAGATCTTGTAGAAATCGCGGACGTCTTGCGAAGTGATGGACTCGACTTCGGACGCCCAGCCCAGAACGGGCACGCCATAGGGATGCGCCTGCCAGAACATGGCCTCGAATGCTTCGTTCAGTTTGCCGGTCGGAGTACTCTCGGTCCGCAGGCGGCGCTCTTCGCGGACGTTGTCTCGCTCGACGTAGAATTCACGCATGATCCCGTTTTGCATGCGGTCAGCCTCGAGCCAGAAGAACAACTCGAGCTTATTCGAGGGAAGCTGCACGAAGTAAATAGTGAAGTCTTCGGAGGTGCCCGCGTTGAGGCCGGCCCCGCCATTGGTCGTATAGAGGTTGAACAGCTCGTTGTTTTTGATGAAGCTGCGGTGTTTTTCGACGAGGGCGTCGAACTCCTTCTTCATCGCCGAGTATTCCGGCGTCCATTGCGACGGATCGAGCACGTCACCGATCTGGCCGCGGCGCTTCATCTCGCGCATGCGGTTCATTTCGTCGTTCATACGCTCGCGAAGGGACTCTTCCTGTTCGATGATCGGCTTCTCAGCCGCGAAGTCGTTGGTGCCGATGATCTTGGAACCCTTGAAGAGCATGTGTTCGAAGAGGTGGGCGATTCCGCTTTGATTCTGCGGATCATTGACTGAACCGACGTCGTAGATGATGCAGCCCGACACCACCGGCTGTTCCCGCCGCTCGACCAGCATCAGCTTCAGCCCGTTGTCCAGCGTTTCGACGCGGGGCTCGATTTTCTGGGCAAAGGAACTTGCCGGTCCAAGAAGGGCCAGCCCCAAAAGAACGGAGACCTTCAGGTTATTACGGTCCAACACGAAACTCATTTTTAGACTCCCAAATTGTCGCGTACGTCCAATCACGAGAATTTATCCCCGCGATTCGTTTTGAGCAACGAAAGCGTTTGCTGAACTTGTCGTTTGTAGACCGGGGCGATCCCCTGGCCAGCCGAAACGGTGGGTTTCCCATTTTAACGTCGCTGCAAAGATTGCGCTAATTGGCCACCTCTTTTTCAGCTCCCTTGTGGTGCGGTTGAGACGATACCACTACTCGTCGTGCCTGAGTGCGGTGATTTGGGATGGCTTTAGGTTGGTCGCATCAAAAAATATTTTCAAAAAAGGGGTTGACGTTCGGTTTACGTTTCCCTACCATAGCCCAAACAATGAGTGTCCCGCAGGCAGCGGCAAAGGATGGCCAGGGATGAGTCTGAAGGTTGATTCGATGAATTGCGTTTCGCGGACCGCTCCGGCGCCGGCAAATAGCCCCGTTTCGGGGTGCGGCGCTCGCAACGCCGACTCGCCCCTGTGTGTGTTCGGTCCGGGCGGATCGTATCGAACCGCACTGATGGGCGCGTGCTCTGTTTCAGGGGCGGCGGCATTGGAGTTGGTGGATTTTGAATCGTCCTGCGATCTTGCTACCTGGGGCGTGCTGGCAAAGGACAGTTGGTCGGCGCTGGTACGGCGGGTGCGGGCGGATGCCAGGCGGTGCAGTCAATGGGTTGCGGAAGTCGGCGGTCTGGCGGCGAAAGGGCTTTTACCTGCGGTTTGGGTTGGGCCTGAGGGGCTTGATGGTTGGCTTCGATACGTCAGACTCAACGGAACCGCATCGAGTGACCTATTGGTTCGTGGCCTGGCAGCGGATTCGGACAATGGTGAGGAGTTAAAGGATGGTACGACGGAAAACAATCGTTACCGAGGATTCACACTGTATGACTCCCCGGCAGGTCGAGATTTTGACCATGGTTCGCGATGGAAGGCGCCTCAATGGCTATTCGCCGACTTTGCAGGAAATCGCCGACGATCTGGGAATAAGCAAGATCACCGTGTTCGAGCACGTCGAAGCGCTTTTGCGAAAGGGCCTGCTTACGCGGCGCACGAACAGGGCTCGCTCTTTGGAGCTGAGCGATCTTGCGTCGTTGCCTGACGAGAGGCCTACGATCCTGCCCCTGGTGGGTCGAATCGCGGCCGGTCGCCCCATCGAAGCCGTCGAGACGCACGAATCGGTTGACCTGGAGGAAATGTTCACCAGTCGCCATCCCGTGGGCGTATTGACTGTGGCCGGCGACAGCATGATCGACGAACAGATTCGCGATGGGGATATGGTTGTCTATGAGCGGCGGTCGAACCCTCGAAATGGTGACACGGTCGTGGCACTGCTTGACGGAGAAGAGGCAACGCTGAAGAAGTTCTACAAGGAGAAAAACCGGGTTCGGCTTCAGCCTGCCAACCCAAAGTACGAACCGATTTTTACGAATAATGTAGAAATTCAGGGTGTCGTGATCGGCGTTATCCGCAAGTACTGACAGAACTGGATTGGTTTGCGGTGGGGTGTGGGTGGGTGTGGTCTCCCGCGCCAATCCGATGTGGGGTGCCCCTCGCAGCGGAGAAAATGTCATTTCGCGTGATTTTGCGCTTGTTTTAATTTCCCGTTTTTACTAGAGTTGTGTTTGGTTTACGGGTCTGGGTCAGTCCGCTGAGCCTGCGTCATGCCACTCTTGCGAGTCTGTTCCAACAACTCTTGGTAGGTACATAGCGCCGGGTTGTCGCCCGAGCGTGGAGAACAAGGGTCAAGGCGACCCTTTGGTGCGTTTCTAGTGGGAGGACAAATCTGTGAAATCTGCATTTCGTCAAACACCTTCGGGCCTTTTTGGTGGAGTAGCCAAGCTGGGAATCAGCTTGGGCCTTTTCATGGCCGTGGGCCAGGCGAGTTGGGGTCAGGCGGTGACTGAGCCGTCCGACACCCCGCGAATCTCGCGTGGCGGGGGAGGAAAGGGTTCCGTCAAGCAGGAACTCGTTGACCGCGTCGCACAGCCGCAAGCCCCAGTGGCGCGGGAATGGTGCCAGACGCAGCCCAAATGGGAGGCGAAGGGACAGGGGCAGGGTGCCGGTCCGGGCTGCGGGCTGGGAACTTGCGACACCACCGCCGTCCGCGATTCCTGGATTCCCACGGTATCCACGCCTGTCCGAAGCATGCGGATACATTTCAACGTTTTCTGCAATACGGACGGGACGACCTGTGCGGCCACGCAAGCTTCGGTCGACGCCCAGGTGGTGCAGCTCAATGCCGACTTCGCCCCTTCGAAAATCGAGTTCTGCTATACGACCGAATTCATCAACAACACGACTTACCGTCAATTCGCGGATTCCGAAGAGACCGCCATGAAGAACGCTTACGCCGACCTCCCCGGAACGCAATTGAACGTATATGTGGTGAACATTACCGCGGGTTATCTAGGCGTGGGCACTTTTCCATGGGACGCTGACGCCCTTGGAAATCTGGGTGGACTCATCATTGACGATAATTGGTTCGGATCGGGTCAGAAGACCCTCACTCACGAGGTGGGCCACTGTGTAGGGCTTTGGCACACACATCACGGGGTTTCGGAAGTGACGGCCTGTTCGGCTTGCTACGAGCGCGCCGACGGGCTTAACGGCGACACCACCGGCGACTTCGCCGGCGACACGGCGCCGACACCGACGAACTTCAACTGCACCGGCCCCGGCGGAACGGATTCTTGCAGCGCTACCGCGTGGGGTCTGACCGATCCTCAAAATTACATGGGTTATGCCCCCGATTCGTGCTACACGGAGTACAGTCCGCATCAGTTTGGCCGCATGCATTGCTGGTCCGAACAAGTCCTCACCGTTTGGGGTTGCGGACCGATCATTCCTGACGGTGGATGCTGCGTCGCGCAATCATGCTCGATCCAGACGTTGGCGGCCTGCACAACGGCGGGCGGGACTTACCTGGGCGACAATACGGATTGCGCAGGCACACCCGGACTAGCGCATACGTATTCGGGCACGGCGAACCTCGCCATTCCCGACGGCGGCGGCTCGGCGAATCCGGCGACTCACACCATCACTGTGCCCGATTCCTTCACCATCGGAGACGTGGACGTTCGCAATACGGTTACGCACACATGGGTCGGAGACGTGAGCGTGACTTTGCAGCACGGAACCACAACGGTAACTCTGGTTGACCGGCCCGGATATGCGGGATCAGGGTTTGGATGCAGCGCCGATAATTTCAGCAACATCGCGCTGGACGACGAGGGTACATTGTCCATCGAGGGACAGTGTGTGACCAACCTGACTTCTCCGCCGAATTACACCCCGAACGCGGCTCTTTCGGCCTTCGACGGCCAGAACTCATCCGGCACGTGGACTCTTCGCGTGTACGACAGTGCCACATCCGATACAGGCACGTTTAACTCCTGGTCCGTTGTCATTTCCGAAGTGGGAGTTGGCCCATGTGCAGCCGGCTGCACGACGAATGCCCAATGCGATGACGGGCTGTTCTGCAACGGGACCGAGACTTGTGTGACCGGTGCGTGCCAGGCGGGTACGGCGCCGAACTGTGCCGACGCAGTGGCCTGCACCACGGACGCCTGCGATGAAGCCACCGATACCTGCACGCACACCGCCAACAACGCGGCGTGCAGCGACGGCCTGTTCTGCAACGGCAGCGAAACGTGCAACGTAACCCTGGGTTGTCAGGCAGGCACGGCGCCGAACTGCGCCGATGCGGTGGCCTGCACCACCGATTCGTGCAACGAAACCACGGATACCTGCGACCACACCGCCAACAACGCGGCGTGCAGCGACGGACTGTTCTGCAACGGTAGCGAAACGTGCAGCGTAACGCTGGGTTGTCAGGCAGGCACAAATCCGTGCGGCGCGGCGACCTGCGACGAGGCCACCGACACGTGCACAGGGGGCCAGAATATCTGGATCGTCTTTACCGGCACCACCACCGTGCCGGGCGTCGGCACCGTCGAGAACGAGGACATCGTTTCCTACAACACGGCAACGGGACTCTGGACGCTCATCTTCGACGGCAGCGACGTGGGGCTTAGCGCACTGGCCATCGACGGGTTGGCCAGGCTCTCCAACGGCGACATCCTTTATTCCACCAGCGCCGCGGGCACTGTCGCGGGCCTCATCGGTGGACCGTCCACGACGAGCATAGATGACTCGGATATCGTCCGCTTTACTCCGACCACGCTGGGCGCGACAACGGCCGGAACGCATACGTTCTATTTCGACGGCAGCGACGTGGGACTCACCACCAACGACGAAGACGTCGATGCGATTGCCCTCAACAGTAGTGGGCAACTGGTCATCTCCACGCTGGGTGTGTTCAGCGTGACGGGACTGGCCGGCGAAGACGAAGACCTGATCATCTTTACCTCGACCGCGCTGGGCTCGGTGACCAGCGGCTCGTACGCCATGCACTTCGACGGCAGCGACGTGGGGCTGAGCACGACCACGAGCGAGGACGTCGATGCGGCGGGAATAACTCCAACGGGAACAATTTTGCTTTCCACGTTGGGTTCGTTCTCCGTAACCGGCGCGACGGGCGCGGATGAAGATGTGTTCCAGTTCACTCCGACCACGCTGGGAACCAACACGGCCGGGAGCTTTGCCATGTTCCTCGACCTGAGCACCATAGGAATCTCCACCGCTGCGAACATCAACGCGGTAGAGCTGGTGCCGTAGTTCGTTCGTTCATTTGACTGATCGCGGAGATCGAAGCGAAGCCCCGGCTTCCTTCGATCTTCGCTTTTTTATGCGTGGTGGGATCGAGACCATGCGACCGCCTTGCACGGGCCGCTGCTGAGGGGAATTTTCGGATCGTAGCCCAGCAGCTTCTTTGCCTTGCTGATGTGGGCTGTCAGCATTCCAAATCAGGGAGTCGGTTCGCGTACGAGCAGGGCTTCATCGCACTCGATGGTAAACGTATTGGCTCCATCCGCGTCGTTAACAATGAGTTCGGCCTGTGCGTTTACGGCGATATCGCCATTCCGGAGGAGATAGGATTCGACGAGCGATCCGGTGATTTCGATGCCGGGCAAAGTCGGCCGCGGCTCATAGGTGATTTCCAGGCTGCCTGCGGATTGCTGCACCGCGACGACCTCGAACGCAAGATCGGCAGTAGGCAATGATCGCAAGTGTTGCGCCCCAATCTCCACGGGCACGCCGTTGATCGTAAAGGCGTCCTTCAGGTCGATGGTAACGGTGAGGTCTTCGGTGAAGGTTTCCTGGCCGGTGGCGCCAGTTGGACCCGTCACTTCCAGGACGCAGGTTGGTGCTCCGGAGTATGCGCCGGAAGGAAAGCCGCCGAAATCAGCCGTGCAGCCGCCGACCGATCCCAGTCCAAGTATTGTGAGCACGGCGGGATGAAAAAGATATCGCAGTTGGTCTATGGATTGACGCATCCGGTGATACTCCAGTTGAGGGCATTGAGAAAATCGTCCAAATCGGGGATGTCGATGACACCGTCCTGATCGGCGTCGGTGTCGAGCGGCTCGCACTCCGAGCCCGCGTCGTAGCTTGCTCCCATACAACGTTGAAAGAC
>CXWL01119205.1_pt1 | contig 78014 bp, 61 predicted proteins | sample 590931 | NCBI WGS metagenome assembly CXWL01 (sample SAMEA3498368, study PRJEB10139) | groundwater metagenome | biome: water well; material: biofilm material | place: Germany | collected 2015-04-27
GGCGTGAACCGACCATGTAGATGATATTGGTCGTCAGCGTAGGCTTGCTCGCGTCCGGGAACAGCATGACACGCATGCCATTGGCCAGCCGGTATTCGGTAATGCCCTCGACTGCAGTCACCTTGACCGGCGCTGCCAGAGCGCCGCTGCTTTGCCGGGCGGCTGGCGCTGTGGTTGCGGGGGCTGCTGGTTCTGCCGAAAAAGCGAGGCCAGGTGACAGAATGCCGGCACTGAGCATGAGTAAGGTAATCAATTTCACAGGAGTTTTCCTATAGTGGGAACGAAGTTGAAAAATAGACTATAAATTGCTCTTTTGCAATTGAAAATAAAGAATAATCCTGAGGACGAGGAATAATTTTGTCTTTGTTCATTGGCAACGAATTTTATTGGACTAAACATCGGTGGTTTAGTTCGCCGCATCAGCGGATGCCGGGCTTGACTTGACTTGGCCTGGCCTGGGATTTTTCGGCAATGCGTACTGTAAGACCAGGTGTATAGTCGCGCACATGGTGTTTTCACTCAAAGATAGGGCGGTTATCTGCGGTGCAAAACGAAATCAAATTAGATTGAACAGCTGGAAATGACTGAATGAAGAATGAACTGCATTACCGGAGGGCGACAGAGGCTGATGTCCCCGTCATCATGGAGATACGGCTGGCGGTCAGGGAAAACGTCTTGTCGAATCCCGCCCGCATTCCTTACCAGATGTGCGTCGATTACCTCGAACTTCTGGGGCGCGGCTGGGTGTGTGAAAGAGCGGGCGAAGTCATCGCCTTTTCGTATGCCGCGACAGAGGATGGGTCGATCTGGGCACTGTTTGTCAGGCCTGAATCTGAAGGACTGGGTGCCGGCAAGGCTTTGCTCGCGCTGGCGGCGGAATGGTTATTTAGCCTTGGTCATGCAAGGGTGACATTGAGCACCTCGGCTGATACGCGGGCAGACCGATTTTACCAACGGCAAGGATGGACGCGCGGTGAAATGAAAGATGCAAAAGAGGTGTATTTCACGTTGACACAGGGCGCCGGCTGACTACCTGGAATGTCGCTATGCGCTGCCGCGATCATGTTGCAGCAGCTGCCCGCAAGCAAGCAAGTAAGTAAGTAAGTAAGTAAGTAAGTAAGTAAGCTTGAAAAACACCCCTGCCAGCACGCAATCCCCATGCGCCTGAGCCGGCATGTGCCGCCACAACCCGCATGGGGATTGCGTGAGCGGCCATGCCATTATAAGAAAGTTACAGTTAAACGCCCTCTGCCGGCCGATCAAACTGTTTCAGCGATGCCGATTTCAGGGTGCCGGCTAAGGCCGCGGTGATCAGCTCGGCCGGTTGCACGACTTGTGCGCCGCGCTCCATGCTCATTGCCTGCCCGGGGTTGATCCTGACGCTGAAGCCGCGCTGGATCAGGCAGGCGGCAGTCCATTCTTCCAGGGCCGACAATACGTAATTGCGCTTGCCCTGCGGGGATAAATAACTGACTTCAACGGGCCTGATCTTGTCCCACAAATCTTCGGATTGCCTCACCATGCCGGGCAATTCGCTCAGCGCCAGTTTTTCCGGGTTCATCCAGCCGCTTGCGTAGGCTTGAGTGATATGCGCTTGCCACAGTTGGCTGCCGACTTCATCCCAGCTGAGGCTGAGTAATTTTTCTTGCTTGTTTTCGTGTTTGTACTGGGCGTACCACAGATGCTCTATCGCGCTTTCTCCGCCCAGCAGATGCAGGCAGTCAGCCAGCGGCGGATAGGCGGGCCTGGCACCGGGCGTGAGCGCGCTGACACGTTCGGCCAATGAGGGTAGACAGTCGAACTCGGCGGGCGGGCGGTTGGCGGCGTAATGTATGGCCGCCTGAACTGCGGCGCGCTTGGTGCCGGGTTTGCAAAAACGCCGGTAACCGTCGTACACCGGCAGGCGCGCACCGCGTCGAATCGCGGGATTTAATTCGTGCTCCAGATAGGCGGACCACATCGGGCTGATCAGGTGGATTTTTTCTATCGCCGCGCGCGTGGCGATGACGCCATAGACATGTGCGGCCAGCATGTCGGCGGCAAATTCCTGCTCGCGCGCGACACCGTGTGACAGGCGCAGGAACCAGCACGCGAAGCGGTGAAACAGCCGGTCAGGCGGGAACAGCGAGTCATCAAGGTCGGCCACCGCATTGACTAGCCATAGACGGGTGCGATATACCCAGGGCCCGAGCGGCAATTTTCCGGCAAAAAAGTGACCATATTCATGGGCGATGAGCGCGCCGAGTTCCGCTTCGGACAGGCTTGCCAATAAGGGCAGGCCTATCCCTGCATGCAGGCTGTTTATCCTGCCATTCCAAGAACGCCTGGCATGGATGAAAACCGCCCCGGTATCGATTAAGCTGATCTGTAGCGGAGCGACCAGGCCTAGTTGCTGCCCCAGTTTTTCCACCANNAAATGCCAATAGCGCCGCGGCCAGGAGGGCGAAAAATCCAGAGTATGCCAGGGTCGATTTGCTGTGCAGCTGGTTCAGCGGCAGCCAGAGCAGGGCCAGCATCAGCGCGCCTGTCATCAGGCAGAAAACAGACCAGAGCGCCAGTAGCCATCGGGTGCGCCTGAGCGGATTGGCGAGCCTTGCTTGCCCCGGGATTGTTGTGCTGTTGCTCATAGCGGCCATTGATGAAGTGCGGTCGTGACGGGGCCGCGTAATAAGTCGGTTTTTGCTGCGCGGTTGCGCAAGGCGGTGCGTTCCTGCGCACTCAGCCGCGGACTGCGCGAACGGATCAGGCAGGCGGCAGCTTGGATATCCAGTTCAATATCGAGTTCATCGAGATCGACGGCCTCACCCTGGATGAACTCTTCCAGAGACTTGGTTTTTGCCTTGGATAAGGCCAGCATGCCATGCGTCATGGCGGCAAGCTCGGCGTCATACGTTCTGATCCCCTCGCCGATCAGCAGAGTCAGCTGATCGCTGGCGAGTTTGCTCAGTTGATTTCGATTCATGCCTTTGGCGATCTTGCGTGCCTGTGCCGGATCGTTACGCAATGCCAGGGCGAGCTTGACGAAACTTGACTGCGTATCCTGGGTTTGCAAAGGCCGCAAGCCTGCCCGCACGCGATAAAAATCGAGCATCTCGGCATTCTTTTCTGTGGCGGGCAATTCCTTGAGCCAGAAGTCAGGATTGACATTGATCTGGTTTGCCACCAGAGCAAAATCGGCCGCGTGGTCGGGCCGCTTGTCGGCAGCTTTGTCGCGCACGGCAGCATGCAGCAGCCTGAGCGCCTCAATGCCGCGTTTCTCCGTCAGCAGTGTCTTGACTTCGGTGTCGAGCAGGCTATCGGCATGCGCTGGCGATAGCTTGTGCAGGCGCGCGAGATCCTGGTTGGCGCCCGCGTAGTCAGCGTGAATTGCCTTGCGCCAGACCAGGCTTTGCAAGATGTCGGGATTGTCTGGAAAGCGCAGGCTGAGCTCCTGCATGCTGTCCAGGCCGGCCGGGCCGGTTAACAGCGAGGCATACAGAAACTGTGATTGGGCTGACGATCCCTGCTGTTTTGCGCGCGCGCCGTATTCGAGCAACAAGGCCGCATGCTCGCCGGCCTCGTCGCGCAACTCCTGGTATAGCCGTTCATAAGCGAGCTGCCCGGGTTTGGCTTGCATGGCGCGTGTCGCGACCCGGATCGCTTCTGCCTGCGAGATGCCTTTTGCCGCATGGATGGCATTGCGGGTCTGGCTTAAGCCCCAGTCATAGATGAGCGCCAGTGCTTCTAGCGCTGGCAGGATGGTTTTTTCCTGTGCGTTTTCTACGGCATACCTGATGCACATGTCAACGCCGACCGGGCCGTTCTCGGCTGCGGTTTTTGCCAGGGTAATTTTATTGACATGAAGCTTGCTGTCGATTTCGATATAGCGCGTGCCGCAATAGAGGCTGGGAATGTTCTTGCCCGGGTTCTCTTCATCTGCTTTGGCGGAGACCACTGTCGCATGCAGCAGGGGGGAAGCGCCGGCAATATTCCAGACGCTAGTGCCATCGCTGCTGACGATGGTGTGGCGGAACTCGTCTATCACGCCTATCTTGTCAACCGCGGCGCTACCGGTAATCGCCCCGGTTCTGACCGTGATCGCGGCTTTGCCTTGCGGCGCGAGCTTGATGGTTTCGCCGTCAAGTGTCGCCAGCACGGGCAAGTCAAAGCCATTGAGCACGATGACTTCCTGCGAGTGGCTTTGGTGGTAGCCAAATATGGTCGCCGAGAAGGCCAGTGCGGCCAGGCCGAACGCCAGTGCGCGCGTGCTCAGCCAGCCCTTGATATCCATCGGCACCCGCGCATAGACCTGCCATTGCTGTTTGGATTGATCTTTAGCGCTGCCTTTCACCACATACGAGCCCAGCGGGATCAGCACTATCGTCGAGAAAATCACCAGCGCATGCAGGGCGACGTAACTGCCGTCGCTGTCGTATTCTTTGCTGTGCTCGCCAGCGCCGATGAAGGTGAACCCGACAGAACCGATGTTTTTGCTGCACGGCGCTGTGTTAGTTGCTGAGCTCGTTGCTGTATTAACGGGCTTGGCAAACAAGCGACGCTGGCTGGTCAGCGTGATCAGTAAATCACGCTGCGCGGGCAGGCGGCGAAACAGGCGCGCCATCATCAAAGCACGATAGATCTTGAAGGTGTCGCCGCCCGCTATAGCGCGCCGGATCCTGGCGTCAGCGGCAAGAGATTGAAGCTCGGGAATACGGCGTAATACTTCAGCAGGATCAGAATTCGACATCGGCAGCGCTTCAATTTAGGTGTATCGTAAATAAGGCAAAATACATAAGGAAAAATACAAGTTTCGTTTTCAGTCACGCATGCCCGATGCGTTTCCCGGGCTGTTTTTGCTCTGGAAGGCGCATAGGTATTGCGTATTCACTTTTGAAAAATTCCTGCCCCCAGCCAAGAGTCAAATTTCCGTCAGGATGTTATCCATCGGCACGTCATGCGCTTCTGCGGGGAACTCTGCCTGGCCCTGGGCGTAGGCTATGCCTATCGCCAGCGGGCGCGGCGTCAGCGCCAGCGTCCGGTCATAGTAACCGCCGCCGTATCCCAGCCGGTAATTTTTGCGGTTGTATCCGACACAAGGGATGAGCAATGCCTGCGGATGAACCATCCTCTCTCGCTGTGCCGGCACCGGTATGCCGTGTTCGTCTTTGCCCATCAGATCACCGGGCGCCCATTGCATGAAAGTCAGCGGCTGCGCTTTGCTCAGCACCACCGGCAGGGCCAGTTGTATCCCCATGTCATGCAGCTGCGGGTAGCAGCTGCGCAGGTCAGGCTCGGCCTGCACCGGCCAGAATAAGCCCAGGCTGGCGGGGCGCTGCTGGCGGCACCAGTCAAGCAGCTGTTCGATGATGCGTCCATCCCACTCGTGACGTTGAGCCGCCCCGGTCTGGCGGCGCTGGTCGAGCAAAATTTTTCGTAACGCAGCACGGCTAGGCGGCAGCGGTTTTGCACTGGTGGATGGCTGTGTCATACTGTTAATAACGTTGAGAAGGAAAGTTGCAGATGATGTTGTTAAAGAAGAAAATAGTTCGCTTGGGCTTGAATTTATGTTTGAGCATGGTAGCAGCTTTGTCACCATTTTCGCAGGCAATGGCGGCAAAAAGCATCAAGAGTTTTGTCAATGATGACGACAGGTTTATGGCGTTGCGCGANNGACTGGCAAAATTTTGACGCGCAATACCCGCAATTTGTCGTTGCCGATGATACCCAGTTGAAGTGTTATGCGCTGCTGTCTAGGGCGGTCAAACAGCAGAAAGTAGCCGCAGAGGCGCGCGCGCTGCTGATCGCCCCGCGCGACTATGCGGATGGGTGCAATGCTCTGGTGACATATTTATTCGAGAACGGGCAATTGAGCGAAACAGATCTGTGGGATCAGTTGCGTATGGCAGCAGAGAACTCAGCCATGCCGCTGGCGCAGCGTCTGGGAAAATTGCTCAATATCCCGGAAAAAAGCCTGAGCCTGGCGATAGAGAAACCGGCCAAACTATTGAAAAAGGCGCCAGCCAGCGGCAAGCTTGCGCATGGGCTGTACCTGATCGCGCTGGGGCGTGCGGCCAAGGTCGATCCTGACGATGCGGCTGAAACCTTGACGCAATACAGCGGCAAATTTTCCGAGACCGAACGCGCGCTGGGATGGGCGCAGATAGCATTGCAGGCGGCGCAAAAACTGCGCCCTGAGGCGCTCGGGTTCTGGCAGCGCGCGGAAGGTGCCAGCCTGTCGCAGGAAGGCTACCAGTGGCGCGTACGCACTGCCTTGCGCGAGGGCGACTGGCGGCTCGTCAAGAGTGCGATCAACGCAATGCCGGCCGGGCTTAAGGGTGAGCCGGCATGGGTGTACTGGTATGGCCGTGCACTGATGATCGAAGGGAAAAACGAAGAGGCGCAGGCACTGTTCGCCAGCATCGCCGAGCAGATGCATTTTTACGGCCAGCTGGCGCTGGAAGAGCGCGGCCAGAAAATTGGCGTGCCGCTGGCGGCCAATCCGGTGACGCCCGACGAGCTGGCGCAGACGGCAAAAAACGTGAATCTGCAAAGAGCGCTCAAATTTTATGCGATGAACTTGCGCTTTGAAGGCACGCGCGAATGGAACTGGGAATTGCGCAAAATGAACGAGCGCCAGCATCTGGCGGCGGCGGAACTGGCGAGGCAGAATAATATGCTAGACCGCATGGTGAGCACCTCGGATCGCACCAGAGGCGAGATGGATTTCAGCCAGCGTTACCCGACCCCGTTTAACGACAGCATGTATAAAACGACCCAGGCGCTGGGGATGGATATGGCCTGGGTGTATGGCCTGATCCGGCAGGAATCGCGCTTCGTCATGCATGCCAAATCGCATGTCGGCGCCTCTGGCCTGATGCAGGTCATGCCCGCCACGGCACGCTATGTCGCCAAAAAAATCGGCCTGGGCAACCTGTTGCCGCAACAGCTGAACGAGATCGACACCAACATCGCGCTGGGCACCAATTATCTCAATATGGTATTGACCGATCTGGGTGGTTCTCAGGCGCTGGCATCGGCCGCATATAACGCGGGGCCAGGCAGGCCGCGTGCATGGCGCGCCAGCCTGACCCGTCCGGTTGAAGGGGCGATTTTTGCGGAGACGATACCGTTTTCAGAGACCCGTGGCTATGTCAAGAATGTGTTATCGAACGCGACTTATTATGCCGCACTGTTTGAGAAAAAACCGCAATCGCTGAAAGCTCGCCTGGGTGTCGTGGTGCCCAAGGGTATGTCGGCAGCTGACGCGGAATTACCTTAGGAAAAATCATGCAAGATACCGAACTCGATGCAGAACTCAATACCAGGCTCGACGCCATCCTTAGCGGCAAAAAAAAATCCAGCATGCAATTGATCATAGGGAATAAAAATTACTCGTCCTGGTCGATGCGTCCCTGGGTCGCCATGAAAGCGTTCGGCATTCCATTTGAAGAAGTTCTGATCTTGCTGGATCAGCCCGATACGACGGAAAAAATCGCCGAATATTCGCTTGCCGGACGCGTGCCAGTATTGCTGGCCGACGGCATTGCTGTCTGGGATTCGCTGGCGATATGCGAATTTCTGGCCGAGCAGTTTCCGCTGCAGAACCTGTGGCCGGAAGATGTTGCGGCGCGCGCCATGGCGCGCAGTGTTTGCGCTGAAATGCATGCGGGATTTACTGGTTTGCGCTCCTCCATGCCGATGAATATCAAGGCCAATTTTGCAGGCAAAGGCCGTAACGCGGGATCGCAGGCTGACATCGGCCGCATCAGCGAAATCTGGGAGGATTGTCTGTCACGCTACGGCGCGCATGCGTATCTGTTTGGTGATTTCTCGATTGCCGACGCCTACTTTGCGCCGGTCGTCATGCGCTTCAAAACTTACGATGTGTCGCTGGCGCCGGCTTTGCAGGCGTATGTCGAGAGAGTGCAGGCTCACCCGGCGGTCGCGCAATGGGTGAAAGAGGCGCTCAATGAGCCGGATGAAGTGCCTAAATACGACTTCCCGCCGGCACAGTAAAAGCAGAAAGCGTCAAGTATGAAAACCTATGTGGTCGGTGGCGCGGTACGTGATGCCTTGCTCGGTTTGCCGGTGCAAGACCGTGATCACGTGGTGATAGGCGCAACGCCTGAACAAATGCTGGCGCAAGGATTTACCCCGGTGGGCAAGGATTTTCCGGTTTTTTTACATCCCAAAACGCATGAAGAATANNGATGCAAACGTCACATTGGAACAAGACCTGATCCGCCGTGATCTGACGATTAACGCCATCGCTCAGGACGATAACGGGGTGCTGACCGACCCGTTTCACGGCCGGCAAGATGTGCAGAATAAAATTTTCCGCCATGTCTCGGGTGCCTTTGCCGAAGACCCTGTGCGCATTTTGCGCTTGGCGCGTTTTGCCGCACGTTTTTCGCTGCCGCCACATGATTTTTCTGTCGCGCCCGAGACCATGGAGTTGATGCGGCAGATGGTTACCGCTGGCGAAGTCGATGCCCTGGTAGCGGAACGCGTCTGGCAGGAACTGTCGCGTGGCCTGATGGAAGTGCGGCCCTCGCGCATGTTTGACATCTTGCGCGAGTGCGGCGCGCTAAGGCGCCTGCTGCCTGAGCTGGATGCCTTGTGGGGCGTGCCTCAGCCTGCCAGATACCATCCCGAAATAGATACCGGCGTGCACGTCATGCTGGTGGTGGATTATGCCGCGCAACGGGGCTATCCTTTGCCGGTACGGTTTGCCGCCCTGATGCATGATCTGGGCAAGGGCACGACCTCACCCGACCAATGGCCGGCGCACCATGGCCACGAGCAGCGCGGCGTTGCGCTGGTGGATGCGGTCTGCCAGCGCTTGAAAGTACCGGGCGACTGCCGCGATCTGGCCGTGATGACGGCGCGCGATCATGGCAATGTCGGCCGGGCGCTGGAGATGCGCCCCGCGACAATAGTCGAGCTGTTTGAGCGCTGCGATGCCTTCCGCAAGCCGCAACGTTTTCTCGATATGCTTAAAGCTGCGGAATGCGACTGTTTTGGCCGCTCCGGCCTGGCCGATATCCGCTTCCCGCAAGCCGCTTTTCTCGCGCAGGCGCTGGCGGCGGCGCAGGCGGTGAATGCCGGCGCGGTGGCGCAGGCCACGATGGGAGAAAACAATGTAGGGCAGGCACAGAAAATCGCTGGCGCCATCCGTGAGGCAAGAGTCCTTGCCGTACGTGAGTATCGCGATAACGCTGATTTTCTGGAATAATCGAAAAATATCGCCTACAATGAACCACGAATTGTGCAGCGCACAAATAACCGGATTGGCAGGAAGGAATGTTTATGAAAACATCAGATATTTATCCCGATAACAAAGAGCACGAGGTGTCTGCCAAGGCGCGCCATAGCGTGTTTGTCAAAGAGCTATCGGAACGCGACAGGCACCGCATACTGAAACATTTCCTGGCGCTGAAAGACGAAGATCGCTTGTTGCGCTTCGGCACCTATCTGTCGGATGATTTGATTGCCAAGTATGTCAATGGAATAGATTTCTCGCGGGATACCGTGTTTGGCGTGGTGAGCAGCCATTTCAGACTGGTTGGCGTCGGGCATCTGGCATTCGCGCCGCGTAAGCCCGAAGATGATATTTCCGACAAGGATAATATTGCCGAATTCGGCGTCTCTGTGTCTGGCGATGCGCGCGGCAAAGGGATAGGCGCCAAATTATTCGAGCGCGGCGCAATTCATTGCCGCAATGCGGATGTCGATACGCTGTTCATGCACTGCCTGGCGAGCAATCAAACCATGATACACATTGCCAAAAAAGCTGGCATGGAGATCTTCCGCGAGTATGGCGAGGCAGATGCCTATCTGAAAGTGCTTCCTGCCGATGCCGTCAGTGTCTTGAAAGAAGCCGTGCAAGAGCAGGTGGCATCAATCGATTACAACATCAAGGCAAACACCCGTGCTGCAGTGAAGTGGCTGGAAGAGAATTTACCCGGGATGAAACACGATTAGTCAACTCGCCCCGGGCGAAAACGGATGATGGTTTGTCACTGATTCCAGCGCCGCTGTTCATGATCGTTGCGCCGCAAAACTGTTACATATTCCCTCGCATGTCTGCTCATATTTCTCCTTGCACGCCGTCCCCGTAGTCTCAGGGGGGCGGCGTGCAAGCGGCTGCATTACAGTTCAATATTGCTGGCGGCGGCAATTTTTTTCAGGCACTCCAGGGCGCCGCCAAAATCAAATGCCTCAATCAGACTGTTGATGACGACAAATTGCTTGCCTAATGCGGCGCGCAACAGCGCCGCATTTTCTTCTATCGTTGCTCCACTGCTGAAGTCGTCCGATTCCAATTGCACGGCTAAATGACGGAATAGCTGACTTAATTTTTCCGGATCGACATCGGCAGCGATGACGGTAGTCTCTTTCGCCGGAAGCCGGATGCTAATTGCCTCTACCAATTCGCTGAGCTGAGTAGCGATATCGGCCAAAGCGCTGCTCAGTGCTGGCAGAGCTTGCCGCTGCTTGAGCGCTAGTTCAAATTTTTCTGCCAGGCTTCGGAGGTCTTCTGCACCTATCTGTGCAGAAACCCCTTTTAGCGTGTGCGCCAGGCGTTCCGCCGTGGACCAGTCCCGGGCCTTCAGGGCATCGTTCATCCGCAGTGCGAAGTCTGCCTGGCCTGCGGCAAATTTCCCCAGTAATGACACATAGAGTTCATCGCGCCCTAAAGATTGACGCAGGCCGGTAGCGACGTTGAGGTGCGGGATGGCGGCAAAGCGATTGTTGGTTTGTATCGCCACGGTAAACGGTGCCGAAGCTGGCGCTGTCGTAGCTGTGGTAATGCTGTCGTAAGCGGGTACCGTGTTAGTCTGGACTTGTTTTTTTGCATTACGGGGACTGATCCAGCGCAGCAGTTTCATCCATAAATCGTCAGGATCTATCGGTTTGGCGATATGGTCATTCATGCCGGCATCGATACAGTGTTCGCGGTCGCCAGCCATCGCATTGGCCGTCATCGCCACAATCGGCAATTGCACAAAGCCGGGTTGCGCGCGGATCTCCCGCGTGGCAGTTAAGCCGTCCATGACAGGCATTTGCATGTCCATGAGCACAATGTCGTATCCGTGCTGTTTGCCTTGCATGGCGAGCATTTCAAGCGCGACCGCGCCATTTTCGGCAACATCGACAAGCAGACCGGCTTCGTGCAGCAGCTCGGTCGCCACTTCCTGATTGAGGTCATTGTCTTCGACCAGCAACACGCGGGCGCCGGCAATGTCAGTAAGATCAGCGCCATGTGCCGGGATCGCATCACGATGTTGTTTTTCAGCCGGTGTACCTCCAAGAATGCGCATGACGGTGTCGAACAGCAGGGAGGATGTCACTGGTTTGATCAACACGTCCTCGATGCCGGCCTCTACCGCAGCACGCATCACCTCGTCACGCCCATAGGCGGTAATCATGGCCATATGGGGCGTACCCACGGGCACGGCCCGGCGGATTTCCCAGGCGGTGGTCGCACCATCCATGGTCGGCATTTGCCAGTCCAGAAACACTACTTCATAAGGGGTATTGAGCTTGGCTGCACGCACCACTTCGGTGATCGCGTCACGGCCGCAGGACGCTGATGACACGATGAATGTCATGCTACGCAACATGTCGCAAATTACCTCACGGGCGTAGTCATTGTCGTCCACTACCAGCACGCGGCGGCCACGCAAGTCCATTTCTGGCATCGGGGTGCGCGGCGTTTTCGCACCGCGACCTAGCCTGATGGTGAACCAGAAAGTCGAGCCCTTGCCAGGCACGCTGTCGACACCGACTTCACCGCCCATCAAGCCGGCCAGCTGTTTCGAGATGGCCAGCCCCAGACCGGTGCCGCCATATTTGCGCGTGGTTGAGGTATCCGCCTGCTCGAAGCTCTGGAACAGGCGGGTACGCTGTTCTTCATTTAAGCCAATCCCGGTATCGCTGACGGAGAAGTGGAGCAAGACGTCTTTTTCCGATTCCTCAATGACCTTGACCTGGATGGCAATATGGCCGGTGTCAGTAAATTTAACCGCATTATTGGCGTAGTTGATGAGAATTTGCCCTACCCGCAATGGGTCCCCCGTGAGCCGGCGAGGCACCGCCCTATCGACATCGAGAATCAATTCCAGCCCCTTGCTCTCAGCCCTTTCTGCCACCAGGCCGGCGACGTTATCAAGCACCTTGTCGAGCTCGAAGTCGATGCGCTCCACCACCATCTTGCCTGCTTCAATTTTTGAGAAATCAAGAATGTCGTTGATGATGCCTAACAAGTGCTGGCTTGATGCCTGGATTTTTTTCAGATAGTCGCGTTGGCGCGGTGACAGGTCGGTCTTCATCGCCAGATGCGACATGCCCATAATGGCGTTCATCGGCGTGCGTATTTCATGGCTCATGTTGGCGAGGAAGTCAGACTTCATCTGTGCGGCAGTTTCCGCCAAAGTCTTGGCATTGCGTATCTGTTCAATCGCCGCACGTTCTACGGAAATATCCTCGATGATCCATACTGTCCCCCTGGCTTGATCGTTAACATCAACTGCGGTGCCGGTCAATCGGCACCAGAATCTGCTGCCGTCCTTGCGCATCAGTTCCTGTTCTCTGCGATGGACTTCGCCACGCCAGATCTTTTCGTAGAGTTCGCCGCCACCTTGCGCGTTGGCCTCCTCGTCGACATACCAGACTGCGGTGGCCTGGCCGATCAGTCCGCCTTGCGGCCAGCCGAACATGTCATGCAGTTTCTTGTTGCCGCGCAGGATAATGCGTCCATTGATTAAGGCAATGCCTGCATTGGCGGTGTCAAAAATGGCTTGCTGTTCACTACTGGCAAGCTGCAGCGCCTCTGCAGCCGCGCGCTCGTCGGTAATATCTTCAAACAGGGCAACCACCCCTTGCGACAAATCGTTGATGTTGACTGCACGGGTGGAGGCTCTGGCCCAGAACTGGTTGCCGTCCTTGCGCATGCAATGCAATTCTCTGACGTCAATGTCGCCATTCGCCAGTGCCGGATAAATGCTGTTACCCACAGCATTAAAGCTCTTCTCATCGGCGTACCATGATTTTGTCGACTGCCCTATCTGTTCGCCGGCAGTGTAGCCAAACATTTCGTCCATGCGATGGTTGCAGCGGACAATGGTGCGGTCTTTTAACAGGACGATCCCGGCGGTGGCTGTGTCGAACAAGGCATCCTGTTCGTGGATGGCGGTATTGAGTTCGGCGGTGCGGATGCTGATCAGTTGTTCCAGATGCTCGCGATAACGTTGCAACTCATCGCTCATCTGTTTCTTTTCGGTGATGTCTTCCTTGATCGCCAGATAGTGCGTAATCTTGCCGTCGGGCTGGCGGATCGGTGCAATATGGGCGAATTCCACGTACTCGCTGCCATCCTTGCGGTGGTTGATGAGTTCGCCGCGCCATGGCTCACCGCTGGACAGCGTTGCCCACATGTCGGTATAGGTTTCTTTTGATGTTTTGCCAGACTGCAGTACGCGCGGATTAAGCCCCAGCGCTTCTTTGCGGCTGTAGCCGGTATTGCGCTGGAAGCTGGTATTGACGTATTCGATTTCTGCATCGAGGTTGGTAATGACGATGCTTTCCGGGCTTTGTTCTACCGCCATGTACAACTTGCGCAACTCTTCTTCGTCACGTTTGCGTTCGGTCACGTCGATGTTGACCCCAAGTGCGCGGACGACCTGATCCTGTGCATCGGTAAGAATAATTCCACGCGATACTAGCCAGCGTATCTCGCCCGAAGTATGGCGGATGCGAAACTCGATATCAAAAGGCAGGCGGTTTTCTACATGCTCGCGCATTTGCCTGGTTAGCCCGGGAAGGTCTTCGGGCAGAACCCGATCGAGCCAGTTGGTTTTCGTGCTGTCAAACGTTCCTGCTTCCATGCCGTACAGCGCTTCTACTTCCGGTGTCCAGGTGGTGATGCCGGTCTTGATATTCCATTCCCAGACGCCGATGTTGGCGCTGGCCTGCGCCAGGTGAAGGCGGGTTTCGCTTTCGTGCGAGGTGGCCTCTGCGGCGTCGCGCGCTGCACGGATGCGCAATGCCTGTATGCCGTAGGCGAGGTCGTCTGCGAGTTCCTCAAGCAATGTCATTTCTGCACTGTCAAAGGCGTTGGGCTCTTTGGCGTAAAAGTTGAGCGCGCCGAAACAATGCTGGTTTTCGTCAAGCAGGGGCAGCGCAAGCGCAGAGCTATAGCCATTTTTTAAAGCGGCATGGCGCCAAGGCGCCAGATGCGGATCGGTGAGGAAATTCTGTGCAATCACCGGTTGGGATTCACGGATCGCGGTGCCTGTCGGGCCACGTCCGCGCTCCACATCGGCCCAGGAGATGTGGGCCGATTCCAGATAATCATCTGCCACCCCGAAACTTGCCACCGGACGCACCGTGCGCACGTCATCATTTTCGGCAAATCCCACCCATGCCATGCGATATCCGCCGCTTTCCACCGCGAGACGGCACAAATCATTCATCAGCTGAAGCTCGTTTTGCGCGCGGATTAACAACTGATTGCATCGGCTGGTCGTTTGCAGGGCGCGATTAACGCGTTTCAGTGCCTGTTCTGCGTGCCGGCGCAAAATGATGTCAGCCAGACGTTTTCCCAGTGCGGCAAACAGTTCGCGCTCCTCAGCAAGGAAGCTGGCGCCGGCATCGGCAGGTAACCGGGCCACGTAGCGAATGCTAATCCGGTCGGGGCGTTCATCCGTGCCGCCGAAGCGCACCGAGAGTCGCTCCTCGTCGGGGGCGGCACTCGTGCAGTTGCCATATGTCACCCCGTTATATTCAATGCAGCCGGCAGCGATTTCGGGGTAGCGCATGGCAGCGGGCAAACGCTCTGCCACCGAGTTCAGCACTTCGTTTATGTCCAGTTCGTTATTATCGGTGAGGCGCTTGACGTCATACAGGCAGGACATTTCCTTCATGCGTTTGCCAAGATCGTACTGTGCCTGACGGCTGGCGACTATCGCTTCACGAAAGGCAAGTACCGCACGTGCCATCTCCACCATCATGCTGCGCTTATCTCCGCCTAAGGCTTGCACCTTTGACAGCGATTCCGGGTCGATGTTGCCTTGCGCTAACTCCTGCAGGGCATTGACCAGCTGGGCCAGTCGTTTCGTCAGTATGAGGGTTATCAGCAGCAGCAGCAGGATGAGCGTGATGGCCAGTGCGCCGCCGACCACGACAATGTGCATCGTGCGTTGCCCTGCATGCAGCGCCTGTGCTTCGCTGCGCTTTGTCATTGCGATGGCCGTCGTTTCGGCGATATTGTGGGTGTGCTCAGATACCGACAGATAACTTTGCGCGGCCTGATAGGCGTAGCGTCTGGCGTTTGGCGGGTCTATGCTGGCCAGATCGGTTGCCGTAATGATGAAGTTGCGATAAGCGTTAAAATCGATCAGGCTTTCTTTAATCTGCTGTGCATCATTTGGGTCGACTTTCTTAAATGAGGGCCAGTGTTGTTCCAGCCTGGCAAGACGGTTGACCACCGATGTGTGAACTTGATATACGCCGGCCTCATCAAGTTTGCCTTCTGACGCTTCGGTCAGTGTTTTGTCGACCAGGCGCTGGAGTGCGGCAAGTTCCTGATTTAGCGAGGTCGCGAAGGCGACGCGGCTGAGATCCTCTTTTTGCTCTGCAATGCTGGACAGGCTTTCGTTGCGAAGATCAAGGAAAAACCAGATGTTGATGGCGCCCGCCAGCAGCGTGACCAGAATAACTGGCAAAAACAGCATGATCAGATAGGGGCGGATTTTGCTAGGTCTGGAAGTTAAGGTATTCATCAATCAGTCAAGTGAGTGAATTGTCAGTTGATTAAGTCAGGCCAAAGCGCAGGGGGCACGCTGGCAACATAATCGAAGCCCGATCCATTTTTAGGCCGGAAGATGACCAAGGTGCCTTCTTTCGGGAAATAAGCGATCAGGTCCATCAGGTTGGGAGCGTGGGCGACGATCAGCCTGTTATGTCCCGGCTCGACCGTAGCCGACAGCAGGCGCCGGGTATTTTCAAGAATGGGGCGTTTTTGCTGCGAGGTCAGATTGGCGGTGTACATCAGATCTTTATCGACCGTGTAATGCAGTTTGGGAAATGCGGCGTCGGCACTTTCCTTGGCCCTGCAGAGTGGACTCACGCGTATTTCACCGATAGGAATACGCGCTTTACGCATCGCTTCGCCAACGAGGGCTGCCAGTTTGCGTCCCTCCTCGGTCAATGGGCGCTGTGTGCCGCAATCATTCAGATCGACGGTAGGGAAACGGTCGGGTCGGGTATTGTCGGTCGTGCCGTGCCGCAGGTAGAGCACAAAGCCGCCGGATCTCAGTTGGAACAGTAACTCACGCGTAGCAGGAATCTCGGCGAATTTTTCACTGCCGGCCGATGCCGTGGCGCTAGCGGAGACATCAGCCGCAAGCACGGAGGCGGGATAAATAGTCAGAACCATAGTCAGAACCGAGAGCAGTAAGCCAATAGCGAGAGCCGGGACGGTATGTTTCATGCTTGGACTCACTTTCTTCTCAGTTTCTTTTTTGGGCGGCATCAGGAAAGAGGGCGACAGTTTCGGCAAACTGATCGCTGCAGACGAGAAAGGCATCGACCACGTCGGGATCAAAGTGACTGCCCCGGCCTGCCACAATGATCTTGCTCGCCTCTGCAAGCGTCATCTCGGGTTTGTACACGCGGCGGTTGATGAGCGCGTCGAAGACATCGGCCAATGCCATTAGCCGTGCCGAGACCGGGATGGCATCACCGGTCAGTCCGGCAGGATAGCCGCTGCCATCCCATTTTTCGTGATGGCCCAATGAAATCTCCTGCGCCACACGCAGAAAGGCGAAAGCCCCTGCCGCTTGCTCTACCATTGCAGCATCGGCACCCGTCAGGGCTTGTTCCATCGCCTTGTTGATGGCATCGGCACCGATGGCCGGATGTTTTTTCATGATGTCGAATTCTTCGACGGTCAGCTTGCCCGGCTTTAACAGGATCGCATCGGGAATACCGACTTTGCCGATGTCATGCAACGGCGCCGCCTTGATGATCATGTTGCTGCGCCGTCCTTTTAGCGCTTCGCTGAAGCGCGGGTGTTCTGCCAGATGCTGCACCAGAATCCTGACATAGCTTTGTGTGCGTAAAATATGATGGCCGGTCTCGTTGTCGCGCGCCTCCGCAATACAGGCCAGCGCACGCATGCTGAGATCCTGGATCAACAGGTTTTCCCTCATCCTGCGCGCCACTTCGCGCTCAAGCCAATCGTTTTGCTCGGCAAGTCTATCCCTTGCCTGCTTAAGTTCAAGCTGGGTATGCACGCGTGCCAGTACGATAGCGGGGACGAAGGGTTTGGTGATGTAATCGACTGCGCCAAGCTCAAGCCCGATTTCCTCGTCTTCGCTGGCGGACATGGCAGTGATGAAAATGACGGGGATATCCTGGGTTGCCTTGTCCTCTCGCAGGCGCCGCAAGACTTCGCGGCCGTCCATCTCCGGCATCATGATGTCCAGAAGAATGAGATCCGGGCGCGGTTCCGTGTGCGCTGCACGCAGCGCCCGTTCACCGGAATTGACTGCTCGTATATGGTACAAGGGGCGCAATAATTCGCCGATGATGACCAGGTTTTGCGGCGTGTCATCGACGATCAGGATAGTATGTTTTACTGGCTCAGTGGAGGAGTCCGCATGTAATGGGCTGTCGATCACTTTCTTGCTCCTGGAGATAATTGTTCTTACTGTTCTTACTTAAAGCACTTGAGGAAATACAAGGTCGAATTGATTTTTCTGGGAGTAGAGGTAACGGTACTGCGGATAAGGGCTTGTGGACCTCAAGATTTGACCATGTCGGCCACGTCTTCATGTTGCCCATCAATATTAACCTGAGTTTTATGCTTCTCCAACGATTTTGTATGTTGCCGTGTGAGTTGTTTTGGGACGGAGCAGGTCCCGCTGTCATTAAATGCAAATTAATGCAAATTAATGTGAACGAATGCAAAATGTTGATGAGATTGGCGCCAAAAAAGCGAGGTGTTAAGCACCCTGAGAGCTCATGACCGGCAGGGCCGTCGTATCCTTGATCTGCTGCAGGGCAAAGCTCGATTTGACATCCAGTACGGCAGGGTGGCGGAGTAAGGTCTCCATCATGAAGCGCGAAAAATGATTCATGTCTTCGACGTGCACCCTTAATAAATAATCCATTTCACCGGTCATTGCGTAGCAGGCCACCACTTCCGGCCATTGTGCGACCGATGCAGCAAAATCATTGCGTGGCGAGCGTATCGAGGTCGATGCCCCTTTGCCTGGTGTATCTGTGTGTTTTTCCAGTCTGACGTTGACATACGCCAATAATCCCAGGCCTATTTTTGCCGGCTCCAGCAAGGCAACATACTTGCGTATGACGCCGCAATCTTCCAGTCGTTTGATGCGACGCAGGCAAGGGGACGGTGACAGGTTAACGCGCTCCGCCACTTCCTGATTCGTCAATCTGCCGTCTGCCTGCAAAATCGCCAGAATCTTGCGGTCTATTTTATCTAAAGATATTTCGGTCATTATCTGCCATTTAATATGAATTATTTGGCATATTATTGCTTAAATTTTCAATCTATTGGGGTATTTTGCAATTTAATGGCGTGTGCCGCGGACTATACTGAGAGCTTGATCTATATCAAAAAATACGCTGATTTGATGTGGTGAAGCACAAATTATTCAACAAATAAAGGAGACAGGCATGGATTTGCAAACTTGGGAAAACCCTATGGGTACCGATGGATTCGAGTTCATCGAGTATGCCGCACCCAATCCAAAAGAAGTGGGTGAACTGTTCGAGCGCATGGGGTTTGCCGCGATTGCCAAGCATCGCACCAAGGATGTCACCTTGTATCGTCAGGGCGATGTTAACTTCATTATCAATGCTGAGCCGGATTCATTCGCCCAGCGTTTCGCGCGCAAGCATGGCCCGTCGGTCTGTGCATTTGCGCTGCGCGTGAAAGACGCCAACTTTGCCTACAAGCGTGCGCTTGAGCTGGGCGCCTGGGGTTTTGATAACCAGACCGGCCCTATGGAATTGAATATTCCTGCGATCAAGGGCATTGGCGATTCCCTCGTGTATTTTGTTGATCGCTGGCAGGGCAAGGATGGCCAGGAGCCTGGCGCGATCGGCAATATCAGCATCTACGATGCAGACTTTGTGGCTTTGCCGGGTGTCAACGCCAGTCACAAGGGCCATGGTCTCACTTACATCGATCATTTGACGCACAACGTGCACCGCGGCCGCATGAAGGAGTGGGCGGATTATTACGAGACTTTGTTCAATTTCCGTGAAATCCGTTACTTCGATATCGCAGGCAAACATACCGGCCTGAAGTCAAAAGCCATGACCTCACCTTGCGGCAAGATTCGTATTCCTATCAACGAGTCTTCCGACGACAAGTCGCAAATTTCCGAGTACCTTGATCTCTACCATGGTGAAGGCGTGCAGCATATCGCCATGGGCACGGATAATATTTACCAGACCATTACCGACATGAAAAACGCCGGTATCGTGTTCCAGGATACGATAGAAACGTATTACGATCTGCTTGATCGCCGTCTGCCAGGACATGGNNCACTTCACGCGAATTGCTGCTGCAGATTTTCACCACGACGGTGATTGGTCCTATCTTCTTTGAGGTGATACAACGCAAGGGCGACCAGGGTTTTGGCGAGGGTAATTTCCGCGCCTTGTTTGAATCGATAGAACTCGACCAGATCCGCCGTGGTGTCTTGAAAGACGAGTCGACCACGGCATAGACAGCATGAGCGACATCGTGTGATGTCATTATTGTGTGAATTTGGCTGGGGTGTTGGATGACGCTTCCAGCCATTTTTGTTTGAAGTTTTGGTGTGCGTGAGGAGTGAATGTGATGGAAGTTGCTGTCGTTTCAAATGCCGATTTTCTGGCTACCGTTGCCGAGAAATCAGATGGCGCTGCATTGCGCGGGGATTACTCGCTGGCAGACGACCAATATGTGGTTCAGCAAAATTGGCCAGCATATACCGATGCCGAACATGATTTGTGGCGTAAGTTGTATCAGCGTCAGGCCGCTTTGTTGCCGGGGCGCGCTTGCGATGAATTTATTGAGGCATTGAACAAGATGGATGCGGCAGACGGCATCCCCGAATTTGAACGCACTTCGGAAGAATTATTCAAGGCGACCGGCTGGCGCATCGTTGCCGTCCCCGGCCTGATTCCTGAGCTGGCTTTCTTTAATCATCTGGCACATCGCCGCTTCCCGGTTACCGTATGGTTGCGCACGCCGGCAGAATTCGATTACATCGTTGAACCTGATGTATTCCATGATTTTTTTGGCCATGTGCCACTGCTGTTTAATCCTGTGTTCGCCGACTACATGCAAAGGTATGGGCAAGGTGGCCTGAAGGCGATGCAGCTGGGCGGACTGGATAATCTGGCGCGCCTGTATTGGTACACCGTGGAGTTCGGCCTGATCAATACGCCCAAGGGTTTGCGTATCTATGGCGCGGGTATTTTGTCATCGGGTGGTGAGGTAGAGTATTGCCTCAAGCCCGGCACAGGATCACGCCACATCCATTTGGAGATCGAGCGCTGCCTGCGCACCTTGTACAAGATAGATTCGTATCAGGAGACGTATTTCGTTATCGACAGTTATCAGCAGCTGTTTGATGGCACTGCGCCGGACTTTACGCCGCTGTACGAGAAGCTCAAAAAGATGGATGTGCTGCCGGCAAATACGCTGTTGCCCGGTGAATCAGAATTATTAGGCTGAACGGGCGATATGCCGTCTTTCCGTCTTTCTATCTTAATACAGGCTCGCTTCACCTTCCGGCCTGGTCTTGAAGCGCCGGTGACTCCAGAAATATTCTGCCGGCGTTTTTAAAATCTCTGCCTCAATATACGCATTCATGAAACGTGTCGCGGCGGTGATGTCATCGCCGGGATAATTCTCCCAGGGCGCATGGAATGTCACTTTCCATCCCTGATAATTCGGCAGCATCGTGGCAATGACAGGAATCACCCTGGCGCCGGTTGAGGCGGCGATCCTTGGCACGGCCGTCAGTGTGGCGGCAGGGATGCCAAAGAAATCAATGAATTCAGCATCCTTGGCGCCAAAATCCATATCCGGCAACATGAAGAAGGGCAGGTGCTTCCGCATGGCGCGAATGATGGGCTTGACGCCTTCCGAGCGGGAGAACAGCTGTACCGGACGAAAACGCGAACGCCCTTTGCGCAAGGCCTGATCAAATACCCGGCTTCTCTGCTGGGTATAAATCGAGCACAGAGATGTTTCCAGCATGACTGCTACACCAGCCACGTCGAGGCAGACAAAATGCGGACAAAGCAGTATCGTCGGCCCGGACTGTATCAGGTCCATTGGCACTGCCGGCTCGATCTGAATTAATTTCCTCAGACGTTTTTCGGAAGCCCACCAGAGTATGCCGCGCTCAAGAACGCTGCGCGCATAAACCTGAAAGTGCCGCTTGGCAATGGCAAGCCTTTCTTGCTCGCTTAGCTGCGGCAGGCACAATCTTAAATTGGTCAGCGTGATGTGGCGCCGTGATTGCAGTAGTTTGAACAGCATGCTGCCAAAAAAATCACCGATACGTCCGAGTATGGGCAGCGGTAGCCAGTGCATCAGCCACATAAAGGCCAGTACCAATCTCATGCGGCTTCCTGATCCGGAGCGGCGATGCCCTCTGGTTTTTTATAGCGGTTATAGCTCCAGAAGTATTGCGCCGGGCTGCGGGCGATTAAGGTTTCCATTGCTGCATTAATGGCGCTGGCCTGTTGCGCCGCATCTCCATCGAGCTTGCCTTCAAAGGCGGCAAAGCGCACGGCGTAGCCGCGGCCGAATGGCAGGCGTTCGGCGTAGGTCAGGATCACCGGGGCGTCTGTCATGGTATGGAGTTTGGCCGATAAGGTCATGGTGTAGGCGGGCTTGCCGAAAAAATTGGCCCACACACCTTCACCCTGCTGCGGCACCTGATCCGGCAGCAAACCTATCGCCTCGCCTTTTTTCAAGGCCTTTGCCATGATGCGGACGCCAGACAGGTTGGCCGCCGCCAGCAATAGGTTTTCGCGNNTTAAGCGCTGCCTGGCGTGGTGGCCTGTACATCACGGTAAGGCGGGTCCTGGCGGCGATGGCCTGAGCAACAATTTCAAAACAGCCCAGATGCGGAGTCAGAAAGATCAGCCCTTTTTTCGCCTCAAGCGCAGCCTGCACCAGTTCCCAATTTTCTATCGAGGCCGTGCGTAAGACACGGGCAGGATTGGCGCACCAGATAAAGGGCAGCTCCATGATGTTTTTGCCCGCCTCGCTCACTGCAGCGTGCAGATGCGAGTTGAACCCCGCTCTGCTGATATTCTCATGCAGGCGACGGCGATAAGAGCCTGAGAATAAATACACCAGCCAGCCAAGTGCGCTGCCGATGGCATGCAATAAAGGCAATGGAAAAAATGACAGGAAACGAAACAAAGTGACAAGCATGATGCAGCTCAAAAAAATCAAGGAAAATCGGCAGGATTCGACACGGTCCGGATAAGAGGCGTAAAATATCACACATTGGCAGTTCGTTGAATCTTCATTCGGTCTTCCCTGGTTCTTCCATGAGCCGGGATTGATGAAGCGAGCCGCCCCCGCCGAGTTAACAGACAACTTGCGAGGCGGGTAATAAATTTCGCTAAAGCGTCGCAGGTTCTCTTTTCGACTGCGGCAATGTTAATACGGTCATTTTTTTGAATAGGAGCCTGCGATGGCAAACGATTTCCTCTTTACCTCAGAATCGGTTTCTGAAGGACACCCCGATAAGGTGGCCGATCAGATTTCTGATGCAATTCTCGATGCAATTTTTGAGCAAGACCCGCGTTCACGCGTGGCTGCCGAAACCCTGGTCAATACCGGTTTGGTGGTCCTGGCTGGCGAGATCACCACCAATGCCAATGTCGATTACATTCAGGTAGCGCGTGACACCATCAAGCGGATTGGCTATGACAATACCGAGTACGGTATTGACTACAAAGGCTGTGCAGTGTTGGTGGCGTATGACAAACAATCGAACGACATCGCACAGGGTGTAGATCATGCGTCGGATGACCATTTGAATATAGGCGCGGGTGATCAGGGACTGATGTTCGGTTACGCCTGTGATGAAACTGCCGAGCTGATGCCGGCGCCGATTTACTACGCGCACCGTCTGGTGGAGCGTCAGGCGCAATTGCGCAAAGACGGCCGCTTGCCTTTCCTGCGCCCGGATGCCAAGAGCCAGGTCACGATGCGCTATGTTGACGGCAAACCGCACAGCATCGATACGGTAGTCTTGTCGACCCAGCACAGCCCGGATCAGAGCGATGGTAACAAGATGAAGCCCTCTTTTATCGAAGCGGTGATCGAGGAAATCATCCGTCCGGTGTTGCCTGCGGAATGGCTTAAAGAGACCAAATTTCTCATTAATCCTACCGGCCGTTTCGTGATCGGTGGCCCGCAAGGCGATTGTGGCTTGACCGGGCGTAAAATCATCGTCGATACCTATGGCGGTGCCTGCCCTCATGGCGGCGGCGCTTTTTCCGGTAAGGATCCTACCAAAGTCGATCGCTCGGCGGCTTACGCGGCGCGTTATGTTGCAAAGAATATTGTCGCTGCCGGTCTGGCAAAGCAATGCCAGATTCAGGTCGCGTACGCGATTGGTGTGGCGCGCCCGATGAACGTCACGGTCTATACCGAAGGCACAGGCGTGATCCCTGATGAGCAATTGGCGGCATTGGTCAACGAGTATTTCGACCTGCGTCCAAAAGGCATCATACAAATGCTCGACCTGTTGCGCCCGATCTACGGCAAGACAGCGGCCTACGGACACTTTGGCCGTGAAGAGCCGGAGTTCACCTGGGAGCGTACCGACAAGGTCACCCTGTTGCGTGCGGCTGCGGGACTGTAATTTAAAGAAAGTGTTTTGATCTGATGCAGTGGCTAGGCGTAGTAAATTTAGGCAGCAAGATGTTCAATCAGCCTGTTGCCGCCCTGAAGGCTGCACTGTTGGGATTCTCTCTGACGGTGCCCCTGCAAGTTTTTTGCGCTGATGCCATCGGCATTAACAAAAGTGGTGTGCCGGTGACCGATTGGTGTACGCCTTTATCGGTCAGATTGCCAAAGGTGAGCAAGAGCGACTGCCATAGCAGTGCGCTCACGCCCACCGGTACGCTTTCCTTCAACGGCTTTCCTATACTCCAGAAAGATTTTGCGGCCGATGCGCGCCGCAAGCAGCCGCTCAGGATTTTGCTGCTGGGCGGCATACACGGCGACGAACAGACGGCTTCGGCGGTCGTCTTCAAGTGGCTGGCGATGATGCACAAAACGGGTGCGCAGGAATTTCAATGGAAGGTGGCGCCTATCGTCAATCCCGATGGCCTGCTGGCGCTTAAGCCTAAGCGCGTGAACGCCCGCGGGATTGATCTCAATCGTAATTTCCCTACGCCGAACTGGCAAAAGGATGCGCCAAGCTATTGGGCCAAGGTCACGCGCAGTGACCCGCGCCGTTATCCCGGCAAGGAACCTATTTCCGAGCCTGAGAGCCGCTGGGTGTATGACACCATAGAAAGCTACAAGCCCGATGTCATCATTTCGGTACACGCCCCGTTTGGCGTGCTTGATCTGGANNGGCTCGCTGGGCAATTACAGCGGCTTGCATAAGGATATTCCTGTGGTCACTATCGAGCTGCCGAATGCCACGCAAATGCCGCCGGACGCAGAGGTTTTGCGCATCTGGCAAGACATGCATGGCTGGATCAGGCGCAATGTCCCCGCCGCGCCAAAACTCGCGCAGCGCGGCTGAAGCGGATCACGCAATATTGCATGGCCCGCAAGGCTGTGCCGCTGTTTGCCTATGTTTGCAGAAAATATTAAGCGCGGGCGTGGCGATCTTTGCGGCGAATATTCCTGTACGAAGTATCCCGTTTGCCAGCGGCAAACGATCAAATCCGCCAATTTCCAAAACTTAATTTTGATCTTGTCTGGAAGATTGACGGCACCGGCATTTGATCTTATTTTAAGCCTGACGCCAGATGCCCTTGCAATGAACTAATCGCTGATGCAGCTGTCGAAGACGCGGCCTGATCACGCATCATCAGGCGGAGACCGCACGGTAAAAAACGTGCCATACAAAAAGGAAAAGAATGAAACCACAAATAAAATTGATTGCTGCGCTGTTAGCGCTGAGCGCAAGCGGCATGGTGCTGGCACAGGCGGAAGACAAACAGCAATGGCTGGAAGATGTCGGCGGTGAAAAGGCCTTGGACTGGGTGAAGGCGCGCAATCAGCTGACGCGCGGCAAACTCGACAAGGATGCAGGTTTTATCAGGCTGCGCGATGATCTGCAGGTGGTGCTCGATTCCAAGGATCGCATACCAGGCATCAGAAAAATGGGCAATGCTGTCTATAACTTGTGGACCGATGCCGATCATCCGCGCGGTATCTGGCGCAAGACCACGCTGGAGGATTACCGCAAGGCGCAACCGGCATGGGAAACCGTGCTCGACATCGACGCGCTGGCAAAGTCTGAAAACGAGAACTGGGTATTCAAGGGCAGCAATTGCCGCGAACCGGCTTTTGACCGCTGCCTGATCCAGCTCTCGCGCGGTGGGGCAGATGCCGTTAGCCTGCGTGAATTCGACCTGGCCAGCAAAAGTTTCGTGAAGAACGGTTTCACTTTGCCGGAATCCAAAATGACGGTGGATTGGGCGGATAAGGACCGCCTGTTTGTCGCGACCGATTTCGGTGCGGGCAGCATGACCGATTCCGGCTATGCACGTATCGTCAAGGAATGGAAGCGCGGTACGCCGCTGGCCGAAGCGAAAACCTTGCTGGAAGGCGAACAGGCCGATATGGGCGTGTCGGCCCAAGCGTCTGAACATGGCGGTATCCGGCATGAATTGATCAGCCGCAGAATGACATTCTATACGGCTGAAGAATTTGTCCGTGTCGACGGCAAGATCGTCAAGCTTGCCGTCCCTGCGCAATCCGATATCGCCTTCTTCGGCAAGCAATTCATCGTCATGCCGAAAGAAAGCTGGAGCACCGGTGGCAAGACTTTTGCGTCGGGTAGCGTGCTGGCGATAGACTTCGAGGCTTTCCAAAAAGGCGAACGCAATTTTTCTGTCTTGTTTGAGCCCAGCGACACCACATCGTTCACCGGGGCGACTTACACCAAAAATTATGTGTTGCTGCAATCGCTGGATAATGTCAAAAGCAGCCTGACAGAATGGCAGTTGGTGAACGGTAAGTGGAGCTCCAGAAAAGTCAATTTACCAACCATGGGCGCGGTAGGCATCAGCGCATTCGATACCGATCATTCCGATGATTACCTGCTCAGCTATTCCGATTACCTGACGCCGAGTGTCTATCAGATGGCGCACGCGGGTAATGACAAGCGCGAACAGTTGAAGTCATCCCCGGCGTTTTTTGATGCCTCACCTTTCGAGACTTTGCAAAAATTCGCCACCTCCAAAGACGGCACCAAAGTGCCTTACTTTATGGTGCGCCGCAAGGATGTGAAGTTTGACGGTAGCAATCCGACTTTATTGTACGGGTATGGCGGTTTCCAGATTTCTCTGACCCCATCGTATTCTGGTGCATTGGGTAAGACCTGGCTGGAAAAAGGCGGCGTGTATGTGGTCGCGAACATTCGCGGCGGTGGCGAATTCGGTCCGCGCTGGCACCAGTCCGCGCTCAAGGAAAACCGCCAGCGTGCCTATGATGATTTTGCCGCAGTGGCCGAAGATCTGATCGCCAGCAAGATCACCAGTGCGCAGCACCTCGGCGCCATGGGCGGCAGTAACGGCGGCTTGCTGGCGGGTGTGGCGCTGACGCAGCGTCCGGAGTTGTTTAACGCCGTGGTAAGTCAGGTGCCTTTGCTGGACATGCAGCGCTTTAATAAGCTGTTGGCCGGCGCTTCATGGATGGGCGAATATGGTAATCCCGATGTGCCGGCAGAATGGGCGTACATACAGCGTTACTCGCCTTACCAGAACGTGAAGGCGGAAGTGAAATATCCTAACGTTCTGTTCATCACGTCGACCCGGGATGACCGCGTGCATCCCGGTCATGCGCGCAAGATGGCAGCCAAGATGCTGGATCAGGGCCATCAGAATGTCTGGTATTACGAGAACATCGAGGGCGGCCACGGTGGCGCAGCCAACAATGCGCAAAGGGCAGATATGAGCGCGATTACCTACAGCTTCCTGTGGAATATGCTGAAGTGGGATAATGCAGCGAATGTAGTGCGCTGATCAGTTTTTCTGTAATCCACTACAATCCGCTATTCTTTGCAGAATAGCGGATTTTTTCATTTTATTTCCTGCCTCGCCAAATAAGGTTTTGCATGACCCTGTACCAACTGCTTTTTAAATTCATCCGTGAGCACTGGCGCCAATATCTGGCTGCGGCTGCGATGCTGCTGACCGTCGCGATACTGACGGTGATGATTCCGCGCAAGGTCGGCAAGGTGATCGATGCGATGATCGCTCGTCAACTCGATGGCAAGGCCCTAGTGCTGGAACTGGGCACTTTGGTACTGATGGGCGTCGCCATTTATTTCTTGCGGGTAGGCTGGCGCATGCAGTTATTTGCCGCGTCGTACCAGTTGGGTGTGCAATTGCGTACCCGGCTGTACCAACGCTTGAGCCTGCAGGGGCCGGGTTTCTTTCAGCAGCAGCGCACCGGCGATCTGATGGCCTTGGGTACCAACGATGCCGATGCGATAGAGCTGGCGTCGGGCGAGGCGATGCTGGCGGGGTTTGATGGCTTCATGACCTTTGTGCTGGTGATAGGGATGATGCTGCTGGGGGTGGATTGGCGTCTGGCACTGGCGGCTTTACTGCCTTTCCCGCTGATGGGTTGGGCGTTTAAGCACATCACCCATCATGTGCACGACGCGTCCCGCGACTCGTTAAATCGATTCAGTCAGCTCAATGATCAGGTGCAGGAGACCTTGTCTGGCGTGCGTACCTTGCGTGCCTTAGGGCTGGAGCAGCGCAGTGCCGCGCAGTTTGCCGAACTGGCGGAACAGGCCGCGGCAGCCAGTTTGTCGGCGCAGCGATGGGAGGCGGCCTACGAGCCCGCGGTGGGCCTGGCTCTGACCGCCGCAGGGGCATTAAATCTGGCTGTCGGCGGTTATCTGGTCTGGCATGGCGAGATGACGATAGGTGTGCTGACCAGTTTTACCATGTATCTGGGGCAGCTGATCTGGCCCATGTTCGCTGCCGGCTGGGTGCTGTCATTGCTGGAGCGTGGCAAGGCCGCCTGGAGCCGCCTGCAGCCTGTGCTGGCGGCAGAACTGACGATCAGGGATGACGGTAAAGCCAGCGCGGCGCCAGCCGGGACCCTGAGGCTGGATAAAGTGAGCTTTAATTATCCCGGGCAGCAAAATAGTGCGCTGGCGGATGTTTCGCTGAGCCTGCCTGCCGGGCAAACTCTGGGCATAGTCGGTCCTACCGGCGCCGGGAAATCGAGCGTCGTGCGCCTGATCTTGCGCCAGTTCGAGACGCAGCAAGGACGCCTGGCCTGGGGTGAGCATGCCTTGTCAGAATATCCGCTGCATAGTCTGCGCAGTGCGGTCAACTGGGTCGCACAGGAACCGTTTCTGTTCTCCGCGACGATCGCCGCCAACATCGCATTAAGCCATCCGCAAGCCACGCGCGAACAGGTCATGCATGCCGCTGAGCTGGCGGCAGTGCATGAAGATATTCTGCGTTTCCCTAACGGTTACGACACCCCGGTCGGCGAGCGTGGCGTGACCCTGTCTGGCGGGCAAAGGCAGCGTGTGGCGATTGCGCGGGCGCTGCTCACCGACAGCCCCTTGCTGTTGCTCGACGATGCGCTGTCGGCCGTCGATACCGATACCGAAACGCGCATCCTGCAGCATCTGTCCGGCTTGCGCCGGCAACACCCTGAACGCAGCGCCATCATCGTCAGCCATCGCCTGAGCGCGGTGGCGGATGCGGACCAGATCATTGTTTTGCGCGAAGGGAAAATCATCGAGCAGGGCACGCACGCTACCTTGCTGGCGCAGGACGGCTGGTATGCCAGCCAATGGCGCTACCAACAACTGGAGGCGAGCCTGGATGCAGCCTGAAATGGAAATCAAGTTGGAACATAAGCCAAAAAACGCCAGCGTTTCAGAGAAAAAACTTGCGGTGCAATTGCTGGTGCAGGCCGCGCAGCCAGAGCGGCAACACGTGCTGCTGGGAATCCTGTTCCTGTTCCTGGCCGCCGGCCTGGAGGCGCTCGGCCCCTTGCTGGGCAAGGCTTTCATCGATCGTTATCTGTTGCCGCACCAGATGGACTGGACCGTGGTGGCAGCCTTGCTGGGCGCCTATGTGATTACCGGATGGTGGGCCACCTGGCTGCGTTATCTGCAGCTCACCCGCCTGGCCGGCGTGGCGATGCGTTCGGTGCGCCGCCTGCGCGAGCAGGTCTATGGCCACGTGCTGCGTCTGCCAATGGCGTTTTTTGACAAGGCGATTACCGGGCAACTGGTCAGCCGCGTCACCAACGATACCGAATCGGTCAAGAACCTGTATGTGCAGGTTCTGTTCGTGATGCTCGACAGTTCCATCGTCGTGATCGGTGCGCTGACTGCCATGGCCTGGCTCGATTGGCACTTGATGCTGATCGTGCTGATGCTGGTGCCGGCCGTGGTGATCATCGTCTGGTTCTACCAGCGCTGGAGCGCGCCGGCCGTCAGCCGCGCCAGGCAATTGCGCAGCGAGCTCAACGCCCAGGTCGCCGAGAGCATCAATGGCATGAGCGCCCTGCAGGCCTGCAATGCCGAGGCGGGTTTCGGTGAGCGTTTCCGCCATACCAACGAGCAGCATTATCTGTCCCGTCTCGACGAGCTGCGCGCCAACGCCTGGTTGCTCAGGCCGGCGCTGGATCTGCTCAATTCCCTGCTGCTGGTGCTGGTGATTTTTGTGTTCAGCCAGCGCAGCTTTTCCGGCATCGAAGTCGGCATCCTGTATGCCTTTGTCAGTTACATCGCCCGCGTGGTCGATCCGCTGATACAGATCACCTTGCAGTTTGGCCAGATACAGCAGGCCGTGGTGTCGGCGGCACGCGTGAACACTTTGCTTAACGAGGCGGCGCCGTCTTCGCCGCACAGTGATGCGCAGATTAAACAAGGCGAACTGCGCCTGCAGCATCTTGGCTTTGGCTACGATGCCGCCTACCCGGTGCTGCATGACATTAACCTGCATATTCCGGCCGGCAGTTTTTACGGCATAGTCGGCCATACCGGCAGCGGCAAATCGACNNGACAATATCGCCATGGGGCGCGACATCAGCGAGGCAGATATCGTCGCGGCGGCGCAAGCGGCGCGCGTGCATGACTTCATCCTGCAGCTGGAGCAGGGTTACGACACGCCGCTGGGCGAGGGGGGCGCACGGCTCTCGACCGGACAGAAACAGCTGATCGCAATCGCCCGCGCGCTGGCGGGCAAGCCGCGCATCCTGTTTCTCGACGAAGCCACCTCGCATATCGACAGCGAGACCGAACAGATCGTGCAGACTGCATTGTCTGACCTGCGTGGCAAGGTCACCATCGTCGCCATCGCCCACCGCCTTTCTACCATACGGGAGGCCGATAGCATTATTGTATTGAATCACGGCAAGCTCACCGAACAGGGCAGCCATGCAGAACTAATGGTACTGGATCAGGGTATTTACCAGAAACTCTACTTGTTGCAGGCGCTGGAAGAATAAGCTTACGGCCGCCTCCATCAATCCAACTATCAATCTAAGGGCCCGATCAACATGAAATGGATAGTCAGCCTGCTCACCCTGTTCGCCCTGGCGTGCGGCGCGGTACTCGTTTATGTCTTTCTGGTGCTGGCGCCGGATTTGCCGGCGCTGGATGCGGTCACCGACTATAAGCCCAAAATCCCTCTGCGCATTTACACCGCTGATAACGCCCTGATCGGCGAGTTCGGTGAAGAGCACAGGGATTTTGTTCCCATCAAAGAGATCCCGGATCGGATGAAAAACGCCTTGCTGTCGATTGAAGATACGCGTTTTTACGAGCATGGCGGGATCTCCTTCATCAGCGCCGGGCGCGCCCTGCTGGCCGACCTGAGCGGCGGTTTCCGCCAAGGAGGATCAACGATCACGATGCAGGTGGCAAAGAATTTTTTTCTCACCCGAGAAAAGTCTATCCCGCGCAAGCTCAAGGAAATTCTGCTGGCGTATAGGATTGAGGCGGCCTTGAGCAAGGATCAGATTTTAGAGCTGTACATGAACCAGATTTACCTGGGACAAAGGACGCATGGCTTTTCCAGCGCGGCGCGCACCTATTTTGGCAAGTCGCTGCAGGAGCTCTCTATCGCAGAAGCCGCGATGCTGGCAGGCGTGCCGCAAAACCCGGCCAGGAATAATCCCGCGGTCAACTTTCAGAGCGCCAGGCAAAGACAGATACTGGTGCTTAAAAGCATGCTGAAACAAGGCCATATCACTGAGGCGCAATTCGAGCAGGCCAGCAAGGAACAGCTGCATGTCAGCAGCAGCCTGCAGTTTGAATCACACGCCGCGTATGTCGCCGAGATGGTCAGGCAAAGCATAGTCGAGCAATACAAGGAGGCCAGCTACACCATGGGCATCAAGGTGTATACCACCATCAACAGGGCCGAGCAGGAAGCGGCTTACGAATCGGTGCGCCGCAATGTGATGGCCTATGACCAGCGGCACGGCTATCGCGGGCCTGAAGCCTTCATTGAGCTGCCGAAAGATGAACAGGCGCGTGAAGACGCGATAGACGAGATACTGCAAAAGCATCCGGCTAACGATCAGTTGTTGCCCGCGGTGGTGGTGGAGGTCACGGCCAAAGCCATCAAGGCTGAACTCGATTCGGGCGAGACCATACAGATTGCCGGCGAGGGCCTGCGCTTTGCCTCGGCTGCGCTGCAGGCCAGGGCCGGGCGCGATCTGAAGCTGCGGCCTGGCGCATTGATCCGCGTCATGCGCGACAATAAAAATCATTGGGCCATCACGCAGTTGCCTGAGGTCGATGCGGCCTATGTCTCGCTCAATGCGCANNTCGTCGATCAAGCCTTTCATTTATTCGGCCGCGCTGGAAAAAGGATTTTTTCCGGCCACCATGATCAACGACATACAGCTGTCCGGCACCACCACCGACAGCCTGCAATGGGACCCGCGCAATGATGACGGCAAGTATGATGGCCCCGTCACGATGCAGCATGCCCTGGCGCAATCGAAGAACGTGGTCTCGGTGCGCATCTTGAAAGCGATAGGCGCAGCGTATGCGCGCGACTTTCTGCCGCGCTTTGGTTTTGATGGCGCCAGACACCCGGTCAATCTCACTTTGGCCCTGGGCACGGGGGCGGTCACGCCCGTGCAATTGGCGGCCGCCTACGCGGTGTTTGCCAATGGCGGATTTCAGGTCAACCCGTGGCTGATACAAAAGGTCACGGACGCACGCGGCAAGCTGATGTTCGCGGCCAAGCCGCCGCCAGTTGCGCAGGAAGAATCACGTGTGATCGATGGCCGCAACGCCTTCATCATGGACAGCATGTTGCGCGAGGTGGCCCGCTCAGGCACGGGAGCGGCAGCCAGCCAAAGACTGGGCAGGCATGATCTGGCCGGCAAGACCGGCACCACCAGTGACGCCGTCGATGGCTGGTTTGCCGGTTATGCCAGCAACATTGTCGCTGTCGCGTGGATGGGCTATGACGATCCTAAATCGCTCGGCGGCAGGGAGTTTGGCGCGACGCTGGCATTGCCCATCTGGACAGACGCGATGCGCCAGGCCTTGTCCGGCAAGGCAGAAATCAGCCGCAGCGTGCCGGAGAATGTCGTCAATATCGACGGCAAGTGGAGCTACGGCGAATATCAAGCCGAGGGTGGCATAGGCGTCAAGACGCTGGATATGAATGAAGCGCCGGCCAATCCCTTCGCTCAATAAAAAAAGCCCGCTGCATGGTCAGACGCGCGGGCAAATATCCATACCTTAGGAGGAGCAATTGGATAGCTCCAGTGTAGCCCTCCTTTATGACAGGCCAATGACCGTAGTAAGGCAAGCCCACAACGCAGTGTCCATGCGGGTTTCCAGCCACCCTGGCCGCTAGGGCGCATGGATACTACGTGGTGGGCGGGTGCCTGGTGGTGGTTTTGCGCAGTAATGGCTTGATTCCTTCAAATAACGCGCCGCTCAGGTCATGTAAATCTTGTAATTTTGGTAATGCCAATGTATCCCTGCCTTGCGCCTGAAGGTCGAGCAGTTCGTCCACCAATGCGTGTGTCTGGCGGTGCAATAGCTCTACCGCATGGAAGCTGGCCTGTCCGGCATATTGATGAAGGCCGGTGCTGTTGAGCCAGACCCCCAGACGGCATTGATGATGGGCCAGCCGGGCGGGGGCATCTTTTCCCTCCTCAATATGCTGCTCAATCGCGCTGATCCAGGCGCGGTGTTCAACGCAGGCAAACAGTAGCGGCAAATCATCGCGGCTGACAGCCGCTCCGTTGACCCAGGCGCTATCGGGGCGCCATGCGGCGGCCCAGCCGGGCAATTCTTCGGCGGGCATGGGGCGGGCGATGCCATAGCCTTGTCCCAGCTCGCAACCCAGCTGCAACAGCATCTCTCCGTGTGCCACGGTCTCTACCCCTTCCGCGATGACCTCGCGGCGGAAGGCGGAGGCCATGCCGATCACGCCTTCCAGAATGGCCAGGTCATCGGTGTCGTCGAGCATGTCGCGCACGAAGCTCTGGTCGATCTTGAGCTGGGCCACGGGAAGCCGCTTCAGGTAGGTCAGCGAGGAGTAGCCGGTGCCAAAGTCATCGAGTGAAAATTTCACCCCTATCTCATGGCAGGCACGGATGACATACGAGGCGCGGGCCAGGTCTTCCAGTGCGCTGGTTTCCAGCACTTCCAGTTCCAGCTCGCCTGGCTTGATGTCGGGATGTCTGGCCAGGATCAGGCTCAGGCGCTCGATGAAGTCAGCTTGCTGTAATTGGCGCGCGCCGACATTGACGCTGACCGCGATAGCTAAGCCTGCGGCACGCCAGCGCGCAATTTGCGTCAGCGCGGTATCGATCACCCATTCGCCGAGCTCGATGGCCAGCGGGTGCTCTTCGATTGCCGGCAAGAACAGCGCGGGTGCCAGTAAGCCTTGTTCCGGATGTTGCCAGCGGATCAGGGCCTCGGCACCGATGACTTCACCCGTGCGCATGTTCACCTTGGGTTGATAATGCAGCACAAATTCTTGCGCGCTGAGGGCGAGCCGGATGCGCTCCAGGCTTTCATGATGGTCGCGCACGCTACGATCCTGTTCTGCATCGAACACGTGGTAGCGGTTTTTTCCCGCCAGCTTTGCCTGGTACATGGCCTGGTCAGCCTGGCGCAGCAACTGATCGGCGTCGACCTCGAACTGCTCGGACTGCGGGTAGAAGGTGACGCCCAGGCTGGCGGAGACCCGCAGCATGCTGTCGCCAAATGGCACCGCCTGGGCGGCGGCGGCCAGTAAGCGGGTGAGCACGGGGACACTGGCCGAGACGTCGGGCAGGTCGGTCAGCACGGCAACAAATTCATCGCCGCCCAGGCGCGCGAACGTGTCGCCCTCGCGCAGGGCTTGCTGCATCGTGCTGGCCAGGGCAATCAGCAATTTGTCTCCGGCATGGTGGCCGTTTTGGTCATTGACCGCCTTGAACCCGTCCAGGTCGAGATACGCTACCGCAAGCCGTTCACCGCGCCGCTGCGCCGCCGCCATGGCCTGATGCAGGCGGTCGGCAAGCAAGACGCGGTTGGGCAGGCCGGTCAGTGCATCGTAGTGAGCGATGTGCTCAAGCTGCTTTTCATGTTCCTTGAGTGCGGTGATATCGGAAAACAAGGAGACGTATTGCATGGTCTTGCCTTCGGCGTCCTTAACGGCGCTGATGGTTTGCATCTCGGCATAGACTTCGCCGTTCTTGCGCCTGTTCCAGACCTCCCCATACCAATAGCCATACTCAGTCAGGTCGTGCCACAGTGACGTATAAAATTCCATTCCCTGGCGGCCAGAACTGAGTATGCGCGGATTTTGCCCCAGCACTTCATCGCGCCGGTAGCCGGTAATCCGGCTGAATGTTTCGTTGACATCAATGATCTTGCCGTCAGCGGCGGTGATCATGATGCCCTCGCGCGCGTGGGTGAAGACGCTGGCGGCAAGCTGGAGATTGTCTTCGGCCAGCTTGCGCCCGGTAATATCCACCACTATGCCATGCCACAGCACATCGCCATTTTCCTGTGGTTCGGGTGACGAGGCGATCTGTACCCACTTGACGCTGCTCTCATGCAGTATCCGGCCCTTCCAGTCAAACGGGCTGCACTGTTGTATGCCTAGCTGATTCAAGTGGATGAATTGCGCCAGGTCATCCGGGTGGATGGCCTGAAAGATGGCCTTGCCATCGGCCAGCAGATTTTGTACGCTGAGGTGAAGGATTTCGGCCATCATGGGGCTGGCATAGTCCAGTGCGAACGATCCTGATGGCGTGCTGCGCAAGGTGTAGATGCCGAAAGGAATTTTCGACACCAGATTGTCATATTGCTGTTTGCTTTTTAGCAGCGCCTGTTCGGTTTCCTTTCTTTCCGTAATGTCGGCGATCACGCCTACCAGGCCGCAATTATTACCGTTGACATCATACAGACGCCGGCCTGTCAGCTGCCCCCAGAATTGCGTGTGATCCGAGCGCCAATACAGCCGGTCCAGATCGACCGAATTAATCGCGCTGGACAATAATTGCAGCATTTTCCTGTGCCCGGATTCCCGTTCTGCTGGGTGCACCAGGCTGACGTATTCACTGCCGTTCAGGCGGCTCAGCGGGATGCCAAACATTTCCGCCATGCGCTGGTTGGCCTGTGAGATGCGCCCCACCAGATCAACGGCAAAGATTGCCACGCTCGAGGTATCAAGTATTTGTTTTAGAAAAATTTCGCGTTGTAACGCGTTGCTCATCAGGTCGCCAAGGACCTCCGGGCTGAGAGCGATCTCGCCTGCCCGATTGCCGGGCACGGCCTGCGGTGGAAGTTTAGCGTCCGACATGATGGAGTAGAAGTGCCATGGAACAGAAGTCAATCAGGGTTTTTTGACATGAAAAACCGCATGCTTATTATTTGATGGGGTGGCCTCCGGCATACGATACCAGAGGAATTCACGGCAGTCATCAGTAAATCTGATCCTGTGCCGGCCAGTTCATCGCGCTGCGCTATCCGCGGTTTGCCCGCCCTCGGCAATGAAGTGCTCTATGCGCGCCTCCAATACCGGCAAGGGGACTGAACCAAGGTCCAGCACGGCGTCGTGGAAGGCGCGTATGTCAAACTTACTGCCCAGCGCAGTTTCGGCCCTGGTGCGGGCTTTCCATATCGCCATCTGACCCAGGTAATACGACAGTGCCTGCCCCGGCCAGGCGATATAGCGGTCCACCTCGGTGGTGATTTCGTGCTGCGATAGCGCCGTTTTATCGTGCAGGAATTGCTGCGCCTGTTCGCGCGTCCAGCCCTTGGCATGGATGCCGGTGTCAACTACCAGGCGGGCGGCGCGCCACATCTGGTAGCTCAGCATGCCAAAACGCTCATAGGGCGTTTGGTAGATGCCCATCTCCACCCCCAGCCGCTCTGAATACAGCGCCCAGCCCTCGCCATAAGCCGAGATGTAACTATGCTGGCGAAACTCCGGCAGGTTCTTGTTCTCTGCCGCCAGCGGCATCTGGAAGGCGTGGCCAGGCGCTGACTCATGCAGCGTCAGGGCGGGTAGCGAATACAGCGGGCGCGACGGCAGATTGTAGGTGTTGAGCGTATATTCTCCCGGGCCGCCGCGCCCGGCGGTATAGAAGGGCGCGATATCGTCGGGCGCCGGGACGATGGCAAAGCGGGCGCGTGGCAGACGGCCGAAATAATCCTTGGCTTTGCCGTCGAACAGCTTGCAGATCCATGCGGCGCGCTCCAGCAATGCTTGCGGCGTGCTGACATAAAATTGCGGGTCGGTGCGCAGGAAGTGCAGGAAGGCCGGCAGTTCGCCCTGAAAGTTAACTTCCTTCATGATGCCTTGCATCTCTGCCGTGATCTTGGCGACTTCAGACAGGCCGATCTGGTGGATGGTCTCAGGTGCCAGGTCCAGCGTGGTATAGACCTTGATCTGCGACTGGTAAAAGGCCTTGCCATCGGGTAGTTGAGAGGCGGAAATCGAGGGTTGCGATCGCGGGATATATTCCTCGCGCAGGAACTTGAGCAGGGTTTGATGCGCCGGGATGACCTGATCACGGATCGCCTGTATGGCCAGTTTTCTTAACTCGTCCTGCACCTGCGAAGGAATTTGCGCGGGCATGTTCCTGAACGGCGTGTAGTAAAGATTCTCGGTGATGTTCGTGGTGTCGGCCACGCTGGCGGCGCTGGCGTCACGGCCCTGCAAGGCGATGCGCGGCGGAGTGAAACCGCGTTGCAATCCGGCGCGCATATTGTCGGTGTTTTGCTGAAAGTAAGCTGGCATCGCGCGCAGCTGGGCGAGGTAGTTGCGGTAATCGAGTTCGTTTTTAAAACTGCGCCGCGCCGTGCCGGCCAGATTGCCCCAGAACGAAGTGTCGCCGCTCAGCGGTTTTTCGTAGAGGCGAAACTCCTGTTCCGAAATCAGGGTCTCTATCTGGTGACTGTACACGGCAAAATCCACCTGGCGCTGGCTCGATAAGGCGGCGACATCGACTTTCTGCAGCCTCTGCATGACGTCTTTCCAGAAATGCAGGCGTTCATCCTGCGCCGCCTTGCTGACGTCGGGCAGATGCGGATTGACGCTGTCGTTATTGCTGTCCTCGTCATCGGCGAACTGCTTTTGCCGCCAGCTCCATTCCGCCTGGTAGATGTTTTCAAACTGCGTGGCGTCAACTGCGCCGGCACTGTTTGCCAGAACGGGGATCGCAGTGAGGCTGGAGCTGAGTATCATGAGCATGGTGCTAACCCGCAATAAAGTGTTCATTCATTCTTCCCTGTTGATCCGATGCCTAGACCAGGCGCGCGCTGCCGACGTAGCAGTATGCCACAGCGGGCGGCCTATTTGTGACGCCCTGGCGTGCGCTTGAAAGCGCTAATTGACAGGTTTTTCCCTGCGTATTCGCAGGCATGCCGAACCCGGCAGGCGCCTACACTGAGAGTCATCGGCAATGTTGATGGAGTAAAGAATATGGTTTCGTCCCGCGCCTCCGCTTACCTCGAACCCGGACAAATGCACGGCGTGCCCGGCACGATTTATGTTCTGGAAAATACCGGCTTGCGTCCCGGAGTCTACAAGATAGGATTAACGCGCCGCTCCGGCTGGGCCAAGGCGATAGAGCTGAACCGCGATGCGCAAAACATCATCCCCGGCAACTTCGAATGCGTGTTTGAGCGGCGCGCGAGAAACTGCGGGGGCGTCCTGGATGAGCTCATCAGGCAGCTGCATTTTTGCCAGCGCGGAAAAAGGGCGCAGCATTTTTTCGAGCTGGAACTCGGCCGCCTGCAGGAGCTCATCAGCGCTACCATCAGCCATAGCGATCAGCAAAGCCGCACCAGGGAATATCAGGAGCAAGCGCTACGAGAGTATCTGGAAGAAGAGCGGCAGCAAAACGCCGCGCCGCCTGAAGCCGATGAAGCACCGCCGGGTTTGTTTAAAAAGGCCTATCTCTGGATGGCGGCGGTGGCCAGCTAAGCCAGCTGAATGTACTTCTCGTCAGCGAAGGCGGCGGGCCGCGTTGCGCGGCACCGCAGGCCTATGCCGCGGCCGCCACCGACACTGCGGCACTGGCGCGCAGGGCGAGAAAGCCCTGCTCCAGATCGGCCACCAGGTCCTGCGCTGACTCCAGCCCCACGTGCAGACGCATAGTCGGCGCTTGCCATTTGGCGGGATTGACGGTGCGACATTTGGCCGGCTCGGTGGGGATGATCAGGCTTTCGTAACCGCCCCAGCTAAAGCCGATGCCGAATAAGCGGGTGCGGTCTATCAGCGCCGCCACCTGCTGTTCTGTGATGTCCGGGCGAAATACCGTACCCATCAGGCCGCATGCATATTCGGGGCGGAAATCGCGTTTCCAGATCGCGTGCCCCGCGGCACCCGGCAGGGGCGGGTAGAGCACTTCGGCCACCTCAGGCTGGGCTTGCAGCCACGCTGCGATGGTGTGGGCGCTGCTCCTATGCATCGCCAGGCGCGCCGACATGGTGCGCAGGCCACGCAGCGCCAGCGCCGCATCGTCACCGCTGATCGACAGGCCGAGTTGCTTGTAGGTGCAGCGCAGTCTGTCGGCCAGCGCGGCCGTGGTCAGGATGACGCCCATCAGCGCATCGGAATGGCCGACAATGTATTTGGTGGCGGCGTGTATCGAGACATCTATGCCCAGCGCAAAACTGGACCAGCCTATCGGCGTGGCCCAGGTGCTGTCAGACACCAGCAGCGCGCCTTGCGCGTGGGCGACCCTGGCGATGGCGGGGATATCCTGCACTTCAAACGTCAGTGAGCCGGGTGATTCGACAAACACGACCCTGGTATTGGCTTGCATCAGCGTGCCGATCCCGGCGCCGATCAGCGGATCGTAATAAGTGGTGCTGACGCCCATCTGCTTTAACATGCCGTCGCAAAACAGGCGGGTGGGGTCGTAAGTGGTGTCGGTCATCAGCAAATGGTCGCCGGGCTTGAGCAGGGCCAGCAGCGTGGTGGTGATGGCTGACAGCCCCGAGGGCGTCAGCAGGCAAGAGGCGGCGCCTTCAGCGGCGCACAGCGCATGTTCCAGCGCGTGGGTGGTCTCGTTGCCGTGGCGGCCATAGATGCCGCGCGTGCCGCTGGCTTGCCTGAGCGCGGCGACATCCGGGAACAGCATGGTCGAGGCGCGTATCACCGGCGGGTTGACCGGGCCGCTGTGCGCCTTGCCTTTGCGGCCGGCGTGGGTCAGCAGGGTGTCCATTTGCCAATCCTGATGCTGCTGATGCGTGCTGTTTGCTGGTGTCATGTCGGTGCCGTGTTTGTGTTTGATTTCAGGGAACAGACGAATCGTAGCAATGAACGGATGAAATTTTTTACCAAATGCCGGAGTAATTTTCATTGAATTGAGAAAATTTTTCTATAAAATGGAATTTATGGATAAAAAAGATCTCGAAATATTGGCGATACTGCAAAAAGATGCCTCCATCGCGCTGACCGATCTGGCGCAGGCCGTGCATTTGTCAGTCACGCCGTGCTGGCGGCGGGTGCAAAAGTTGCAGGATGATGGTGTAATCCGGCAGCAGGTGGTGCTGTGCGATCCGAACAAGCTTAATCTGGGCCTGACCGTCATGGTGGCGCTGAAAGCGGCGCAGCATAGCGACGCCTGGATGAATCGCTTCATCAGCGGCGTGCGGGATATTCCCGAGATCGTGGAGATTTTCCGCATGAGCGGCGAGATTGATTACCTGCTCAAGATGCATGTGCCGGACATGGCGGGTTTTGACGTGGCGTACAAGAAGCTGATCCGCGTCGCCGATCTGCAGGACGTGAGTTCCAGTTTTGTCATGGAAGTGATCAAGAGCAGCACCGCGCTGCCGCTCGACCACGCCGTGCTGAAACCCGGCAAGGCCTGATACACATACCAGTATATTTTGTTGGCGCTTTATATACGTGCGTAACAGGGTAGTTTTAAATCAATTAATGGGGAGTATATCTTCCCGCTAGAGCGGATCGGAAGCACCGTTTGGACATTTTTCTTCGCATCGTATCGATTATCCTGCCGGTCTTTATCATCATCGGCCTTGGCTATGCGTATGCGCGCTATAAGGGCGAGGGCGTCAAGGACGACATGGTGTCGGTCAACCGCATCAGCATGGATGTGCTGTGTCCCTTGCTGGTGTTTACCGCCCTGGCCGGCAAGGATTTTGATGTGGCGCACAATGCCTGGCTGATCCTGGCCGGTGCGCTGATTGCGCTTGGCTCGGGTGTGCTGGCGTGGCCGGTGGCGCGTTTCTTCGGTTACGACGTGCGTAGCTTTGTGCCGCCTATGATGTACAACAATTGCGGCAATATGGGCTTGCCTTTGGCCGCGCTGGCGTTTGGCGCAAATGGCCTGTCGGCGGCGGTGGCGCTGTTCATGGCATGCAATCTGGTGTACTTCACCGTCGGCATCAAGATTATCCAGAACGGGCATCCCGACCATGCAGAGGGTTCGCTGAAGTTCTTGCTCAGCCCGATGATGCTGTCGATGATAGCCGGGATGTCGTTCGCCTTGATGCACTGGCACTTGCCGGAGTTCCTGTTTGTCGCGCTGAAGATGATGGGCGACGCCTGCATCCCCATCATGCTGTTCGCGCTGGGCGTGCGCCTGCTCGACATTAATTTTTCCAGCTGGCGTATCGGCGTGGCCGGCGCCGTCGTCTGCCCGGTCGCAGGGCTGATCGTAGCGGCCTTGCTTGAGATGGTGCTGCCTTTGAGCGCCACGCAACGCGGTCAGATGTATTTGTTTGCCGCCTTGCCGCCAGCGGTATTTTGCTTCATGGTGGCGGAGCAGTATCAGCAAGAGCCGGATAAGGTGGCCTCGATAGTCTTGCTGGGCAACCTGGCCGCCTTGCTGTTCGTGCCGCTGGGATTGTGGCTGGGCTTGCGCTAAGCGCTTGTCATCTCTCGTTATCGCTTGTTATCGTTTTATGGGCGAAAGCGATAATGCTCCTGGGTGAAAAGATCTATCCCGCATTGCAGGTTTTCTATCCAGTTCAGGAACGCCGGTATCGCTTCGCCCGTCATGTAGCGGCCGTGCTGCGGCACCAGCATGCTGACTTCCATCTGCCTGACCATATTCACCCAGAAACGGCATACCTTGTTCGACACCATGTAACGCTTGTGAAAGCCACTCATGGTGTGCAGCTGGGCATAAAATTCATCCTTGCTGCTGATGGGTTGGCTGATCTCTTCCGCCTCGACCATCGATGCGCCCATGTCGCCGGAAAACAGGATTTTTGACTTGCTGTCGTAAAACTGAAAATTACCCTCGGCGTGCAGGAAATGTGCAGGAATCGCATGCACCACCGTGTCGCGCATGGCAACCGGCATACCCTCGTCGGGGATGCCGATGATGCGGCCATCGGCCCGGTTCAGGTTGCAAAAATGCGGCACGAAGCGCGACCACAACTGCGACACATATAGCTTGCAGTCGGTGCTGAATAACCATTTGTCGAGCGCCCCGATAATGTCGGGGTCCTGATGCGAGGCGAACAGGTATTTCAGGTCTTTCTTCGGCAGATACTTGTGCATCGCCAGCACCAGGCCGTTGTAAGTGATGTTGCCGGAAGGGTCGATCAAGGCCCCTTCGCCGTCGGAGACAATCAAAAACTGATTGGCCTGTACCGCATCTTCGCTGGTATTTTTGACCAGGTCGTTAAACATCAGGCAAAGATGCTTGCCGTCGTTGTATAGCTCAATCGTCACATCCGACTCCCTTTAGATCCCGCCACTTCATTCCATGTAGGCTAGATTCTAGGGGAGTTGAATTTTGGAAACTTGATGTGTATCAGGTAAATTTAAATGGAAACCAGGAAAATTTTGAATTTCGTTCGAAATCCACCGTTTCAATTTTTTAAAAGCCCAGCGTACTTCCATCAGGATTGCGCGGGTCGGAGTAGCCTTCAAAACCATGCGGGTTGATCAGTATGGTCTGGGTGCGCCCCATCGGCTTTGACACGCGGATTTGCTGGCCCTTCTGCGCCAGGATATTCTGGGTATCGATGCTGATGCCTTTTTCCAGCCGCAATTGATCCGGCTCCCATTGGTGATGCATGCGCGGCGAGAGCGTGGCTTCCGCCACGTTCATCTGATGGTCGATCACGTTCAGGATCATCTGCAAGGTGGTCGTGATAATGCGGCTGCCTCCGGGGCTGCCGGTCACCAGGAAAGGCTTGCCATCCTTCAGCACTATCGTCGGCGACATAGAGCTGAGCGGGCGCTTGCTGGCGGCGACCGCATTGGCAGCGCCGCCGACCAGACCAAAGGCGTTGGGCACACCGGCCTTGACCGAAAAATCATCCATCTCGTTATTGAGGGTGATGCCTGTTCCGGTCGCGACGATACCGCTGCCGAACAGCAGGTTGAGCGTGTAAGTGGTGGCGACCACATTGCCATGTCTGTCGGCGACCGAGTAATGGGTGGTCTGGTCGCTTTCGTATGGCTGCAGCTTGCCGGGTTTGATCATTGCCGACGGCGTGGCATGATCGGGGTCAATTTTTGCCGCCAGATCTGCCGCGTAGCTGCGTGAAGTCAGCGCCTGTACCGGGACCTTAAAAAAATCCGGATCGCCCAGATACTCAGAGCGGTCGGCATACGCTAGTTTCATCACTTCTGCCATCAGGTGGATATTCTGCGCACTGTTGACGCCCTGTTGCCTGACCGGAAAAGCCTCCAGCATGTTGAGCATCTGGATGATGTGCACGCCGCCCGAACTCGGCGGCGGCATAGACATGACCTGGTAGCCGCGATAAGTGCCTTTGATGGGTTCGCGCTCGATTGCCCTATAGTTTTTCAGGTCGGCCTCGCTCATGATGCCCTGATGCGCCGCCATTTCTGCGACGATTTTCCTGGCGATTTCACCTTCATAAAAGGCAGATGCGCCTTGCCGCGCAATCAGGCGCAATGACTTGGCCAGGTCCTTTTGTACCAGGATTTCTCCAGCCTGCAAGGGTCTGTCGCCCTTAAAGAAAATCGCGCGGCTGGCTGGCCATTTTCCCAAATGGTCACGGCTGGCATCGAGCATGTCGGCAAGGTGGGGCGTGACCGCAAAACCTTGTTCGGCCAGCCTGATCGCCGGTGCAAGCAGATCTTTCAGTGGCATGCTGCCGTATTTGTTCAGCGCCTGTGTCAGGCCGGCGACTGTGCCTGGTACGCCAACCGCAAGGTGACTGAAGGTAGATAGTCTCGGAATGACCTTGCCGGCACTATCGAGATACATGTCGCGGCTGGCGGAGGAGGGCGCCATTTCGCGGAAATCCAGCGCCACGTCCTTGCCGCTCCTGGCGTCGTGGATCATCATGAAACCGCCGCCGCCTATATTGCCGGCATTCGGCAAGACCACGGCCAGCGCGAAACCGACGGCAACGCTGGCATCGACGGCATTGCCGCCACGCTGCAGAATGTCCAGCCCGACCTGGCTGGCCAGCCCTTGCTCGGTTGCGACCATGCCATGCCGCGCATGCACAGGGCTGATGATGTCGTCACTGGTGTCATATTTGATGACCGGCGCCGCAGTTTGCGCCAGGCCGGCGGCGGTCTGCAACATCAGGCAAAGTGGCAGGGCAAGGTAAATGCAAATGCGTCTGGTGGTAGGCAAGGCGGGCTCTCCTGTGTTGGTCATGAATGCGATGAATTCTCCGATTATAGTGGTTGTTGGGTTTAGCGCACACTCAGGGCCCGTTTCGGGAAAATTACCTGAATCCGCGCCATTTACTTCAGTTGCGGCGATACGTGTGTGTCTATAATGGAGCGCATCCGGTTTTCATTTGCGAGGCTTTGGTTTGTCTACTTTTTTCGATGTCGATGCAAACAAGTTTCCCGAATTGAGTGCTGCGCTCGATCAAATTGCCGCGGCCCTTGAGCTTGATCCAAACGCCTCCGTCAGCTTGTTAGGCGAAGCTATCGCTCTCGCCTTGCCATTGCATGACCTGGCTCTGCTCAGCACCTTATACAGCCATCTGGGTGCAAGCAATGTCATCTTGCACAACCCGGTTGCCATCCGCAATTATGAAGCCGCACTGGATGCTGCACAGGCCGCGCAACGCCCCGATCTGAAGGTCGATGCCTTGCATGGACTAGGGCGGACTTTCCTGGTGTTCGGCGAGGTCAACACTTCACTCGAATATTGTGAAAAGGCCTTGCAGCTTGGACGAGAGCTGGGCGAGCTGAGCAAACTTCCCAAAATCCTGTTGACGCTGGGCCTGGTGTTCAGCAGCACCCGGCAATATGAGCGCCACATAGCGATGAGCCGCGAGGCGGCAGAATGCGCGGCATCTCTGGGCGACCTGCGTTTTCACGCGCACGCATTGAATAACTGGGCCGATGGACTGACCTCGTGGTATTTAGCCTTGCATGAGGAATCAGGGGTCTCTCGCACAGAATTGCTCGATGAGGCGATCGCCCATGCACGCGCCGCGTTGCAGCTGGTGCGGCAACATGGCTACGTTCGCCTGGAGCTGCTGACGGCCGAAACCCTGGCGCATGCGATGGAGCAAAAGGGAAATTATCTCGAGGCGATCAGCCAGCTCGAGGATACCTTGCAACGTCTGCAGGGGCACGGTTTTATCAAGGAAGTGCTGGATATCCGCCTTCGTTTGGGTGCCTTGTTCTTCCGTTTGGGGCGAGCGCAAGACGGTATCGATGAACTGACCGCAACCCATCAGGCTGCGCTGCAACTGGGGAATTACCCGCATCTGGCCGACCTGCTCAAGGACTTATGCGATGCCAACGAAAGCATAGGTGATTTCGCTGCCGCGCTGGCCTGCATGCGTGAGTATCATGCGATGGTATTGAAGCAGATGGATCTCCGCTCGCAGATCAGTGCGCAGATCTACGCCGCCAAGATGGACCTGGAACGGGCGCAAAAGGAGGTTGAGACGCACAAGAATCGCGTCAGCCAGCTGGAAAACTTTAATCGCTCATTGGCTGTGCAGGCGCATGAAGATGCCTTGACCGGTTTGCCCAACCGTAGGGCTTTGGAAGAGTCGATGGTGCTGCGTTTGAATGCGACGAAGATCGATTTTGTTTTCATCATGTGCGATATCGATTTTTTCAAGAAAGTGAATGACAATTTCTCTCACCTGATCGGTGACGATGTATTGCGCCAGGTTGGTCAGCTGCTGGTGGCTTGCTTGCGTTCCAATGATATGGCGGCGCGTATCGGCGGGGAGGAGTTTGCCCTGGTGCTGGATCGCTGCAAGCCTGAAAAATTGATTGAGACCTGCAATCGGATTCGTAAAATTATTGAAGAATATCCGTGGGATGAGCTGGCACGGGGATTGCACATCACCATGAGTTTTGGTGTGACCGCCTTTCAGGACGGTGATGCGCTGAAGTCTTTGATGGTCAGGGCGGATGATGCCTTGTACCGGGCGAAACGCAATGGGCGTAATCGGGTCGAGCAGGGATAAACCCGGATTTTCCATTAGGCGCACCTGCGGTGCTATTTGCGTGCTGACGGCGCATTTTCGGCTATTTTTGTTACTCTTCGTCGCCAATAGCCCGCTATTGGCTTCTCATTCGCATCAAAACTAGCTCGAAAAATGCATCCGTCATCAACGCAAATCCTAATGGAAAATCCGGGGTAAATTCAGCAAGTCTTCTTCTGAATGATCCGCACATAAAAAAGCCGTCAAAAATGAATTTTTGACGGCTTTTTTGTTTTCAGGGAGATCCGGTTTCCCGCAAGCTCCCCGCGATATTACTTATTACTTCGCTTCTGCTTCAGCGGAAGTTGCGCCGGCAGGCACAACAGCGATTGCAACAGTCGCATCGTCACCGTGAACAACTGGTGCGACGCCTTTAGGGAACTTCAGGCTGGAAACGTGCACAGATTGACCTGCAACGACAGTCGACAGATCGACTTCGATGAATTCAGGCAAATCAGCAGGCAAGCAAGAAATGTCCAGATCAACCAGCACGTGGCTGATGACCGCTGCGTTCAATTTTACCGCTGGTGAAACATCAGCGTTGACGAAGTGCAGAGGCACTTTAACGTGGATCTTCTTGTTTGGATCAACGCGCTGGAAATCAGCGTGCAAAACCAATTGTTTGAACGCGTGGACTTGGAAGTCGCGCAACAAGACTTTTTCTACTGTGCCATCAACATCCATATCCAGAATGGACGAGTGGAAGGCTTCTTTTTTCAATGCATGGTACAGGGCATTGTGATCCAGTGTAATAGCGACTGGAGCAGCTGCGCCGCCGTAGATGATGCCAGGTGTTTGGCCAGCAATACGCAGGCGGCGGCTCGCTCCGGTCCCCTGTTCTTTGCGTGCAAATGCGATAACTTTCATTTTAATACTCCAAAAATTGCAAATTCAAACATGTTGTCTGTTTTTGCGGTGTTGCTCCCCCGCGACCAGGGGAGTCAGAAAAATCCTGCTGTCGTTGAAAAACAGCAGGACCATAAAAAATTGAACGCTCGATCAGTCGCTGAACAGGGACATCACAGACTCGCCCTTGGTAATGCGGCGGAACGTCTCTGCCAGCAGGCTGTCGCAAGACAATTGGCGAATCTTGCTGCAGGCGCGCGCTGCTTCCGACAGAGGAATGGTGTCGGTGACGACCAGTTCATCCAGCGGGGAGTGGGAAATACGGTCAATCGCCGGGCCGGACAAGACTGCATGCGTACAGTAAGCCAATACTTTCTTGGCGCCGCGCTCTTTCAGTACTTCCGCCGCCTTGGTCAGGGTGCCTGCGGTATCGACCATGTCATCCATGATCACGCAATTGCGGCCTTCGACTTCGCCGATGATGTTCATGACTTCAGAGACATTGGCCTTGGGGCGGCGCTTGTCGATAATCGCCAGGTCGCAACCGAGGCGCTTTGCCAGTGCGCGGGCGCGTACTACGCCGCCGACGTCAGGTGACACCACCAGCAAGTCATCATAATTTTTTGCGACCAGGTCACCGAGCAGGATAGGCGAGGCGTAAATGTTATCGACAGGAATATCAAAGAAACCCTGGATTTGATCGGCGTGCAGATCCATGATCAGGACGCGNNGGGATGGCGGCGGTGATGCGGCCTGCAGAGGCACGCTTGAGCGCATCGACCATCAACATGATTTCCATCAGGTTGTCATTGGTTGGTGCGCAAGTGGATTGCAATACGAAGACATCCTTACCGCGGACGTTCTCATTGATTTCCACCATGACTTCACCGTCTGAGAACTTCGAGACGTTGGCTTTACCGAGCGGAATACCGAGCTGTTTGGCTACGCCTGCAGCCAGAGCAGGGTTGGCGTTGCCAGTAAAGACCATCATGTTGTCGTGTGCGTGTGCCATGAGATCACCTGTTGACTAAAAGTTAAAGGGCGCTAAAACTGAAAAGCCGCCGCATCATATAGTATGCGGCGGCTTATTAATTATGGCAGGGGAAGAAGGACTCGAACCTTCGAATGCCGGAATCAAAATCCGGTGCCTTAACCAACTTGGCGACTCCCCTACACAACTGTGTTGTCTGATGCTGGTAACTGTTGCGCTATTTTAGCGCTAAATTCACTGTTAATCAGCATCAAACCAAATTTTTTTACGTCTGCACCAGATCATACATCGGATGTTCTCTGAGCGCTTTTGCTTTCCAGGAAATCCAACTTTCAGGCACCTGGCTCAATACTTTTTCAGCCGAATTTTCGTCTGGAAAGGCACAAAAAACACAAGCTCCCGATCCTGTCATTTTCGCGTCCCCGAAATTTTTTAGCCACTGTATGGCTTTGCCAACTTCTGGGTACATCGAACACGCAACTGCTTGCAGATCGTTTTTCCAATTCGTTTTTGCGCTACTGGAAAAGTCCGTTATTCTGATGGGTTTTGTGTCTCGTGTCAAGCCTTTTGCGGAAAATATTGCGGGGGTAGGGACTTGCACTCCCGGTTCTATCACCACAAACCAGGCTTCCGGCGTCGTGATTTCCTGCAATTGTTCACCGACTCCTTCGGCAAATGCATTGTGCCCGAAGATGAAAAAAGGTACATCGGCACCCAGGCGTAGACCCAGCTCCATCAGCTCCTGGCGCTTGAGTCCGCAGTCCCAGAGATGGTTCAGCGCAATCAGCGTTGTCGCGGCATCGGAAGAGCCGCCGCCCACGCCGCCGCCCATGGGTAGCAGCTTGTGCAGCGTAAGGTCGGCGCCGAGCCGGCTATGGGTATGGGCCTGCAGCAGGCGAGCCGCGCGCACGATGAGATCATCTTCCTCGCTGACGCCGGCGACCGTATTGGTGCGGCGGATGCGCTGGTCATTGCGGCTTTGTACCTCGAGAGTGTCGCAGCGGTCGATCAGCTGGAAGGCGGTTTGCAGCAGATGGTAGCCGTCTGCGCGGCGTCCTGTCACATGCAGAAACAGGTTGAGTTTTGCCGGCGCCAGACAATGCAGGGATGAATGGTTCATGGGGTTTTCCACTGGTCTATCACGATGCGTAAGGTGACCTCGCCGGCCTGTGCGGTGTAGCGTTGCAGGTCTATCCGTCTGGGGTAGGTTTTGCCATTGTCTTCCTGCCAGCTGACGTAGCGCAATTGCCAGCCATCAGCCGTCAGCGTCTGACTGTCTTTTGCCTCGATGGCGATGCGCCTGCCCTGATGATTCCTGACGTAGCCTTGCAGCCAGTCGCGCAGCCCCTGCAGCGGAAGGGGGTAGCCCAGGGTTTCGCTGAGCAGCACATCAAGGTCGGTGGCGCTTCGCGCCGGCTGATTGGCCTGTTGCAAAGTCGCGCCGCCGGCGTTCTGGCTAATTGTGGCGATGGTCTGGCCGAGCTGGGACAGCAGGGTGATGCCGGTGTCGGTGGCGTCTTGCTGCCATTCGAAGTTGCCGGGCAGGCTTTGCTCCTTGCCATCCTGCTGGTACAGGACGTGGATTCTGCCGTTGGCGCTTATTTTTTCCTGGTACGGTTGCCTGGCTGTATCCGCTGATGCGGCGGGGCTGGTCGTGATGCTGCTGCAGCCAGACAGTGGCGCGCCCAGGGTAAGGGCTACGCCTAGAGTAAAAATGCTGGAGTATGCACGTAATCGCGTTGTTGTCGCTTTATTCATGGGCGTGAAATGGCATCTGATCTTTATACTGATGGGAGTATGTGTTCAAGGAGAGGTTNNTTTTTAAGCGTTTCGTTTTCCGGATCCTTGGCTTTGGCCTCGCGCCAGAGCTGTATGGCTTCATCCTGCCGCTCCATGCTCCAAAGCACTTCACCTAGGTGAATCGCAATTTCTGGGTCCGGGCGCAATTGATAAGCGCGGCGCAAGGCCTGTTCCGCCTCATCCGGCCTGGCAAGACGGAATTTGACCCAGCCAAGGCTATCGAGAATGAACGGATCATCCGGCGCCAGCTGCAATGCCTTCTCAATGAGTGTTAAGGCTTCGTCTAGGTGCACATTGCGGTCCGCATAGGAATAACCGAGGGCATTATAGGCATGCTGACTATTCGGTGCCAGTTCTATGACGCGCTTGAGCGTGGCCTCCATCTCGGCGAGTTTTTTTTGCGATTCCGCCATCATCGCGTAGTCATATAACAGCTCGGGACTGTTCGGAAAACGCTTGACGGCCTCTTCCATCACGGCCATCGCTTCCTGTGGCTGCTTGGCGCTTCTGAGCAACTGGGTCTCTACCTGCGCCAGCTGTATCTGCTCGGCTTCATTGGCGGTTTTTACATCGCGTAAAAATTGCCGCGCTTCGGCCAGCTTGCCCTCCATAGCGAGCAATTGCGCGCGCCGGATCTGTACGTTCAGCCAAATGGGGTTCTTGCCGTCATAGGACTCCACCTTGGCAAGCCAGCCCATCGCCGCAGGGGTATTTTTTTGTTCGAGCGCAATTTGTGCCAGGTTAACCAGGGCTGCGCTCGGGTCGCGCTCCTCAGCCGGATTTTCTTCCAGGACGGCCAGGTAATCCAGAAAATATTTCTCTGCAGTTTTGTACTGTTTCGTCTCCATCGCGATTGCGCCCAGCGTATAGATGGTCGGCGGATCCCTGGGCTTGTCACTGAGCAGGTGTTCAAATTCGTGTTTTGCCTTGCCCAGCTGCTTGAGCTCTATCAGCATGCTGGCGTAGGCCAGACGCACGTCCCGCGCAGCCGGGTTCGATTCCAGAAATGCGCCCATCGCCTTCACTGCGTCGGCTTTTTTGGACGCCTGCGCGAGCGTCAATACGCCCAGCTGCGAATCAGGCTTGATCTTCAGCGCCGCTTTGGCTTCAACGGTCGCGCGCGCATTGTCGCCGTTGGTGTAGGCGCCCTGCGCCAGCGCCAGATGGGCTTCGGCGGTGGCTTTGTAAGGTGCCAGCACTTCTTCCAGTGTGTCAAAGGCGGCTTTTTTGTCGCGTGCGCGCGATAGCATGCGTTGCGCCTGCAGCATCACGGCACCATATTGCCTGGTATCGACGTTTTGCAGCCTTTCGCTCAATACCCGCTGCACCTCGGCCAGATTGTTGTTCATGATCATGAAGCCGAGATAGTACTGATTGGCCTCATTTGATTCAGGCGCCAGTTCGCGCCAGAGCCGTATCGCCGAAAGCGCCTCAGCCGACTGCTTCATCGACAGCGCGATTTCGGCGGCGCGGCGTGCCAGGCGCGGATCTCTGGTTTGCTGAGCGACACCTAAAATAGTGATGTAGGCGGCTTGCCAGTTGCCGCGCTGGAAGGCGATTTCAGAAGTGAGTATCTTGTACAGCAATTCATCGGTCAGTTCGACCGAGGGTAATTTGTCTTCGGGCGGCGCCATGCCGCCGCCGTCTATGGCTTTGGCCGCTGCCAGGGCTATTTGCGTGGCCTCGTGTGCCTGCTGCATCTCGTCTGGCGTATGGGCGGATAGCGAGGAGAAACTGGCGCATCCCGATAAGACTGAGATCGCGGCGGCAGAAGTGATCCAGCCTGCAGGCGAGAAACATTTGAACCGCGCAACTATGGTTACAATAGGGGTGAAAAGATTTTTCAAAACAGAGTCCTGATTTGACAGATGATGAAAGATTTTACGCTGAACAGCCCAAAGCGTGGTGTGTTCGACCTCGCTTCGTAGTCTCAAGTTGCAATGAATAAATAAAAATATGCCAGAACTACCGGAAGTTGAAGTGACCCGCCGCGGCGTCGCGCCGCATTTGCTTGACCAGACCGTCACCCAAGTGGTGATGCGGCGCAGCGGCTTGCGCTGGCCATTTCCCGCTAATCTGCACGATCTGCTGTGCGGTCACCGGATCGCCTCCATAGGCCGGCGCGGCAAATACCTGCTGCTCAATTTCTCGCACGGCACCGTGTTGATCCATCTGGGCATGTCAGGCCATCTGCGGGTCTTGCCCTTGCTGACGCCGCCAGGCAAACATGATCATATCGACATTGTGGTGGGACAGCAGCTGTTGCGTATGAATGATCCGCGGCGGTTCGGTGCGGTCCTGTGGCACCCTGCGGGCGAAGGGGATATCGAGAACCATACGCTGTTGCGCAGCCTGGGCGTGGAACCGCTGGAAGACAAGTTCGATGCCGCCTTGCTATACCGGCAAACGCGCCAGCGGCATTCCGCCATCAAGCAGGTGCTGCTGGCCGGGGATATCGTGGTTGGCGTAGGCAACATCTATGCCTCGGAGAGCTTGTTCAAGGCACGCATTAACCCCAAGATAGCTGCGCATCGCATCAGCCTGGCGCGGTACACCCTGTTGGCGCAGGCTATCCGTGAGACTTTGGCTGCCGCGATCGTGCAGGGCGGTAGCAGTTTGCGTGATTTCGTTGCGGTAAACGGACAATCCGGATATTTCCAGCAAACATATTTCGTATATGATCGCACTGGCGCGCCCTGCAAGGTCTGTGGCACGGCGATCAGGCAAATCAAGCAGGGCCAGCGCAGCACTTTTTACTGCGTAAAATGCCAGAAATAAGACAGAATGACGGTTTGCGCAGGAATTGGCGCAAATTCAGGCGTAAATCTTAGCGCAAATAAAATAGTAAAAAAGTAAAGATAGAGTCAATAAATTGAGGGCAATATGAGCAATCTGGTTCAAAAATTCCAGGAATACAGCGGTTGGCGCAAGGGAGTGCTTGATGCGCTCGAGCAATATCGCACGTGGGTTGGCGGATCAGACATGGCCGATCCGGCCATCGATCAGCGTATTGCACGCTTGCTGGAACGATTGGTCGATGACAAGCTGACCATCGCCTTTGTGGCGGAGTTCTCACGCGGCAAATCCGAACTGATCAACGCGATATTTTTTGCCGAATATGGCCAGCGCATTTTGCCATCGTCGGCAGGGCGCACGACCATGTGTCCGACCGAATTGCTGTACGACGAAACCATTCCCCCTTGCATACGCCTGCTGCCTATCGAGACACGCAGCGAGGCGCAGTCGACCACGGATTACAAGGGGCAGCATCATGTCTGGACCGTGCTGCCACTCAATGTCAGTTCCGGCGACGGCATGCTGGAAGCCTTCAAGCAAGTCAGCCTGACCAAAAAAGTCACGAAGGAACTGGCCAAGTCTTACGGCCTGTTCGATGAGGATGACCCGGATGCGGCGCTGGAAGTGGATGAAAATGGCCTGGTAGAAATTTCGCAATGGCGCCACGCGGTGGTCAATTTTCCGCATCCCTTGCTCAAGGAAGGCCTGATCATCGTCGATACGCCGGGCCTGAACGCGATCGGTACAGAACCCGAACTTACCCTCAATCTGATCCCGAATGCCCACGCGGTGTTGTTCATACTGGCGGCCGATACCGGCGTCACCAAGAGCGATATCGATGTCTGGCGCAATCATATCGGCGGCGGCCCCGGCCGTCTGGTCGTGCTGAACAAAATTGACAGCATGTGGGACGAGTTGCGCTCAGGTGAAGAGGTCGAGAGCCAGATCCAGCACCAGATAGCGACCGTCGCGCACAACCTTGGCATAGACGAGAAACAGGTGTTTCCGGTCTCCGCGCAAAAAGGGCTGGTCGCCAAGATTAACAAGGATGCGCCCTTGCTGGCCAAAAGCCGTTTGCCTACGCTGGAGTATGCGCTCTCGAAAGAGTTGATCCCTTCCAAACAGGAAATTATCCGCGCCCAGCTCGCCAGTGACATTCATGACATCACCGCCGCCCAGCACTCCATTATCGCCGCCCGCAGCCGCAACGTGGTTGAGCAAATGATGGAGTTCAAGAGCTTGCGTGGCAAGAACCAGAATGTGATCGAGCACATGATGAAGCGTGTCGATGCGGAAAGAAAAGAATTTGACGCCAGCCTGATCAAGATGCAGGGAACCCGCGCGGTGTTCACCCGCCTCTCGACCGAGGTATACACCAGCCTGGGGATGGAAATCCTGCGCGAAGAAATCCGCAAGTCGCGCGAAGCGATGGAGAAAAGCAAGTTCTCTGCGGGATTGAAGGATGCGGTCAGGCAGTTCTTTGCGCAGATCAAGTTGAATTTGCTCATGTCGAATAAAAAGACCGATGAAATCTCTGAAATGATGAGCATCATGTACCGGAAATTTTCCACCGAACACGGGCTGGCATTAACTGCACCGATGGGTTTTTCTCTGGATAAATATTTGAAAGAGATCAATGTCGTCGAAGCGGTTTTTCTGAAACAATTCAACACCATCACCTTGCTCACGACGTCGCAAGTGGTGTTGATGCAAAAGTTTTTCGATTCTATCGCTGCCCGCGTCAAGCAAAGTTTCCTGCAGGCCAATCGCGATGTCGAGGCCTGGCAAAAAGTGGTGATGGCACCGCTGGAAGCGCAAATTCGCGAGCACAAGAACCAGCTGAAGAACCGCATGCAGTCGATACAGCGGATACATGTCGCCACCGATAGCCTGGAGGAGAAAATTACCTCCTTCGACAATATGCAGGCGGCGATTGATGAACAAAAAAATGCCCTGGCTGGCCTGGAACAGAAGATGAAGGACGCCCTGTCGGCCGATTTGCACGCGCATTAAGCGGATTAAACGTAGTAAACTAAGAAGGCGCCGGCCACAGCATGGCCTGCGAGCATGGGGCATGTGTTGTCGCCGTTAATAAAGCAGCTTGATTTCCGGGCTGCTTTTTTTATTGCCGACACTGAGCGGTTCCGCTTGAGTGGGACTGAATTTGCCGATTGAATTTTCCTGATAACAGCTTAAAAATAGAGAGCCATCAATGAAGCGACTTATCAAGAATAACGGCCAGCGGGCTGAAACGCTGGCGCTGGAGTATATCGATCCGGCGTTCTCGCAGGCCGTCATCGAATGGCAAAAACAGCATGGCAGGCACGCCTTGCCGTGGCAGCAAACCACAGATGCATATCATGTCTGGCTTTCCGAAATCATGCTGCAGCAGACCCAGGTGACGGCAGTGATTCCGTATTACCTGCGCTTCCTGCAAAGCTTCCCCAGTGTGTTCGCGCTGGCCGCCGCGCCTTCTGAGGAGGTGATGGGGCATTGGAGCGGCCTGGGGTATTACACGCGCGCGCGTAATCTGCATCATTGCGCAAAACTGGTGGTGGAAAAATATGAGGGAAATTTCCCTGCCGATCCTGATTTGCTGCAGCAATTGCCCGGCATAGGCCGTTCGACTGCCGCGGCGATTTCCGCTTTTTCCTACGGTACTATTGCCGCCATTCTCGACGGTAATGTGAAGCGGGTTTTCGCCAGAGCGTTTGGCATTCGCGGCTATCCGGGCAGCAAACCGGTGGAAGACGCGATGTGGCTGAGAGCGCAGGCGCTATTGCCGGAAACCGGGATAGCATCGTATACGCAAGGCTTGATGGATCTTGGCGCGACCCTGTGTACGCGCAGCAGCCCTTCGTGCCAGCGTTGCCCCTTGCAGGCACGCTGCGTGGCTTTTGCGCAGCAACTGACTGCGGAACTGCCGACCAAAAAGCCAAAGAAGAAACAGAAGGAAAAACAGGCAAGCATGCTGGTCATCCTGCACGAGAATCAGGTGCTGCTCGAACAGCGTCCGAACAGCGGAATCTGGGGCGGCTTGCTGTCCCTGCCCGAACTCGATGGCATGCGTGAAATGAACCCGGACCAGGCGGCGGCTCCGCAGCGCAGCGAGGAAATCGCCAGCCTGGCGCAGCAGTTTGGCCGCTTTGACGAGCTCAGCTATTTGCCGGAATTTACTCACGTGTTCACCCATTTTAAACTGCACATCAGCCCGGTGCTGGTGCGCCTGTCGCAACGCCAGAACATGATCGCTGAGGAGCGCCATGTCTGGCTCGACATGGCGCAGCTGGAAACTGCCGCCTTGCCGGCACCGGTGAAGAGCCTGTTGCGGTCGCTTAAATGAATTGCCCCTGCTTCATTCCGTATTTGGCGTTCGTACTGCGTTGGTCCGCTATTTAGGCTGTTTCATCGTGTCAGATTGAATTTTGTCGCGGCATTCCTTGGCGAGCTCAAGCCGCTATACACTCCTGACATAGAAATTTTATTCATGGAAAATAATAGGGAGAACATGTTGCAGACTCATTTTTTGCTCCGGGCTTTATGCCTCTTCACCTTAGCCTCGCCCGCGCTGGCACAGGCGGTAACCAGGCCTTGCCGGCTGCCGGATTTTCCGCAGGAAGTGCGCTGTGGGCAGGTGCTGCGGCCCTTGAATCCGGCACAGCCGGACGGCAAGAAGATAGACATCCATTACGTTGTGGTGCCTTCGCAGGACCGCAATAAATTGCCGGACGCGGTGTTCCTGCTGGCCGGCGGCCCGGGACAAAGCGCAATCGAGCTGGCCGGCTTTGGCCAGGCCGTGTTTGGCAGGCTGAACCGCCGCCGTGATCTGGTTTTTGTCGATCAGCGCGGCACCGGGCGCAGCGCCCCCTTGCATTGCCCGGAACTGGAAGAGAGTGGCGACGTGGTCGACAATGAGACCATGTTCAGGATGGCCGACGCCTGTATGCACAAGCTGCAGAGCTTGGCCTATGGCGATCTGCGCTACTTCAGCACCAGCATCGCGGTGCAGGATCTGGAGGCGGTACGCAAGGAGCTCGCGTATGGCGCCATCAACCTGGTCGGCGCCTCGTATGGCACGCGGGCCGGACTGGAGTATCTGCGGCAGTTCCCTGGCTCGGTGCGGCGACTGGTGCTTGACGGCATTGCGCCGCCGGATATGCGCCTGCCTTCAGCCGATGCGCAAGCCGCGTTGGATGGGGTATTTGCCGCGTGCGCCAAAGACGCGTTGTGCCACGCAACTTATCCGGATCTGGCGGGCCGCTGGAAGAAGCTGCTCAACGCGCTACCGCAAGCAATCAGCATCAGGCACCCGCGCCTCGGGCATCAGTTAAGCCTGCCGATGACGCGTGACTCTCTGCTGGGCATGGTGCATAAAACCTTATATGCGCCGTCGACGACTGCCGCCTTGCCGTATGTCATTAGCCAGGCTGAACAGGGGCATTTTGAGCCGCTGATCACCCTCAGCGGCGCGCTCAGCCTGACCGGGCCGGGCGCGATCGCCTACGGCATGCATTTTTCGGTCTGGTGCGGCGAGGCCTATGCGCGTCCTGAGCGCGTCACCCCCAGGGATGAGTTCGACGCCATGACCAGCAATATGTATAACAGGGTCTGCGAGAAATGGCCGCGCGCNNGCATGCATACGGCAAATCCCGCGCCCGCTGGCATGGCAGGCGCCCGTTGCGGCCGCCGCACAAAAAACTGGAGTGCAGCCATGATCAAGGTCAGCGATCTACGTAAGCAATTCATCACCTTGGGCAAGCCCGCATATGGCCTGAACCGGGAATTTGGCAAGCGCAAGCAAGAGATAGTCAAAGCCGTGGATGGCGTCAGTTTCACCGCCAACGATGGCGCCATACTCGGTTTGCTGGGCGCCAATGGCGCCGGCAAGACCACCAGCTTGCGCATGGTCGCCTCACTTCTGGCGGCCGATAGCGGCGTGATCATGGTCGATGATGTCGAGGTGAGGCCGGGCCAGGCAAGCTCGCAGGCGCGCATGGGTATCCTGTCCGATGCGCGCGGCTTGTACCCAAGGCTGAGCGCACGCGAAAACATTCAATACTATGGCAGCCTGCATGGCATGGACCAGGCTGCGATAGCGCAGCGTACCGATCAGCTAGCGCACTGGCTGGGCATGCAGCCCTTGCTGGACAGGCGCACCGACGGCTTCAGCCAGGGCGAGCGCATGAAGGTCGCGCTGGCCAGGGCCTTGATCCATGATCCGAAAAACATCATTCTCGATGAGCCGACCAATGGCCTTGATGTGGTGGCAACGCGCGCCCTGCGCGAGTTCTTGCGCTGGCTGTGCTCGGCGCAAGGCGGCGGCAAATGCATCATTTTTTCCACCCACATCATGCAGGAGGTCGAGCGCCTGTGCGATTCGGTGGTGATCGTCGCCAAAGGCAAGACGGTCGCCGGCGGCACGGTAGAGCAGTTATTGCAGCAGGCCGGCGAAGCCGATTTTGAAGATGCCTTCGTCAAGCTGGCATTCCTGCAGACAACGGCAAGCACAGCCATGGAAGGAGTGAACTGATGAACCCCGTTTTCGCAATATTTCGCAAGGAACTGACCGACGCCATGCGCGATCGCCGCACCCTGATGATGGTGCTGTTCAGCGCTATCTTGTTCGTGCCCTTGCTGCTGGTGATATTTTCAGAAGTCATGTCACAGGTCGAGGCGCAGGAAGACAAGCGCACCGTCATGGCAGTCAATATCGGGCAAGCGCCGAGGCTGGAAAATTATCTCTTGCGTCAGGGCTATCAGATCAAGGAGGCAGCGCAGGGCTATGAAGAGAAACTGCGCAACAAGGAGCTAACGCAACCGGTCTTGTGGGTGCCGGAAAAATTTGACGAGAGCCTGTCACATGCGCAAAAAGCCACACTGGAGATAGTGTTCGATACCTCCAACAGGCAGGCTGAGTTCGGCGTGCGCCCATTGAAAAAACTGCTCGATAACTACACGCAGGAAGCCGCGGTCCTGGGCCTGATGATGCGCGGCGTATCGCCAGAGTTATTGCAATTGGTCGACATCAGGGAGCGCCACCTGAACCGCCCTGAAGAGCGCAAGGTGACTGTCACCGGCATGCTGCCGTTTGCCCTGATCATGGCGATCGTGATAGGCGGCATGTTTGCCGCTATCGACACCACGGCAGGCGAGCGTGAACGCGGCTCGCTGGAGCCGCTGATGATGAACCCGGTCAGCGGCTGGCAGCTGGCCGTCGGCAAATGGGGCGCGGTGGCCACCATCAGCATGCTGGTGGCGCTGCTCACGGTGTTGAGTTTTTTCCCCTCGCAATGGCTGGTGCGCAATGATGCGTTGCGCGCCGAGTTCCAGTTCGGGGCGCACGATGCCGTGCGCTTCCTGCTGGTCCTGCTGCCTTTGGCGGCCGCCATCTCGGCGCTGCAAGTGGCGATTTCCCTGACCTGCAAGAGCTTCAAGGAGGCGCAGGTACGCAACCAGATTCTCAGCATGCTCATCTCCATGGCGCCGATGATGCTGATGTTTAACACCGGGCGCGAACCGGTCTGGTTTCAGTGGGTGCCCTCGATCGCGCAGTCGCTGATGATGAACAATGTGCTCAAGGGCGAGGCCGTGGCGATGACATCAATCGGCATCGCGCTGGCGGTTTGCGCCGCACTCACGCTAGGCTGCCTGAGCTTTGTTGCAGGCAAGATGCGCAGAGTCGTCACGATGTAAAAATGAAAATTGGGCATGCCGATGATGCGTACCCTATAGCGCATGTCCCATGCTGCCTGCAGGCCGGCATGGCTGCAAACCCGCATGGACAGGGCGCGCTGGCGGTGCCTGATTGGAAAATCTGGGTTTAATTCAGGCGCCGGTGGCGCACCAATACCTGTTCTGAATTTTTAAAATATTCCGCCAGCTTCTCTACCATATACACGGAGCGATGCTGACCGCCGGTACAGCCTATGCCAACCGTCAGGTAGCTGCGGTTGTCGTGCTTGAATGCCGGCATCCATTTCTCGATGAAATTGCGGATGTCAGCGTACAGATCCTGCGCCATCGCCTGTTCGTTGAGAAAATTGACGACCGGCGCATCTTGCCCGGTCAGCTGGCGCAGGTTCAGGTCGTAATACGGGTTGGGCAGCATGCGCACATCGAAGACAAAGTCGGTATCGAGCGGCACGCCGATCTTGAAGGCGAAGGATTCAAACATTAGCGTCAGCGGCGAATGGGGGATCTGAATCACGTCCTTGACCCAGGCGCGCAAGGTATTGGCGCTCAGGTTGGAGGTGTCAACCACATGCGCCAGAAACTGCAGCGTGGCCAGCATTTCCCTTTCTTCCTGTATGCATTCGGTCAGGCTCAGGTGCTCACCCATGGGGCGCGCCTGTTGCAGGCGATGCGACAGCGGGTGGCTGCGGCGGGTTTCTGAAAATCGCGCCACCAGAGACTCGGTGCTGGCGGTGAGAAATAAGACCTTGACCTCGTGCCCCTCCTGCCTGAGCGTCTCTATCGTGTCGGGTACGCTGGTGAGCATATGCGCACTGCGTGAATCGATCGCCATGGCGGCCGATTGTATGCCTTCATTGATCAGGGTTTGCACCAGTTCGGGCAGCAGGCTAGGCGGCAGATTGTCGACGCAATAGAATCCGGCATCTTCCAGCACATTGAGAGCAACTGATTTGCCGGAACCGGAAATACCTGAGATGAGCAAGATTCGCATGAGGAGTAAGACGGTGAACTGCTTTGGGTTAAGAGTCGTGCTACTCGCTATCGTCGCTCATGGCACGGCGTTGTTTTTCCATGAAGTCTTCCAGCGTATTAATGCCGCGCAATTGCAAAATCGTGTTGCGTACCGCAGCTTCCAGCAGAACCGCAATATTGCGTCCGGCCGCCACCGGAATCACGACTTTCCTGATGGATAATCCTAGCACTTCTTCGTCCTGTGAATCGATGGGCAGGCGTTCGTAATTTTCTTCCAGCGTGCTGCGTTTGACCAGGTGCACGATCAGCTTCAGGCGCATCTTGCGGCGCACTGCGGTTTCGCCAAAAATGGCCTTGATATCGAGCAAGCCCAGGCCGCGTACTTCCAGCAGGTTTTGCAGCAGTTCCGGGCAGCGCCCTTCTATCATATTCGGCGCGATACGGGAAAACTCGACCGCGTCATCGGCCACCAGTCCGTGGCTGCGCGAAATCAGTTCCAGCCCCAGCTCGCTTTTGCCCAGGCCGGATTCGCCGGTGATCAGCACGCCCACGCCCAGCACATCCATGAAGACGCCGTGCATGGTGACGCGTTGCGCGAGTTTCTTCGACAAATAGACGCGCAGAAAATCGATTACCTGCGCCGCCGGCAACGGGGTGGAAAACAGCGGGATATTCTTGTCGTCGCAATTGATCAGGAAATCGGGTGGCGATTCCAGGCCCTGCGCCACGATCAGGGCAGGCGGATCGCCGGCCACCAGTTCCTTGAACAGATTGCCGCGCGAGATAGGCGACAGACGGTGGTAATAATTGAGTTCCTGATGGCCTAGCACCTGGATGCGGCCGGGGTGGATCAGGTTTAAGTGACCGACCTGATCGGCTGCCGATGTGGCGTCACCGGTAATTTGCTTGTCACCACCGGAAAAACCAGCGAACCAACCCAATTGCAGCGTATCCCGATTTTCATCGTAGATTTTTTGTATGGTGAGCTCGGTCAATATAGGCATGGTGGCTTGTCTGCTGTGTCGGCGTGGTAATCAGCGCAATAGGCGATGCGAGTCGGCTCGACTCAGTGCATCGCTCATTATATGGTTAGTATATGGTTCAGGAAATGGATTGCAAATTCGGTTGCCAGGAAATGATCTTTTCATAAATGACCGCGGCATCCGGCTCGGTATTGAGCGACTCGCGGAAATCCTCGTTGGACAGCATCTCTGCAATCTCGGAAAGAATTTCAAGGTGTTGCTGGGTGACATGGTCAGGCATCAATAAAAAGATCAGGATGCTGACCGGTTGGCCATCGGGTGACTCAAAGGGTATCGGTTCTGCCAGCCGCACGAAGGCCGCAATCGGCGCTTTCAAGCCCTTGATCCTGCCGTGTGGTACGGCGACGCCATGACCCAGCCCGGTCGAGCCCAGGCGCTCACGCGCAAATAGGTTTTCCGATACCGTGGAGCGCGCGATACTGCAGTTATTTTCAAACAGCAGGCCAGCTTGTTCAAAAGCACGTTTTTTGCTGGACACTTCAAGATCCAGCAGGACATTGGCAAGGGGTAATATTTTTGCGATATTCGTCATGATGCAAGAACAGTGGTAGTGCGGAAAGCTGCGGTAGTCGACATTTACAACTGGCAAATTATAGGCTTCTTTTACCCGCGGTGCATTAAACCTGTAACGGGCGTGAAATAGTTTCGGAATGAACCTGGAATGCGCCGGGCGGCGTCTATTCGGTACGATGGGCGAGCAAGTCTTCAAACTCAGTGACGGACAGGGGCTTGCTGAAATAGTAGCCCTGAATTTCCTGGCAACCGGAGTCTTTCAGGAAAACCATCTGGTCGATTTGCTCCACCCCTTCGGCCGTCACGCTCATGCCCAGGGCCTTGGCCATGGCAATAATGGCATGCGTTAATGTCACGGAATCATGGTTGCCCGGGATCGCGCTGATGAAAGAGCGGTCAATTTTCAGATTGTCAATCGGGAAGCGTTGCAGATATGACAGTGAGGAGAAGCCAGTGCCAAAATCGTCGAGCGAAATACTGACACCCAGCTTTTTGATGGCGTGAAATACCGGCAGCAGCAGCTCAACGTCACCCATCAGCAAGCCTTCGGTAATTTCCAGTTGCAGTGCATTTCCCGGCAAGCCGGTCTCATCGAGAATCTGCTTGATGAATTTTGCCAGCTGCGGATCTTGAAATTGCTTGGGCGAGATGTTGACGCTGATGATCAGGTCACTGACGAAATTGTCGCGCCAGATTTTCGCCTGCCTGCATGACTGTTCCAGCACCCAGCGGCCAATCGGCAAAATCAAGCCTATCTCTTCAGAAATCGGGATGAATTCATTCGGCTGAATCAAGCTAGAATCGGGCATCTGCCAGCGGATCAGGGCTTCTGCTCCGACGATGCGCGAGGTGCGCAAACATACCTTGGGCTGGTAGAAAACCAGAAACTCCTGCTCGCTCAGCGCCCGCCGTAGATTGCGCTCCAGCGTGTAGCGGTGCTGGGCGCGGACATTGAGTTCGGTGGTGAAGAACTGGTAATTATTGCGCCCCGATTCCTTTGCTAGATACATCGCCGAATCTGCGCAGCGCAGCAAGGTGGGGCCATCCGATGCGTCATGCGGATACACGCTGATGCCGATCGAGGTGCCGAGATGGTATTCATTGCCATCGATCAGAAAGGGTTCGCACATCCTGGCCAGCACCCGCTCTGCCAGTTCCTTCAGGTGCTGCGCGCTATCGAAGGCTTCCGCCACGATGACGAACTCGTCGCCGCCCAACCTGGCCAGCATGTCGGTGGTGCGTATGCAGGAATTGAGCCGCGTGGCGACGTTGCATAAAAGGCTGTCGCCGGCCGCATGGCCGGCCGTATCATTGACGTTCTTGAAGCGGTCGAGATCGAGAAAGATGACCGCAACCTTGTGCTGCTGGTTGTTGGATAGCGCCTGCAGCAGGCGTTGGTGCAACTGGTGCCGGTTGGGCAAGCCGGTCAAGGCATCATGCGTCGCAATGTAGTTGAGCTGGCGTTGCGTTTCCCTGAATGCCGTGGTGTCGGTAAACGAAATCAGCACGGCGCTGACCGTGCCGCTGCCGTGGTCGGTAATCGGCAGCACATTGACCAGCAGCCAGGCCACCGTGTGGTCGCGCAGCTCCAGCCCTATCGACAGATTGACGATAGCGGTGCCGTTGCGAAATACCATCGAGGCGGGATCATCGCCCAGACGCACTGCCGTGCCGTCTTCGCCTATGATGCGTTCAAAGTAGCGATGCCGGCGTCCGGCTGTCAGCGGGTCTTCGATTTTGAGAATGCGCTGGGCGCTGGGATTGCAGGTGAGGATTTTACCCATGGGCCCCAGCACCATGATGCCCTCGGTCAGGTTGGTGACCACGGAGCGATAGCGCTCTTCGCTTTGTTCCAGGCTCTGCTCCATGTTCTTTTTGTCTATCGCCAGCGCGATCAGGTCCATCGCGTCCATGATCAGCGCCTGCTCGTCCTCGCTGGGCGAGCGGCTGGAATGATGATAGACATCGACGGTGCCCAGGATGACCTTAAACGCAGTCTTGATCGGCAGCGACCAGCAAGAGTGCAGGCCATGCCGCAGCACGCCGTCGCGCTTAGACTGCCACAGCGGGCTGGCATCAATGTCGTCAACGATGGTGACCTGGCCGTGGTAAATCGCTGCACCGCAGGAGCCTGCATCCAGGCCGACTGGCAGGCGTTCAAATTCCTGGCAAAACTCGACCGGCATCGATGGAGCAGCACCCAGGGACAGATGTTGTTTGTCGGTGTCGAGCAGCATGACGCAGCAGACAGAACCGTTGTCCAGCAACCTTTCCATCCTGTCGCAGACATCTTCCAGTATGTGATGCAAGGGCTTGTCCAGCGCTATCATCTCGAGAATTTCTTTCTCGTGGTGCAGCGCTTCGTGCACGCGGCTGGGCGGTTGCCGGAGCAGGATGGGCTTATCTATTCTGGGCGTGACCGGCGGAGCGACAGCGAGCGGTGACGCCATCAGATTGCGCACGGTCAGCTGCGTTGCAGCTTGTTGTCCGTGAGCGAAATAGCTGACGCGAACTTCGACTTCGATTAGCTGGCCGTCCAGGGCCTTGCAGTAACAAAGCCGGGCGGCGGGTACGCCATGCTGTGCAGCGGCGCCCTCAGTAAACCGCAAGGCCTCATGGCCGTATTGTGCGTCAGGAAAAAACCTGTCTGCCGACGCTCCGCTTAGCTGGCTCTGTTCAGTGGCACCCAGAAGCGCCAGGCCGCTAGGGCTGGCGTACACCAGCTTATTGTCGAGCAGCAGGAAAATGGCATCCTGTTCACGCGTCGATAAGCGGCTATGCCATTCTGTGTCGGTGACGGGTTTGTTGCCGGCGACGGGTATCTGAGATGGTGAACTCACAACGATCAATGTTATAGAGTGAAGTAAAGTTGTCGATTACTTTAACCGAAGCCAGAGCGGCTAACAACTTTAATTACGCTCTGAAGTTGATCTGCTTTGTTCTAGTTCAAATCAAAGCGCACGAATAACAACAGTACGTCGCCGTTTCCCTTGTTTTGTGAAATCCTGGGGATATAGGACGCCATCAGTTTTGTGCTGCGCGTCCCTATCGAGGCGACCGGCAAAATCCCGGGAAAGGGAATGCCGGAAAAATAATCTGTCCTGCTGATCAGCAGGACGGTATAGCCAAGCCCGACTTCAGCGCGATTGCCTAAAGGCTGCATCCATTGGTAGGCATAGCCCGCCATGAGCTGCGGTGAGAAATGCGAATCCGATATCGCCAGGCCATAGATTGATTCCTCATTGTCCTTTTTGTTTCTGATCGCCTTGCTGAAGCCCATGCCCCAGGCAATCTCGTTTAATTCTTTGATGCGTTCCGGCGTATAGGTGTTGCGGCCATGGTGCGCGTAGCCGGACAGCAGCATCGACATCTCGCCCTTGTCGAGGATATTGCCTGCCTTGTTTTTGGCCTGGTTCCACCAGCCGGTTTCCTGCGGTGCCGGTGTTTCCGGCGCTGCCAGTGTTGTCGGGGCTTCCTGAGAAAAGCTGGTTGGCGCGATGCTGAAGGAGGCGGCCAGCAGGCAGAGGGGAAGGGCGAATTTTTTCAAAATGAATAATGACATGATCTAAAAAGAAGTGAAGGTGTTGCCGGGTTTGTTGAATTTATTGTCGTGCGCAGCGGGCATTGGAAGGTTTTTTTGCTGTGCTGAAATTGCTGCGCCAAGGATTGATGTCCAGCCCGCCACGTCGGGTGTAGCGCGCATACACGGAGAGTTTTTGCGGTTTGCATTGCTGCATGATGTCGGTGAAAATCCGCTCTACGCATTGCTCGTGGAATTCGTTATGCTCGCGAAAGCCTATCAGGTAACGCAACAGGCTTTCCTGATCGATCGTCGCGCCGACATACGAAATCTGCACGCTGCCCCAGTCCGGCTGGCCAGTGACCAGGCAATTGGATTTGAGCAGGTGCGACACCAGGGTTTCTTCGATCGGGGCGGATTGCTGATCAGCCTTGAGCAAGAGCGGGTCAGGCGTGTAGCTGTCGATCTCGATATCGAGCCGGTCCAGCAGCACACCGTCCAGTTCCTGCATCTTCAGGTTGGAAAAATTTTCCGGCGTGGTCAGCGTCACCTGGACTGCCGCGCCAAAACCGGCCGACAGATCGGCCTGCAACAGACTGACCAATGCCTCGGTTCCCGCCAGCCTGGTCTGGTTGAACGAGTTCAGGTAGAGCTTGAAGGATTTGGACTCAACGATATTCGGCGAGTCGGCAGGCGCCATGATGGTGGCGATCGCTACCTGAGGCTTGCCACGCAGATTGAGCCAGGAAACCTCGTAGGCGTTCCAGATATCCATGCCGAAGAACGGCAGGGGCGTCTCCGCACGGATGCCCAGCTCAAGCCGTTTGTCCACGCGCGGAATCGGGAAGAGTAGCGACGCATCGTAATGCGCCGCATAGGTTGTGGCCTTGCCCAGCAGGGATTGCTCAGGTTGATTCGCTTTATCTGCTGCTGTCATGGTGCCCGGTTGCGCTTAAGTGATAAAAATAGTTCAGAGAAGAGTGCAAGAAGCTATCCGAGAAATAATTGGTAGGCGGGATTGTCGCTCTCGTCCCAGTAGCGATAGCCCAGCGTATTCAGGAATTCCTTGAACGCCTTCATCTCTTTTTTCGGCACTTGCAGGCCGACCAGGGTTCTGCCGTAATCGGCGCCGTGGTTACGGTAGTGAAACAGGCTGATGTTCCAGTTCGGCGCCATGCTGTTCAAAAAGCGCATCAGGGCGCCCGGACGTTCGGGGAACTCAAAGCGGTACAGCAATTCATTTTCCGCCAGCGCGCTCTTGCCACCGACCAGGTGACGGATGTGCAGCTTGGCCAGTTCATCATGGGTCAGGTCCAGGGTAGGGAATCCGTGCTTGATGAAGGTCTTGGTGATTTTGCCGGATTCATCGCGGTTGCTCACCTGTATGCCGACGAAGATATGCGCCGCTTGCTGGTCGCTGATGCGGTAGTTGAATTCAGTCACGTTGCGTGGCCCGACCAGTTCGCAAAAGCGGCGGAAGCTGCCGCGCTCTTCCGGTATCGTCACGGCAAACACCGCTTCGCGCGATTCGCCGATCTCGGCACGTTCGGCGACAAAGCGCAAACGGTCGAAATTCATGTTGGCGCCGCAGGCAATGGTCACCATGGTTTCGTTCTTCAGCGGTTTCTTGTTGGCCTTGGCGCGTTCTATGTAGGCCTTGCAACCGGCGACGGCCAGTGCGCCGGCCGGCTCCAGTATGCTGCGGGTGTCCTGGAACACGTCCTTGATGGCGGCACAGACTGCATCGGTATCGACCAGGATGATTTCATCGACATACATTTTGGCCAGGCGGAAAGTTTCTTCGCCGACCAGCTTGACCGCAGTGCCGTCCGAGAACAGGCCGACATCCGTGAGCGCCACGCGCTTGCCGGCTTTCAGGCTGCGCGCCATCGCGTCAGAGTCGGTGGTTTGCACGCCGATGATCTTGATATCCGGACGGATAGCCTTGACGTAGGCGGCAACGCCGGCGATCAGGCCGCCGCCGCCGATAGCGACAAAAATCGCGTGGATAGGCTCGGCATGCTGGCGCAGGATTTCCATGCCCACCGTACCTTGTCCGGCGATGACATCCGGATCGTCAAACGGATGCACGAAAGTCAGTTTGCGCTTGCTTTGCAAGACGGCGGCATGGTCATAGGCGTCGTTATACGATTCGCCGTGCAAGACGATTTCCACGTTGTCGCCGCCAAAGGCGCGCACCGCGTCGATCTTGACCGGCGGTGTGGTGGTAGGCATGACGATCACGGCCTTGCAGCCGACTTTGGCCGCGCTCAGCGCTACCCCTTGCGCGTGGTTGCCGGCCGAGGCGCAGATCACGCCATGCTTGAGCTGGGCGGCTGTCAGGTGGGCGATCTTGTTGTAGGCGCCGCGCAGCTTGAAGCTGAACACGCTCTGCATGTCTTCGCGCTTGAAGTGAATTCGGTTTTCCATGCGAGCTGACAGGCCGGGGGCAAATTCCAGCGGTGTTTCGAAAGCAACGTCATAGACGCGCGCTGTCAGGATTTTTTTTAGATAATCAGTCGTCATGGTGGGTAAACGGGTCAACGTAAGTAGATGAAGGGGGGATAATGTGCTGTCATTATAATGGATGGTTTTAAGCAGAGCACTGGACACCCATGATTGAAGCAGTCGTACATTGGCTTTTAGGCGTGCTGGCCTTGCCCCAAATTGGCTTGGGCGCGGTGTTTCTCGTCAGCTTTATTTCGGCGACCCTGCTCCCGCTCGGTTCCGAGCCGCTGGTGTTTGCCGTCATCAAGGCCGCTCCCCAGATGTACTGGCCGGTGATTCTGGTCGCAACGCTGGGCAACACCCTGGGTGGGGCGGTCGATTACGGCATGGGCTATTACGTAAAAAAGGCCTTCGCCGAGGAACGCAGCACAAGATGGTTTCGCTGGCTGACCCGGTTTGGTGCAAAAACCATGTTGCTGGCGTGGCTGCCCGGCATAGGCGATCCGATTTGCACCTTGGCGGGCTGGCTCAAGTTGCCATTCTGGCCCAGTGTGGCGTATATGGCGATAGGCAAGTTCTTGCGCTACACCATCATGACCTCGCTGCTGCTGACCGTACCCGATGGTTTCTGGCACTCGCTGGCAAAATTGCTAAGCTGATATTGAATTAATTGCAAAACACACATGCCCACAGCGCACTGTCCATGCGGGTTTCCAGCCTGTCTGGACTGCAGCCCGCATGGACAGTGCGCTCCAGGCTGCCGCCTTGGCGGATTTAGCAGGGGGCGCCGGCCATGGCCGGGTTGGGTGCATTTCGGGGGGCACTCCTGGCGACAGCCCGAGTTAATTATTTTTTATTTTTGATATTTGCCGAATATTCTGCGGATAAGCTGTGAAAAAGCCAACGTAATGCCATATAAAGTTCAAGGCTGTTCCAGCGTGGTGCAGCGCAATACGCTAAAATGAGCCTTTAAAAATCCGTCCAACCTAGCTCCAGATGAACGCTCCAGCCCAAATCCAGACTTTAATTGCCGATGCGCCGCCCGGTGTTGACGCTAGCTCTACCCGTGTTCGCGAGATTCCTTATAACTACACGTCGTTCTCGGACCGCGAAATCGTCATCCGCCTGCTGGGCGACGATGCCTGGCAACTGCTCGACAAGCTGCGCGGCAAACGCCAGACCGGCCGTTCCGCCCGCATGCTGTACGAGGTGCTGGGCGACATCTGGGTGGTGCGGCGCAATCCGTATCTGCAGGACGACATGCTGGATAATCCCAAACGTCGCCAGGCCCTGATCGACGCGCTGAATCACCGCCTGCAGGAAGTCGAAAAGCGCCGTGTCAGCACCGCCAATGACGACGATACCGAGCGCAGCAACAGCGTAGAGATCCTGGTGCAGGCGGCACGCAAGGCCGTGGCCGATTTCTCGCAAGAGTTCCGCGATACCTACGATCTGCGCAAGAAGGCCAGCAAGCTGCTGGCCAAGCATACCGCCAAGGACAATATCAAGTTTGACGGCCTAAGCCGCGTCTCGCACGTGACCGATGCTACCGACTGGCGCGTGGAATATCCGTTTGTCGTGCTGACCCCGGATACCGAAGATGAAATGGCCGGCCTGGTCAAGAGCTGCATCACGCTTGGCCTGACGATTATTCCGCGCGGCGGCGGCACTGGTTACACTGGCGGCGCGATCCCGCTGAGCCCGTTTTCCGCTGTCATCAATACCGAAAAACTGGAGCAACTGGGCGCGGTCGAGATGACCATGCTGCCCGGCGTGGACAGGGAATACGCCACGATCTATTCGGGCGCTGGCGTCGTGACCAAGCGTGTCTCGGATGCCGCCGACAAGGCCGGTTTTGTGTTCGCGGTTGACCCGACTTCGGCCGAAGCTTCTTGCGTAGGCGGTAACGTCGCCATGAACGCGGGCGGCAAAAAAGCCGTGTTGTGGGGTACCGCGCTTGATAATCTGGCTTCGTGGAAAATGGTTGACCCTAACGGCGACTGGCTGGAAGTCACGCGCCTCGAACATAACCTGGGCAAGATCCACGATGCGCCGGTGGCCAAGTTCAAGCTCGAATGGACACATCCTGGCGAGAAACAAGCTTTCAAAACCGAGCAGCTCGATATCCCCGGCCGCAGCTTCCGCAAGGAAGGTCTGGGCAAGGACGTGACGGATAAATTCCTCTCGGGTTTGCCTGGCGTGCAGAAGGAAGGTTGCGATGGCCTGATCACGTCGGCGCGCTGGATCTTGCACAAGATGCCAAAGTTCGCCCGCACAGTTTGTCTGGAATTTTTCGGCCAGGCGCGCGACGCCATTCCTAGCATCGTCGAGATCAAGGATTATCTCGATGCGGAAACAAAAAAGGGCGGGGCAATTCTCGCGGGTCTGGAGCATCTGGACGAGCGCTACCTGCGCGCGGTCGGTTACACCACCAAATCCAAGCGCGGCGTATTGCCGAAGATGGCGTTGTTCGGCGACATCGTCGGTGACGACGAAAACGCCGTGGCTCAGGCCGCATCGGAAGTGATCCGCATCGCCAATACCCGCGTCGGCGAGGGCTTTGTTGCCGTCAGCCCGGAAGCGCGCAAAAAATTCTGGCTAGACCGCGCCAAGACTGCCGCCATTTCCAAGCATACCAACGCCTTCAAGATCAACGAAGACGTGGTGATCCCGCTCAATCGCATGGGCGAATATACCGATGGCATAGAGCGCATCAATATCGAATTGTCGATACAGAATAAGCTGGCCTTGGTGGAAGAGATGAAGGCCTTCTTTGCCAAAGGTCATCTGCCGCTAGGCAAGAGTGAAGACGCCGATGGTGACGATATCCCCGCGGCAGAATTGCTGGAAGACCGCGTCAACCAGGCTGATAGCTTGCTCAAGGCAACCGAGGCGCGCTGGACGTATCTGCTGAATAACCTGGATAAACCGCTGGCCAGCGCCAAGGCGGAATTGTGTGCGCTTGGCCTGGATAAGCTGGAATTCGTTTTCGATCAGCGCCTGCAAACGCAACCAGACGCAACGGTGTTTTCCATCGTGCAGGACAGAACCGTGCGCGTGTCGTGGAAGACAGAATTGCGCGCCCTGTTGCGCCAGATTTTCAACGGTGCCGCCTTCAAGCTCATACTTGATGAATGCAACGCCATGCACAAGCAAGTGTTGCGCAGCCGCGTTTTTGTGGCGCTACATATGCATGCGGGTGACGGCAATGTCCATACCAATATTCCGGTCAATTCGGACAACTACGCGATGCTGCAGGTGGCGCACCATGCGGTCGCGCGCATCATGGTGCTGGCGCGTTCGCTTGACGGTGTGATCTCGGGCGAGCACGGCATCGGCATAACCAAACTCGAATACCTGACCGAAGACGAGATCAAGGATTTCCGCGCCTACAAGTTGCGCATTGATCCTGAGGGCCGTTTCAACAAGGGTAAGCTGCTGAATCTGCCCGACTTCGCGGCAGACTTGCGCAATGCCTATACGCCTTCGTTCGGCCTGATGGGGCATGAGTCGCTGATCATGCAACAGAGCGATATCGGCGCGATTGCCAACAGCGTCAAGGATTGTCTGCGTTGCGGCAAGTGCAAGCCGGTGTGCGCCACCCATGTGCCGCGCGCCAACTTGCTGTATTCACCGCGCAATAAGATACTCGCCACCTCTTTGCTGGTGGAGGCCTTCCTGTACGAAGAGCAAACGCGGCGCGGCATCTCGATCAAGCACTGGGATGAATTCTCCGATGTGGCCGATCACTGCACGGTTTGCCATAAGTGCGTCAATCCCTGCCCGGTTGATATCGACTTCGGTGACGTCTCGATGAATATGCGCAACCTCTTGCGCAAGATGGGACAGAAGAAGTTCAATCCGGGCACCGCGGCCTCGATGTTCTTCCTGAACGCGACCGATCCCGCCACCATCAATGCTACCCGCCAGGTGATGATAGGCTGGGGTTATCAGGCGCAGCGCCTGGGCCATGATCTGTTGAAGAAGTTCGCTAAAAAGCAGACAAAGACGCCACCGGCGACGGTCGGTAAGGCGCCGATCAAGGAGCAGGTGATTCACTTCATCAACAAGAAGATGCCGGGCAACTTGCCGAAGAAAACCGCGCGCGCCTTGCTCGATATCGAAGACGACAAGATCGTGCCGATTATCCGCGATCCCAAGACCACGACTGCCGATACCGAAGCGGTGTTTTACTTCCCCGGCTGTGGCTCTGAGCGCTTGTTCTCCCAGGTAGGTTTGGCGACGCAGGCGATGCTCTGGAATGTAGGCGTGCAGACGGTGCTGCCGCCTGGTTATCTGTGTTGCGGTTATCCGCAGCGCGGCAATGGCCAGTTCGACAAGGCCGAGAAGATGATGACGGATAACCGCGTGCTGTTCCATCGCATGGCCAATACGCTCAATTATCTCGACATCAAGACCGTCATCGTCTCTTGCGGTACCTGCTACGACCAGCTGGCGACCTACGAGTTTGACAAGATTTTCCCGGGTTGCCGTATTCTCGACATCCATGAATACCTGATGGAAAAGAACGTCAAGCTGGCCGGCGTGGAAGGTACGCGTTACATGTATCACGAGCCTTGCCACAACCCGATGAAATTGCAGGAGTCGGGCAAGACCATCAATGCGCTGATTACGACTATCGATAACGTCAAGATCGAGAAGAATGAGCGCTGCTGCGGCGAATCCGGCACGCTGGCGGTCAGCCGTCCTGACATCTCTACGCAAGTGCGTTTCCGCAAGGAAGAAGAGATGCAAAAAGGCGCGGACAAATTGCGCGATGATGGTTTCAAGGGCGACGTGAAAATCCTCACTTCCTGCCCGTCTTGTCTGCAGGGATTGTCGCGCTACAACGATGATTCCGACACGACGGCCGATTACATCGTGGTCGAGATGGCGAAACATATTCTGGGGCCAGACTGGATGCCGGAATATGTCGCCAAGGCGAATAACGGTGGCATAGAGCGTGTGCTGGTGTAATGAGCCATTGCGAACTGTGCAATCTCGCCGCTGGCGATGTGGTCGTCGCCAGCGCCAACTGGCGCGTGCTGCTGGTCGATGACGCCAATTATCCGGGTTTTTGCCGCGTGGTCTGGAATGCCCATGTCAAGGAAATGACGGATTTGGCTGATCAGGAGCGGCTTGAGTTGATGAATGTAGTCTGGCAAGTCGAGCAGGTGATCCGTGACATCATGCAGCCGCACAAAATCAATCTGGCCAGTTTCGGCAATATGGTGCCGCACATGCACTGGCACATCATCCCGCGCTATATCGATGATGCGCATTTCCCCAATCCGGTCTGGGCCAATGCCAACCCGGTCTTGACCGATGTCAGCGCGCGTCAGGCATTGTTGCCGGCGCTGCGCGCCGAACTGCTAAAGCGCCTAAAATAGGCGCTCCTATGCCTATCCTAATAAAATATCCATGACAGAATCCAAAAAACAGGCGCCTGCTCCGGTACCCACCGCGCTCAATGCGCGCACCCAGTCGCGCGTGCTGGAAATCAGTTTCGACGATGGCAGGAATTTTGTCTTGCCATTTGAGCTGTTGCGCGTGTATTCACCTTCTGCCGAAGTGCGCGGACACGGTGCAGGTCAGGAAACCCTGCAAACCGGCAAGCGCAATGTCAGCATGACAGGGCTGGAACCGGTCGGCAACTATGCGGTCAAACCGCTGTTCTCTGATGGTCATGAATCGGGCATTTTTTCCTGGGATTACCTGTACTGGCTGGGCGATAATCAAGCCAGCCTGTGGCAGGATTACATTGACCGCCTGCATGTCGCAGGCCATCCCGGCGACACCGGGCGCGATACCGTCGCACCGATTAAATCAGGCGGCTCTTGCGGGCATAAGCATTAAGCCAAACATTATGATAAGCATACGATGCGCCTTGACTGGGCTGCCTGCGCTTGGTGGGTCATGATGCTTGTCCTATAATGTCGGCAAATTCACTAAAGGCCCTCTCATGAGTAATACGACCCATTTCGGCTATACCACCGTAGAAGAAGATCAAAAAGTCCATAAAGTGGCGGAGGTTTTCCATTCCGTTGCGGCCAAATACGATGTCATGAACGATCTGATGTCGGCTGGCCTGCATCGCGTCTGGAAGATTTTTACCATCGCCCAGGCTGGCGTGCGCCCGGGATTCAAGGTGCTCGATATCGCCGGCGGTACCGGTGATCTGGCCAAGGAATTTGTCAAGCAGGCAGGCAAGACCGGCGAAGTCTGGCATACCGATATCAATGAGTCCATGTTGCGCGTGGGCCGAGACCGGCTCTTGAATAAGGGCCTGATTACCCCCACCTTGCTTTGTGACGCAGAGAAGTTGCCTTTTCCGGATAATTATTTTGACCGTGTCAGCGTGGCGTTTGGCTTGCGTAACATGACGCACAAGGATCAGGCGCTGGCAGAAATGCGCAGGGTGTTGAAACCGGGTGGGAAATTGCTGGTGCTGGAGTTTTCCAAAGTGCCGGATATCCTGCAAAAACCTTACGACCTGTATTCGTTTAAAGTATTGCCTTGGCTGGGCGAGAAAATTGCCAGTGACTCCGAGAGTTACCGTTATCTGGCAGAATCGATACGCATGCACCCGGATCAGGAAACGCTCAAGACCATGATGCAGGATGCCGGGCTTGAACGTGTGCAGTATTACAATTTGACGGCGGGTGTGGCCGCTCTCCATACCGGTATTAAGCTTTAATATTTATTTTTAAGCAATAAATTATCACTGAGTTTCAGGAGAATGTACGATGAAGAAATTTTTATTCGCAATGATGTTGATGGCTGGTGCATTGACAGTGGCGGTGTCCGATGCCGAGGCGAAGCGCTTTGGCGGCGGTAGCTCCGTCGGTCGTCAATCCACTAACGTGTCACGTCAGGCGGCTCCTGCAGCGCCTAGCCAGGCGAAGCCAGCCGCAGCACCGGCTGCCGGGCCTGCAGCAGCCGTACCGCCAAAACCCGCCAGCCCTTGGAAGGGTATCGTCGGCGGTCTTGTCGGCGGCGCCTTGCTCGGTGCAATGTTCTCCTCCCTGGGCATGGGCGGTGGCCTGGCGAGCGCGCTCGGTTCCATCTTGCCTATGATACTGTTGGCCGCTGCGGCATTTTTCCTGTTCCGCATGTTCCAAAACCGTAAGGGCGGCAATGCCCCTTCCGCTTTTTCACCGCAGCCAGCTTACGCCGGTGCCGCGGCCGGCGGTTCCGCGCCTTTGCCAGAGATAGGCTCGCGCATTGAGCCTATGGCCTATCAGGCTGGTACTGCTGCCGCCGCTGGCCCTGTCAGCGCGGGATTTGCTTCTGCTGATCAGGGTACATGGAGCATTCCAGCTGATTTCGACGTCCCTGCTTTTCTGCGCAATGCCAAGACTTACTTCATCCGTTTGCAGGCGGCCTGGGATAAAGCGGATATCAACGATATTCACGAATTCACTACGGCTGAAATGTATGCCGAGATCAAATTGCAGATTCAGGAGCGTGGTACTTCTGCCAATGTGACCGATGTGGTTACTGTCGACGCCGAGTTGCTTGGCCTCGAAACAGTTGGCAATGATTACCTGGCCAGCGTCAAATTTACCGGCATGATCAAGGAAGATCCAAAAGCACCGGCTGAAGCGTTCAAGGAAGTCTGGAACTTGTCCAAGCCCGTGAATGGCCAGGGCGGTTGGGCGCTGGCGGGGATACAGCAGCTGTAATGTGCTGATTGCTACGGACAATTGACCAGACACTTGATTAAACACAGTCTCCCTTAAGGAGATAAACTGTTAAACTTGAGACCGCCCATGAAATTCATGGGCGGTTTTTTTATATATAAAATGATTCCACTTTCTTCTACCTTTGCGCTTTTCGTGAACCACTTGCTGGCTCAGGAAGATTGGGCAAAAAGCAAGCTCCGGCAGCATGCGGGCAAAACCGCCTGTATCGATCTGCAGGCCTTCGTTCTGCGCCTGAAAATTTCTCCCGATGGCATGCTGGAAGAGGCGGATGCCGCTGCGCTTGCCAGCGTCACCATCCGCTTAAAGCTTGGCGATCTGCCGCTGATCGCGCAAGATCGCGAACGCGCTTTTTCCTACGTCAAAGTCGAGGGGGATGCCGATTTTGCCAATACCATTTCTCACCTGAGCCAGCATCTGCGCTGGGAGGCGGAAGAAGACCTGAGCAAACTGTTTGGTGATGTGGCGGCGGTACGCCTGGTCTCGACCGCAAAATCGCTGCTGCAGTCGGCACAACAGACACATCAGAAAATTCAGGAAAATCTTGCAGAATATTTTCTGGAAGAGAACCCCATGCTGGTCAGGCCAGCGGCTGTGCAGGCTTTCGGTACAGAAGTGAATAAATGCCGTGATGATGTAGAACGTCTCATCAAGCGTATAGAAAAATTAGAAAGGTCGCGTCAATGATGTTGAAGTTCTTTCGGGTATTAAAAATCATCCGTATCGCGGTGCGTTACGGCATCGATGAAATCGCCATGTCTGGTTTGCCGGTGCCACGTACCGCGCGCTTCATTGAGGCTTTATTGTTCTGGCGCGATTTGTCTGCGCCGCGCGGCGAGCGCCTGCGCAAGGCGCTGGAAGATCTGGGACCGATCTTCGTCAAATTCGGCCAGGTCTTGTCGACCCGGCGCGACCTGATGCCGCCCGATATTGCGGACGAACTGGCCAAGCTGCAAGACCGCGTGCCCGCCTTTGATACCGACCTGGCGATTGCGCAAATCGTCAAATCGTTGGGGGCGCATCCCGACCAGTTGTTTGCCAGTTTTGAACGCGTTCCTGTTGCCTCGGCTTCGATTGCCCAGGTGCATTTCGCCACCCTGAAGGATGGGCGCGAGGCGGCGGTCAAAGTGCTGCGGCCCGGCATGAAATCGGCCATCGACAACGATGTCGCGCTGATGCAGATCGCCGCTGGCTGGCTGGAGTTCCTGTGGGCTGATGGCAAGCGCCTTAAGCCAAAAGAAGTCGTGGCTGAATTTGACAAGTATCTGCACGACGAACTCGATCTGATGCGCGAGGCCGCCAACGGCAGCCAGTTGCGCCGCAATTTCGCCGATTCCGACCTGTTGCTGGTGCCGGAAATGTACTGGGACTACTGTTCGCCATCGGTCATCGTCATGCAGCGCATGAAGGGCATACCGGTGTCACAGCTCGACAAGCTGCGCGAGGCCGGGGTGGATCTGGAGAAGCTCTCGCGCGACGGCGTGACGATCTTCTTCACGCAGATTTTCCGCGACGGCTTTTTTCATGCCGATATGCATCCCGGGAATATTCTGGTTTCCACCGACCCCGCCACTTTTGGCCGTTATATCGCGCTCGATTTCGGGATTGTCGGCACGCTCAATGACTTTGATAAAGACTATCTGTCACAGAACTTTCTGGCGTTTTTCCGCCGTGATTACAAGCGCGTGGCCGAGGCGCATATCGAATCCGGCTGGGCGCCCAAAGAAACCCGGGTGGACGAACTGGAAGCGGCAGTGCGCGCCTGCTGCGAACCTATCTTTGATCGTCCGCTGAAAGACATTTCCTTCGGCCAGGTTCTGCTGAGACTGTTCCAGACCTCGCGCCGCTTCAATGTAGAAGTGCAGCCGCAGCTGGTCTTGCTGCAAAAAACCTTGCTCAATATCGAAGGCCTGGGCCGGCAGCTGGACCCTGACCTCGATCTCTGGAAAACCGCCAAGCCTTATCTGGAACGCTGGATGAGCGAGCAGATAGGCTGGCGCGGACTGATGGATAAACTCAAGGCCGAGGCGCCGCGTTATAGCCATATCTTCCCGCAGTTGCCCAGACTGGCGCAGCAGGCGCTGATCCGCGCCGCCGAACCGGCGCAAAACGATGCCTTGCTGGTGGCTTTGCTGACCGAGCAACGTGCGACCAACCGTCTGCTGCGCACCATCATATATTTCTCCGGCGGTTTGATCGCCGGCGTCGTGCTGGCGCAATTTCTTTTTCACTTCGTCGAGTATTAGGCGCAGCGCGATGCAACACTTTCAAACCAAAGATCCCCTGCAGCCAGGCTTCTGGAACGAGCGGTTTGAGACAAGCTTCACCCCTTGGGATAAGGGCGGCGTGCCGCTGGCCCTGCAAGATTTCGTGGCAAAAGCGGAGCGCCCCCTGGTGACGCTGATACCCGGTTGTGGCGTCGGCTATGAGGCTGCTTTTCTGGCGCAATCGGGATGGGATGTGACGGCCATTGATTTCTCTGCCGCCGCGGTCGCTAGCGCCCAAGCCGCCATCGGCGAATGGGGCAGGCACGTGATAGAGGCGGACTTTTTTCTATAC
>CXWL01004694.1_pt1 | contig 77995 bp, 74 predicted proteins | sample 590931 | NCBI WGS metagenome assembly CXWL01 (sample SAMEA3498368, study PRJEB10139) | groundwater metagenome | biome: water well; material: biofilm material | place: Germany | collected 2015-04-27
CACGCCCAGATCTCGCCCGCGGCTCACCCAAATTCCATAGAGAATGACCATTGTTCGAAACTCACGGACGCAAAGTCCAACACTAACTTGTTCTTTGAAAACTAAATTTGGAAAGCAGTTCGACGCGGGCCTTGGGACTCAAGCCCTTTGCGTCCTGTTTGCGTCCTTACCGAGCTTTGCGTGAGAACAGAGATTTAACGCAAAGACCGCAAAGGCCGCAAAGAAGGCGCCAAGATAATTCCAGGGNNGCTCGCAACTGATAGCTGGAAACTGGAACGAATCAAAAATTCCTGAAACGCACGATCTTTGAACACCGGCGAATAGCTTTGGGATCTACTTTGCGTCCCCTTTGCGAACTTGGCGAGCTTTGCGTGAGATCAGAGATTTAACGCAAAGACCGCAAAGGCCGCAAAGAAGACGCAATAAGAATTCCAGGGACTCAGACGATGTCCTGCTGGAAGCTCGCAACTGATAGCTGGAAACTGGAACGAATCAAAAATTCCTGAGACGCACGATCTTTGAACACCGGCGAATAGCTTTGGGATCTACTTTGCGTCATCTTTGCGAACTTGGCGAGCTTTGCGTGAGAACAGAAATTTAACGCAAAGACCGCAAAGGCCGCAAAGAAGACGCCAGGAGAATTCCAGGGACTCAAACGATGTCCTGCTGGAAGCTCGCAACTGATAGACTGGAAACTGGAACGAATCAAAAATTCCTGAAACGCATGATCTTTGAACACCGGCGAATAGCTTTGGAATCTAAGCCTTTGCGTCCTCTTTGCGAACTTGGCGAGCTTTGCGTGAGAACAGAAATTTAACGCGAAGACCGCAAAGGCCGCAAAGAAGACGCCAAGAGAATTCCAGGGACTCAGCTAAAGACCGGCAGGCTTTCTTCGATCTGAGTGTGAGCAGGAATGTTTTCGATGCCGTTGATGATATGAGCGGGGAGCCAGTTTTTGCGTTCGTAGAGTTCTTTTTCGGCGGCTTCCCGGGTTTGGGGACGGGCAAGCAGATAGCCCTGGCCGTAGTCGCAGCCGAGATTCTGGAGCAGTGAAAGCTGGGACTCGGTCTCGATGCCTTCGGCGATGACCTTTTTCTTGAGGTTCTTGGCGAGCGAAATAATGGTCTGAAGTATCTCGGAATTTTCACCGCTTTCACCGACGCTGTAAACGAAAGAGCGGTCGATCTTTAGCGTGTCAAACGGCAAACGGTGCAGATAACTGAGACTTGAATATCCGGTCCCGAAATCATCGATGCTGAGCTGTATGCCGAGCGATTTGAGCCGATTGAGGACACTTATTGTATGCTCCGCGTTTTCCATCGCGGCACTTTCGGTTATCTCGAGCTTGAGGGTTGAAGGGGAAATACCTGAGATCGCAATAGCATTCTCCACATCGTCGATTAGGTCATCGTTCGACAGATGTTTGCCCGAGATATTGACGCTCATGATCATCCCGCGATGGGCCGGACTGATCTTCTGCCACGCGGCCAACTGGATGCATGTTTTTGCGAGGATCCAGGTGGTGATCGGCATTATCAGGCCTGATTCCTCGGCGATCGGGATGAATTTATTTGGCGGTATCGGGCCAAATTCGCTATGTTGCCAGCGCAGCAGAGCCTCAAAACCTAACAAGCTGCCGTCCTGGATATCGATCAGCGGCTGATAGCTCATCGACAGTTCATTGCGGTCGATCGCGTGGCTGAGGTCGTTTTCGTATCGTATACGCTCGAGGAACCGGACTCGCAGATCCTTGGTGAATATAGCGATCCCGCTCTCCTTTTCCTTTGCATAGTGCATTGCAATATCAGCGTCGCGCAGCACCTCCTCGGGCGTGTCGTACTCGGTATCGCACGGGGCAATGCCGATGTTCACGTTGATCGTGATCCGGTTGCCGCTTAGGCTAAAGGGCTGTGAGATATTGTCACTGATCCGTCGAGCGACCTTTTGCGCCTTTCCGACAGTCGAAAGATTCTTGAGCACAACGGCAAATTCGTCTCCGCCGATGCGGGCGACCATGTCGTCGTTGTTGAGCATTCGAACAAAACGTTTGGCCGCGATCATCAACACCTTGTCGCCAAGCGTATGGCCAAGGCTGTCATTGATGTGTTTGAACTTTTGAATATCGAGGAACAAGACCTGAAACGACGCCGAAGGATCGTTCTTGTAATCGTTGATCAAGCTGCGGAGAAGATTGCCGAGATGCTTGCGGTTTGGAAGGTTGGTCAGGGAATCGTAAAGGGCCGCGTGTTGCAGGTCTTTTTCGCTTCGCCGCAGAGCTTCGTTTGCTGCCTCTTCTTTTTTGAGCGTTTCGGCGAGATCGTTCGCGTATTGTTCCGCTTCACGGCGGCGTTTGCGTTCGGCATCGGCCTTTTCGCGTTCGGCGTCCTCAGCTTGCTGAATGGCGATGGTCACCTCGCCGATCGACTGGCGATAGCTGAGATACGCTACGCCCAACGCTCCGAATGAAAGTAAGGCAGCTACGGGATCGCCAAAACCGATCAGCTTATACGCAAGGCCCGCAAGGCCTGCACCGACGATCTGCGTCATCGAACTCGTGAAACAGTCATCTTTCCAGACCTTCCACGGATTCAGGCCGTTTTTGACGGAGGTGAACAAAGTAACGAGCAGCGACGATATCGTAAATTGAACAAGCGCAAGGCTGGAAAGGGTCGTAACGAGGTGCTGAGTGCTGCCGACATCGGCGGTAATGAACGATGCATGGGGCACGTTGAGCCAGATCAGATACGTCAAAGTCATCGAAACGACACTGAACGAGACATTTGTCGGAATCATCAACTTACCGAAATAAAAGCCTTTTGAACGCAGATGGATGCAATTGGCGGCTGATTCGAGGGCGGCGACAACAATGGCTGCCGGGCCTCCGTAGATAAGAAACGTGAGGAAAACTGCAGCATCCGAAAAACTAATGGCAAACCGGGCTTTAGGTAAAGCAAGACTCATCCTCGGCGCTAATATCGTCGAGAAAAGCACTATCACCATAAAGCCGACACTAAATGTCGAAGCCGGTAATTCGATGAGACCAAATGCCAAACAGACTGCACCCGCAAGGATCACAGTCCCTTTTGCAATATTGGTGAGGCGTTCTCTAGCCATAGGGGGAGGAGAGTCGGACCCGTTGGAACATAGGCCTGTACGCCGTGGACGCACGTACTTGCACAAACAAGTTTAACATGTTGGGACGGCAAAAAGCCACATATTTAATCGGTTTACAGGTGAAAATGTATACCGATTATACACATGGAAAATGGTTAATTAGTATCCACATCTGCAAGTCATAGCAAATGCAGGGCTTAGCGGCAGGGAGCACTAAATGTGTAAACCTTGTATCCAAGTCTCTGCGACCGCAAAATCGCCAATGGCTTTATGTCCGAAATCCAGCAACTCTCATAAATACAAGAGCTTACAGCCGCCTTAAAAACTTTGGCACGCCGTGGCACGCGGCTTGTAATAGAGATGGCAGAACGAAGCTGATGAGTTTCGGGGACTTAAACTAAATTTACTGGAGAAGAAAAATGAAAAAGACACTATCAACAATGACATTGGCAGCAACCTTGATGTTCGGTGCAACGCTTGCAAACGCAGAAGGAATTATCGTCGGTGACCGCTCGGCAGGGATCATCGTAGGCGACAAGGCAACACCTTGCACCGTCGGCACGAAAGAAGGCATCATCGTTGGCGACCGCTCGGCAGTCGGTATCATAGTTGGCGATTTCGCCAGCTGGATCGAAGGCATCATCGTCGGCGACAAGGCAGAAGAATGCACCTCGAAAGAAGGCATCATCGTAGGCGACCGCACCGAAGGCATCATCGTCGGCGACTAGTATCTACCTTAACTTTCCAAACCGGGGGGAAACAAAGCAGCCACGATCGGGTAACCGTCGGGGCTGCTTTTACGTTTTACAATATCAAGGGGGATGTTTGAGATGAGTTATATTGCGGATATTGCAGATTACCTCGCGATACGCTCGCGAAGCCCGGCCAGCCCGGGACCCGAGGCCTATACCAGGATCGCAGAGTGGGAAAAAAGAGGGATCCCGAGTGGGATCGTACTAAGTTCGATAACGGATGTGTGCGGCAAGATCGGCGAAGCAACCTGCGAGATCGAATTAGTAGACCGCTTGGATGAGGTTGTCAGAGCGAACTTTCGGGCGTGGCTTAGCGGTTCGGCTGGCCAGGCCGAAAGTCACGTAACTTGAGGCCTTACTCGGGCGAATTTTGTTGTGTTTTAGCGTCTGCCCGCTTTCCCTTGGGTTTGATATCATGATCGAAGTGAAGGGCTATGCGTTATATGTTAATAATTGGTTTACTTCTTTTCGCGGGGTGTGATGCCGCTACACAACAGGCCCAGATACAAATCCAGTCAGTGAAAGCTGAGCGAAAGCCGTTTCGCAAGAGTTCGGTTGTCATTACAACCCCTAAGAAATACGAATTGCGAGAGAACAAAAAGGGTGAATACGACCCCAGGCCAAAGGTTGTTTTGATCGACGAAAGAGCTGGTAAGTATGAGCTTCGCTGGATTGGTTACGACGGAAAGCAGAAAGTTGTCCCTTATCAAAGATCGGATGCGATTGACGCTTTGGTTGCGGCGAAGGTCGAAAAAAACTCTGCGGGCAAACTAAGTTACAAATATCTTATACAAAACCTTCCGCAAAGTCCTGCTTACTTGTCGGGTTTCGTCGTACAAACGCTTGCGAGTGATATTCTGGACGAGCCAATACCGATCGCGAACGATGTTTTCACAGGGCATATGGGAAGCTATATTCCCGGATTCAACATAGGAGTCTGGAGGCGTTTCGCCCCGATGGGTGATGTGCTACCAAGAATCGAAGCGGGAAAGAGTACTGAGTTTACCTTGAGTTCATCCGCATTACCTGGAATTGTCGAGTGTCGAGCGACCGGCGGGGATTTAATCCTAAAAGGTGCGGGAGAGCACATGCCGACTGAACTTGAAAATGCCCTCCCTGGTTATGAAGTATGGGCGACGGGGTACACAATTGGACCTGTTGAAAGCCTCGCAAAATTTTCAAAAGCTGAAAAACTCAAATACCTATTGGACAATCTTGCCAAGTTTCAAGAAGCCGGTTGGATGTCGTCTGGTACGGCTACTGTCTATGGATCGATCCTAAAGCGAGAAGACCTGCCCGGAGCCTTGAAACAAGCGCAGAAAGACCTTGAAAAAGAGTTTATTACAAGCGAAGTTTTTCACATTATCGAAGGGTTGGCGAACGAAAAATAGGCTAAATTAGCAGGCTATCGATTGCTGAACAAAAGCCCGCGAAGATTTTGAACCGCCGCCGGTAAAATTTCCAACAAACGCTCGACATCTTCCTGCGTGTTAAACCTTCCAAAGCTGAATCTGATCGCACTCCGGGCGCGGTTTTCGATATCATCCGCTCGATCAGCCGATGTCCTTACTTCGTGCGGGGTTCCGCAAAGAGCTCGGATCACCGGCGAAGGTTCAAGTGAGCCGGACGAGCAGGCTGAGCCGGTTGAGACGGCGATGCCGTTCATATCGAGATTGATAAGCAGGCCTTCGCCCTCGACGCCTCGGAATGAGATGTTTGAGATATTTGGCAGGCGATGATCGCGGCTGCCGTTAAAGGTAATATCCGGGATCGATTCGCCAACGCGGCTTTCGAACGAATCGCGGAGAATTTTCAGCCTTTCGGTCGAATTCGCAAGGTCGGCGTTCGCTATCTCACAAGCTTTACCAAGCGCTACGATCTGAGCAACGGGCTCAGTTCCGCCACGACGTTCGCGTTCCTGTCGGCCACCGATATTTTGCGGATGCAGCCTTACACCACGCCTGACATATAATGCCCCGATGCCTTTCGGGGCGTTTATCTTATGACCTGAGATGGAGAGCAGATCGCAGCCTATCTCTTCGACATCGACGCTCATTTTCCCGGCAGCCTGGACGGCGTCAGTGTGAAACCAGATCTTCTTTCCGCCCTCGCGCAATTTTCTAACTAGACGGCCGATCTCAGTTATCGGCTGGATCGTGCCGATCTCGTTATTGGCCGCCATGATCGAGATCAATACTGTTTCGTCGGTTATCGCGGCCTCGACATCCGTCATTCGAACGAGGCCATCATCGTAAACCGGCAGATACGTGATCGAATAGCCTTGTTTTTCCAAGTCTTCGCACACATTCTTGACGGCGGGGTGTTCGATCGTAGAGATGACGATATGCTGAGATCGGACGCTCTTGTCCGCTTCTTCCCTTGCGGCGACGGACGTTCGGCCTTTGGCCTCATTGCGGACGAGGGCGTCCGCGTTCCGTTCGAGCAGGCCTCGGATGGCGAGGTTGTTCGACTCGGTGCCGCCGGATGTAAAGACGATTTCGTTTGGCCGGGCATTCAACAGGCCGGCAACCTGATGCCGGGCTTTATCGACCGCACCGCGAGTTTCCTGACCAAAGAAATGAATGCTCGAAGCATTGCCAAATTTCTCAGTCAGATACGGCATCATTGCGTCGAGGACCTCTGGGTCGATGGGGGTCGTGGCACTATTGTCCAAATAGACTCGGCGGAACATAATGCGATGTTAACTCACTCACAAGCGGTGAATGAAATCGAAGCTGACTTTGCCCTCGAAGATTCGCGTCCAGAAAATTATCAACCAGAGCCAGGTTTTCCTGAGTTGTGAACTGAGGGCCGCCATGTCCTTCTCCGGGAAGATACTTTAAGGTCGATGTAGCACCTACGGAAACCAGGGCATCCTGGAGCAACTGACTCTGGCTTGGCGGCACGGAGCAGTCGGCAGTTCCATGCATTACAAGAAACGGCGGATACGTGGATTCCGCTCCAATATACCTGATCGGGTTCGGCCTGCGAGCTTTTTGCCTACACGGTTGGAGTGGGCATCCGATCAGTTCCGATTCCGGTGAATCGACACAATCGTGACACAACACGGAACACGGCAGGGCCATGGCGTCCATCTGTAGCAGGTCTGTCGGCCCGAACCAGTCTACAACTGCCTGTACGCGGCTGTTCTGGTCTGGGTTTCCGGTTGACATGTCCTCAAGAAAACCGGCAGCTGCGGACGTTCCGACAAGGGCAGCAAGATGGCCACCGGCTGAACTGCCCCAAACGGCGATCCGATTCGGATCGATGTTATAGGCGGAGGCATTTGCCTTTAACCATCGGATTGCCGTTTTGACATCGTGAATCTGGGCAGGGAATTTGGCAACGCCGCTGAGCCGATAGCTTACGCTGGCGACAGCATAGCCACGTCCTGTCTGACGAAGCTGGACGCCGCCCGGGGCGAGGCTGCGGCTCCCGCCGCGCCACCCGCCGCCGTGTATCCATACGATCAGCGGCGTCGGGGCGGACTGGCCGTTCGGCACATAAATATCAAGCTGCATCGAGCGGCCGCCGATGTTTGCGTATTCACGATTTAGGTTAGCGGTGTAGGCTCCTTGGCCACGGATCTCGGTTGCTAAAAAAGCCGCAACAATTGCGATGCAGAACACATCAAAGAATACGGTCGTCATTACTTTCATAGATGTTTCGATCCCGAAAATGAAGGTTCCGGTGAACGTTTGTTTGACGCCGGGCGTTCGTAAATAGTCTGAGTGGAAAAGACTACGACGCAGATCCGGTTATCCGTGGATGTGTTGGAAAGGCTTCTTTCTTGCTCGACTTAGCGGTTTAATATAGAGTAAAAGTAGGGAAAATCTGCGCGAACCGGGATTGTTTGAGCATGATTTGGGTACAAGATGGATTTTGCAACAAAAGAAATTTTCAAACGATATGCGAGTATCGTCGTAGGACGGCCTATTTCGCCGGTCTTTCTAAATATTTTGGTAACGAGCGTTTGCGATATGCGGTGCACGCATTGCTTTTTTACCGAAGAGCTTGATGACAGGCCGCGTAAGAAACTTCAGATGAAATCGGATGAGATCGCAAAGATCTCGGAAACACTTGGCGGCAATCTTGGTGTGCTGGTTCTTGCGGGCGGCGAACCGTTTACGCGAAAAGATCTGCCCGAGATCGTTCGTGCCTTCTACGAGAACAACAAACTCGACAGTGTTTACCTGATGTCTAACGGCCAGATCCATCCACGAATTTTCCCGGATGTTGCCCGCATCATGGACGAATGTCCAAAGCTCAACGTCAGCGTTGCCCTCGGTATCGACGGCATGAAAGACGCTCACGAGAAGATCCGCCGCAAGGAAGGAAGTTGGGATAAGGCCATTCAAACCGCCCGCACGCTGCAGCAGATGAAGCGTGAGCAGTATCCGCAGCTCGACATTCAGACCTGCACCTGCGTGATGCATTCGAATGAGGACACGATCTTTGACTGGTACGATTTCCTCAAATACGATCTGAAACCGGACAAAGTGAATATCAACTACATTCGCCCACCGTCGGCCGATCCGATCGAACTGCAGTTTGACCACAAACGCTATCAACAGCTCTCGCACATGATCCTCGAGGATACCAAGAGTGCGGCGCTCAAGAATAATTACGGCGGCAAATCGGGCTTTTTCAAGGCCGCGGTCGATATTTACATGCATGACTTGATCGCTAAAACGAAAGAGGAAAACAAGGCCCAGCTCAAATGCTACGCCGGCAGTGCCGGAGCCGTCATCTATGACAACGGTGCGCTTTCGTCATGTGAGAACAAATCTGACGTGCTCAATCTGCGTGATTACGATTGGAATTTCCAATCTGCGTGGAATACCGACCTGATGAAAGAACGCCGTAAAGAGGCCGGTGCCGGATGTTTCTGCACGCACGAATCGAATTGCTTCTACCCGTCGCTGCCGTTCAATGCCGGGCATCTGGTCAAGATCAAAAAGCTGGAAGGCCAGATGAGAAAGGCCGCGAAGGAAATGGGGTTTGCCACTGCAAGGGAAGTCGCTCTAAAAGCCTAGTCGTTTCTCGATGAAGCAAAACACGCCAAAAATTCTAATAATCTCCTCCGACACCGGCGGCGGGCATCGCTCTGCGGCGCAGACGATCTCGGATGGACTGCAGAAGTTTTGGAAGGGCGAATCTGCGGCTGTTCGCACGATCAAAGCGGTCGAAGAATCGCATCACATCACCGAAAAGCTCGTAAAGGTCTACAACTGGGTGCTCCAAAACAAGCAGCACTGGATGAAGTATCTATATTGGGCAATGAACAAGATCAGGCCCGAAACACGAGAGTTTTTTCACAAACGCTGTATCGGATATGTTCGCACACAGTTCGAAAAATGGTGCCCGCATATCGTCGTCAGTGTTCATCCGCTTACGCAGCATATTTTTGCACGCATTCTGAAGGAGCTTAATCTTTCGCATCAGGTGCCGCTCGTCACGGTTGTGACCGATCCATGTTACGGCTTTTGGAAAGGCTGGGCGTGCGACGAGGTTTCGCTCTATCTCGTGGCAAATGAGGATGCAAAACGCCAGCTCGTCGATTACGGCATTCTGGCCGACAAGATCAAGATCTCGGGAATGCCGGTCGATCCAAAGTTCCACGAGCTTACCGAATATGACGCCCAACAGGCGCGAAAAGCGTACGGCCTGAGCCCTGACAAATTCACGGTCTTTCTAAACGCCGGCTGGATCGGCGGCGGTAACATTCCGCAAATTTTCAAAGAGCTTGCCCGCGGCGAGCTCGACGTCCAGGCCATATTCCTCGCTGGTAAGAACGAAGAGCTGCGGCTCGAAGCCGAAAAGATCGCACGCACGGCAAAATTCCCGGTCAAGGTCATCGGCTATTCGGACGAGATCGAGAAATTGATGCAATCGGCGAACGTCATGATATCAAAGCTCGGCGGCCTTACCACCTTCGAAGCTTTGGCCTGCCGTCTGCCGATCATCGCGGATGCTACGACCGCGCCGATGCCGCAAGAGGCCGGCACAGTCCAGATGCTCGAGCAACGCGGTGCCGGTGTTCTGCTCAGACGCAGCAGCGATATCGTGCCTACTATCCAGAATCTGATCACCGACACTTCGCGTTACTCGCTGATGAAGGCGGCGACCGAGGGGATGACGATGCCAAATTCGACCGAGCACATCATCCGCGAGATCAACGCTCTCTGGACGCCACAGCAGCAGGCCGCCGCGCAGGCAGTCCAGTAGGAGAACCGGAGTTTCTTCACGACTTTTCACTTTTCACTTTTCACTTTTGGCTGCATTTTCATTAACCTTTTCATTTGGTATTTCGAACGTTTAACGGAGTTACGGCTTGAGTCTTTTACTTGAAGGAAAACGTGCCTTTGTATCCGGCGGCACGCGTGGTATTGGAGCGGCTATCTGCGAGGTCTTTGCACGCGAGGGTGCGGACGTGGCATTTAATTACCACTCGAGCGATGACCTCGCGGCCGAGATCAGGGCGAAAATCGAGGCCCACGGCCGGCGAGCGTTGAGTTTTAAGGTCTCGGTCACCGACCGCTTTGGTATGAAGCACATCGCCCGCGAGATCAAAGACGCGTGGGGTGCGATCAACGTTTTGGTCAATAATGCGGCGGTGAATAAGCCGGACAATTTCGCTACGACGACTGACAAATCGTGGGATTGGGTCGTCGATACCAATGTCGGAGGCCTCTTTGCCGTCACCAAGCCCTTTTACAAACAGATGATCCGCGAAAAAGCGGGCTCGATCCTGAATATCACGTCAGTCGGTGCGATCCGCAGCTTGCCCACATCGGTCCATTACGCCACATCAAAGGCTGCGATGATCGGCTTTACCAAATGCCTTTCCCGCGAAGCCGCTAATTTCGGAATTTCCGTTAACGCGATCGCCGCCGGCATCTTCGACACCGATCTGGGCCACACACTGCCTGAACGCCTGCTGCAAATGCACGATTTCTGGGTAGCCAAAGGCCGCGTCGGCCTACCGAGCGAACTAGCAGAATACGCTGCCTTCATGGTCAGCGATCGGAACAGCTTTATGAGCGGTGAGGTTGTGATCGTAGATGGTGGAGCGATCACATAGCCGTTGTCTATTTCTCAAGCCGTTCTTTGGCTTTATCGATAAATACGCGGATCATTTCGGTGATCCGTTTTGTCATTTCGTTTGAGATGAGCGATTCGCCGGCGAGGCCTGCCAAGTAGTGCAGGTCTCGGGCTGATCTGCGGCGGAGTTCGACGACTTGTGAGAAATGTACGAGCGTGACGTTCTTTGCTTTTTCGAGGAAGTCAGCGCTGTAGCGGAGGAAATTTCCGGCCTCGGTTTGCACGGGTGACCATTCGATGCGGTCTTCGGTATTCTCGGCAAGTTCGAGAGCAAATTTTTGCAGCATCGCCCCGACGAATGGAATCTCCGCCTGAACTTTCCAATGCGCGACGCCCTTTGCATCGACGTGGATCTGATCCACGCCGGGCATCAGCTCGGCGAAATTAGTTATATCCGCAAAGAATTCCCGAACCTGATCGATGCCAGATCGGATCTCGATATCGTTTGAATAGCCAGCTTTTACGGTGAACATAATAAATAAGTCTAGGAAGTCTGGGAAGTCTGGGAAGTCTGGGAAGGTCGGGAAGTCTCGGAAGTGGCGGACGACCTTAAATGACTGTTTAGGGCAAATACCATTCGGCCAATTTCGTCGAGAGCCTCGTAGGTTTCTTCGAACTGAGGTTGGGCTAGATAGCCCAGATCCAGGGCCAGATAGAGGTGCGATTTGGATTCGGCGATCGAACCGAGCGACATATTCAGAAAATGCGCAAAATCCTTATCGCTTCGTCGTCCTTGTCCCTCGGCAATATTGGCCATTATCGATACGCTCGATCGGCGGATCTGCCGCCGCAAATCAAAATCCTTCCCAAATTCGCCGTCTCCGCTCAAAAGATAGATGTTCCTAGTAAACACCCGTGCCTTTTGCCAAGCCTGAATATCCTCAAATCGCTTAAAGCTACTCAAATTTCCTCACCTTCCCCCACTTCCCAGACTGTCTAGACTTCCTCGACTTCTTCAGCCTAGATTTCCTCGACTTCCACCACTTCCACCACTTTCCAGACTTCCTCGACTTTTAGAAAACTCCCCCAAACGTGATAGCGTTAAAAAACTGCCTTGTCGTCGATCGGGTCATGCCGCGGAAGAACGGGTCTTCGGCGAAGAGGACGACGTGACCGCCGCCCATTGATTCGTCGATCACGTATGACGAGCCTTTAAGCAGGCGTTCGGTGTTGCCTTCCCACACAAAACCTGAGATGGTCAGAGGTTTCTTAGGGTTGGCGTCAAAAACGAGTGCGTTCGTGCCTTCCTTAGAATATCTGAAGAAATACGCGCTCGCGATCAACACCGGCACTTCATCTTTGCTCACTCCGTAATTTAAGTATGTAGTTCGGTCTACAGTGGCTCGAAATAGTGCCCCGGGCAGGGCCTCGGGTACTTTGTTGGCGTTTGCCGAGGGCGAAACGATCGCGGGCAATGCAGGCGCTTTGCCGTCTGTTTGATCAGTCGGCATTTCGACCGGTGACGGAGAAGGTGACGCTGTCGGGGATGCACTCGGCTTGGGATCCTCGGGGACCTTTCCCTTTTGTTCGTCGTCATCGCTGCCGACCATCTTGGATGACGAAAGCCCGACATCCTTCAAGGTTGCAAAAACCGAAGCTCCGCTGATCGTGACAATTGTGCCGCCACCAGAGGCAAATTCTTTGAGCGCCGAAACACCACCTGCTCCGAACGAACTCATATACCGTCCGGCCGAGCCTTCGGGAATGATCAGAACGTTATAGTCTTTCAAACCTCCACCACGGATCGTGCCGATGGTCATCGGTGTGAATTTGATTCCGTATTCATCGAATGTCCACCAGATCGCGCCGTAGGATTCCTGCGTGACGCCTTCGTCGGCTGCAATCGCGATCTTTGGTTCGCGAAGCGAAAGGACCGCTTCGCCTCCGACGCTTGTATCGCCTTCCTCTGAGTAACCGGAATTGACGGCTGTCACGTTTACGCCCATTTCGCGGGCGAACTGCGCGATCTTGTCATGGATCGTATCGGGATTTCGCGAGACGCGTACGACGAACGTACCGGCCTTCCAGTTGCGGCCACCCGCGTTAAGCGGACGCGTTGCAACCGCGACTTTGAAACCGTTTTGCATCAAACGCATCACCATCGCGCTCGTCGAATCGGTCTCGTACGGAATGATGTACGAGATCGACGCACGGCCGGTCACGCTGCCGCGTTTTGCATTTTCAAGAGTAGCGGCATCTACCATTGTGGATGCAACATTTGTGCTTTCCTCAGTCCACCACGCGTCCACGCCAAATGCTAGCGGCAAAGACCACGCGGTAATGTCATAGAATCCGTAATCTTCTTTCGCCTGCCCTTTGCCGCGCATCTGGTTGCGGCGAAAGCGGGCCATATTGTCATCGACAAATGCCTTATCCTGAGGCGTGTCCTGTTCGAGGATCGATTTTATGAAGATGCGTTGCGGCTGGTCGAGATCGACGATGTACGAGCCAGCGGGGAAGGTTTTCGAAGCGGCCGGCGCGTTTTTTTCCATGTACGTGTGAGCGGTCGGCGATGTGAATGACGACGTGGCAACCTTGACCTCGATATTTGAAAGGCGAAGTATCTCCATCATCTCAGCGGCTTTTACGCGGTCGCTCGTCGGGTCGATGACCACGCGTTTTAGTTTCGAACGCGCGTGCTCAGCCATGCCCTTTGCACGGAATTCGTAGAAATCTTTGATACGCTCGACCTTGTTTTTGGAATTCGTCTCAAGCGTGGTCAGCGAAGCCACGTAATGCTTGGCGATCGACGAGCGAAAGGTGACGATCGTGCCGTCGTCTCGTGTCCAGTTGAGGCCTTTCGGTCCGCCGCCATCCGTCTCGTAGGTCATGCCCGTCGCCCCGTTTAGTGACGGATACATATCCCAATAACCGGGATAAAACGCATCAAAAACGTCACGGACGTAGTAATCCCATTTGTTAGCATCAAACGCTGCGGCATTCGCCCGGCCGTAACGGTCTTCCCATTTGGCAGTGACCGGCTGGGGCAGATTGGGATTCGTCGGCAGCCCGGTTGGCGGGAAGAAATACTGCGACGGCTGGCCGTGGTGATCGACGGCGAGCTGGGCATTCCATTCCATATACGCCTTCTGCATATTGCGCGATTCTTTTTGGCTAAAGGTGAGCGTGTCACGATTTAAGTTAAACCTGTAATGGCTGACGCGGCCCCAGATCGCCCATGGTTCACGGTGCTCGATGGCCGAGCGGTCGGGCGAACCTATGGCGACGGAGTTGTACCAGGTGGCAAAACGCTCGTGGCCGTCTGGGTTTTCACCAGTAACAATAAGAACTACGGTGTTCTTAAGAATATCCAGCGTCGCCGGTTCGTTAGAAGCAGCAAGCTGGTAAATGACCTGCATAAACGCCTCGAAGGATGACGACTCATTGCCATGAATTGTATAAGCCATCCATGCGATCGACGGATTGCCTGCGGCTATCGTTGCGGCTTCGCTTGCAGATGTTTTTCGCGGATCGGTCAGCTTTGCATTATTAGCCTTGATCTGGTCAAGCCGTGCCATATTCTCAGGTGAAGAGATGGCGACGACGTGCTGCATGCGATGCTCGTTGGTCGTACCGATGTCAAAGATCTTTACACGGTCAGAGGCGGCCGCGGCGATAGCGTTTATGACCTGCTCCATCTGAGCGTAGGTCGTGTGATGATCGCCAACATCAAAACGCAAAATGCTCTGTGGCTTTGGTACATTTTCCCGGTAAGGCCCGCGAGTATAGAAATCAAACTTCGGCTCCATCTGCGCCATGAGTAGCGAGGAGCAAACCGTTAGCAACATGCAGAAAGCCGCAAAGAACAATGTCTTAATTTTCATCGTCGGTTGTAAGGAATCTGGTAAAATTTGGACAGTTTTGATACGCGAAGATTATAACAAATGTTCAAGTCAGAACCACCTGCGGTAGTTGGTGGTATAACGAGGTAAGCTCGGACTTTTGCAGAATGTGATTACCCCGACTAAAACCACCCGCTATCGCAGGTGGTTCCGACTATGATTCAGAGAAACCAAAAAACCTGCCCCAAATGCTCGTCGCCGAAATTCAAGGCGTGGCCCGAACTTACCGACGAAGAGAAGATGCTCGCGGAAAAGCTCCCCGGCTCCGCCGTTTACTCGCTTAAGGAAAGAAAGATGCACCGCTTCTGCACGCGGTGCTGGTTTGAGGACTCATCCGACGGAGAGCTTAGAGCCTAGTCCTGCTACGGGGTCATCGCAGACTCTCATCTGATGAGTCCCAAGATCTCTTCTTGCGTTTTCTTTGCGTCCTTTGCGGTCTTTGCGTTAAATTTCTGTTCTCACGCAAAGCTCGCCAAGTTCGCAAAGATGACGCAAAGTAGATCCCAAAGCTATTCGCCGGTGTTCAAAGATCATGCGTTTCAGGAATTTTTGATTCGTTCCAGTTTCCAGCTATCAGTTGCGAGCTTCCAGCAGGACATCGTTTGAGTCCCTGGAATTCTCTTGGCGTCTTCTTTGCGGCCTTTGCGGTCTTTGCGTGAAATCTCTGTTCTCACGCAAAGCTCGCCAAGTTCGCAAAGGGGACGCGAAAAGACGTGAGTCCAAGAATCTTTGCCGGATCATGAGTCGCTGGAATTATCTTGGCGCCTTCTTTGCGGCCTTTGCGGTCTTTGCGTTAAATTTCTGTTCTTACGCAAAGCCGCTAAGGACGCAAAGGGCTTGAGTCCCAAGGCCCGCGTCGAACTGCTTTCCAAGTTTAGTTTTCAAAGAACAAGTTAGGGTTGGACTTTGCGTCCGCGAGTTTCGAACAATGGTCATTCTCTACGGAATTAGGGTGAACCGCGGGCGAGATCTGGGGGTGAGAGGTTCGAAAAAAGAGGTGCAAAGGTTTGTTGCGGCTCAGTGTGTTTATTTCGTGTTGCAGTCATCGGCGAGAGACCAATGCCCTTACTTCGTGCGGGCATCTGCAACGCCGCATACCAAGGCATCGATTCATCCTCGATCAAGTCAAGGAAACTGAACGGCTCGTCAGCCGCGTTTGTTTCTGGCCTTTCGATATACGAATACGAATACCCGGGCCCGAATCGGCTCTCAAGCAGCACGTCGAGAACGCTTTCGACGTAGGCCAGCTTCTCGTCAAAAGCCATTCGCAGCATTCGGATGGAGTGAGGTTTCGGGCCGTTGAGAGCAGTTCGATCGCAGATGTGACAAGTGTTCATATCGTCAATCTAGCATCGAACGCCGACGAGCGATATAACGATCCGCCGATAATGTAGCATTCCGCCGATAATGCAGCGATCCGCCGATATTGTCACATTCCGCCGATAGACTTAGTTTGCAAGGATGTGTTCGAAGGCATCGCGGATGACCAGGCGGTGGGCGGTTAGGCTCTCGAGGAGGCCGGCGGGCGAGTCTAGGTGCATTCGAACTGCGATCGTCGTGAGAGCGTGTTGGTTAGCGAGCGGTACGCGGGTCGTACGGCCGACGGTGAGTCGGAGGTTGTGGTCGAGCGTGGCGAGGAACGCATAGCCTTCTGCCAGAGAATTTAGAGCAGGGATTTGAGAGTGGAGAGCAGGATGCTCAGCGAGTCGGGTGAGCATGGTTGGAGTGGAGCGGTCGGCTTCTGCGTCAGGAATGTTGTGGCGTAGTTGCAGATAACGCATTGCGAAATAAACGTCGAGCATCCCACCCGAGCCGTATTTGATGTCTATGTCGGAACCACGGCGATTATTGGTGCGTTGTTGCTCAAGAGCGAGACGGACGCGGCGGGTTTCCTCCTTTAGTTCGCCTATATCGGCCGCTACGGCTCTCTCGTGAATGATGCGGCGGGTTTCGTGTTCGACGTTAAAGCCGATGCTCGGATCGCCGCCGGCGAAGCGCAGCTTGACGAACGCCAGCATTTCCCAGATCGACGCGGTCTCGGCCATATAGCCAAGAAAAGTGTCGATCGAGATGGCACTCATACCTTTTGAGCCGAATGGACGCAGCCGGAGATCGACACGGTACAGATTGCCGTCGCGGGTCATTGACGACAGTACGGTGGTGAAAAGCTCGACAACGCGGCTGTAAAATTCAGCGGCGGAAACGCCGGCGATCGGCCGTTTTGGATCGTAATAGACGATGATCAGATCGAGATCGCTGTCGTAATCGAGGCCGCGGCCGCCGAGTTTGCCAAGTGCCATCATTGCGAGGTCTAGTTCGAGGTTGCTCGTGTGATAACGACGTGCGAGTTCGTCGCGGACGACACGCAAGGCAGCGGCGATACTGGCCTCCGCGAGATTGGTTTGCAGCCTCTTTATCTCGCGGATAGTGAGCTTTTCAAAAATATCGCGGACCACGATATTCAGCAGAAATCGCACCCACGTTCGACGCATCGCCGAGAGGCGGGCACCGAAATCACGCTCGGATTCGACGGCGTCCATCATTTCGACGGCATAGTCAGGCTCGATGAAATCGGCATCCGGATCGGGCAGCTCTGAGGCGAGCTGCGGATTTGCGGCGAGCACGGTCGCGAAATAAGGCGAGACGTCGGTCAAGCGTTCAAAGACGACAGCGTGTTCGCCGGTCGCTTCGAATTCAAATTCACTTTTCTCGATCGACGCTAGAACATAAGATCGCGTGCGGTCGGTGGCATTCGGTATCTCGGAAACATCATCAGCGAGAGCCTCGCTTTCGACGACCTCGCCAAAAACGCGTGCGAAGGTTCGGCTGACATTTGCTACATGAGTATTTAGATCGACCTCAAAAACTCCGCCGCCTGCAAATGTCATTCGTCGTGCAAGCAGCCCTCTTTTCTCCGGTTCGTCGGGAACGGTATGAGTTTGCAGTCCGTTTTCCATTTGCAGAATGTGTTCGGTGCGGCGTAGGAATTCGTACGCAGCGGCAAGCTCGGTCAGTTCGGGATCACTCAGATGTTTACGATCTGCGAGGCGCGAAAGGCTGATAAGTGTGTGCGGGCTGCGAAGCCATTTGTCGCGTCCGCCATAGGCGAGCTGCAATGCCTGAGCGATGAATTCGATCTCACGAATGCCGCCGCGCCCGAGCTTGACGTTGTAGCCGCGCCGACTTAGCTGTTCGAGATCGATGCGTTCCTTTGAGCGACGGACGTTTGCGAGAGCCGATTCAACCGTCTCTTTCTTTGAATAAACAAGATTCTCGATATCTGCGAAAAACTCTTTGTATAACTCTACATCGCCCGCACAACCGCGGGAACGTATCAACACCTGGCGCTCCCACGCTCGCGCCTCGACCGTACAGTAACGGACGGTATCACCAACCGACAACGCGAGAGCACCCATCGTCCCATGTGGCCTGAGGCGGAGATCGACGCGATATGCCGCGCCTTCGCCGGCTTGTTGGCCGACGAGCCTGACGATGTATTCAGCAAGTTTGACGAAGTATTCCCGGTTGGTGACCTGGCCGCGAGAACCTTTTCCAGTGGTCGAGCCTTCGTTCGAATAAATAAAGAGCAGGTCGATGTCCGACGAGTAATTGAGTTCGCGGGAGCCAAGTTTACCGAGTGCAGCGATGCAAAACCGCGCAGGCAAGGTGCGGCCTTTATCGTCCGTTTCTTGCGGCGGGCCAAAGCGATTGTCCATCTCGCGGTGTGCGAGTTTTAACGCGGAATCTAATATCGCGTCGGCAAGATTTGAGATCTCTTCGGTGATCTCGGCAATAGTCGCGAGACGGCGAATGTCGCGGAGGTAGATTCTCAAAAGCTCGCGGCGGCGAAATCGGGCGAAGAGGATCTGCGGCTCGAGAGTGGAATTTGTAAGCGAGAATTGTGCGAGCGACTCGATCAGCTCATCGGTAGATCGAACCCCGGAATCAACACGTCGTTTCTCGAGCCATGCTAAATGCTCAGGATGCTGAAGCATCGTCGTCGCAAGCAGCGGGCTAAATGCCGCGAGCGTCACTGCGTCGGACAACAAAGCTTCCTTTTTGCGGAGTTTCGCCGAGGCCGCAGCGTGTTTCTCTTCAAACTGATCGAGAAAGCGCCGTGCGGCAGCCGGGTCTGGCAGTTCGCGGATCAGGCGCTCGATTTTGTCCATTTCTTAAACCGACGCGCTTCGATCGCGTACTTCTTTATCTTATAGCCAAGAATTCGTTCGGTCGAATCGAGCATCTTTGCCGCTCTCGCGACGTTGCCACGGCTGGATTTTAGAGCGTCCTGGATCAGGTCGCGTTCGAACGCCTCGACCGCAGAGGCGAGCGTTAGTTGCGTCACAGTATCAGTAACTTCGGCGGTTTGCAGCGTCGGCGGCAGATGGTGGCCGTGGATGACATTCGCATCACAGGCGATGACGGCACGTTCGACGGCATTTTCAAGCTCGCGAACGTTACCGGGAAAGTGGTACGCCGTCAACATATCGATCGCCGGCGTCGAGATGCGACGGATACGCTTGCCGTGCTCGGCGGAGTACTTTTCTAGAAAATAGTCGGCCAGCAAAAGGATGTCGGACTTTCTCTCACGCAGCGGCGGCAGAAATATCGTAAAGACATTGAGCCGATAGAAAAGGTCCTCGCGAAACGCGCCGTCAGCGATCTCGATCTCAAGATCCTTATTTGTTGCCGTTACCAGACGGACATTCGATTTGATCGTCTCGGTGCCACCGAGGCGTTCGAATTCGCGTTCCTGCAAGACGCGGAGCAGCTTTGCCTGGGTTTGGGCAGGAAGGTCACCGATCTCGTCGAGGAACAATGTTCCTCCCTCGGCCATTTCAAACCTGCCTTTCTTGCGTTTCTGCGCTCCGGTAAATGCCCCCTGTTCGTAGCCGAAAAGCTCCGATTCTACAAGTGTTTCCGGCAGTGCGGCGCAATTTATCTTTATGAACGGCCGTTTGGAACGCAGGCTGTTGTGGTGGATCGCGTTGGCGATCAGTTCTTTGCCGGTGCCGCTTTCGCCGCGAAGCAGAACCGTCGCATTCGACCTCGCGACCTGTGTCACCTGATCGTAAACCTGTCGCATCAGGTTTGAATTTCCGATCAGATTGCTGAAATCATACTTATCCTTCAACTCTTGTTTGAGGTGAATATTCTCCTCGGTTAGCCGTCGGCTCTCCTCGTCCGCGACATTCTCGATGCGGATGGTTTGAGCGATCATCCCGGCCGCGATCGCCATTAGCTTGACTGTCTCGTGCTTGTGAGCGTGTTTACGTTTGTCGAACGCGAGTGAGATAAATCCGATACATGAGCGGCCTAAGGTGATCGGGGCAGAGATGATCTCGGTGATCGTGTTTTCGCGGATAAGGAAGTCGAGCGTCGGTTCGTCGTTGACCAGCAGATCGATCGGCTCGGCAAGATCAAATATTCGGATCAACGCACTCGTTGCGGCGCGAGCCTCGAGACGTCGAAATTCCGTCGCGTCGAGGCCGACGGAGCCAAGAACGCTGAGGGTTTCGGTCTCGACGGCCTCGACACAGACAAAGCCAAATAGGGCACCAAGCCGTGTGCTCAATTCATTGACGATCATCTGGCATTCGGTCCGAGCCCCGCGCGATTCGGCAGTGATCGAGGTGAGCCTGGAAACGATTTCGAGGTAGTCTAATGCCATTTTATTACAAAAATGTAAGATGAAAAATATACCTGTATTCCGTCAAATCCATCATATTTGCAGAAAGTGTTCAAAATCAATGGTCTTACATGAAATAATGACAAATTCGTGACTTTTAGCTCCAATTCTTACAGTATTGTAAGAAAATGGGTTGCCTGTTATGGAGCTATATGTGGGCGGAATTGCTTTTTCACAGTGTTTACGGGCTTTTTGGCATCAGCGAAATAAGTGGCATCCGTATTGCACGTTGCGGAAATAATATGTATAGATCGCATAAGCACTCCGCAACCCGAAGTCCGTCGATCGTGGGTCCCATCGTACGGTCAGTTACCTTCGGATCCGTCATTTTTTTGCCGACCATTGCGTTTGGCGACGAACTTAGCGACCGTATCGCCAAGCTCGAAACGGCTGCCACCACGGCTCAAACCAGCACGGACAATGGTTTTGTACTGTTGTGCAGCGCACTGGTATTGCTAATGACGATCCCTGGACTGGCGCTTTTCTATGGCGGGCTTGTGCGTCAAAAAAACGTGCTCTCGACGATGCTGAAAAGCATGATCTCGGTCGGCATTGTTACATTGTTGTGGGCATTTGTTGGGTATAGTCTCGTTTTTTCTGAGGGGAATGCATTTATCGGAGGCCTCGATTTTGCGTTTCTTAAAGGTGTCGGGGCAGAACCGAATGGGGATTATTCAACGACGTTGCCGCAGCAAACGTTCATGATCTTTCAGTTAATGTTCGCGATCATTACGCCGGCATTGATCACGGGAGCCTTTGCCGAGAGGATCAGGTTCATTTCGAAATTGGCATTCACCTCGCTGTGGATGCTCCTGGTTTACTTTCCGCTGGCACACATCGTCTGGGGAAAAGGCGGCTATTTGAATGCGGTCCTGGGCGGTGCCGTCCCCGCTCTTGATTTTGCGGGCGGTACGGTCGTGCATATTTCGTCGGGAGTATCGGCTTTGGTGTGTGCGATCTATCTTGGTAAACGCCTCGATTATCATAACGAACCGACCGCTCCTCACAACACGGTATTGAGCTTGATCGGCGCCGGCCTTCTTTGGTTTGGCTGGTTTGGATTCAATGCCGGAAGTGCGCTTTCTGCAAGTGCTCTGGCAACTAATGCATTCGTAACAACTCATTTTGCGGCCGCAACGGCGATGATCACCTGGGTTTTGATCGACTGGCTGAAAAACGGTAAACCAACTGTTATCGGAGCGATCTCGGGCGCCGTGGCAGGCTTGGTTTGCGTTACGCCGGCAGCCGGCTTTGTATCTCCTCTATCTGCGATTGCGATCGGCCTGGTCGCAGGAACTGTTTGTTACGTTATGGTTTGTGAGGTGAAAAGACGTTTTGGCTACGACGACACACTGGATGTTTTTGGCATTCACGGGATCGGGGGTATCTTTGGAGCTTTGCTGACCGGAGTCTTTGCGACGAGTGTGGTCAATCCGATCTTCAAGGACAGCGAGGGCAAGTCGCTGCCCGTAGGATGGATCGACGGAAACCCGGGTCAGATCGTCAACCAGGCGATCGGCATCGGAATCACGATCGCGTTGGCCTCTGTCGGATCTCTGCTGATCCTCAAGTTTGTCGATGTCGTGATAGGACTTAGAGTCAGCGAATCGGATGAGGCATCCGGTCTCGACGTGTCGCAGCACGGCGAGACGGCCTACGTATTCGAACCGATCATTGAAACCTCGCTGCCGCCGGATACGCCAGCGACAGTTGCGATGGAGATATCTCCGACCTTGGCGATGGAATAACCCAAACGCCCGTGAGGCGAACAAGTGGCAATTGATCGACGATATGCAGTGCCCGGCACTGCGTATCGTTTTTTTGTGCGATACAATTTCGTGGTGATCAAACGAGTCGAACTAAAGGCGGCCGCCGCGCATAACAAGATGCGGCTCGAGGATTTTCTGCTCGACCAATTTGGGAGCCTCAGCAAGATGTATTTGCGCGACCTTGTAAAAACGGCTGCTTGCGAGGTAAACGGACGTCACGAGAATATCGGATACAAGCTCAAACCGAATGATTTTATTGAGATCGTCGTAGACTCTTCCCGCGGAACCGCCATGCAGCGGGAGGATATTCCGCTCGAAATAATCTACGAGGATGATGAGATCATCGTTGTAAATAAACAGGCCGGAATGCTCGTTCACCCGTCTCATCGTGAGAATAGCGGGACGATGCTGAATGCACTTGCGTTTTACCTGAACAGAGGCGGAGATACTCTCGTCCGGCCGGGCCTTCCTCACCGACTCGATAAACTGACGTCCGGGCTTATTGTCGTAGCGAAAACCGCACGAGCGCATCGGCGTTTGTCAGCACATTTCATGAAGAAGCGAGTCGAAAAGCGGTATCTTGCGCTTGTAGAAGGAATCGTAGATCAAGACGATGGCACGATACGGGCACCGATCGGTCGGTTTGCCGATCTGAAACTATGGGGCGTCAAGGACGACGGGAAAATGTCGGAGTCTAAGTATCTTGTCAGAGAACGTTTCCAGGAGTCAACGCTCCTGGAACTTGAACCTGTGACTGGCCGAACGAACCAACTCAGGATACATTGTCAAATGATCGGCCATCCGATCGTCGGGGATATTCAGCGCGGTGGGCGGAAATTTGAACGATTGTGTTTACACGCATTCCGCCTCTCGTTTCCGCATCCTGGCAGTAATGAGCAGCTTACGTTCGAATCGGGTCTGCCGGTTGAATTTGGGTTGCCAGGCAATTAACGCTCTGAGTCAGATTACGTTTGACCGAAAAATAACTATCTCGCTACCGGCCCAAGTTTCTCGTCAAGCCATTTTGTGATCGCGGGAACTGCGATCTCGGGTGGCGGCGTATGGCCGGCGTCGTATTGTATCAGTTGTTTTGGTTCGGGCAGCAGTTTGAACAGCGGCTCGGTCTCGATCGGCCATGAATATTGCTCGTCATACCGGCCATTGATCAGTAATTTTGATACCTTAATGTGCTGGGCAAAATTCCCGGCGTTGGCTTCCTCGACACGGAAATTATTACCTCGCGAGAGTCCGACCGCCATGAGAATAACCGTCTTGATCCGCGGCTCGAGTGAGGTGTAGATGATGCCAAATTCTGCACCGGCGCTGTAGCCCAAATATGCGATCCGGCCCATATCGATATCGCTCCGCGATTCGAGGTAATCGAGCCCGCGATGAAGATCCTGCGCGTCCTGAATCAGGCTGTCACGATAGCGGACGGATATCTCCGGTGCCGGTTTGTAATCAACCGGGTATTCCCGTTCGAGAAAACCTTCCAGAACGACGGCGAAAACAGCCCGGCCGGCCTTGATCTGGGACGCGGCAAAGTTTTCAACGTGAACCGGCAGTGTTGCGAATCCTCCGTAAACGTCTCCTGCCGGCAGATACTGTATCACCTGATAGGGTGGCTTTGTATTTTTGGGGAGATAAAGATAGGCGAGAGCCTTCTCATCGTTGCGGCCGAGATACTCGATCTTTTCGCGCCGCCAGTCGGCAGTTTCTACCACATCGATGACTTTTCCAGCGGGCGGTGTTTTGTCATAACGGTAAAAGGCTCTGATCGTATTAAACTGAGTATCGCTCGAAGGCTTGTATACCGGGGCGGCTTGCTTTTCGTCGAAGCTGACACGGTCAGCACCATTAGGCCCAAGATTCTTTACGCAGCGAAAACCCAGCTTATTCGATGAGTATTCGCCTGGGTACGAGGCGATCGAGCCAAACGTATAAGAGGGATCGCCCCATGACCCGCCTGCGATCGCAAAGCCCTCGGCAGTTTGGTTATAGCACCATTCAGCTGCGTTTCCAGCCATGTTGTAAGTGCCGAACGGACTCATCCCAAATTCATTTGAATTCACAGTAACCGTGTCACGCGAGGCGATATTTGCGCGATTGTCGAATCTGCCGTTTCGCGGAAAATATCCCCACGGCATGAACTCATCCGCGCTATGGGTATAGACGCCGTTACGCGCGGCCTTTTCCCATTGAAAGATACTGGGCAGCGATTTGCCCCGAAACTCCGCATATGCCGCTGCCTCGTACCACGTTATGTCAGTTACAGGATGGTCGCCACGGCCTTCGGGATAGGTCTGATCGAACCAGCTGCGAGGTGCGGGCAGTCCCGTCTTGTCCTTTAAGGAAGCCATCCCAGACACCCAGTCGACCAGCCTCCCGTTTTTAAGAAAAGGTACTTTCCAATATTCCTGCTTCAAATAGCCGCCGGAGCCAACAAATTCTTTAAACTCCCGATTGGAAACCTCGAACTTGTCGATAAAAAAATCGGCTATTTCCACCGTGTTACTCGTCGGCTTTCTCCAGCTTGCTAGTTTGTACTGGCCGCCAGGAACAAAAACCATATTTTCTGGTATCGCCTCGGCGGCAAATATCTGAGCGTCGATCTTTGTCGGCGGTGGATTGAAAGAGAGATCCCAATAGATCTCAGGGCTGCCTGAGATCGTTCGGCGAAATGGTGCAAAGCCGTCCTTTTCGAGTTCGAGAATATACTCGCCACGTGCGATGTTTACTTTCTCGATGGGTGTTGTGCCAATAAATTCGCGTTTCGGGTTCGTGCCGTCAGGTAAATATCGCGTTAAATAGACATTTGCACCTTTCTCGTTTGATGTAACGGTCAACTCGTCCGCGATAAGCGGCAATGCATTTTTGACAGTTATATCGTCAGGGAGAAACATGAGCACTTGTTTCGCGAGATCGTACGCCTCGAAGAATCGCTTTTGTTTCGCTAGTTCGCCAACGCGGATAGCGTCGACCGCGGCTTGCTGTAGGTTCGCATTGCGACGATAGACCAGGTAGCCCGCTACAACTCCGACGATGATAATGGCGGCAACGATTGCGGAGAATCTTTTTATTCTGGTACCGGCAGATACAAAATGCTTTGGTTTACCCGCGTCGAACCTGGCTAGCAATTCGTCGCCGGTGCTACTCTCGCCTTGCGTCAGCCCACGGAGGACATTTATCAATCCGTCACGCATGTCCCCGATACTTGCAAAGCGTCTTGAAGGTTCCTTCTCGAGAGCTTTGTTTATTAACAAGTCCAGTTCGCCGGGGATCGGTTCACCGCGCCGCTCGTGGATCGGCTTTGGTGCGTCGTGGAGCACCGCATGTCGAACGTCAATCGCCGTCTTACCATGAAAGGCCCATGTTCCAGTCATTAACTCGTACATCAGAACGCCAGCTGAAAAAATGTCCGCCCGATAGTCGACCTTTTCGCCGCGTGACTGTTCCGGGGCGGCGTAGGTTGGCGTACCGTATGGGGAACCGAGGGCGGTGAGTTCGGTCTGCTCGGCGTCGCCAACGGTGGTTGCCTTCGCGAGGCCGAAATCCAGGACCTTTGCGACGCCAGCGTCGGTTACGATGATGTTATGGGCCTTTATGTCACGGTGAATGATGCCTTTTTGGTGGGCGGCTGCGAGAGCATCGCAGACCTGAATGCCGATACGCAAGGCGCTGTTGATCTCAAGAGGTTTGCCGCCGACGAGTTCCCGGACATTCTTTCCGTCGACGAACTGCATTACAATAAAATGGGTTCCGCCAGCTTCAGCAAGGTCGTGAATGCCGCAGATATTCGGATGGTCGAGTGATGAGGCTAGCTGAGCTTCGCGGTGAAAGCGTTTACGTGCAGTCTCATCGATAGTGAGTTCGGGGGGAAGGGTTTTTAGCGCAACGGTACGGTTTAGCTTCGTATCGTGAGCTTTGTAAACCGCACCCTGGCCGCCCTTGCCAAGCTCGGCGATGATCTTATATTGGCCAACGGCCGCGCCTGGCCTGAGCTCGACGGCCGTACGGGCGATGAAAACGTCAGCGACCTCATCCACAGCCGAGCCTTCAAGATAGTCGGCATCAAAGGATGAAAGCAACGACTCGACTTCGCGAAGCATTTCGGCATCGCCGCTGCAAGCTCCTTCGAGAAATGCCCGCCGCTCGCCGCCGGTGCGCGATAGTGCGGCCTCAAAAACGTCCTTGATCTTTTCCCAACGCTCGTTCGAATTCATCTTGTCAATTCCCGTTTCAGCCACGCCTTGGCTACGTTCCAATCGCGGGCGGCGGTAGCCCGAGAGATCTTCATCGCGTTGGCGGACTCATCGAGGTTCAGTCCGCTGAAATACCTCAGCTCCACGAGGCGTGCCTGTTGTTCGTCGACCTTACCGAGTCGCGTCAGGGCGTCATCGAGGGCGATCAGATCGACGTTTTGAGCCTCGACGCCGACGTGTGCGGCCTCGTCGAGCTCGACCTTCACAGCATCGACACCGCCGCGTTTCTCACGATGTTTGGTGCGTGCGTGATCGACAAGAATCTGCCGCATTAGCCGGGCGGAGATCGCAAAAAAGTGCGTGCGGTCTTCAAAGTCCATCGCTTTTTGGTCGATAAGCTTAATATATGCTTCGTTTATCAAGGCAGTGGCCTGGAGCGTGTGATCGATCCGTTCGCGACGCAAATATGCTGCGGCTTGCCGATGCAGTTCCTTATACACAAGCGGCAAAAGACGCTCAAGAGCCTCGGGATTGCCGCCGCTCCATTCGCGAAGCATGCCGGTGATGTCCTGCCGCTTGTCCTCGCTCATTTGTTGATTCTCGCTGTGTTTGCAGAGTAAACCGGTGCGACCTACAAGTCAATTTTTTCGCGGTGCGAAAAAAGTTTGAGACTGTTTTCAAAAAACCATCGCAGTATTAAACAGAGGCCAAAACAATCGCCTTTATACTAAAAAAATTGAACAGGAGATACTAAAATGATACGCAAATTCTTTACAACACTCACAATTCTAACAGCAGCGATCGTTCTCACAGGAAGCGTGAACGGTCAAAGCAAGAAAGGCGGAATGAACGCACGTCTTTACGACCTCGTTCAGGCCGCAAAGCAAGGCAAGGCAAGGCTCAATCCGGAGATCGCCAAGCAGGTCCGGGACGATTTTAGCGAGGAGCGGGCAGGGATCGGCGAGACCGTTATTCCGTCGATCATCGGTTCCTGGAATTGCGCGATCGAGGAAAGTGATACGGGGCTTCCCCCATTCGAAGCCTTACAAACATTCGGGACCGAGGGTACATTCGTCGAGACCTCAAACCTATTAGGCATGGGCGGCGAAGGGCCGGCGCACGGCGTCTACGAACGCTTCAAGAAAGGTTATATCCTCACATTCGAATTATTCGTTTTCGACCCTGTAACGGGCGAATCGGTCGGGCGTGTTCGAGTAAGAGGTGCGATCCGAATGACCTCGTCGAACGATTTCACGGCAATGACGGCGGTTGATTTTATCGAGCCGGACGGAACTGTTATTCAGGACATCGATGGCGGACCGTTCCGCGGATATCGATTGCATGTGCGAGGCGTTTAGATCGCCGGTTAAATGTCCATTATCTAAGCCCAAGCAATGAAATTCAGGCGGATGCACCATGCATCCGCCACTTTTTTGTCCTATTCGATCTTGCCCGGGCCGTAAAGAGCTTGCCCCGACATCACACCGGTCATCCGATCGCCATCAAATACCATTTGCCCATTGACGATAACCTTTGAGAATCCGACCGCATATTGGTGGGGTTGTTCAAACGTGGCCTTGTCGCCGACGGTATTCTCATCAAAGATGACAAGATCCGCCGCGAAACCTGTCCGGATCAGGCCGCGGTCTTTGAGGCCGAAGGTTTGAGAGGGAAGCGACGTCATTTTGCGGATCGCATCCTCAAGTGTGACGATCTTCAGTTCACGGACGTATCGGCCTAGGACGCGTGCATTATTGCCGTAACCGCGAGGATGCGGCACACCGCTACCAAATGCCCTCACACCGCTGTCCGATGCGATCATTGTGAAGGGCTGGCGCATAATACTCTGCACGTCGGTTTCGTCCATTGCCCGATAAACCATTTGAGCTCCGCCTTTTTCGTACATCTCGATGAACTGTTCGATCTGTGCGTCCAGGTTGTCTTTGTCCCGTGCGATCTTTGCGATCTCCTTGATGTTCTTGCCATTAAATTCGGGATTTGGCCGGTAGCTGGCAACGTATGCGTAGCTGAGGTCTTTGAACTTTTTCTTCTTGGTATCTTCTTTTACTTCGTCAGCCGCCTTTTTTCGAGTCGCCGGATCGGCGAGACGCTTTTTGCCTTCTTCGCGTCCGCCCGCGATCACCCAGCTCGGCAGACGTGAATCTAGTGATGTCGAAGACGCAGTATAGGCGTATTGGTCGACGGTCACACTAAGTCCCCGTTTCCTTGCCGCTTCGACGAGACCGATGGTAGTGGCGGTCTTTCCCCATAGCGCTTTGCTCGATATTTTGAAATGCGAGATCTCGACGGGCATATTTGCCTGTTCGCCAATGTTGATCGCTTCCTCGATCGCTTCGACGACCTTAGTGCCTTCATCGCGAATATGACTCGCATAGACACCACCATATTTAGACGCGGATCTCGCCATTTCAACCACTTCTTCGGTCTTGGCAAAGGTTCCCGGAAGATAGATGAGTCCGGTTGCAAAGCCAACCGCTCCATCCATCATCGCCTTTTCGATGTAGGCGTTCATTTGAGCTTGTTCGTCAGCGGTCGGTGCACGATCAGCAAGACCGAGGACCTTTGAACGAACGGTATTGTGACCGATCAAGGACGCTATATTAACGGAGATCGGTGTAGTTTTGGCCTTGCTAAGAAAAGCTCCGATATCAAGGTCAGAGCCGCCGCAGTTTCCGGTGACGAGCGATGTCACGCCCATTCGGATAAAATTCTCGGCCTTCGGATTACCGTAAATGTCCTCTGTATGGGCATGAACGTCAATAAAACCAGGGGCGACGATCTGATTTTTTGCGTCGATGTAATTTTTCGAATCCGCCCCTTCAAAACGGCCGACCTTTACAATTCGCCCATCCTTAATTGCGATCGAGCCACGAAACCACGGATTGCCCGAACCGTCTATGATGCGGGCGTTGCCGATGACGAGGTCATACATCGTCGATTGGGACTCCACAATTGGAGTGGCGACCCAGCAGATCAGTGAAAACAATATGAGCGAAGCAAGTTTTGACATAATTATCCCTCGACCGCTTTCTTCTCGTCCTCGTCCGAATAGGCATTGTGCAGAATGACGGGGGCTGTTTTCTTCCGAAGGCGTATATTTATCATCTCAACAAATACCGAGAAGGCCATAGCGAAATAAATGTAGCCTTTTGGAATGTGGAACTCGAGGCCTTCGGCGATCAGGGTGAAGCCGATCAGCAGCAGGAATGACAGAGCGAGCATCTTGATCGTCGGGTGACGTTGAACGAACGCTCCGATCTTGCCTGCAAAGAGCATCATGGCAATGATCGAGACTATGACCGCGGCGATCATGATCCAGATGTTGTTGACCATGCCCACCGCCGTGATTACAGAGTCGAGAGAGAACACAATATCCAGCAGCATGATCTGGGTGATGACACTGGCAAAACCGGGGTAGACCTTTCGCGAAGATTCGCCTTCTGCACCCTCGAGAGCTCCGTGTATTTCGTGAGTGCTCTTGCCGATCAGGAACAAGCCGCCGATGAGTAGGATAAGGTCACGGCCCGAAACATTCTGGCCAAGAACGTTGAAAAGCGGTTCGACCAGCGTCATCACCCAGGTAAGCGAAAACAGCAATATTACACGCATCAAAAGTGCGAGTGCAAGACCGATAAATCTGGCTCTTGCCTGATCCTTTTCGGGAAGTTTCCCCGACAAGATCGATATGAAAATTACATTATCTATGCCGAGCACTAGCTCAAGCACCGAGAGAGTAAGAAACGCGATCCAAATTTGCGGGTCTGCTATCCAATCCATTTAAGAGATTCTCCAAAGTCGTCGTTTGAAAACAACATTATATGTCACAAATGATTGTTAAGGCATTCTTTGGTAAATTGGTTTCCGTGGATTGAGCCCGCAACAAGTTTTTCCAAGGCTATGACGGCAGATCAAACATCACCAATTTCGAGGAGGCGAACGTTCACTTTTGCTATTACCACCGGATTTGTCGGTCTGGTGATCGGTCTGGCGATCATAGAGGTCGCATTGCGGCTCGCCGGTTACTCATCACCCGAGTTTTACAGGGCCGACCGGGCATTGGGCTATTCACTAATCCCGGGGATAAGCGGCTGGTATTCGAAGGAAGGTCGCAGCTATGTCGAGGTGAATAGCGACGGCTTTCGGGACGTCGAGCGGCCGTATGAAAAGCCCGCGGATACCATCAGGATCGCGATCGTTGGCGATTCATACGTCGAGGGGTTTCAGGTCGGACGGGATGAGATGTTTTCAACCTTTGTCCTGAAGGGATCCCGGGAATGCGGAGTATTTAGCGGTAAGAACGTAGAGGTTTTAACGTTTGGCGTTTCCGGATACGGAACGGGCCAGGAGCTGCTTGTATTGAGGGAAAAGGTTTGGCGATATTCGCCAGATATCGTTATGCTCGTTATGACGACGAATAATGACGTAACCGACAACCTGCGCGAGCTAAAGAACACGCCAATTCCGTATTTTGTCCTGAGCGACGGAAAACTGACTCTCGACGACAGCTTTCAAAACGAACGCGCGTTTATCGTTCGGGATTCTCTGATCGGCAGATCCGGGACGTGGTTCAAGAATAATCTCCGCTTTGTTCAGGCGATCGGACAGATCTCTGTGAAGCTCAAATACTGGTATCGAAATGATAGGAAACGCGAAGATCGATCGACGTCCGTTGTCAACCAAACGGTGATGCCGGCGGACGTGGAGGTCGGTATCGACAATCAGATCTACCGCGAGCCGAAGGATGAGAATTGGCAACGGGCGTGGCGCGTGACTGAGAGTCTGTTGTTGGCAATGAGAACGGACGTTGAAGACCGTGGGGCAAAGTTTGTGGTCGTCACCGCAACTAATGGCGTGCAGATCCTGCCAAGCCCGGATGAGCGAAGGGCCTATGCGGCCTATCTTGGTGTAGTAGATCTACAATATCCCGACAGACGAATCGCCGACTTTTGCTATGCCAATTCGATATCCGTGATAGGCCTTGTTGGCGAATTAGGTGACTATTCGATGAAGGAAAATGCAAATCTTCACGGCTTTGAAGGGAACCTCGGCTATGGCCACTGGAATCAACTCGGCCATCGAATTGCCGGAGAGGCTATAGCCCGTCGATTGTGTGAAGGAGCAGTTCGCTAAGCCGTAACCCAATTCAAAATGGTTAACATTCTTGGGATCTCAGCCTTTTATCACGATTCCGCTGCGTGCCTGGTGCGCGATGGCGAGATCGTTGCGGCTGCCCAAGAGGAACGATTTACACGAAAGAAGCATGACGAAAGCTTTCCCGAAAATGCGATCGAATTTTGCCTGAATTTTGGGGGCATCGGCCACGAGGACATTGACCATGTCGCCTTCTACGACAAGCCGCTGCTTACGTTTGAACGGCTGCTCGAAACGTACATAGATTTTGCACCGCACGGCCTAAGGTCATTTCTCAGGGCTATGCCGGTCTGGTTGACCGACAAACTCTGGACTCGAGAAAAGATCGCGCGGTTGACGGGATTTGAAGGAAAGATCCTATTTACCGAGCATCACGAATCTCACGCCGCGTCCGCTTTTCTCCCGTCACCTTTCGAAACCGCAGCGATCCTAACGATCGATGGTGTGGGCGAGTGGGCGACGTCTAGTTACGGCGCGGGAGCCGGGAACGAGGTAAACCTGCTGGCGGAAATGCGTTTTCCGCATTCGATCGGATTGCTTTATTCGGCATTCACGTACTTCACCGGCTTTAAGGTGAACTCAGGCGAGTACAAATTGATGGGCCTCGCTCCCTATGGCGAGCCGATCTATGTCGACAAGATATTAACGGAACTGGTCGATCTAAAGGACGACGGGTCGCTGGCTATAAATATGCGATATTTCGATTTCGCGACCGGCCTAAGGATGACCAATAGCCGGTTCGCGGAACTGTTTGGCGGCCCGGCACGGGTGCCTGAGTCGGATTTGACCCAACGCGAGATGGACCTCGCCCGCTCTGTCCAGGAGGTGACAGAGATGGCGATGCTTCGTATGGCCGATCACGTCCATAAGGAAACGGGCGAAAAGAATCTGTGCATGGCGGGTGGCGTCGCACTTAATTGCGTCGGTAACGGCCGTATCTTGAGGGAATCGCGCTTCGAAAATATCTGGCTCCAGCCGGCTGCTGGTGACGCGGGCGGGGCGATCGGTGCGGCCCTTTCTGTCTGGCACCAGTATCTTGGGAATGGTCGTGAGATTCCGACCGATCGCCGGCACGACGCGATGAAGGGATCACTGCTCGGGCCATCATTCTCAAACGACGAGATTAAAAATGAACTGGATCTGCTCGGGGCCAAGTACACTCAGTTTGGCAGCGATGACCTGATCGCGAAGACGGCGAACCACTTGGCGAACGGAAAGATCGTCGGGTGGTTTCAAGACAGAATGGAATTTGGGCCACGCGCCCTCGGTGCACGAAGCATTTTGGGTGACCCGCGTGCGGCGGAGATGCAGTCGCAGATGAATCTGAAGATCAAGTACCGCGAATCTTTCCGGCCGTTTGCCCCCGCAGTTATTCACGAACGGGCATCTGAATATTTCGATCTTGAAAGCGAATCTCCGTACATGCTGCTTGTAGCCGGTGTCGCCGACTCTCAGCGCGTTTCGACCGATGGTGCCGGGGCTACGGGGTTGGATAAGTTGAAAATTACGCGATCCAAACTCCCGGCGATAACTCACGTTGATATGTCGGCTCGCGTTCAAACGGTGACACGCAAGGAGAACAGCCGATTTTATGATCTGCTCGCAAAATTTGGGGAGATCACGGGCACACCGGTTTTGATCAATACATCATTTAACGTGAGGGGCGAGCCAATAGTCTGCACGCCGAGTGACGCTTTTCGCTGCTTTATGGCGACTGAGATGGATCATCTCGCGATCGGTGACCTGCTACTCGATAAATCGGAACAGACAAATCGGGATTTTCAACTCATGGCCCATCTGAACGAATTTCCCCCAGACTAGAATGAAGCAAAAAGGAAAACGGGAGTTAACTCACAAAGAAACGCGCAAGACCGCCGTGATTGTCGCTGGAGTGCTGATCCTGGCTGCTCTGTTGTTTTTGTATCGCTCACAGCCGACGACCGCATACGCTCTGGCTGGAACAGCGTTGCTTTTGGTTATTATAGGACTCTTTGCTCCGCCGGCAGCGTTGCTTTTCCATCGGGTATGGATGGGTATTGCTCACTTTTTGGGTTACGTAAACAGTCGCATCTTGCTCACACTGGTATATTTATTTATCTTTGTACCGTATGGGATAGTATCCAGACTCGCGGGTCGCGATCCGCTGTTTCTCAGGCAGGGATCGCTGGCCACCTATTGGCACAAGCGGGCAGTGACCAAACAGACTAAAGACAGATTTGAAAGGTTGTTTTAGGCGCGCAATATGAAAAGATTTCAGCTCTTGTACGAATTTTGGCTGTTTTTTAGGCAGAACAAGAAATACTGGCTTGTTCCGATGATCCTCATACTGGTAATAATGGGGGCGCTGCTCGTATTCGCACAGTCGTCAGCCTTGGCCCCATTTATTTACTCTATCTTTTAGTCTAAAGTAATCGGTTATTCGAGACTCTTACAGGCCTTGGTCTGAGCGATATCGGCGAGTTCGCGCGCAGTCTCGTTCTGTTTCGGGCCCGCTTCAACGTAGTCGGTGACGCACGAAGATGTCTTGCCGATCTTTGCAACCATCAGGTACGAGCGACTTCCTGGTGGGTCGTCGGTGGTGGCGACATTGAATCGGGCGATCAATGCGACTGGAACGCCGCCTTTAGTGCGCCACTCGATCTTTTCGCCAATTGCCGAAAACCCACTGAAAAAGGCCCAGAAATTGAGTTCGAATTTCTTTCTTGCAGGCGTAATGATGTTCAGCGTTTGACGGATATCGCCTTCAATCAGCCGAACCTTGTAGCCGCCGACACCTTTGCATTCGCCTTCGTATGAGCCTGCCTCGTTCGGGTTGGAACTGATGGTCCGGCATGCGGATGTTTTCGTGCTGGTGTATATGCTCTTATTTTGAGCAATTCCATTTACAGTGAATAATGCAGCGACAAATGCCGCGATCATAAGGGTTTTCATATGTTTTTAAGTCCTAGCGTCGATAGACCAGCCGACCGCCAACGATCGTCGCGACCGCCGCTCCGTTGAACTGCCAGCCGTCGAACGGCGAATTCCGCGATTTCGACCGCGATTCAGCATTAGTGTAAGTCCACTTAAGATCAGGGTCAATTATGGTCGCGTCGCCGACCGAGCCGGGAGCGAGCGTGCCGCGGCCGTTAAGTGTGAAAATGCGGGCCGGATTGGTCGAACACATTTCGACCAGACGAGCCAGGCCGATGACGCCTTTGTGGACAAGTTCGGTGAAAGCAAGGCCGATGGCAGTTTCGAGGCCTGTGATGCCCATTGGGGCACGGTCGTATTCGAGAGCCTTTTCGTCTGCATGATGCGGAGCGTGATCGGTCGCGATGGCGTCGATCGTGCCGTCTTTGATGCCGTCGATGATGGCGGCGAGATGCTCTTCGCTGCGGAGCGGCGGCGCCATTTTTGTGTTTGTGTCATATGCCGAAGCACGCGCGTTAGCAAGGGCGAAATCGTCAGCGTGATTGTTTCGCCTTTGCTCATTCGCGGGCTTGTACAAACTTGCTACTGCCTGGTCTGTAAGTGTGAAATGATGCGGGGTCACCTCGCACGTAACCTTGATTCCCTCGACTTTTGCACGCCGAATGGCCTCGACTGCACCTTTTGTCGAAACGTGTGCGATGTGAATGTGCGAGTCGGTCGCCCCAGCCAGAATAATGTCACGAACGGCGTCGATGTCTTCAGCGAGTGAAGGAATTCCCTTTAGACCGAGTAGCAGCGAAACACGGCCTTCGTGCATAACGCCGCCGCTGCTTAGGGATTTGTCTTCGCAGTGATCGATCACCGGCAGATCAAAATCGCGAGCGTACTGCATCGCACGTCTCATGATCCCGGCATTTGGCACCGGACGGCCATCATCCGACACGGCGACGGCACCGGCGGCTTTCATCTCGCCCATCTCGGCGAGTTCTGTACCGTCCGACGATTTTGTGATCGCCCCGATAGGGAAGACATTCGCCAAACCGGCCCGCTCTGCCTGCTCGATCATGTAACGCGTGATCGCGGCATTATCATTTACGGGATTTGTATTCGGCATCGGACAAACACTCGTCCATCCACCCGCAACCGCCGCCGCACAGCCGCTCGCGATCGTCTCCTTATGTTCCTGCCCGGGTTCACGCAGATGAACATGCATGTCGATGAAACCGGGAGCAACGAGCAAGCCGCTTGCGTCGAAAACCTCGCAGTCTTCGGGCGCCGATTCCCCCGGCCTAAGCCACGCCGCGACTTTGCCGTCCTCGATCAGGACGGACATCCCTGTATTTTCCTGTGCGGCCGGATCGATCAGATGGCCGTTTGCTATGAGCAGTTTCATTACTTCGTCGGATACTTTGCGTCAGCCTTTACTTCCTTCAACTGGGCGAGATGTCGTTCGCCGTGGCCTGTGATAAATAGAATTCCCTGAAGACTATCAACCGTGCCCATCGGACTCTGGACGAAAGTTGCGCGAAGATCGGCTTTGTTGTTCTTGATGTAGTCGATGGTGGCCGCACGAGTTTTCTCAAAGCTTGCGAGCAGGTCCTCACGCGTTTTCCAACGACCGTTCGGGCGAACCTGTTCCGGTGCGGTGAACTTCTGCGAGCGGTTTGTGATCGCGAGGATGAGAGCCGTGTCGGCGATCCGCGGCAGTGTGTCGATACTGTATGTCTTGGCAGCGTTGGGTGCGGTGAACATTCCGAACAGCGCAGTCTCTACGACGGTGATGTGCTCAGCGATCTCGGCGATCGTCCAGCGGCCTTCTGCAGCACGGAAATTTAGCTGCGCGTCAGAGATGCCAGTCAGCTGCTTTACATAATCTGCTTTAGTATCGTTTAGATACTTCAGGGCAAATTCACGATCCTTTTCTGTAAAGACAACCTTCGCTGGGGCCGGCTGTGCTGTGGCGATCACGATCGAGCTGAGAATGAATAGAAATGTGGCCAATAGTTTCATAATTCCTCCAAAACTAGTTTTGCTGGGCTATGCCGCCCGTTGCCAGATACAACACGGCCATTCGAACCGCGACACCATATTTTACCTGATCGAGGATCAGCGACCGGGAACTGTCGGCAACCTCGGATGCGATCTCGATGCCGCGATTCATCGGGCCGGGATGAAGCACGATAGCGTCCTTTTTGGCGAGATCCAAGCGTTCGTTCGTCAGGCCATAATGTATCGAATATTCGCGAAGCGTCGGAAAGTAGGCCGAGTCCTGCCGCTCACGCTGGATGCGGAGGATCATGACCACATCGGCAGCTTCGATGGCCTCCTCAACATGGTCGCAGACCTGCAGGGCCGGTGCGGAAGCCCGCGCGTGAGCAAGGGCGATACCTTCAACGGTCGGGTTTTGCCCTTGCTCACGCGATGGCTTTTGCACCAGATACTCGAAATCCTTCGGTACTAACGTTCCCGGGCCGGCAACACGGACCTTGGCTCCCATTTTTGTCAGGAGATGAATATTTGAACGGGCCACGCGGCTGTGGAGGATGTCACCAACGATCGCTACCTCTAATCCGGCGATATGCTTTTTGTGCTCGCGGATCGTCATCGCGTCGAGCAAGGCCTGCGTCGGATGTTCGTTGGCTCCGTCGCCGGCGTTGACTATTGCGGCACGGCTCACCTTGGCGAGTTGGTGCGGCACGCCAGCACTCGAGTGACGAACGACAATGCAATCCGGGGCCATCGCGTCGAGATTCATTGCGGTGTCGAGTAGCGTTTCACCTTTGCTGACACTCGACGAAGCTACGCTGATGTTCACGGCATCGGCTGAAAGGCGTTTGGCGGCTAACTCAAATGATGTGCGTGTGCGGGTCGATGCTTCGAAAAAAAGATTGATAACCGTCTTGCCGCGAAGAGCCGGAACTTTTTTTACCTCACGGTTTGATATCTCGCTAAAATTTTCGGCGGTGTCGAGAATACCGGTGATCTCCGCGGCCGATAGGTCGCGGATTCCTAATAAATCTCTTCTTCTAAATGGTTTTTCCATTATCAAAGTTCAGAGTGCAAGCTTTAGCTGGTTCTTCGTCGCAAGACACAAACTAAAGCTTGCACTCTGAACAAAAAAGCAAGGCGTTAACCTTGCTTTGAAAAAACTAACTTGTTGGCCGTTCGAAAATGCCGACGGCCTCAACATCGTCAAACTCCTTTAGCATGACCTTGATTATTTCGGATTGCTTCGTCGAGACATACTTGCCGACAAAATCGGCCTGGATCGGCAATTCACGGTGCTCGCGGCCACGGTCGATCAAAACTGCTAACTGAACTTTTTTCGGACGGCCAAAATCCATCAGTTGATCGAGTGCGGCTCGGATCGTACGGCCCGTATACAGGACATCGTCGATGAGAACGATGTTCTTACCGTCGATGTCTTCTTCGAGTTCGGTGCGATTAACGACCGGGTTTGCACCGACGGTCGATAGGTCGTCGCGGTAGAGCGTTATATCGATAATACCGTACATTGGTCTGACGCCTTCAATGGATTCGATCTTGTCGCGAATGCGTTCGGCGAGCGGCACGCCACGGCGGCGAATACCGACAAGATAGAGATCCTCGGCTCCGTGATTATTCTCGGCGATCTCCATCGACAGTCGGCGAAGAGCACGCTTCATCGCCGTCGAATCCATGATCCGCGACTTTTCGACCAACTTAATTTCGTCTCCCATTCGAAGCAAATCGTAACAAACGCAGGGTCAAAGTTCAAAGTTTAAGGTTAGAAGTTTGGTTTGCCGGTCGCATTCACTAAAATCAAAGCAACGATGTCAATACTTTGGCGAAATTTTGCGAGACCAATGATGTTCGGCCTTGACGCCGAGCGCGCCCACGATATCGGCATCAAGGCCTTAGAATTGGGCCTGGCGGCACCGTTCTACCCGGATGCGAGTGAGAATGATATTGGCGGGATCGAGATGTTAGGGTTGCGGTTCGCCAATCCGCTCGGTATTGCCGCCGGGTTTGATAAGAATGGTGTGGTTGCTAGTCAGCTCGCGTCGCTCGGGTTTGGATTTGTCGAGGTTGGCACCGTCACTTTACGCCCGCAGCCGGGCAATCCAAAGCCGAGAATGTTTCGGCTTCCCGACGACCAGGCGCTCATAAATCGGCTCGGGTTCAATAACGATGGGGCTGGGGTGGTCGCCGAACGGCTCCGAAAGCTGATCCGTAAATGCGTCGTGGGGGTGAACATCGGGAAGAATAAGGATGTCCCGAACGAAGACGCAGTCGAGAATTATCTATCGAGTTTCGATCTGGTCCATCCGGTTGCGGATTACGTTGCGGTCAATATTTCTTCGCCTAACACACCGAATTTACGCGAGCTGCAAAAGGCCGATAACTTGGATGAATTGCTTTCGGCCCTACAGGATCGGAATAGGGAGTTCGGTCGAAAGCCGTTACTCGTTAAGATCGCCCCTGATCTTACCGAAGCAGAGATCGAGGCGTGCGTCGATGTCTGCCAGCGGTATGAGATCGACGGCATCATTGCAACCAATACGACGATCTCTCGTGAAGGCCTCCGGACAGAAAATGTCAACAATTTAGGAACAGGTGGATTGAGTGGAAAGCCTTTGCTAGCGAGATCGAATCAGGTAGTTTCAGTGATCTATAAATACACGAAAGGAAGGCTGCCGATCGTCGGCGTTGGCGGCATCTTCACGGCTGAGGATGCTTTTGCAAAGGTCGCTGCCGGAGCTTCGCTGATACAGGCTTACACGGGATTCATTTACGCTGGGCCTTCGTTTGCTAAGGACATCAACGAAGGTTTGGCGAGGCTGCTCGCCGAACGGGGCTTCAACACGATTGATGAGGTCGTCGGTTTGGAAGCAAATGCACAAGCTCGCGCGTAAGCAAGGGCAACTCCGTCAAGGTGGGTGTTTGCCCTTGCTTACGAGATGGCTTGTGCACTGGTCCGCATTGACACACTCACTCCAAACGCTATAATTACACTTTTGCCTTTTACGAGGCTTTTTCGTAATCTGCAACTGTTGACAATGATCATCGATCTGGCCAGTCTTGGAGCGTCGCCGAAGCAAATACAGGTTAGCTTCGCGCCCGGTGAGATTGATATCGACGACGACGCGGATCTTGAAAGCGATGTCGCGCTGGAGGCAGAAGTCTCACGTGTAGGTAGTAAGACTTACATTAAGGCTGCGGTCAAGGCTGATGCCTCGATCAAATGTTCTAGATGTCTCGAACCGGTTCGAATGGGTTTTGATCTCGAGTTTCAGGACGTTTTCGTTGATGCTGATGAGGAAAGCAGTAGGGACGAAACCGAGATCGCCCCGGAAGCCCTGGACGAATCGTTGCTAATAGGCCATGAGATCGACCTTATCGAGGTCGTCCGAGAACAGATGTTGCTGGCGGTGCCGGTAAAGGTTTTTTGCAAAGAAGATTGCAAAGGTTTATGCCCGATATGCGGGGGAAACCGTAATTTGATAGATTGTAATTGTGAAAAGAATGAGATCGACCCACGTTGGGCGGCTCTGAAGAATCTGAATTAGCCGACTTGCTTGTTGGCTAAAGCTTGAGGTAAAAATGCCAAATCCAAAACGAAGACATTCACATGCACGTACGCGTACGCGTCGTGCCCATGATGCGCTCAAAACACCGCAATTCTATACGGATAAAGATTCGGGTGAAGCAAAGGTGCCGCACCGTATCGACGCCAAGACGGGAATGTATAAAGGCCGCAAGATAATCGACGTCAAAGACGCTGAATAGACCTTTGAAATAATTCAAAGTTTGAGTTCTAATTCTAATCAATGACAGCACAAAACGCGGGCATCATCGGGATGGGACACTCTTACCCGGAAGGTATTCTAACGAATGCCGACCTTGAAAAGATCGTCGATACCAGCGATGAGTGGATAACCACGCGCACAGGCATCAAGCAGCGTCACAAAGCTGCCGAGAACGAATATACGTCGCAATTCGGCACCAGGGCAGCATTGCAGGCACTTGAGCGCGCGGGATTAAGACCAGAAGACATCGACATTATCGTATGTGCTACGACCACGCCGGACCAAATAATGCCGTCGACTGGAGCGCTGATCCAAGCTCAGATCGGAGCTGTAAATGCAGCCGGAATGGACGTGTTTGCGGCCTGCTCCGGCTTTTTGTATGGTCTGACGATGGTCGAATCGATGATAAAGACCGGTCAGATCCGCTACGCTCTGGTGATCGGGGCGGAAGTTTTGACCAAATACGTTGATTACACCGACCGGGGGACCTGCGTGATCTTCGGCGATGGTGCCGGAGCCGCAGTCTTGGGCCCTGTCGGTGAGGGCAAAGGCATTCTTTCCACAAAGATCCGTTCCGATGGCCGCTATGAAGAGTCGCTCTACGCTCGCGGCGGTGGTACAAGATTTGGTACGTCGCACGAAACTATAGACAATCGGATGCACTATTTCACAATGAAGGGCAATGAGATATTCAAGCTCGCCGTGCGTTCGATGTCGGATATTTCGCTGGAAATGCTTGAAAAAGCGGGCCGTTCGATAGAAGAGGTTGCGATGATCATTCCGCATCAGGCGAATCAACGTATCACCGACGCTGTGGCTCAGCGTCTCGGTGTGCCCGACGACAAAGTCTATTCGAACATCGCACAGACAGGTAACACATCGTCGGCTTCGATACCGATCGCCCTCGACGAATGCTTGCAGAGCGGTAAGATCAAGGAAGGCGATCTTGTGCTGCTTACCGCGTTCGGGGGCGGGGTGACATGGGGAGCGAGCGTGGTGCAGTTTTAAGTCGGAACTGCCTGCGTAAGCCGGCGGCCAGTTTCTCAAGGCGAATGTTCGCGTGGGGAAACGAAGGTGCACTCGGGAAGGTGCACAAATATTAACGAACTGACCGCCCGCTAACGCAGGCGGTTCTGACTATGTCGAAGATCGCTTACATTTTTCCTGGCCAGGGCTCACAGTCTGTAGGCATGGGAAAAGATCTATTTGATAATTTTTCCGTGGCGCGCGAAGTGTTCGAGGCGGCCGACGACGCGTTGGGTTTTTCGCTATCTGAGATGTGCTTTGTGGGTGATGAAGCTGAACTCCAGTTGACCGCAAACACGCAGCCCGCGATCTTGACCACGTCGATTGCAGCTTATCGAGTGGCTCGATCTGAGGGAATGCCTGCTCCGACAGTCGTAGCGGGGCACAGTCTAGGCGAGTATTCGGCCTTGGTTGCGGGGGGCGTGCTTGATTTCGCTGATGCGGTCCGGACGGTCCGCAATCGCGGCACCTATATGCAGGAAGCTGTTCCTGTCGGTGTCGGCGCGATGGCGGCGATCCTTGGGCTTGATGTCGAGTCGGTCGAGGCGGGTTGTGCAGAGGCCGCTGGAGAGCAGATATGCAGTCCGGCGAATATTAATTCGCCGTCGCAGGTCGTAATTGCTGGCAACGCGGATGCGGTCGACCGTGCCTGTGAAATATTGAAAGAAAAGGGAGCGAAACGGGCCATCAAGCTGAATGTGTCGGCACCTTTTCATTGTGCATTGATGATGCCCGCCCAAGAGCGGCTTGCACCGGATCTTACGGTGTTAAGCTACGGCGAATTTGATTTTCCGATCCTGCATAATGTGGATGCGGCGGAGAGTACTGATGAAAGTGCAGTCGCCGATAAGTTGACAGAGCAGGTTTCGTCGCCGGTTCGATGGTTACAGACTATCGAAAACATGACCGCGAGCGGCGTTGAAAAGTTTGTCGAGATCGGCCCCGGCAAAGTGCTCACAGGTCTCGTCCGGCAGATCAATAAAGAAGCCGTTTATAGTAATATTGAAGACAGTGAAAGTTTAAGAATTACTTTAGGATCGCTATAAATTAAGGAGAAACTATGTCAGAAGTACAAGATAAGATAAAACAGATAATCGTGGACGAGCTCGGAGTCGACGAGGCAGAAGTTACTGAAAATGCACGCTTTATCGAGGATCTCGGTGCGGATTCGCTCGACCTCGTGGAGCTCGTGATGCGTTTCGAAGAGGAATTTGATATCGAAATTCCTGACGAAGATGCCGAAAAAATTCAGGGCGTTCGCGATGCCTATGCCTACGTAGAACAGCACAAAGCTGCTTAGTTTTCCGTTCAGAGTGCGAGCTTTAGCTTGTGTCCGGGCTGGCGCTCAGACACGCTAAAGCGTGCACTCTTATTATTTATATGAAACGTCGAGTAGTAGTTACAGGACTCGGTTTGGTTACGCCCGTTGGCAATGACGTGCCCTCGACATGGGGAGCGTTAATGAACTGCGAGAGCGGTGCGGATTATATACAAAAATTTGACGCTGAGAAGTTTTCGGCACAATTTGCTTGTGAAGTAAAGAATTTCGATCCGCTGGATTTCCTCGATAAGAAGGAAGCCCGGCGAATGGGGGCCTTTACGCATTTTGCACTCGCGGCCTCGGACGAGGCGATGAAGCACAGCGGGCTCGTCATCGACGAATCGAATGCTGATATGGTCGGAACCTATATCAGTTCCGGTATTGGCGATTTCTGGGCGATCGAGCGTGAGCACGAAAAGCTCCTGAACTCAGGCCCGGACCGCGTTTCGCCTTTCTTTATCGTCTCGGCGATCGTCAATCTTGCCTCCGGTAACGTGTCGATCCGACATGGAGCTAAGGGACCGAATTCAGCAACGGCGACTGCTTGTTCAGCCGGTGCCCATGCGATCGGTGACAGCTTTCGGATCATCGAACGGGGTGATGCTGACGCGATGATCTGTGGCGGAGCCGAAAGTGCGATCACGCCGATGTCGGTCGCAGGTTTTGCTTCGATGCGTGCACTTTCGACGCGCAATGACGATCCGAAACACGCCTCACGTCCATTCGACGCCGAACGTGACGGGTTTGTAATTGGCGAAGGTGCGGGGCTGATGATCCTTGAGGAGCTTGAATTTGCTAAGGCTCGTGGGGCGAATATTCTTGCCGAGATCGTCGGTTACGGCATGAGCGGCGATGCATTTCACGTCACGATGCCGGACGAGACTGGATCAGGTGCGATCCGTGTAATGCTGCGAGCGCTGAAGGACGCTGAGTTGTTTCCCGAGCAGATCGGTTACATCAACGCTCACGGCACCTCGACGCCTTACAATGACAAGTTTGAAACGCTGGCGATAAAAAAGGTGTTCGGGGAATACGCGTATAACATTCCGGTTAGTTCAACGAAATCAATGACCGGCCACGCTCTCGGAGCCGCAGGTGGTTTGGAAGCCGTTTTCTCGGTCAAGGCAATGATGGAAAACAAACTGCCGCCGACGATCAACTACGAATTTACAGATCCGGATTGTGATCTCGATTACATCCCGAATGCTCCTCGTGATGCTAAGGTCGATTATGTTCTTTCGAACAACTTCGGCTTTGGTGGGACAAATGCGTGCTTGATATTCAAGCGTTACGATAGCTAGTTTTTGGAAGGCGTCTCGTGTGAAGTTGAGCACGAGACGCTTTTCTAATAACATATGAATGAATAATCATTCATTTTGCAAATATGAAGATAATTGTTTTGATGAAGCAAGTCGCCAATAAGGACGCGGTTCTCCGCATTGCCGGCGACGAAAAATGGATCAACGAGGCCGACGTCGCCCAACAGACCAATGAGTCGGACGGCTATGCGTTGGAAGAAGCTTTGCGAACCGTCGAGGCGAAAGGCGATGGCGAGGTTGTCGTTTGTACTCTTGGCCCGGCTGGAGCCAGGACTGTTATCAAAGACGCTCTGGCTCGCGGAGCGAATCGTGCGATCCACATTGTTGTCGAAGACAGCAGGTCACTATCGGCATACCAGATCGCTAAAGCCATCGCCGATGCAATTCGCGAAGAGAATGCGGACCTCGTGTTCACCGGGTTGCAGTCAGATGACGCCAGCTACGGCCAAACCGGCGTGATCCTGGCCGAACTTCTCAGCATTCCGCACGCGACGATCGTGATCGAGGTCGATAGAGCGAGCCTTGGCGATACACTTCGCGTCAAACGTGAGCTTGAGAGCGGTTGGTACCAATGGTTTACATACAAACTGCCGTCACTGTTGACGATCCAATCGGGTATTTCGCAGATCCGCTACGCTTCGCTTAAAGGGATCATGGCGGCGAAGAGCAAAGAAGTTCGCGAGGTCACACCGTCGATCGAGGCATTTGCTTCGGCGGCGAGGATCGGAAAAGTTTATATGCCTCTAAAGACAAAGCAGACTCAGATGCTCGGTGGTGGCGATGCTAAAGCCGGTGCCGTTGAACTGGTCGAAAAGCTAAGGACGGAGGTTCGCGTAATATGATCCTTGTATTTATTGAACACAAAGATTGCGTCCTGAATAAGACTTCGCTCGAGGCGATCTCGGCCGCTCAGTCGATCGGCAGAGATCTCGGACTAGGCGTAACGGCCGTCCTGCCGTGCGATAAAGATTGTTCGCTTGCGCAGGAGATTGCCGGATACAACCTCGAAAAGGTCGTTGTTGCTAAAAACGACAAACTGGGTATCTATACGCCTGACGGGTATGCCGATGCATGGGAAGCTGTCATCAAGGCTATAAACCCGCAGTACGTCGTGATGTCGCACACCTATCAGGTTCGTGATTTCGCCCCGAAGGTCGCGGCGCGCCTTGGCCGTGAAGTTGTCGGCGACTGTATTCGTTACAAGTCGGACGGCAGTAAATTGACGCTGACGCGGCGTATTTTCCTCGGTAAACTCGATGCTGATGTGACGATCGGTGGTGACGCCCCGTATTTTGTGACGTTCCAAGCGGGATCGTTCCGCGGTGATGCGGCGGAGAAGGGAAGTGCGACCGTCGAAACAATGGAAATCGCTGTTGGCGATATTCGCATGACCCCGGAGGCTCCCTTTCAGGAAGCAAAGGCATCGGTCGATCTCACAAAGAGCGAGGTCATTGTGGCCGTCGGACGCGGTATCAAGTCGCAGGAGAACATAGCCCTTGCACAACAACTCGCAGACGTCCTCGGAGCCGATCTTGCCGCATCACGCCCGATCTGCGACAGCGAATGGCTACCGATCGATCGTCAAATAGGTTCGTCGGGCCAGACTGTCGCCCCGAAGCTCTATATCGCCCTCGGCATCTCCGGTGCGATCCAGCACATTGTCGGAATGAAAAACGCCGGGACGATCGTCGCCGTCAACAAAGACTCGGAAGCTCCGATCTTTGACATTGCGGATTATGGTATTGTCGGCGATCTATTCGAAGCGGTTCCAGTGATCATCGATGAAATAAAAAAAGCGAAAGCGTAAGACAAAGTAGCCGTGAAATCACACGAATAGGAACGAACCCCTATTCGTGTTTTTTTGTGAAAATTCGTCGTTACGCATTCTTCAGCCTTAGATAGTAGTCTCGCTGATCCCGATCGAGTTTCTCGATCGAATACCGCAGCAAAACACGCGGCATCGTTGCCGCATATTTATCCAAAAACTTTAGCAGTTTCGGCCGGTCGACATCGCCAGCGGCTCGCAGCATCCAGCCGGTGCCTTTGTTTACGAGATCTTCGGGGTCGTTGACGAGTATGTCGGCGATGGCGAAGGTATCCGCAACCTGTTTTTGTTTGAGGATGAAATGAGCGGTCGCGACGATCGATGTCCGGCGTTCCCACATGTCTTTTGAGCGGGCGAGCTTGTACAGAATGTCGCGTGGTTTGTCCGCTAGATAACGGCCTACGACATAGTAGGCGGCGAGATCGACGAGATCCCAATCGTTGATGCGGTCGTGGCGGCGAATGTATAGATCAAAGAGTTCTTTCAGCCGTTCCTCAGAGCATTTATTGCCTTTTGCCGACTGGCCCATGATGCTCATGGCTCCGACACGGATCTCGTGGATCGGGCTTTCCATGAGCGTTTCGATCTCGGCTACCGGCATCATCTGAAATTCCTTGCCGAGCTTGAATATCTCACCCATCCTAACCCCGATGAAATAGTTATCGTCCGGCTGCTTACCGATCTCGAAGTGAAAATAACGTTGAATCTTGCGTAGCTCGTCATCGGACTGGAGAGCAAGGATCCGCGGCGCGAATTCTTTAGCAGTAAAATCGGGCATAATATCATTAGTAGTACACTAAAAGATCTAATAATATGCGGGTTTCTTTCAAGTACTTTCGTGCTAAAGATTCTTATCCTGCAGCCCCGGCCTCAAGGTCGGCAATGACCAATTTGTTCATCTTGAACATTGCCTGAGCCACGCGGCCGGACTTTTCCCGATCGGGCGAACTTAATAATTCCATCAGCACCCTCGGTGTGATCTGCCAGGAAAGACCAAATTTATCGACGAGCCAGCCGCACGGCTGCTGTTCTCCGCCTTCGCTGAGGCCATCGTAGAGCAGATCGATCTCTTCCTGCGTGTTTGCCTCGATCATTAGCGATATCGCCTGCGAGAACTGAAAATTAGGATGGGGTCCTGATTGATAGCAATTGAAACGCTGGCCTTCGATCTCAAAACTTCCGCCCGCAACGCTGCCATCAGGGCCGGGCATCGTCGATACGATACTGCAATTTGGTATCACGGACGCATAGAACTGCATCGCTTCGTGGCAGCGTTCTTGGTACATCAGGAATGTCGTTACTTTCTGCATTATTTCTTCTCCAAATTTTGTTTGACTCTGAACTTAACTATTTTTGTGACGAGCTTTAGCGGCATCGGCTGGTCAAGAGGGAACTGGACCGTGCCCTTCGATGTTTTGTAGTCTGCCAATTCGTGACGAAACGCCGCGATGCAGCCTGCTCCGGGATAGAATCCAATGTGGTTCGCGTATCCGGCAAAATGCACCAGCATTCCGTTCAATTTATATGTAGGGATAGCGTAGCTGACCGTCTCCTCGGCCTTCGGAGCCGCCTTTTTGATCGTCGAGCGAATCTGCTCCAATAGTTTCTGCACCTTTATAGGGAAGTCAGCTATATAGGCATCGACATTTTCCGCTCTTGCTCTCATTTAGGCAGCCTGCGAATTAGAATTCATCGATTCGAGCAAGGTGTCAAGCTTGTTATAGCCGTCTACGACGCCGCGTTCCATACCCGACTGCACCATGCCGTCGCGGTCCTGGACAGATTGAAACACCGACTGGTGAACAAGCCGGCAGCGGCCGCCGCCGAGATCTGCGAATTTGGTGGTTCCCATGATCACGTGCCCTGCCTCCGGCAATCCGTCGAATTCGAAGGTGCCTATGATCCTCTCGGGGGCAAGCACTTCGTGATAAACGCCGTGGAATGAATAGACGTGATCGTTCCGCGTGTGCAGAAAACGGTACGAGCCGCCCGCGTAGGCTTCCATCTTCTCGACCGTCATCGCGAGATCGTCGGGGCCCACCCACTTCTCGTAAAGATCTGCCTCAGTATGAGCGCGAAAGACAAGCTCACGCGGTGCGTCGAATTCACGAATGATAAAAAGTTCCTGTTTGCCCGGTTCTGCGGTTACTGTTGTTTGATTTGACATGATCATTTCTCCTTAATATATCTTTTGTTATTCAAATGGCAGCAATGGCTCGGACTCTGTTTTCATAGATTCCAAAAGGCTATCCAGACGCTGAAACTCACGGTCCTTAGCTGCTGCGAACTGCTTGATCCATTTTTCAAGTTCTCTCATAGGTTCGGGATTTACGTAATAGATTCGCTGCTGTGCCCGTTTCTCAACGCGAACCAGCTTAGCTTCACGTAATACTTTAAGGTGCTGCGATATCGCCGGCGGACTCGACTTGAAGCCGCGATAGATGTCCGTCGCGGCCATATTTCCATTCGTCATCAATCGCTCAAGAATGATCCGTCTAGTCGGTTCTGCAAGTGCGGCGAATGTGTCCATGGTTTAATAATAAAGTATTTGCTTAATTAAGTCAAAACAAAAATATACAGATATGAATTTGCCCGCGATATACGCGAAGGGAACGAAAAGAAGACTCTTGTTTCGTATATTTCGCGTGTTTCGCGGGCAAATATTCTTAGATCGATCCAGCGATCGCTTCGTCGAATATTTCTAACGCAACATCGACGTTCTCCTTTGCAAGGATTAGCGGCGGTGACCAGCGGATGGAGTTGGCTCCGCAGCCGAGGATGATGAGGCCTTTGTTGAAGCAGGCCATTTCGATGCGGTCGCGGAGTTCGGGGTCGACCGAGCCGTCGGCTTTGACGAATTCCACTCCGAGCATCATGCCGAGGCCGCGAACGTCGCCGATGCAACCGTATTTGTCTTTCAAACGTTTAAGCCCGGCTTCGAGATAGGCTCCAACCTCACGGCAGTTTTCGACCAAACCACCTTCTAACAACTCAATTGTCTTTAGAGCTGCGGTGAGGGCAACCGGATTGCCGCCGAAAGTTGAGGCGTGGGCACCTTTGTGCCAGTCCATTATGTCGGCACGGGCTGTGCAGGCACCGATCGGCATTCCGGAGCCTAGGCCTTTTGCCATACAGACAATGTCGGCTTTGACGCCCTGATGATGGTCGAGAGCGAACATCTTGCCCGTGCGGCCCATACCTGACTGGACCTCATCGATAATGAGCATGATGCCGTGCTGGTCGCAGATGCGACGAAGCTCCTTAACAAACGCGGTCGGAGCCGGAATATAACCGCCTTCGCCCTGGACGACCTCGAGAATGATACCGGCAACCTCTTCGGGCGGCGTCGTTGTCTGGAAGACGCGATTTTCGAGCCAGTTGATCACGTCTCTAGTGATCGTGGCCTCGTCAGTCGGCTGGTCGGTGACGAAGTGGCGGAATTTGTTCGGATACGGGATATGAACCACATCCAGAGCCTGTCGCATGAATCCGAGACGCTGCGCTTTCTTCGAACTCGTGAGCGACAAAGCTCCGAGCGTTCGTCCATGGAACGAGCCGTAGAACGAGATAAATTTCTGGCGACGAGTGTGATACATGGCGACCTTGAGAGCAGTCTCGATTGCTTCAGCACCACTGTTGGCAAAGTGCGTTTTGGTTGGGCCGTCGATCGGGCAGATCTCGTTGAGCTTTTTGCCGAGTTCCGGCATGTGGCGGTAGTAGAAATCGGTGCCGCAAAGATGGATCAGCTCGCTGACCTGTTTTTGAATCGCTGCAACGACCTCAGGATGGCAATGACCAGTAGAGCACACGGCGACGCCGGCGTTGCAGTCGAGAAAGACATTGCCGTCCGGATCGGTGATCCAAACGCCACTTGCGTGGTCGGCAACTAATTTGTAATCCGGCCGCGGGTAGCTCGGCGTAACATATTGGGCGTCGGCATTGATGATCTCAAGCGATTTCGGTCCCGGCAACGCTGTTCTGATCGACGGGCGTTGTAATTCTGTTGATGGTGTCATGATAATTCTCCTAATTCGGTTAAGCGAGCGGTCTTTGACCGCGATGGATGAATGAAACGGTCAAAGACCGTTAGCTTAACGAGACCCGAAGAATTAGTCACCGGCGAAGAGATTCGCACGCTGCTTCATGGGACGGAGTTTTGATATGCAACGCGGTGTCATAACTTGAAGTGCCACTAATATATCAGAATGTCTCAGGCGTTTCAAAGAATAGCGTGCGGCGTGAAACAATATCGTCATGGAACGAGAAGTCAAATTCACAAATCGCCTGATCGATGAAACCAGTCCGTACCTCTTACAACACGCTCATAACCCAGTTGATTGGTACCCGTGGGGCGATGAGGCGTTTCAACGGGCGAAGGCCGAGGAAAAGCCTGTGTTGGTCAGCATTGGCTATTCGGCATGCCATTGGTGTCATGTGATGGAGCACGAGTCGTTTGAGGACGAGGCGACCGCTACGGTAATGAACGAGCATTTCATCAATATCAAGGTTGATATGGAAGAGCGGCCCGATGTCGATCAGATCTATATGAACTTCGTCCAGCTTACGACCGGTCGCGGCGGGTGGCCGATGAATGTCTTTATGACGCCGGACAAACGGCCATTTTTTGGCGGCACCTATTTTCCGCCTGCTCCGCGATATGGGATGCCGAGTTGGCAGCAGATATTGACGAGCATTGCGGATGCGTTTCGCGAGAAGCGGGATGAGCTTGAGACCTCGGCAAATGACATCGTTGGCGAACTGCGGCGTCTAAGCATCGTCGAGGCATCAGCGGGTGGCCTATCGACCGATCTGCTCGACGCGGCATTTGGGAGTTATATGAGGACGTTTGACACGGCGAATGGTGGTTTTGGCGGTGCGCCGAAATTTCCGGCTGCGATGTCACTTGAGTTTTTACTCCGATATCACAAACGCACCGGCGAAGACCGAGCTTTGGACATCGTCACTCACACGCTCGATAAAATGGCGCACGGCGGCATCTATGACCAGCTTGGCGGTGGCTTTCATCGATACGCGGTCGATGCGATCTGGCTTGTGCCGCATTTTGAGAAGATGCTGTATGACAATGCACAGCTTATCCGCGTCTACCTGCATGCCTATCAGGTGACCGGGAACGGGTTCTACAAACGCATTGCGGTCGAGACGTTGGAATATGTCCGCCGTGAAATGCTTGATGAGTCTGGCGGGTTTTATTCGACGCAGGATGCGGACAGTGAGGGCGAGGAAGGGAAGTTTTTTGTCTGGACGAAGGAGGAGATCGAGGAGGTGCTGGGTGAAGAAGCGGCTGCGTTCAATCGGCATTACGACGTTACTTCCGCGGGAAATTTTGAAGGCAAGAATATCTTGAATACGACGGCGTCCGAAGGCGCAAACCCGAGCGGTAGCGAGGGTGTTCAACGCGGCGAATCGGTAATGTTGGACACACTCCCTACCGGTCGTGTTTCCGCCTTTGAAGATGAGCGTCGCGAGTTATTTGAACATCGCGAACTGCGAGTGAAGCCTGGCCGGGATGAGAAGGTTTTGACCGCGTGGAATGGCTTGATGCTCGCGGCGTTTGCCGATGCGGCGGCGGTATTGGGAAGCGAGGAATATTTAGATCTTGCCAAACGCAATGCAGAATTCGTCCGGACGGAATTACAAAACGACGGTCGGATGCTGAGGACGTGGAAAGAAGGAACCGCGAAGCTGAATGGATATGTAGAAGACTATGCGAATGTTGCCGACGGATTGATCGTCCTCTATCAAGCATCGGGAGATGTGAATTATTTGATCGAAGCCCAGCGTCTGGCGGATCTGATGATCACCGAATTTTGGGATGGAGAGAACGGCGGATTCTTCTTCACGTCGAATGACCACGAAGAATTGATCGTCCGTAACAAGGACTTTTTTGACAATGCAACGCCGTCGGGAAACTCTGTCGCAGCGGATGTGTTGCTAAAGCTCGCTAAACTCACAGGCGACAATAAGTACGAACGATTTGCGGTGACGACGTTGCGACTAGCGGCTACTCAGCTTCGGCGACACCCGCAGGGATTTGGGCGAACATTGTCGACCCTCGAATTTCATCTCGGCGAGACAAAGGAGATCGCGATCGTCGGGCCGAGGGGCAGCGACCTTGAGCGAGAAATAATGTCGTCGTATCTACCTGACGCTGTTGTCGCGATATCGGGCGATCCGGAAACTGATTCGAGATCAATTCCACTCCTTTCAGGTCGAGGAGTGATCGAGGGAAAGGCGAGTGCCTACGTTTGTAAGGATTTTGTTTGCGAGCGACCGGTGACTTCTGTTGACGAACTAGAAAGCCTGCTGATCTAGAAGGCAACTGTGTCCTTGAACGCCGAAAAGCCCGACCGTCTAGAACGGTCGGGCTTTTCTAGAAAAACAGCTTAGAAGGCCAAACCTATTTGTTTGCCGGTTTGTTCGCAGCAGCGTTGTTAGCCGGTGCAGCATTTGTTGCGGGCTTGGCAGCATTGGAAGCGGCGTTAGCCATTGTGTTCGCGGCATTTGCCATCGTGTTAGCCGCTGTCTGAGCGGCGTTAGCGGCAGCATTGGCAGCGTTAGCGGCCGTGTTAGCCGCATTAGCAGCCTTGTTCGCAGCGTTGTTAGCGGGGGCAGCCTCGCCACAAGCCATTCCCAGAGCGCCCATTACGAGAACTGCTGAAAGAGCAATTACTTTTTTCATACTAGAGATTCTCCTGTCTTCTTCAAAGATTAGATCTAATTTTATTTTTTCCAGCGACCGTGCGGACACAGTCCGAGTTCCAAATCTTTCTTATTTTAGGAACATTGCACAATATAGTAATGCTTTGCTCGTAAGTCAACCCCAAAATAGCAAAAAACACACTTTTCTATTCAAACCCGCCTGAGTGAAATTTGATTTGAGTGAGTCCAAAATGAAAGACACCCCGTCAAAAACGGAGTGTCTTTTTCACAGATCGACTGAAAACCTTTGTTACGGTTTCTTGGTTGCGGCCGGTGCCGGGGTTGCCGTGTTGGTCTTTGGGGCGTTGGCAGCCGGGGCGTTCGTCGCAGGCTTGTTGGTTGCATTAGTAGCAGCCGGTGCATTAGCTGCCGGGCTCGCTGCCGGAGCAACGGTCGCGACAGGTGCGGGGGTAGCGGTGTTAGCTGCTTTGTTAGCATTTGCGTTGTTTGCAGGGGCTGCATCACCACAAGCCATACCAAGAGCACCCAGTCCAAGAACTGTTGAAAGTACAATAACCTTTTTCATTTTATTTAATAACTCCTAATCTTCTCAAAGAATAATTGTCCGTTTCCGGACGTCGGCCGATCGAACACGACCGTTTTTGCCCTGGACTCTTTCTTTTCCAAAGCAAACGATAAGATAGAAATATGAGAGCATTTTGTCAACCTAAAATCGACGAAATATGACTTTTTTCTAAACTATTTTTTGGATGGAATTTGGCCTATTTAGTCAGACCTGTGGCTGTGCTCACGTTTGCTTTGGGTAAAATAAATTGTTGACTCAATGCGGCTGCAACAGTTAACCTTACAAATGACGGGTTTTTGTCCCGTTACCATCCTGATCCCACGCTCTCTCGTTTAGGCCATGATCGTTTCCCCTGACACTGGCTCCGGCCAACGCCAAAGATCGTTTACGTCATTCTATCCGGTGGCGACCGGGTGTTTATCTTTGATCGCGCTTGTGGTGACATATCTTCTGGCAAACTCGTCCTACGACATGGCCACAAAGACACGTGCGTTCTCGGGGGTCATCGCGACCTTCCTGGTCTTGTGCGTATCCATTTACTTTTGGCAGTCGCGCCAAATTGTATCCGACGAGACTGTCGTTACGGATGAAGATCCCCGAATCGACCGCAATTTGACTGCGCTCGATGACGCAATTGAATTCTTTGCCGGTTCCCTTAATTCTTCCGATACATTCCGGCTTGTTTCGAGTCGGGTCAAGGATCTGGTCCCATATCGAACGATGGCGCTGAATGTTCTTGACGAAAATCGCGAACGTTTCTTCGTCGCGGACGCTGACGGGCCTGACGCGGATTTTCGAATAGGACGATTTGCCGAACTAACGGAGGGAGTAACGGGGCGATCCTATTTTACACAGATTGTCGAGATAGACCATGGTGCCGCGTCCTCGAGGCCGGGGATCGCCATCCCCCTCCGCAAGGAAGCTGAAGTATTTGCCGTCTTGCAGATGGATTTTGAGATGAGCTGCGATCTGAATCAATTTGATCCATTGCTACTGGATGCGATCGGCACTCGCGCGGCTCCGCTGATCTCTAGTGCGATCTCGTACGAGCGGAGTCGGGCAAATGCATTGACCGATGCAACCACCGATCTGCCGAATGAGCGTGCATTTTATTTAGTGCTCGAAAATCAAGTCGCCGAATCATCGCGAAAAGGAGCCGCTCGGCCGCTGACGATCCTTGCTCTCGATGTCCGGTCGTTTGACGATATCAACAATCGGTTTGGTCACACTGCCGGCGATCGGATTTTGACTTTCGTTGCGCAGGCGATAAAGGACAATCTGAGACAGATGGACTTTTTTGCCCGAGCTACCGCCGATGAGTTTCTGGTGGTTCTGCCAACCGCATCGAAACAAATTTCGCACGACGTGATCGCTCGAATCCACACCGGATTCTTCGGGCGCAAGCTAAAGATCACAGATGAAGAGTCGATCGAGGTAGAACTCAACGTTGGCTGGGCCGCCTATGGCACCGATGGCGATACGCCCGAAACCTTACTTACAGTCGCCCGCGAACGAAAAGAGCAGGCAAAATCGGTAGCGCCGAATAAGGTTCTCTGGTTCCCGACCGAATTCGCGAATTAACGGTTTTGGTATCGGCATAGTTCCGTCTTAAACTCTCTGCAAGGAATTGCACGGAGATCTAAGGCGGAATTTTTCGTTTGCCCGGGGATCGAAACTATGGCTTCTATTACATTCTATGGCGGTGTCGGTTCGGTGACCGGGTCGAAGTATTTGCTCGAGAGCAACGGCAAAAAGGTGCTGGTCGATTGCGGTCTGTTTCAGGGCGATAAGGAATTACGTGAGCGCAATTGGCAGGACCCGCCGTTTGTGCCTAGCGAGATCGATGCCGTTATCATCACTCACGCCCATATTGATCATACCGGCTGGCTGCCAAGACTGGTAAAGCTCGGTTTCAGCGGTCGGATCACGACATCACGGGCGACCGGTGACCTGCTCAAGATACTGCTGCCCGATTCTGGACGGTTGCAGGAAGAAGAGGCCGATTACCGCAACCGCCACCACCTCACGCGGCACGAACCCGCACTGCCGCTCTATGATGAGCGAGACGCAAAAGCGGCTTTGGAATTGTTGGATCTTGTTCCGAACGATGGTAAGCCGCATGAAATTTGTGAGGGGTTTGCGGCAAGTTTTAACGTGGCCGGGCATATAATGGGTGCGAGTCAGGTGTTGATGGAGATGACGAATGCTCGGCCGGATGGCAGTTCTATTCGATTTTTGTTCTCGGGAGATCTCGGCCATTACGAACAGCCGATAGTGAAAGATCCGGCTCCGCCGCCGGATTGCGATTACCTGATGAGCGAATCGACATACGGCGATCGTCTGCATGGCGAGGAAGATTCGGAAACCGGTTTTGCGCGGATAATTAATGAAGCCGCACGGCGTGATGCTCCCATACTTGTACCGGCGTTCGCTGTCGGTCGTACTCAGGAAGTGTTGTACATGATCCGCGAGCTTGAGGAGCAGAAGCGAATACCTGTCTTGCCGGTCATTGTCGATTCGCCAATGGCGGCTCAGGCAACGCAGGTCTATAACCGTTGGAACGAAGAACACGACGACGAATACGCCTCGATACTCGCCCACAAACAGCATCCGCTTCGCACCGCGTCGATGCAGACGACATCGACCCGGGAAGAATCAAAACGCCTCAACGAATTGCGAGGCGCGAGAATCATCATCTCCGCGTCGGGAATGTTGACTGGTGGACGTGTGCTGCACCATGCGATGCGGATCTTGCCGAACGAAAATGCAACCGTCATCTTTGTCGGCTATCAGGCAGCCGGAACGACCGGCCGACGCATCCAAAACGGTGAGCAGGAAGTCAAGATCATGAAGAACTGGATACCGGTTCGCTGCCACATCGAAAAGGTCGAGGGCTTTTCGGCACACGCCGACTGGAAAGCCGTACTAAGATGGCTCACCGGATTGCGGACTACGCCGAAGCTGGTCTTCACCACGCACGGCGAACCAGAAGCAGCCGAGGCGATGGCCGGACATATCCGAGATCGTTTTGGCTGGAACGTCATGGTGCCGGAATATGAGCAAAAGGTTGAGCTCGATTGACCTGCACCTCGAACCGGATGAATTATCAGACATTTACACCTACTGCGACGCTTTCAAGGTATGTTAAGTCCTATTGGACGCTTGAGAGTTCCGACGAGAACCATACGGCTTCGTCTGAGAAGGTCTTTCCGGATGGCTGTATTGAATTGATGTTTCATTACGGCGATCGTTTTAGAGAATACAAGCCGGGCCATGAGGCCGAACTTCAACCTCGAAGTTTTATTTACGGGCAGATCGAGAAGTTCATTGAGATCGAGGCTACCGGGAAGATCGGAATTCTCGGCATCAGATTTCACCCGAACGGCTTAAGGCCATTTGTTAAGTTTGACGTAAATGAGCTTACCGGTCAGGCCGTGGAAATACGTGATCTGTGGGGCAAGGATGGTGAGATCCTTGAAGACGGAATTCTAAATGCCTGCTCAAACGAGAAAAGGATCGCGCTATTTGAGATATTTTTGTTGAGAAGGCTGAAGGAGTTTTCTGAGACCGATCCCGTTATCGAAAGATGCGTTGACTCTATATTAAGAAGTGACGGAAACATCGCGATCGACGACCTAGCGTATCAACTAAATATCGGACGACGACACTTAGAGAGAAAATTTATCTCAAATGTCGGGATCAGGCCAAAGTTACTGTCAAGGATCACGAGATTTAGGAACACGCTTAACCTAATAGAACACAAACAGTTCACGAGCCTGACGATGGTCGCCTACGAGGGCGGATTTTATGATCAGGCTCATTTTATACGCGATTTTAAAGAGTTTACAGGTCTTAATCCCAAACAATATTTCTCATACGACCTCGACCTCGCAAAATATTTCTACCTCGACTAAACAAGTCGCATTTTTACAATTTTGGCGCGAGTCACAGGTGTACTTTTGTCTCATCGTGAAACTCACGCGGTAAATAAGTTTGTTTGATCGAGGAGATAGATATGCAAAATTTAGTCAATTTTTTTGAGATCCCTGCAACGGATTTTAAGCGGGCCGTCGCATTCTACAGCGGTGTCCTGGACGTGGAAATAAATGAAACGGAGATGTTTGGGGCCAAAATGGGCTTCCTGCCGACCGACGGAGAAAACGTTAGCGGGGCCATCGTTGAAGGTGAAGATTATAGTCCATCCATGTCTGGAGTGACCGTATATTTGAACGGTGGCGATGACCTGCAACAAGCCTTAGGCAAGGTTGAAAACTTTGACGGCAAGGTGATCGTGCCTAAAACTCAGATCAGCCCCCAAATGGGATATTTTGCAATGTTTATCGATTCCGAGGGGAATAAGCTGGCCCTTCATTCGATGCAATAATTGGAGATATGGGATCACTCACAAGGAGTATTATGAAAAGAATGTTGAAACTAAAATTGGCGGTTGCGATAGTCTCGCTTTTGTCTATTTCGGCCATCGCCCAGGACACAAAACAAAACGTCACCGCCCTCTCGTGGATATCAGGCTGTTGGGAAACAGCCGGAGGAGCCAGCACGACCACTGAACGCTGGGGAAAAGCGACCGACAATCTGATGATCGGTACTTCCCAGACCGTGAAAGGCACCAAGAGCGTGGCATTTGAGTACCTCAGAATAATGAGCAATGCGAATGGACTGGCTTACATCGCTCTGCCGTCAAACGCGAAAGAGCCAACCGCCTTTCCTGCAATCAAGATCACTGCCAACGAGGCTATCTTTGAGAATGCCAAACACGATTTCCCGCAGCGGATCATCTACCGCCAGGACAAGGCCGATTCGCTATTTGCCCGGATCGAGGGCAAACAAGGCGAAAAGGAAATGGGAATGGACATTCCGATGAAACGAGTCAAGTGTGAGTAGCGTTTTTCAAAAACTCACCATTGTGCATGCCGCTCACCTCATCTTGCGGCATGTCTTATTCGTATCTCAGGCATTCTATCGGATCCAGCCTCGCTGCTTTTCTCGCTGGCAATACGCCGAAGACGAGGCCGACGCCAATGGAAACGGTCAGGCCCGCAATGACCGCCCATGCAGGAACCTGTGCCGGGAGTGATGGTAAGAATAGAATGATCAGGTTGCTAATACCGATTGCCGTCACTACGCCGATAATGCCGCCGAAGAACGTCAGCGTCATCGCTTCGAGTAGAAATTGAAGAACGATCGCTTTTTTCGTGGCGCCGATGGCTTTGCGGATACCGATCTCTTTTGTCCGTTCGGTGACCGAAACCAGCATGATATTCATCACGCCGATGCCGCCGACGAGCAGGCCAAGACAAGAGATAGCGATTGCTGCAAGCCCGACTCCGCCGATGATGCCGTCGAATTGAGCGATGAAAGCATCGGCGGTCTTTACGTCAAAGTTGTTTGGCTCGCCGTATTTTACCTCACGGCGCAACCGCAGAATGCCTTCGATATCTTCTACCGCGGAGTTTAGCTCGGCCTTTTTTGCCTGAATGATGAGCAGCAGAAAATCTCGCTGCGGTGCCACTTTACGGGCGGTTCGATAGGGTAGAAACACCTTGCTGTCTTCTTCGTTTTCACCAAAAAATCCCGATTTGCGTTTCTCGACGACGCCGATTATTTCCCAGGTCGCACCATTCATACGGATGACCTTGCCCACCGGCGAGACGTTCTCGTCGGGAAAGAGAGCCTCGCGTGTGTTTACGCCGATCACCAGAACATTACGGCGTTGGTAGTTGTCCGCCTCGGTAAAAAAGCGTCCTTCGCGGAGCGTCAGATTCGATATCTTGTCGTAGTTTGTCGAAACGCCGTCGACATTTGCTCGTCTGTAGCTTCGGCCTTCGTAGGTCATCGTATCGTCGAAGCTCGGGCCGAAATTACCGATTCCCGGGGCCACAAGGGCGATGTCCTCGACCGAGACGGATTGCTCGAGAATGGCGTTCGCATCGTCCTCGGTCAAAGGCTTGCGGCTGCGTTCGTCGCGATTTTGTACATGCGGGCCAGTCGTGAGATGAAATGCGTAAATGTTGTTCGTCCCGTAATCCTCGACAATGGCAACAATGCTCTGCCGCATTCCCGTCAGGATCGACGCAACAACTATCGCGGTAATTACGCCGACGACGATCCCGAGGATCGTAAGGAACGATCGAAACTTATGCGACCGGATCGAATCCAGCGACATTTTAAGAACTTCGAACGGCAATGATGTCGTAAATCGCATAAGTTTTTTTGTTTAACGCGGAGATCGCAGAGGACGCCCGGAAAAGAGACACGGCTTCTGAATCAAGCTGCGTTCAACTATGCCTGGATTCCTCCTCTGCGTCCTTTGCGGTGTCAGCGTTCAAATTCCTAGCTCTGGGTCAACGCAACGATCGGATCCAAACGAGCGGCCTTCCATGCTGGATACAATCCGGCGAGAATACCGATCCCGCTGGAGACCGTCACCGACAAAATGACGTAGCCAATGGTTATCGTCATAGTCATTTCGGCCAGCACCGTAATGATCTGTGTAACGACGGAGGCGAGGGCAAGGCCGATAATGCCGCCAACGACGCAAAGCAGCGACGATTCGATCAGAAATTGGAGCAGTATCTGTTTGCGTGTCGCCCCGAGAGCTTTTCTCAGGCCGACCTCGAATGTCCGCTCCGTTACCGAAACAAGCATGATATTCATTACGACAATACCGCCAACTACGAGAATGATCATTGTAATAGGCACAACGACCGCGGCGATCGCGCCGGTTATCTGATCCATTTGTGTGTTGAATTCGTCAACGTTGACTAGTCCAAAGGTGTCGTCCTCGCTCCCGATGAGCTGACGCTTATTACGCAACAGCAGCCGCGCTTCCTCGATCGCCAGCTTAAACGAATCATTATCGAGCCCCTTGCCGTGAACCTGGATGCCGCCCGTCCGCGTAAACAACTGTCCGGCAAGCGTGATCGGAATATAGATATGCCTGTCCTGTGATTCGCCGAAGAACGAACCGCGTTTGTCTTCCACGCCAAGGATCTGAAGCGGTGCTCCCCTGACCTTGATCGTTCGTCCGACCGCGGTGGTGTTTGGAAAATACTTCTCCTTAACGTCCGCACCTATCACGCAAACATTTGTAATAGTTTGAGATTCTTCGGTCGTCATGAAACGGCCTTCCATCAAGGTCTTGTCCTCGATGTCGTACATATTCGCCGTGACGCCCATGATCCGGACCGACGGCATTTCGATGCCGTCTTGATTGAGGTCCGTTCCAGAATTTATCTGCGCCCCAACGGCCGAACACATCTGGCAATTGTCCCTGATATATTCGTACTCGGCCCATTTGATGTCTTTATTGCGGCGATTTCTACGTTCCTGCTCCTCATCCGACATCCGGCCCATCGAAGCCATACGGTTGATCATGAAGTGGTTCGAACCGAGGATCTTCGACGCCTTATCGACCACGTAGGTTTTTAGCCCAGCGATCGAAGCACCAACGACCACAACCGCCGCGACACCGATGATGATGCCGATGAGCGTGAGGAATGCACGCAGCTTGTGTTCGAGGATCGATTTAAAAGCGATCCAGAATGCGTCGATGTAAAATGAGTAAAGCTGCCGCATGAAAAAAATTCCTCAAGATCAGGCTTAGCCCCTGGGTAAAAAAGCTAAACAAAGCCATTTGAAAGACAAGCCGAATCGATCGACAAAGTTTAGAACGTAAATGTCGATGATTTTGTTCTGGATAAATGATCACTGGCTCGCTAGTGTCTATTCCTGTTGTACTTTGCGGTTCTCTGGTTCTTCGCGGTCTTTGCGGGTAAGGCGCTTTTTTAACGCCATTGCGCAACGACCGCAAAAAAATCGCAAAGGAGCCTTTGGAAACACCAAGGTCATAGGACACTACCCTCGGCTCTTACCAGAATGACGAGTTTGTACAGCCAAATGTTAGCCGTGTTATAATCGGCCTTCGTTTTGTCTAGTTTGCGGTAAGAGGAGAAACCAAAATTGGCGGTTTTAGTCGATAAGAATACACGCCTGATCGTACAGGGGATCACGGGCAAAGAAGGCACGTTTCACATGCTGCAGATGCGTGAATACGGCACCAATGTCGTCGGCGGAGTCACTCCCGGCAAAGGCGGTACTACGCACGAAGGCGCTGCTGTATTTAATACTGTCACCGATGCGGTGAAAGAAACGGGTGCGAATGCGAGCGTTATTTATGTACCGCCGGCATTTGCTGCGGATGCGATAATGGAAGCCGCTGATGCGGGAATTCCGCTGGTCGTTTGCATCACCGAGGGAATTCCGGTCGCCGATATGGTCAAGGCGAAAGAATACCTGTCGAGCCGCAATACACGCGTGATCGGCCCGAACTGCCCCGGGATCATTAGCCCGGGCAAATGCAAGATCGGGATCATGCCGGGGCATATACATAAAGAAGGGCGGATCGGCGTCGTTTCGCGTTCCGGTACGTTGACCTACGAAGCTGTCGGCCAACTAACTGCTCTCGGCCTCGGCCAATCCACCGCCATCGGCATCGGCGGCGATCCGATCATCGGTACAAACCACACCGACGCTCTACGATTATTTCAGGAAGACGACGAAACCGACGCGATCGTTATGATCGGCGAGATCGGCGGAACCGCCGAGGAAGACGCCGCTGCATACGCCAAAGACAACGTCACAAAGCCGATCGTCGCCTTCATCGCCGGCCAAACCGCGCCTCCCGGACGTCGCATGGGCCACGCCGGTGCGATCATCTCAGGCGGCAAGGGAACTGCGGCCGAGAAGATGGTAGCATTGACCGCCGCAGGAATACGAGTCGTGCAGTCGCCGGCGGATATCGGCTCTGTCCTACAGGGATTGATTGCCTGAGTTGCCTCCATAGAAAGGAAGGAAAGAGTGCTGGCCGAAGCAAGCACTCTTTTGAGAAATCGAACTCGACTAATCTGGAATCGAGAACTACTGGCCTGTGTTTACATACGAAACGCAATCGCCCTGGTTTTTGAAGGCTGAACCGTCTCTTCGCGTAAAGGACCTCCAGCCATTGTTCTTGCAGGCCTCCTTGTTAGGGGGAGGGTTGGACAAAGAAATGATCGCGGACGTAGCGGCTTGTCCGGATGGTGTAACTACGAAGAAATTAAATACCTGCCCCTGATACGGACCGCAGCATCCGATCTCAAAGCTTCGTTCAATCGATGTGCCCGAACCGTTTACGCTGGAAGATCCGAGGAGAATGAGCGGCCCATCTGTATAAATTTCCCCGCCCGCCAGATTCGTTCCTGTGATGGTCACGATGCCAGAAAGAGGTGGTCCCGGTGTTGACGGTGCTATGACCGGATTCGGACTTGCACCGATCAACGTCGGTACTGACTCGGTCAGGGTAATGACATTGGAAATTACCGAGACACCGGAAGGTGTAACAACAAAAAGATTGAATGTCTGTCCCTCATACGGGGCGCAGCAGCCGATCTGATAACTTCTTTGAATCGAGGTGCCCGATGGATTAACCGTAGACGAACCTAGCAAGGCTAAAGGGCCATCCGTAAAAATCTCACCGCCTTGCAGATTGGACCCAGTTATCGTGAATGTCCCTCCGTAGGCCGGCCCGGGAACGGCCGGAGCGAGTACGGGCCTTGGGAAGACGTTGGTTGCCGTGGGCGGAGTCTGAGCCGAGAATGACACGCTCAAAAGCAAGATTACGAGACTTGTCCGAAATAAATAGTTGAAATTCATTGATTCCTAGTTCCTCCTAAATAATTTGAAATTCGCTTGCATTTGTTCCGGTTGTAGTCCGCAGGCCACGCCGGTGGGATCATCTCGGGCGCCAAGGTGGCCGACGGATCGAAAACATAGCGAGGTTATACCCAGTCAAGCAAGCTGAAAATACGCAAATTTACGTATTCTTTGTTGACTCAAATCGACCTCGGCGGTAATATCAGCAGAAACAACAAATTGGCTTGGATCTCTCTCAATGCGCTGTTTGAATTCAAATGACGTAAATGGTCTGCTTTCGTCGATTGCGAATGTCAACGCAGAGCTGGACGCGAGTTCTCTTTCGGCTCGTACGTTGTCCGCGGTTGGGTCTTTGATCGCCAGCGACGTGATAGCGTTTGATAAGTTTTCGGCGATAGACACGTTCATCGAGAACAGTTGGAACAGCGACCCGAGCATACTGACCAAGGAGATACTCGAACGCTTCTCGGTGTTGATTCGTGAATGTCCCAAAGATAATCCACTTATGGATGAGCTTTTGGCCAAAAGACACCGAGGGGCTCTCAAGATCTCTGACTTTGTAAGTGACCGGAAATTTCGAAAGACCAGGATGTACAACGATTTCCTGATTGATGCCGGAGGAGCACATATGCTGGCGGTCATCCTGCCGGTTTCTAGTGACCTTACGATCTCATGCGCCATAAGTCGTTCGATGAAGGACTTTTCTGAGCGAGATCGGCAGATCCTCTCGCTTCTTGAGCCGCATTTGGTGAATGCAGTTAAAAATTCGCTGGAATACTCTCGACTACAAAAGAAGATGCAGATGTTTGAGACGCTTATTCAAAGGGTCTCGCGTGCACTAATTCTGGTCGACTCGAATGGGGCGATAATTTCGGACTCAGGCTTCGGCTACGAGCTATTGTCCAAGTATTCGGGGTTAGCTGCGACTGATTCGGACAAACTCTCCGATGAAATTCTGGTGTGGCTGCGCTGCAGAATTGACGCTGGGCCACTAGACCCATTAGTAGCCATGGAACTTTCAATTCAACGGGATGATGCAGAACTCAGAATATCACTAGTACTAGATCCAGACGGACTCGAACATAGCCTCGTTCTACGGGAGAGGCAAAGGCTTTCTGTTAACCTGCTGCTTGGACTTGGTCTAACGCCCCGGGAATGCGAGGTCCTTTATTGGATCGCCGAGGGCAAATCTGACGAAGTCATCGGGATTATTCTCGGAATTAGCCCTCGCACTGTCCATAAGCATGTCGAACATATCTTTCAGAAGCTCTCCGTCGAGACCCGCACCGCAGCCGTAAGATGTGCAATTCAGCAATTGGAAGCGGCGGAGATATAGACGCCCACCAGAACTCCAACCATTTTTTGCTACGGCAGTTTCACATCAAAGCACGGTATCTGCTTAAATATGTTTTTAGCTTTGCTTCGGCAAAATATTTTATTATGAATAACTTAACATTCGGAATCATAAAGCCCGACGCGGTGCGCGCCGGGAATCAGGGGAAGATAGTTGACCGCATTTTGGCGGCGGGGTTTGGGATACGCGGGATGAAGCTAATTCATCAGACGCGGAAGCAGGCTGAGGGGTTTTATTCGGTTCATGCGGGCAAGGGGTTTTACGACGAGCTTTGCGAGTTTATGTCGAGCGGGCCGTGCGTCGTGCTGGCGCTCGAGAAGAAAGACGCGGTTCCCGCGTGGCGTGAATTGATGGGAGCTACGAACCCGGCGGATGCGGCCGAGGGTACGCTGCGTAAGGATTTTGCTTCGTCGATCGGTGAGAATGCGGTTCACGGTTCGGATTCGGACGAGAATGCGGCGATCGAGATCGCGTATTTCTTTAGCAAACTCGAATTAGTTTAACGTTCCGAGTGCAGGCTTTAGCCTGTATCTGTATAATAGTCGCATCACTGTTTAGGCGTACTATGTAGTTTCGGGTACGTAGATCATTTTGTCCCTGGGAACAGGCGTGAATCCTGCACTCTGAACTAAATACTAATATGAAAAAATGCCCGACTTGCGAAAAGACGTTTGATGACTCGATGCGGTTTTGCCAGACCGACGGAACTCCGTTAATTGACGATGTCGCGGCGGCAGAGGCCGAACCGGCCTTTGATCCGTATGCGACGATCGTTTCGTCGGCTCCGCTGGTGGAAGAGCCGGCGGCAGAAGAGGTCGTAGCCGAAGTGGCGGCCCCCGAGCCTGTGGCTGAAGCGGCTGCTGAAGAACCGTCTGCCGAACCTGAACCTGAACCGGAAGTGGCCGCCGATGAACCGGTCGACGACGGCACGCTTCATCAAACAGTCGGGTCGGTGCCTATCGCTCCGCCGGAAGATGTTTTGGACCTTCCCTCCAACGATCCGCTAAAGACTATGTACGTCTCTGAGACTGAGATGCAGGAGGCCCTGGGCGGTGCGGTCAGCGAGCCCGACATTGTTGATTTGCCGCCGTTCGAGGAAACTCCGGCACCCGAGCCCCCGAGCTTTATTGCTCCTGATGTCCCAGCGGCAGCGGCACCGCCGCCATCTCCATTTTCGGCACCGGAGCCTGTAATAGAAGAGATCGTTCCAGAACCAGAACCGGAAGTTTCATCGTTTGACGAAGCCGCAACGATAATGCAGCCAACATTTGAGCCGCCACCATCTCCGGCCTTTGATCCGCCACCGCCACCGGCACCGGTTGCCGAATGGGCTCCGCCGCCGGCACCTGATGCTGCGTGGCAGAATCAGGAGATCGGTTCGAATACGCCATTTCAGCCGCCACCGGTTGGAGTAGTGGCCGGTGAGAATAAGACGCTCGCAATCGTTTCACTCGTTTGCGGGATTTTGAGTCTCTTTTGCTGTGGTTGGTTCGTCCCCGGAATTGCCGCAATCGTGATGGGCTTTATTGCCCGTGGTAAGGCAACCAGTGACCCGGAGAATTACGGCGGTGCTGGACTCGCCTTGGGTGGAATGATCACTGGTGGCGTTAGTATCGTTCTCGGTATCATTGTGGTTATCTTGTATCTTGCAGGGGCGATCGCTAACAATATTTTCTAGAGTATGTCACTTGTTTCAGACGTAATTCAATCGACCGTTGCCATTGTCAAGGGCATGAAGCGGACGATGTCCGAGATACCGCGAAAGAAATGGACCGTGCAGTACCCGGATGTCCCGGTCACCGTTCAGCCGCGTTATCGCGGGCAGCATTTGCTGCACGTGGATGAGAACGGCAAGGAAAAATGCGTCGCGTGTTATTTATGCGCGGCGGCCTGTCCGTCCGATTGCATCTATATCGAGGCGATCGATGATCCGCGTCCGTATGCAGAGCGCGTCGGCCGCGACGAACGTTACGCCAAGGTTTACAACATCGACTACGGCCGCTGCATCTTCTGCGGATTCTGCGTCGAGGCCTGCCCGAAGGATGCGATCACCCATGGTTACAACTTCGAGATCTCGGTCTTTAACCGGGCTGATCTGTTGAAGACAAAGGATGATCTCTTGATCACGAAGCAGGTGCAGTCGAAGAATTATCGTGTTGCGCTTTCTAGCGAGGACGTTGATTCGGAATTCAAAGAAGTGTGAGAAGAGGTAGGCGGTAGGCAGTTGGCGGGCGGCGGTTTGCGCGTTTCCGATGGTCATGAGCGGACATAAAAGTCTAAGAGTCTATCAACTGGCATACGAACTGTCGATGGAAATATTCCACCCTACAAAGACTTTTCCATCTGAAGAAAAATACTCATTAATAGATCAAATTCGTCGTTCGTCGCGGGCTGTTTCAGCCAATATTGCCGAAGGTTATAGAAAACGACAATACCCAAAAATGTTCGTCAGCAAAATGGCGGACGCGGATGGCGAAGCCGCTGAGACTCAATCCTGGCTTGATTACTCTCTCGACTGCGGCTACATTTCGATTGAAATTCACGATTCTATTCACTCAAGATACGAAAGTGTTGGCGCGATGCTCGGTAACATGATTAGAAATCCTGATAAGTTTGTTCCGCGTTCAAACGGGCCAAGCCGACCGCCAACCGCCAACTGCTAACCGCCAACTCTTGTGGAACTTCCCCCAACTCAAAAAGGACGTCATTTCGAGATCCGTGCCTTGGGCCTGCGTGAATTCGCGGGCCTTCGGCGTGATGATGAGCCGCTTGACCCTTTCAAACTGGCTTATTACGCCAAGCTTTTTGTCGCGTCATTTGAACAGGTCGAGCCGTTTCTTTCCGGCGAGACAAAGGCTCACCTTGTCGGCGATGGCAAGAATGCGTGGTCCGGTGGTGCAGCTTCGCACACTCTTCCAAACGGGCAAAAGCTGATCATCTTAAATCCAACTCATGGCCGGAACCGTCAGCATGCGACCCTGATGGAAGAGGTGTGCCACGTTTTTCTTGGCCATAAACCCAGCCGTCTTGCGATCGAGACGAGGGATAAAGACGGTAAGATCCGGGCGCGCGATTACAATCATTCGATCGAGGAAGAAGCCTATTCGACCGGTGCTGCCGCACTAGTTCCATACACCGCTCTCAAACGGATGGTCTCGCAGGGAAAGACAATCAACGAGATTGCACGGCATTTTTATGTCAGCCGGGCTTTGGTAGAGTATAGGATCAAGGTTTCGAGGCTGTGGGATCTGTACACGGTCAATATCCTGCAGGGCGGGTAAAGATGGTGGATCACAAAGTAAACAAGAACAAGCGGCTTTCGACCGTAGATAAACTCCGGAGCCTGCTCGACATCACCAAGACGATCAGCCGTTCGCTCGATCTCGACGAGGTGCTCAATCTCGTTATGGATACACTCGGGTCATTGATCCCGTACGATGCGGCCGGGATTTATCTCATTGAATTCAGTCCTGAAGACAAGAGTCCATACGTCTTTAAGTCAAAAGCAATTCGCGGTTATCAGATCAGTTTTGAGTTGATCGAGCCTCGTTTGCGGATGGGTGAGGGGTTTTTAGGAACTGTCGCTCAAACAGGGAAGGCGATCATTTCCGCAGACGTTAGTAAAGACTCACGATATTTCGCGGCTCGCGATCGGACAAAGTCCGAGATGGTTGCTCCGATCATTTCCAACGATGGTGTAATCGGCGCATTTGACCTCGAAAGCGACGAACTCAACGCCTACACCGAAGACGATCTGGCCGTGCTCCAACTATTGACTTCGCAGGTCGCGATAATTATCGAGAAGGTCCGGCTTCACGAACAGGTCGTAGAGAAAAAGAGAATTCAGGCGCAGCTTGAGATCGCCCGCCAGGTACAGCTTGAATTGCTGCCGGCCGCCGATCCGGTAGTCGAGGGTTTTGATATTAGTGCTTATGTCTTTCCGACGGAAGAGGTTTCTGGCGACTACTATGATTGGGTCAGAGTATTTGACGATCAGATAGGTATTGTCGTCGCAGATGCGGTCGGGAAGGGAATTCCGGCGGCGCTGCTAATGTCGTTTTTGCGAGCCAGCCTGCGGTCATGCGTCCAGATCGGCTATGCGCCACATATTGCGTTTTCAAAGGTGAGCAGCTTGCTTCGCGATTCGATCGAGGACAATAAGTTCATAACGGCGATCTATGGAATTCTCGATTCGACGAACAGGACGTTTGTATTTTCAAACGCCGGACATAATCCGCCGCTTTTGATCAAGGCGGACGGCGAATATCGCTTTGTTGAGTACGGTGACATCGCTTTGGGGATGTTCGACGACCTGCATTACCATCAGCATTTTATACGCTTCGAAGCCGGACAGGTGATGGTCATCTATACCGACGGCATCACCGAGGCCGTTAATCCAAATGGCGAAGAATTCGGCGAGGAACGCCTTGCCAAACGCGTTCTCGACGGCATCGACCTGCCTGCCAAGAAGCTCATCGATCACATCCGCAAAGGCGTAGCTGATTTCACCGAAAGCAAATTCCTCGATGACGACGGAACTCTTTTTATTGTTAAGGCACTATAAAAAGCGAGGTCAAAAGTAAAAGGTAAAAAGTAAAAAGGCAAAAGGGTGAGTCAAATTTTGACCTTTTACTTTTGCCTTTTTACTTTGCTACCGAGCGTTCCTTCTGTCGTCTTGGAGATTGTGAATCAGTTAGTGGGCAGTGAAGGAACAGTGCAAATTGTCACCGCCGGGAACCACCGGCGTTGAAAAGTCGTCGTAGTTTATCTTGTCGTTATTCGTCGAAAAGGCGTATATGTCAAAGCCGTAGGCGTCGAGAAAGTCTGTCAGTTCCTGGGATCGGTCAACATAAACATTCTCAGAGAATCCGAGTTCCTTGCGTATCTGCAAAAGCCGCTCGATGACTTCGATCGGTGCAAAACAATGGTCTGGATCTCTAAAGGTTGCCATAAAAAACGTTCTTTGCTGCCAAGCCTGACGCTTCCGTCAAGCATCTGTTTAGATAACGAATGCCATCAAAAGGTTGTTCGCTGTTAATACAAAATAGTTTGAAAGGAAAAAGAAGGATCGTTTAAGTTAAAAAGAGCTTTGTGTTTTTTGAAAATGGGTCTATTATTCATTTGTATCCACTTCTCTCTCCAAGGAGTCAATATGAAAAGAGCAATTGCGCGTGTCTTTTTAGTCTTCGCGGTTGTGTCGATAGCGACTATTGCCGCATTCCCGCAGAATGGTACAAAGGCGATTCCGGCCGCCGACAAATATCTCATCTCGGCAAAGGCGGGCAAGATCAATTTCACCGAAGGGACGGTTAACGTCACTCGGGCGGTGGGCCGATCCGGCGTCCTGGTCATGGGCGATCAGCTTCAGGCGGGCGACAAGGTCGCAACCGAAGCTTTTGCAAGGGCAGAGGTTCTTCTCAATCCGGGCTCGTATCTTCGCATGGGCGGTTCAAGCGAATTTTCGTTCAGAACAACTTCGCTCGACGATCTCCGGCTGGACATTCATAGCGGCAGTGCGATCCTCGAGGTTTTTGCTTCGAATCAGTTCCGCGTTTCTGCCTACACCCCGAAGGGCAGAGTGACGATCGTTAATTCGGGCGTGTATCGGATCGACGTCGAGCCGAACGGCAACGCAATGCTGTCGGTCGTTGAGGGCCGGGCACTGATCGGCGAAAAGACGATCGCCCTTATCAAAGAAGGCCAGACGGGTACGATAAATGGTGGTCCGATCGCCATTGGCAAATTTGACCGGGGCAAACGGGACGCTCTCGCATCGTGGAGCCGTACGCGATCGAAGGACCTGGCCAAAATGACCGCTGCATTTAACAACAAGAATTCAAGGCCTTTGTTGGTCAGCTCGATGCTCGATTCGTTTACGGCCGGTAACTGGGGCAACTGGAACAACAGAGGCACGCTCGGGGTTTGGCTTTATGATCCGATATCGAGGACATGCATTTTTATGCCGTTCTACTCTAATTGGTCGACGCCCTATGGTTACAGTTACCACGGCTGCGCGTGTATTCATTATTTGCCGTCCTACGTACAACCGGTGGTAGTTTTGCCGACCCGGTTGGATGGCCGGTATGAACCACCTTCGGATTCGGAAGCGGAATCAAAGACACGTCCGTCACGCCCGAGCTACTCGGAGCCCAAATACGACGTCTCGCGGGACTCAAAGTCGATGCCATCGTACTCGCCCCCTTCAATGATGAAGAGTGAGCCTGTCTACAATCCGCCGCCTCCACCGGTGACAAAGGACAAGCCCATCAATGACTGATCGCTTTGGGAACAATATGGAAGGGGCGTGAGACGGAAATCTCACGCCCTTTTATTTTACAGGAGCCGTATCAGTGCCGTGATCGCGTCGGGGGCTGCTGGCTTGGGCAGCAGCGGCTCGATCAGAAGCAATATCGACTGGAACCCATTGAAAAGTGTGTGCAGGATAATGCACGGAAGCAGATTGTTTGTCTTCACGCGCACGAGAGTGAGTATCACACTTAGCAGCGTCAACAAAAGGATGGTCGAGAAACTCGGATAGTATTGAGGCACGTGAACGAGAGCGAAAAGAAGTGTTACCAGCAGAAATCCGGTAGCGACGCCAAACGTTCGCTGGAATGCTGAATAGAGAATGCCGCGGTAAACAACTTCCTCGACCAGCGGAGCTGTAAACGTGGCGACAAAGGCTACTATATAGACCGCCGATCGAGAGCTTTTGAGAATGCGGATCAACTCGTTTTCCTGTTCGGGAAAATAATGGCCAACGACCGCTGCCACCACAAAAAAGCCGCCAAGAATGATCGGATAAGTTAACCACATCCGCATACCGCCGCCATTCCATCCAAGCATTTTGCGAAAGTCGTACTTTCTCGCCCGCGTAACTACAAACCAAGCGAGCAGTATCGTTAGCAGGTGTGCCGGAATGATCGCCACAATCTGCAGAAAGATAGATGTCGGATCGGATTTAGCAAATTCGACGACCTGGGTCGATTCGAGGATCGGCGGATCTTGCAAGGCAAGATATGGCAGCAGGAAGATCGTCGGGACAAGTAAGATCAGCAGCACGCTTGCGAACCAAACTCCAACGGCTTCTCCTGAACTCCAAGGCGGGTTGTTCGGGCTTGGACCGGATTCGGGGTTAGTTGCCGTCGGCGCAGATTGAATTGGGTCTAGAATTAGGTGTTCCTCGATTTCCACGTGTTTGAGTTTAGCCAACGGATAGATTCGTGCCAAGTTCGACTTTCTCTTCTTGTAAGTTTTAGCGAATCGATATAATCTAGAATCCCGTGGAGCTACACGGGAAGAATCCCCAACAAAATGTTGTTGCAATAATACCGGCGAGGTATTCGTCTACCCGTTTGGCCGGAAAGATGTTGCTTGAGATCGCAGGTAAACCATTGATCCTGCATACTTTAGAGCAGGCTGGCAAAGCGAAGACGGTTTTACGATCCATTGTTGCGACGGATGACAAGCGGATTTTTGATGTTGTGATCGCATCGGGCGGCGAAGCGGTCATGACATCTTCCGAACATCGATCAGGCAGCGACCGGATCGCTGAGGTCGCGGAGACTTTGCCGAATGGAGCGATAATCGTCAACGTTCAAGGCGACGAGCCGATGATCTCGCCCGAGACGATCGACAGGGCAGTCGAGGAGATCTGGAAAGGCGGTGCGGACATTGTCACTGTTTGCGAGCCTTTAACGAGCCTGCACGGCGAGCTTTTGAACTTTAATGTGGTCAAGGTCGTTTGCGGCGAAGATGGTAGGGCCTTGTATTTTTCGCGTTCGCCGATGCCCTTTCCGCGCGATGCATCGCTCCGGTACGGTGGTGACCCGAACCGGGCACTTGAGAACGAGCCGGAGCTGTTCGATAACTTTAGAAAGCACGCCGGGCTCTATGCTTACAGTCGCGAGTATTTATTGAAGTTTACAAAGCTGCCGCCGACGAGGCTTGAGAGATTTGAGTCACTCGAACAGCTTCGCGCACTGGAAAACGGAGCAGTGATCAAGGTTGTTGATTCGGTCGGTACATCGATCGGTGTCGATACGCCGGAAGACTTTGACCGTGTAAGGCTGAGGATCGAATTTCCGAACATTACCTTTCGTTCAGGTTCTGCGGGCGACATTCCCGCGATATCTGAGGCTTATGTCAAGTCGGTTCGCGGATCGTACGCCGGGTTTCTTCCTGACGAATATTTGAGCGGCCTGACCGTTGATCAGAGAGCCGCGGTCTTTTCAGAGCGGCGGGGCGATCACAAAGACTCGTACCGTGTGTTGATAGCCGAAGATGACGAAGCTGGTGTCGTCGGCTTCATAGACTACGCATATAAAGAAGCAGACAATTTTGATTACGCCGGCCACATCTTTTCATTTTATTTTGTGCCGGAGTTTCAAGGGCGAGGCCTCGGCGGCCTGCTGTTTCGCGAGTGCTTGCGAACGATGCGACGTGAGGGCTATGTTTCAGCCTCGCTTGATACATTCGAGGCAAATCCGTATCGGTCGTTCTATGACAAAATGGGCGGGACAGTTCTTGGTGCCGGCGAGCATCTGAATAACGGACTCCGCGAGCCAACGGTGGTTTTGGGCTGGAGCGATCTTTCGACGATATGAATGACTGGTTAGGATTGGCTTTTTTGATACTGCTTGTTGTCGGAGCGCTTATCGGCATCAAGGTCCTCGCCAATCCCAAAAAGCGAACAGCGGAGGATTTCGAAAAAGGCGCTGCGGATAACCCGACGTTCACCGGAGCACTTTTAAACGCACTCCATGACGTGACCGATCCCGGCGCGGCGAGGGCTAAGGAAGTACGGATGCAGATGAAGGACGGCACATTTAGAAAGAAGAAGCGGGAAGGGAAGGCGAACGATTCGAATGGAGAGGAGGAAGAATAAGATGAATTTCTCAGCTCTGGCCGCGATCGTAGTTTTTCTTTCATCTGTAGTGCTTAGTCAGAAGATCGCTGTGAATGCCGGTTCGCGACTTGATGATGTAACGAAGTTGAAGATCGTCGAGATTTTTCCGCGGAGAAATGCAAATTATACGATGATCGTTTTTGGAATAGTAATTGCCTTTCTCATTGCGATCTATGCCTTCCCGCAACATTTTTCGACCACAACCATCGCTTACGGTTGTGTTTTTACAATCTATTTATTTACAAAGCTTTTTTTGAACGTAAAAAAATTAAAGGAAATTTCGGCTCCGGAAAACTACATAAGGAGCATAATCGTTAGTTTTGCAGTTTTTATTGGCGGTGCCGTTGCGGCGGTGATCGTCTTCGCAGTTGGTCGTGGCCTTGAGCAATGAGGAGAATTTTGAATGGCTGAGAAAAATACAAAATATATATTCGTAACGGGCGGCGTGGTTTCGAGTCTTGGAAAAGGGTTGGCAGCGAGTTCGATCGGCTGTTTGCTCGAGACGCGAGGGTTGACGGTTCAGATGATGAAGCTTGACCCGTATATCAATGTTGATCCAGGCACGATGTCGCCGTTTCAGCACGGCGAGGTCTTTGTGACCGACGATGGAGCCGAGACCGATCTTGATCTCGGGCACTACGAGCGGTTTACAAGTGCAAAACTCTCACAGGCGAACAACTGGACGAGCGGCCGTATTTATCTCTCGGTGATCGAGAAGGAGCGCCGCGGCGACTATCTCGGCAAGACGATCCAGGTCATTCCGCATATTACCGACGAGATCAAAATGGCCGTCCGGACGGTAGCCGACATGCACAAGCCGGACGTTCTGATCGTCGAGATCGGCGGCACCGTCGGCGATATCGAGTCGCTGCCGTTTATGGAAGCCATCCGTCAAATGGGCAATGAGGAAGGGCGAAACAACGCGATCTTTATTCACGTCACGCTGGTTCCTTATATAGCGGCTGCCGGCGAACTAAAGACAAAACCGACCCAGCACAGCGTCCGCGAACTTCGTGAGATCGGGATTGCTCCGGACATTTTGCTGTGCAGATCAGACCGCCCTTTGCCGGCTGACCTGCGTAAAAAGATCGCGTTGTTCTGCAACGTTCACGAAGGAGCGGTTATCTCAGCTCTCGATGTGCCGTCGATCTACGAAGTGCCGCTCGCATTTCACGAACAGGCTCTGGATGACCTGATCGTTAATAATCTTCATTTAAAAGACGAATTTCCTACCTCGGATCTAAGGCGATGGCGTGAGCTTGTTTCTATTATCAAAGACCCGACAGGCGGCTCTGTTCGTATCGCGATCGTCGGGAAATATGTCGAATTGGAAGACTCGTACAAATCGCTTCGCGAAGCCTTGACCCACGCCGGCGTCGCCAACAACCTTCGCGTAAACGTTGACTGGATCGAATCGGAAAACTTGATGAAGGACGATTACGAGAACGATCTGCAGGATTTTGATGCGATACTTGTTCCGGGCGGATTCGGTAAACGCGGTATCGGCGGAATGCTCAAGGCGATCAAATATGCACGTAAATCTGGTACGCCATATTTTGGCATATGCCTAGGTATGCAGACGGCGAGTATTGAGTTTGCACGCAATGTCTGTGGGTTGCGGGATGCGGATTCAACGGAATTTAATGAAGAAACGCCGTTCCCGATCATCTTCAAATTGCGAGATCTCATCGATGTTGATGAGCTCGGCGGTACCATGCGGCTTGGTAATTATCCGTGCCTTTTGAAGGAAGGCTCACTCGCACGAAAGGTCTATCACGAAGCTGCCGAGATAGGCGAACGTCATCGCCATCGCTACGAATTCAATCCCGAATACCGCGATGTTCTCGAAAAAGAAGGGCTAGTATTCAGTGGTATTTCACCCGATGGCAAGTTTGTCGAGATGATCGAGCTGCCGCGTGACGTTCACCCGTACTTTATCGCGTGCCAATTCCATCCCGAATACAAATCCAAACCGCTCGCACCGCATCCGCTGTTTGATTCGTTTGTAAAAGCGGCCTGGGAGAATCGTGTCCGTAGTGAAAATCTCGAGCATGATGTGACAAGCGATACGCAGGTCGAGATGCCTGAACATGTTGAGATCGGGAATGACGAGTAGGGCTAAGAAACAATTCTAACGGGATAAGCAGGATTGCCAGGATTTTTGATTTTGGCATCCTGAATATCCTGTGAATCCTGTTAATATTTTTCTCGTGGAAGAAATTACTTCATTCAAAGTCGAAAATGTTACGTTCGGCGGGGGCGAATTGTCCTTTCTGCTCGGCCCGTGCGTCGTCGAGGCGTCTCGGCACGCGCTTTTTATGGCCCAGGAGATAAATGACATCTGCAAACGTGTCGGCGTTGGGTTTGTTTACAAGTCTTCATACGACAAGGCCAATCGCAGCTCGATCGAGAGTTTTCGCGGCGATGGGATGGAGTTTGGGCTCGAGATATTGTCACAGGTAAAGGAAGAGATCGGAGTGCCGGTGATCACGGATATCCACGAGCCGTGGCAGGCGGAAAAGGTTGCTGTGGTTGCGGACATGCTGCAGATCCCGGCCTTTCTTTGTCGGCAGACAGACCTTTTGGTCGCTGCGGCAAAGACCGGTAAGGCCGTGAATGTGAAGAAGGGGCAATTTCTTTCGCCGTGGGACGCCAAGAATATCGTTGAAAAACTCTCGGCCGCAGGATGTGAGAGGATCCTGCTTACCGAACGTGGAGCGAGTTTTGGCTATAATAATTTGGTCGTTGATCTGCGTTCATTTCCGGTGATGCGTTCGTTTGGTGTGCCGGTTGTATTCGACGTTACGCATTCGCTGCAATTGCCGGGCGGTTTGGGCAAGGCAACGGGTGGGCAATCGGAATACATCGAAAACTTTGCTCGTGCCGGTGTTGCGTGTGGCGTGGACGCTGTATTTATGGAAGTCCACGATAACCCGGCCAAAGCACCAAGCGACGGGCCAAATCAGCTGCCGTTAAATAGGCTCGAAAAACTGCTCGCGAAACTAAAACTGATCCACGAACTCGTTGGCGAAGATCGATCCGCCTGAGAAAAACATGAAGAAATTCACCGTCCTGCCTTTTTTGTTCGCATTGATATTGCTTTGTGTACCGGCCTTTGCCCAGGATACGCGGACGGCGGCGACCTGGCGCGTGCAGAAGTATGATATTGACGCGACTCTGCCACAGGAGAACGCACGCGCCGTTACGGTAAAGGCGATCCTTATTCTTAAGAATGTCTCGGCTCTCCCGGCTTCGACCCTAACGCTGCGTATCGCGCAAACGGCCGACGTCTCAGCGGTAAAAGTGAATGACGCAACCGCGACTTTTGCTAAGAACGAGGAAAAGATAAACGCCGGATTGAGCCTTCAACGTGTTGTGATCAGATTTGGTGCGATCGCGTCAGGTGCTGCGGCCACGGCAGTCGTCGATTACAAGATCAACATTAAGGATAACGGCGGCTTGATGTCGATCGCGCCAAGTGCTGCTCAGTTTCTGCCGCTATCGTTTTGGTACCCGACGCCGAATAGCTGGTACTTTCCGCAGGGAGGCGATCGTGCTCCGGTTCGACTGAAGGTAAACGCGCCAAATGGGCTCTCAGTTGTTTCATCTGGGACCGAGACTGCTGGTGCATTCGATGATAAGCTCCTTTCGCAGCCATTCTTCGTTGCCGGTAACTGGGATTCAACAAATCAAAACGGCGTTACGGTGATGGTCCCGAAAGGCGCGGGACCCGATGGACAAAAGCGAGCCGCTGAATTGGCGGCGTTGTATGTCGATGCAAAGACCTTTGTTGCGGGGTTGCTGGGAAAAACTCCGGACGCTCCGATGCGTATCGTTTCGAGCCGGCGAGGTGCAGGTTTTGGCAACAGCGGCACGATCGTTGTTGATGAAGCTGTCTTTCGGCGTGCAAAGATCGATTCGTTGACAGCTATGAACATTGCGGAGGTGACCGCAAAGCTGTGGATCGGTAACTCGATCGCCGTGACAGGTGATGGATACGGCGTGATCGGCGAAGGCCTCGCCCGTTATATCTCGACGCAGTTCATCGAGAGCAAATTCGGAAAGGACGTGGCCGATGTCGAACGACTTAGGCAGCGAAATTCGTACGCTGCGGTATCAAAACGCGATTCGCCGATGACGGTCGTGTCACCAATTGACGATTATTATTATCCAGAGGTTGCGAACAAAGGCTCAATGGCGTGGCGCTTGCTCGCAAAGCGGATCGGGTCGACCGAATTTTACAATATTCTTAAAGCAAACTCTCAGGATGGCGAACTCAACGTCGCCGAACTTCGTTTGGCAATGGTCGCGCATAAACCGCTTGTCGATTACTTGTTCGATCAGATAACGGATATGAATCTGGTTATCGGCTTGCCGGTGGCCTTGCCGGGCGAGACCAAGGCCAATCTCTTGAACTCGGGAGCGACAGACGTGACAGTTGACATAAGCGCTACAACTGAAACGGGTGAAAAACTTAGGGCACCGACGACGATCAGAGCTAAGAGCTATGGTGAAGTGGTATTTCGTTCGAACGTAAAAATCATCCGCGTTGAGGTAGATGCAGACAAGATGTATCCGCAGAGTGATTATTCTGACGACGTAAAGCCACAGGAAACGTCGGACAGCGATCCGCTGCTTGCGGTTAAGCGCCATTTCGACAAACAGGAGTTTGCACAAGCCGAGGCGATGGCAAAGATTCTGCTTCGAGATCTTCCGCGCTTTGATGATCTGAGAATATTGTTGGCTCGCTCGCTGCTTGCGCAGAATAAGAACTCGGATGCAGAGCGTGAGTTTAGGGCAGTCCAGGAAGAAAAGCTGCCGACCTCGCGCAGCCTTGCATGGGCCAACGTTGGCCTTGCAGAAACGGCCAGCCGAACCAATCAGAATGAAGCTGCCCTAAAGTATGCCGAGGCCGCCATCGCGGCGGATGCTGAATACG